>UMCO01043327.1_pt1 | contig 16815 bp, 11 predicted proteins | sample 1964251 | NCBI WGS metagenome assembly UMCO01 (sample SAMEA4835970, study PRJEB28245) | human gut metagenome | biome: gut microbiome; material: fecal sample | place: Denmark | collected 2008
CATCGCAAAAGAGGGGCTGGCACTGCTGATGCTCCATCCCAGCCTCGATGTGCAACTCCATCGGGAGTGCATCTTCCTCATTGGCACAGCGTGGGACATCCCCGTGGGTGACACGCAGGAGGTCATCTCGCTTCTGGATCGTGAGCTGGATGCGATCCGCGCCGCAGGCGAAGGTGGCACGGTAGCGCATGTGTTGCCGGAGGATGAACTCTCGATGAATGCCATCGGCTTGGAAACGCTGGACAACATCTGGGACCTGTTCGAAACGAGTCTGCGCATGGACAGTATGCAAGCCAGAACAAAGATGTTCGAAATGGCAAAGTGGTTGGAGGAAAGCCAAAACCTTCTGGACTGAATCGCGCAGGCACCGAAGGAAAAGCAGGCATGGATGGAGCCGACAAACTAAGCGCTCCCTATAACAGAGCCGCCCCGCGGTGGGCAGCTCCACCCTTCCCCACCGTGTTCGCCCCTGTGAGCCGCCGTGTGCGCTTTTTACAGGCACCCCAAGGTAACCACCCCAACACAGGGATTTGAGCGGGTGTTGAGCCACTTGTGGGGAAATTAACATCCGGTAAAAAAAGCAGAAAAAAGGCTCGTAAAATTGGTCCATTGGAATTGACGTTTTATGTATTTTCACGTATACTTAATTTACAGATTCACGCACACATTTGTAGATCATTCATCTGTCATCACAAGATGCTGGGGGTTCGAATTGCAAAACGGCAAATCGGGCCTCAAAAGCCTGCAAACCCTTGCGGCGCAAGGCTTTGCTCCTGCATCTTTTTTGTCAACACACTCCATTTCCCAAATTTCAGAGCGCATCGCTCCGCGATGCGCTCGTTTTGGTATTCCGGCACTTTGGTCTAACATTTTTAGTTTTAAATCAGCTCTTCACAAAGGAGGTGCGCCATGCAGAAGGTCACGCTCGGCATTCTCGCCCACGTCGACTCGGGAAAAACGACCCTGTCCGAGGGGCTTTTATACGCCTCCGGCGCACTGCGGAAGCTCGGCCGCGTCGACCACGGCGACGCCTTCCTCGACACCGACGCGCTCGAGCGCGAGCGCGGCATCACGATCTTTTCCAAGCAGGCAATGCTGTTTGCGGGCGATAAGGAGTTCACGCTGCTTGACACGCCGGGCCACGTCGATTTCTCCGCCGAGATGGAGCGCACACTGTCGGTGCTCGACTACGCAGTGCTCGTCATCAGCGGCAGCGACGGCGTGCAGAGCCACACGCGAACGCTCTGGCGCCTGCTCACGCGCTACGAGGTGCCGACGTTTCTTTTCATCAACAAGATGGACTTGGCGGGCGCGGACAAGGACGCGCTTCTGCGCCAGCTCACGGCGACACTGAGCGCGGAATGCGTCGATTTCTCCGCATCGCAGGAAACGCGCGACGAAGCGCTCGCCCTCTGCGACGAGGCGGCGCTCGAGCAGCTTTTGGAGCGTGGAAAAATCGACGACGCTCTGATTTCTGAGATGGTCAAAAACCGCAAGGTCTTCCCCTGCTTTTTCGGTTCGGCGCTCAAGCTGGACGGCGTGGAGGACTTTCTCACCGCGCTCGCGTGCTTCACGCGCGAGCCGGTCTATCCGAAGGAATTCGGCGCAAAGGTCTTCAAGATCTCGCGCGACGCGCAGGGCGCGCGGCTCACGTGGCTCAAGGTCACAGGCGGCGCGCTGCGCGTGAAGGCACCTCTCACCTATCGCGCGCAGAATCAGGACTACAATGAAAAGGCCGATCAGCTGCGGCTTTACTCCGGCGTCAAATTCCGCGCGCTCGAAGAGGCGGGCGCGGGCAGCGTCGTCGCCGTCACGGGCCTCAGCCACAGCTATGTTGGTCTCGGCCTCGGCGCGGAGGCGGAGGCGTCCGCCCCGCTTTTGCAGCCGGTTTTGACCTATCAGCTCATCCTACCCGACGGCGCGGACGCGCACAGCGCGCTTATAAAGCTCCGCGAGCTTGAAGAAGAGGACCCGATGCTGCGCATCGTCTTGGACGAGCGCTACGGGCAGATCCACGTGCAGCTCATGGGCAAAATTCAGCTTGAAATTCTGCGCCGCCGCATCCTCGACCGCTTCGGCCTCGACGTGACCTTCGGCGAGGGCAGCATCGTCTATCGCGAGACGATCGCCGCCCCCGTCCTCGGCATGGGACATTTCGAGCCCCTGCGCCACTATGCGGAAGTACAGCTTCTAATAGAGCCGCTTCCGCGCGGGGCGGGCATCCAGCTTGCGTCAAACGTGCCGACGGACGCACTCGATCTCAACTGGCAGCGGCTGATTTTCACTCATCTTTTAGAGCGCGAGCACGCGGGCGTGCTGACCGGCTCACCGTTGACGGATGTGAAGTTCACACTTGTCGCGGGCCGCGCGCATCTGAAGCACACCGAGGGCGGCGACTTCCGTCAAGCGACGTACCGTGCCGTGCGGCAGGGCTTGATGCAGGCGGAAAATGTGCTGCTCGAGCCGTATTACGACTTCCGTCTCGAGGTGCCCGCCGAGTGCGTCGGCCGCGCGATGACCGACCTCCAGAACATGGGCGGCACCGTCGAACCGCCGCAGAACGAGGGGGAAAACGCCGTACTCACGGGCTATGCGCCGGTGCGTACGCTGCGCGACTACTTCGCCGACGTCGCGGCCTACACCCGCGGCCGCGGACAGCTCTCCTGTACCGTGCGCGGGTATGAGGCCTGCCAAAATCAGGACGAGATCGTCGCGTCCCTTGGCTACGACGCCGAGCGCGACACGGATAATCCCGCGTCCTCCGTCTTCTGCGACCACGGCGGCAGCATCACGATCCCGTGGAATGAAGTTCCCGCGCATGTTCACTGCGACAGCGGCATCCGCCTTGGTGAAGAGTCCATTGAAGAAGCCCCCGCTCCGCTCCCCCGCCGCGGCATCGGTGCAGGCGGCGCATATGCCGAGGACAAGGAATTGCAGGACATTTTCGAGCGCACATACGGCAAGGTCGAGCGCCGCGCGTTCGAACCGAGCAAAAAGCCCGCGCGCACCTCGCTCGCCGATCACTATGACGTCACGATCCACTCAGAGGACACGGAATATCTGCTCGTCGACGGCTACAACATCATCTTCGCGTGGGACGAGCTCCATCGGCTCGCCGCGCAGGATGTCGCCGCGGCGCGCGGCGCGCTGATCGGCATTCTCGCCAACTATCAGGGCTTTCGCAAGTGCCGCGTCATCGTCGTGTTCGACGCCTATAAGGTCAAGGGCAACCCCGGCAGTGTGCAGACGGTGCACGGTGTCAAGGTCGTCTACACCAAGGAGGCCGAGACTGCCGACACCTACATCGAGCGCGCGACCTACGAGCTGCGCCGCGAGCGGCGCGTGCGCGTCGCGACGTCGGACGGTCCCGAGCAGATCATCATCCTCGGCCATGGGGCGCTGCGCGTCTCCGCCCGCGCGTTTCATGCCGAGGTCGAGGCCGCCGAGGGGCAGATCAGCGCCGTGCTGCAAAGCCTGACGAACCGTCCGCGCAGCGAACGCACCATCAGAAACAACGTAAAGCTCAAGCAATAACAGAAGGCCCGCGCCGTCTTTTCCGGCGCGGGCCTTGCTCGTGATTCTGGCTCATTTTTGGCCTTCATTTTTGTCAAAGTGCCAGATTTTTTGTGGAATTCAAATTTTTCTTGCCATTTTCCTGTCTTTATGCCATGCTGTTGATGTAAGCATTCCCGTCAGCGATCAAAAATCAGCATAGGAGGACGATACCATGAAACGGCTCCCTTCCCTGTTGTTGTCACTGGTCCTTTCGCTTGCGCTGCTCGTCCCCGTTTTTGCGGCGGACGCCTGCAAGGAGATCCGCTACACCGACTTTACCTGCGGCAAGGAAATGCACTTCACGGAGCATTATTGCCGCAACGGCGACAAAACCATCCGCGTCGAAAGCGCGGACGCATGCGCCGTCAGCCATCTGGACGCGTCTGCGCAGATCCTCACGGTCGAAAGCACCGTAGATGGCAAGACGAGCACTGTCTCGTTCCCCTTTTCACCTCCTGAGGGATCCAAACCACCCTCTTATTACAAACTTATCGCTGAGGGCGCCAAACCGACCTCTTACAGACTTATCGCGCGGCATTCCTCATTCATATTTTCCTAAAACGGCAGTGAAAAGCTGCCGTTTTTTTGCGCCCTTTTTTGCGCATTTTCCTCTTGCAATTCGTTTTTAATTGTTGTATTCTAAGCACTGTCAATTCAAAGTGATAGTCAATTCAGGTTGACTATCTAAGTATTTTCAAGAAAGGAGAACCACATGCAGACCAACGAGATCCAGGAGCTGCTGCTCGACACGATCCCCGCGTGGCACTACTGGTTTGCCCGTCCGTTCAAGCGCATGCTGAATAACGGCGTCAGCCTTGACATGTACTACTGCATCCAGTCGATGCGCCGCAGCAACCGCACGATGACGATGACAGAGCTTGCAAACTTTGCCCGCATGCCCAAGCAGCAGATGAGCAAGCTCGTCGACAAGCTGGTCGAGGGTGGCTTTGCCGAGCGGCTGAGCGACCCCGACGACCGCCGCGTCATCCGCCTGCGGGCGACTGAGAAGGCCGACGAATACGTGGCGAGCTTTTTAGAGAAGGATGCGGCGGAGTTCCGCGCATTTTTCGACCAGCTCGAAGGCGAAGAGCGTGAGACCTTCTGCACGGCGCTTCGCACCATCCACGACACCTTTGAGGCCAAACGCAAGCGCATGATCGAGCAGGGCAAGCTGCCCGACTGTCCCCCACAAACTAAGAAAGGAGGCCACTGCCGATGAATATGATCCATCGCTTCATGGGCTGCATCCGCGAGTATAAAAAGCCCACGATCCTGACGCTCTTGTGCGTGGTCGGCGAGGTCGCGATTGAAGTGCTGATCCCGTTTTTCACCGCCAATCTTGTCAACGAAATCAAGGGCGGCGCGGAGCTCAGCGGCGTTGTGCGCGTGGGCCTTGGGCTCATCCTGATGTCGCTCGTGTCGCTCGGCTGCGGCGCGCTCGGCGGGCTTTACGGCTCGCGCGCGAGCGCCGGCTTTGCCAAAAACGTCCGCCACGATGTTTTCACCCGCGTGCAGAGCTTCGCGTTTGAAAATATCGACAAATTCTCCTCCGCCTCGCTCGTCACGCGCATGACGACCGATATCAACAATGTGCAGATGTCCTTTATGATGTGCATCCGCATCGCGGTACGCGCACCGCTGATGTTCCTCTTCGCCGTCATCATGGCCTATATCATGGGCGGCGCGCTGGCGACGACATTCCTCATTATCATTCCCGTGCTCGTGATCGGACTTCTTCTGATCGCACGTAAGGCAATGCCCGCATTCCGCGCGGTGTTCCGCAAGTACGATAAGCTCAATGAATCGGTCGAGGAAAATGTGCGCGCGATGCGCGTGGTCAAGGGCTTTGCCCGCGAAGGGTATGAAAAGCAGAAGTTCGCCGCGGCCTCACACGATATCGCCAAGGACTTCACCTTCGCCGAGCGCGTCGTCGCGCTCAACGCGCCGCTGATGCAGTTCTGCGTATACTTCAACATGATCTTCGTGCTATTTGTCGGCTCGCGGATCATCATCACGAACGGCGGCACGACCATCGACGTTGGCCAGCTCTCGGCCATGCTGACCTACGGCATGCAGATCTTAATGTCGCTGATGATGATCTCGATGATCTACGTGATGATGACGATGTCGTATGAGTCCTTCGTCCGTATCTGCGAGGTACTCGAGGAAGAGCCCGCGCTCACCGATCCCGCATCTCCCGCGATGGACGTGAAGGACGGCTCCATCGACTTTGAAAACGTCAGCTTCAAGTACTCCGCACAGGCGAAGAAATTCGCGCTGCAGGACATCAACCTGCACATCGACTCGGGCATGACCGTCGGCATCCTCGGCGGTACGGGCTCGAGCAAGTCGACCCTCGTGCAGCTCATCCCGCGCCTTTACGATGTGAGCGAGGGCTGCGTCAGAGTCGGCGGGCGCGATGTGCGCGAATACGACCTTGAGGCGCTGCGCGGCGCGGTCAGCGTCGTGCTGCAAAAGAATGTGCTGTTTTCCGGCACGGTCAAGGATAACCTGCGCTGGGGCAACGAAAACGCCACCGACGACGAGATGGTCGAGGCGTGCAGGCTCGCGCAGGCGGACGAATTCGTCCGCTCCTTCCCCGACGGGTATGACACCTATATCGAGCAGGGCGGCTCGAACGTCTCCGGCGGACAGAAGCAGCGTCTCTGCATCGCCCGGGCGCTTCTCAAAAAGCCGAAGATTCTGATCCTCGACGACTCGACCTCCGCGGTCGACACGCGCACCGACGCGCTGATCCGCGAGGGCTTCCGCACCTATATCCCCGAGACGACGAAGATCATCATTGCCCAGCGCGTCGCGTCCGTGCAGGATGCCGACCTCATTCTCGTGATGGACAACGGCCATATTGCGGACATGGGCACGCACGAGGAGCTCCTCGCTTCGAGTGAAATTTACCGCGAGGTCTACGAATCCCAGACGAACGGAGGTGAGCAGGATGAAACGTGATCCCAAGAATTCCCGCCGCCCAAACGACGGCGCGGCGAACCTCGCCATGCTTAAGCGCACGGTGAAAAAGCTCTTTTCCTACTATCCTGTGCTCGCGCCCGTCACGTTCGCGTGCATCCTGTTCTCGGCCATCGTCACGTCGATCCCGTCGCTTTTCGTGCAGAATGTCATTCAGCTCATCGAAAAGTGGTACGTCTCGCGCGACTGGGTCTCCGCCAAAGCAGAGCTCATCCCCATCCTGTCGCTGCTCATCTCGCTCTATGTGCTCTCGATCATCGCGATCCTGGTCTACAAGCAGCTCATGGCCTATATGACGCAGGGCTTTCTCGACAAGCTCCGTCAGGAGATGTTCGGCGGCATGCAGGATCTTCCCATCCGCTACTTCGACACCCACCAGCACGGCGATATCATGAGCTTCTACACCAACGATATCGACACGTTGCGCCAGCTCGTGTCTGAAGCCATCCCCGCCTTCATCCAGTCTGGCGCGATCGTGCTGGCCGTGTTCGGCATTATGCTCTATTTCAGCATCTGGCTGACGCTCATTTCGGTGCTCGGCGTGATTCTGATGATCGTCGTCACCAAGCGCGTCGGCGGCGGCAGCGCCAAATTCTTCCTGCGCCAGCAGCAGGCCGTCGCCAAAACCGAGGGCTATATCCAGGAGACGATGACCGGCCAGAAGGTCGTCAAGGTCTTCTGCCACGAGCAGCGCTCCATTGAGGAGTTCGACAAGATCAACGACGCCCTCTTTGAAGACAGCTACCGCGCCCACGCCTATGCCAGCGTGCTCGGCCCCATCATCGGCAACATCGGCAACTTCCTCTATGTGGCTCTGGCGCTCGTGGGCGGCGTGCTGCTGCTCATCGGCGTTCCGAACCTGAGCCTTTCCGGCAAGGCGCTGGATATCTCGATTCTCGTCCCGTTCCTCAACATGACCAAGCAGTTCACGGGCAATATCAACCAGCTCTCCCAGCAGATCAATTCCATCGTCATGGCGGGCGCAGGCGCGCAGCGCGTCTTCTCCCTCATCGATGAAAAGGCCGAGACGGACGACGGCTTCGTTACGCTCGTCGACGCGGACATCGCCCCCGACGGCACGATCACCGAGAGCGACCATCACACCGGCCACTGGGCGTGGAAGAACCCGAACGACAACGGCAAAGCCTCTTACCGCGAGCTGCGCGGCGACGTGCGCCTCATCGACGTGGACTTCGGCTACGAGCCGAACAAAGAGGTCCTGCACGACGTCTCCGTCTACGCAGAGCCCGGCCAGAAGGTCGCCTTTGTCGGCGCGACCGGCGCAGGCAAGACGACCATCACGAACCTCATCAACCGCTTTTACGACATTGCCGACGGCCAGATTCTCTACGACGGCATCGACGTCAGCAAGATCAAAAAGGCCGACCTGCGCCGCTCGCTCGGCATCGTCCTGCAGGATGTCAACCTCTTCACCGGCACGGTGATGGACAACATCCGTTATGGTAAACTCAACGCGACGGATGAAGAGTGCATCGCCGCGGCAAGGCTCGCCGGCGCGGACGATTTCATTACGCGCCTTCCGCAGGGCTACGCGACGGAGCTCGCCAACAACGGCGCAAACCTCTCGCAGGGTCAGCGCCAGCTCATCTCCATCGCCCGCGCGGCGGTCGCCGACCCGCCGGTCATGATCCTCGACGAGGCGACCTCGTCCATCGACACACGCACCGAGGCCATCGTCCAGCGCGGCATGGATCAGCTGATGGAGGGCCGCACGGTGTTCGTCATCGCGCACCGCCTGTCCACCGTCAAGAATTCCGATGTCATCATGGTCCTCGACCACGGCCGCATCATCGAACGCGGCAGCCACGAAAAGCTGATTGCGGAAAAAGGAACCTATTACCAACTCTACACCGGCGCATTCGAGCTTGAATAACTCAAAAAAAGGACACATCCGTACGGATGTGTCCTTTTTTGAGTTCGCATATCGTCCAAGTCCTCCCGCTATATTGTGTTGAACGCAATTTTTAAGGGAGGAATTCTATGTCTCGTTCCTTTTTCCGCACCTACGGCTTTCTGAGCGCGATGCTGCTCGCCATCGTACTCGGATGCGTGCTGGGCGCGCTGTGGCCGGGGGCGACGTGTCTCGCCCCGCTCGGCACGATCTTCATTAACCTGATGTTCTGCATCGTCGTGCCGCTCGTGTTCTGCTCGCTGAGTAGCTCCATCGCCTGCATGAAAAGCCCGAAGCGCGCGGGGAAGATCATGGGCACGACGCTTTTGGTCTTCATCGTCACGGGCCTTATCGCCGCAGTCATCATGCTCTTTGCGATGCGCCTCTATCCCCCGGTCCTCGAGCCGTGGGCGGACGCGGCGGCGGGCGCGGTCGATGAACAGGCGAGCGTCGCACAGCTGCTCGTCAACTTCTTCACGGTCGAGGATTTCGCGGCGCTGCTGTCCCGCCGCGCGATGCTGCCGCTCATCGTCTTCTCCATCCTCATCGGCTTTGGCGTCAATTTGAGCGGCGGCGCGGACTGCCTGACGGCAAAAGTCCTGCAGGACATGACGAACTGCCTTTTGAAGGTCGTCTCGCTCATCTCCTACTACGCGCCCGTCGCGTTTTTCGGTTTTTTCGCCTCACTCGTCGCGACCTACGGTGCACAGATCACCGCGGCCTATGGCCGCGCGATGCTCGTCTACTATCCGCTCTGCTTTGTCTACGCGCTCGTCGCGTTTCCGCTCTATGCCTACCTCGGCGGCGGAAAGGAGGGCTTGCGCGTCATGCGGCGGCACATCCTGCGCCCCGCGGTCACGGCGCTCGGCACCTGCTCGTCCGTCGCGACGATCCCGACAAATTTAGAGGCCGCGGAAGACAGCGGTGTCCCGCGTGACATCTCCGACCTCGTCCTGCCGCTGGGCGCGACGATGCACATGGACGGCTCGTGCTTCAGCTGCGTGCTGAAGATCGCGTTCCTCTTCGGCGTGTTCGGCATCCCGTTTGAGGGCGCGGGGCTCATCGTCAAAATTCTGCTTGTCGCCGTGTTCAGCTCGGTCGCGATGAGCGGCATCCCCGGCGGCGGGTACATCGGCGAGTACATCATCTGTACGCTCTTCTTCCCCGCGCAGATGGCCATTGCCTACCCCATCGCTGTGACGATCGGCAACCTTGTCGACCCACCCGCGACGATGATCAATTCCGCTGGCGACTACGTCGTGTCGTTCCTTGTTGCACGCTTCACCGAGGGAAAAGACTGGCTCGAGCGTGCGCAGAGGGAAAAGGCCGCACACTAAATTTTCCGTGCGCTTTCCGCGCAGGCATGCTATAATGCTGTTCGTTAACGAAAGAAGAAAGATTCGCCCGCTGCGCGCGGGCAGAAAGAGGTTTTTATCATGGAAGTTGGTCTTTCCATCGCGCAGATGCAGCGCGGTATGGACGTGGAAGGCTTTTATCTGCTCAAGGCCGCCTTTGCCAAGGTGACAGCCAGCGGCAAGCCGTTTTTGAGCGCAGTGCTCGCCGACACGAGCGGCACGATTGAAGCAAAGGTCTGGGACTACAGCGGCCCCATCGGCGAGCGCGACGTAGGCAAGGTGCTCAAGGTGCGTGGGAGCGTATCGGACTACCGCGGCATGCCCCAGCTCACAGTCGACAAGCTGCGCCTCGCCGAAGACAATGACCGCGTCGACGTCTCGAAGCTCGTGAGCGTCGCGCCCATCGACCGCGAGGCCGGCTATGACGAGGTCAAGGCACTCGTTTCGACCATCGAGGACGCAGACTACCGTGCCGTGTGTGAGGAAATGCTGCGCCGCCATGAGGCGGCCTTCCGCACCATCCCTGCTGCCAAGAGCGTTCACCACGGCTTTTTGTCCGGCCTTCTGATGCACACGCTCAACATGCTGCGCCTTGCCGATTTTCTGTCCGCGCAGTACGCGGACACTGTGAACCGCAGCCTGCTCCTCACCGGCACGCTGCTGCACGACTTCGCCAAGGAGCAGGAGTTCACGTTCTCCGAGCTCGGCCTTGTGACGGATTACTCGACGAAGGGCCAGCTGCTCGGTCACCTCGTCATGGGCGCGCAGGAGGTCGCGGCGATTGCCGCCGAGCTCGACCTGCCCGAGGAAAAGGCGACGCTTTTGGAGCACCTGATTCTCTCGCATCACGGCCAACCGGAATTCGGCGCAGCGGTGCTGCCCCAGTGCGCGGAGGCAGAGCTTTTGTCGCTCGTCGACCAGATCGACAGCCGCATGGAGATCTACCGCGAGGTGCTCGCGCCGCTCAAAGCGGGTGAATTCAGCCAGCGTGTCTTCGCGCTCGACAACCGCCGCGTTTATAAGCATCAATAAGGATGGCAGCGACAGCGGCGCTGCACGGGGCAAAGGGGGAGATTCTCTTTCAAAAGAGAATCTCCCCCTTTGGAACCCCCAAGAGAAAGGCAGGGGGCGTTTCGATTTCGCCCCCTGCACCCCCTAACGACCAAAAGGGAGGGGCAAGGCCCCTCCTTTTTGGATTATCCTCCCCGCTCTTCTGACGGCGCGGCATTGCTGCGCTCGCCGCGCTTCTAATAGAAAAAACGACCGCGTCAGCGGTCGTTTTACTTTGTTCTGGGATAGGGGGTGTCCTGGTCGGTCAAGCCGGCGAGATAGTCCATGCTGGTTTCCAAGGCAAGGGCGATGCGGCGGCACTGTTCAAAGCTCATATTTCGTTTGCCGGTCTCGATTTTTGAATAATCGCTCTGGTCAATTCCCGTCAGCATCTGCATTCTAACCTGTGAGAAGCCTTTCTTTTTGCGCAGTTCTTTCATACGAGTCATCTAATCACCCCAACAAAATTATGGCAAATTGACCTATTGATAATAGGGTGATATTGACCTATAATTGTGTAGAGGTGATAAGATGACGACTTATAAAACGCTACACCACTTGATGGTACGCAGTATGAGCGAAGCCATCGACCTTTACGACGAAGGTAAAGGCATTCTTGCCCGTGAAGTCCTGAAAAAAGCCCTGTTGGACGCAGAAGACCAAGTCATTTCACACGACATCATTTCCGATGAGCCCATCAGCAATGACTACAGCAGTGCCGACCCAGCAAAAGGCTAAAAAAGCAGTACCCCTAAGCGGAGAGCGCAGCAATGCCGCGCCGTCAGAAGCAACAGCGGGGTGGATAATCCAAAAAGGAGGGGCGAGTCCCCTCCCTTTTGGTCGTTAGGGGTGCAGGGGCGAAATCGAAACGCCCCTGCCGTTCTCTTGGGGGATCAAAAGGGGGCCTTCTCTCACGTGAGAGAAGGCCCCCTTTGCCCCGCGCAGTCCCATGCCAATGGGACATCTCCCCACGGTGCAGGGAGCATCAACGTCTGCCCTGTTGTTTCGCGCGCAAATACAGCACCGCTTCGACCACTCCCCCGCCGACGGCGAGGGCCTTGTCCGAGATCGTCGTGCAGTATTCCGGCTTGCAGCGCGGGTCGACATCGCCGGACTTCATCCCCTTCTTAACGGGCACGCCATCGTCCAGCACACCGCGCAGAACGCCGCTGATGGTACACTTCATCGGCATACCCTCGACAAAACCGATGGTCTCGCCCTCCTTGACCGTGTCGCCGATGCGGTGGACGGCGGTGAAAATGCCATCGCACGGCGCGCGCAGCACGCGCTCGCCCGCAAAACCGCCGATGAGGCCCGGAATGTTCGTGTTCGGCAGCGCGCTGCCGGAGTAGATGACGCGCCCGAGCGTGTGGCCGCGCATCGTCTCGACGACCGCGTGGCAGTCCTCCCCCGCCGTGAAGCCGGGGCCGACGCCCACGACGATCGGCGCGTCGTCGATCTTCGTGCCGAGATTGCGCTTGGCAAGAATCGCGTCCACGAGCGCGTCCGGCGCGAGCTCCTCGCGGCAGGCGCACTCAGGGTCGGCCAAAACAGGCAGCACACCCTCGCGCAGCAGCTTCTTCGCCTCCGCGGCGTTCTCCGCGCGCACGGCGCGCAGGCCCTCGACCGTTGTTTCCCCGTGAACGATGGCGTCAGAAAACGCCACCGTGCGGCGGATGGCCGTCGGGCGGGCGAGATCGGTCATCACCACATCGATGCCGCAGCGCCACAATCTCATGGCCGCGCCGCTCGCGATGTCTCCCGCGCCGCGAATCAATGCAAGCATACATATACCCCCTGATGCAGACTGCCCGCGATGACCGGGCAGGAAAATTCATTTGCCATGGCCTGCGCCGCTTCATAATCGGCGGCAGACTCCACCTTGTTGATATAAACGCGGTCGCCGTAACCCTCGGCGTTGACGACGCGCGCGGCGAGCTGCGGCGTGACGACCGTCTCCTCATCCACGCCCGCGAGCTGCGCGTAGAGCGCGCTGCGGTGGCAGGTCTCGCGGATGGTTTTGCCGACGCCGTCGATGCCGATGACCATGATGACACGCTGCGCCTCCTCCGGGATCACCGGCTCATGGGAAGCGTGCGCCTTGAGCGGCAGGTGCTTGGCACCGTCCGCCTCGACAAGCACAAAATCCGCAAGCTGCGCCAGTGTGCCCATTGAGAGCCACGGCGCGCAGAGCTTGCCGCTCTCCGCCTGCGAGGCAACACAGACGATGCCCGACCGCTCCAATGCCGCCGAAACGGCGGCCTCGTCCGCATCCAGCAGCGTTTCATACTGCTTCGGACGGCAGATGTGCGTTGTGGTCGTGATAATGACCTTACCCTTTTTCGAAAGCTCCCCGGCGAGCGTTTCCATCAGCGTCGTCTTTCCGCCGCCGCCGATGATGGCCGTCACGCCGCGGCCGACGTGCAAAAGCGGTGCGATCTGCATGTGAGCGCCCTCAGTGCCGCTGTCCGGCGAGGCGCGCGCGGTGCTCGATCATCTCCGCCGCGATGCTGATGGCGATCTCCTCCGGCGTCTCAGCCAGAATCGGAAGGCCGATGGGTGCGTGGACGCGCGCGATGTCTTCTTCGGTATAGCCGTCGCCCTTGAGGCGCTCGCGCGTCTTGGCGACCTTCGTGCGGCTGCCGATGCAGCCGATATAGGTCGCGCTGCTCTTAAGCACCTGGGAGAGGATCTCATAGTCTGCCTGATGGCCCGGCGTCATCACGACGGCATAGTCGTTCGCCGTGAGCGCCACCTTGCCGGAAATATCGGAAAAGCTGCCGAAGATGACCTCGCTCGCCATGGGATAGTTTTCTCTTTTCGCAAGCTCCTCGCGGTTGTCGTACATCACCACGCGGAAACCCACCGTCGCCAGCACCGGCACGAGCGCGCGGCCCACATGGCCGCCGCCGAAGATATACACGCTGCCCGCGTGGCACAGCGGCTCGACATAAATGCCGTCTTTCCACACAGCCTTGGCGGAGAAATAGTCTACCTTGTCCTGCGGGATCTCCTCGCGCCTGACAACGTGGAACTCGTTCACGCCGTCGCCGTCGAGAGACAGCAGCAGCCAGAGGTCGACGTCTTTATCGAGCATTTCGCGCCAGAGCTTGAGCACCGCGACGTCCGCAGTCTGCTCGGGCGCGAAAAACTGGAAGTAGACCGTCACCGCGCCGCCGCAGATCATGCCCGTGCTGGCCACCTCACTCGGGTGCAGGTTGTAGGACTTGAGCTCGTTGCTGCCGCCATTTTTGAGCGCGTCCTGCGCGCGCTGGATGCTCAGCCGCTCCACTGCGCCGCCGCCGATCGTGCCGAGCACGCGGCCATCTTCAAAGACAGCCATCTTCGCGCCCGCGCCGCGCGGCACAGAGCCCGAGGATGCCAGAATGCTGCTCAGCACCACACGCTCGCCGCGCGAAAGGGCCGCGAGCATTTCATCAAGAATCGCTTTCATAGTTTCATGCTCCTTTGCAGAGAATCACGCTGCTATTATGCACTGCATTATAGCAAAGCGCCGCGGCAAACGCAAGCCGCGGCGCACAAAAGTCGCATTGATCGTTATTTTCCATTAAATCAGGGGCGCGCATATCTGGCGCGGCTCACTTGCTGCGCTCGATGCGCTTGAGCTCGCCGAAATACTTGTCGTGCGCCTCCTGATAGGCGCGGTTGAAGACCGGGTCTTTGCCCTGGTGCAGCGCCTGAATATAGTCGTGGTGGTTGTTCATGATGTGCTCATCGAACATCGAGAGCGTGAAAACGCCGACATTCGAGCACTGGTCGGCGATGCGCTCCACATTGACGAGGATATCGAGAAACGTGAGGCCCGCGTACACCGTGCACTGCCCGTCGCGCACGCGGCGGATGTGATTGGCGCGCAGCGTGGCGACAAGGTCGTCCACGACCTCCTCGACCGGCTCGATGTGGCGCGCGGCCTCGTAGTCCGTGGCGGCAAAGGCCTTGTAGGTGTAATCTAAAATCTCGCCGAGCACCTCGCGCAGCACCATGAGCTCCTGATGTGCCGTGGGCGACAGGCTCGCGCTGCGGTCAAGGAACTCCTGCGCATTTTCCGTCAGGTTCACGGCGTGGTCGCCGATACGCTCAAACTCGCCGAAGCACTGGATATAGTAGTTGAGCATGTCGCTTCCGTGTCCGCTCGGCATGTGCGGCGACAGGCGGATGAGGTAGTTGTCCACATGGTCGGCGAGCTTGTCGATGTGCTCCTCGTTCTCGTTGATGACCTCGATCGTGTGGGCGTCGTACTGCTCGAGCACGCCCATCGCGTTCATCACACCCGAGCGGGCGAGACGCGCCATGGTGGTGATGGCCTCGCCCGCGCCCGAGAGCGCGATGGCGGGAGAGGTGAAGAACTTTTCATCGAGCAGCGAAAGCTCGTGGTCGACATTTTCACCAAGGCGCACATCGTCCTTGACGAGCTTGCGCGAGAGCTTTTCAAACTGGCCGCACACCGGCAGCAGCACGATGGCCGAAACAAGACGGAACACCGTGTGCACATTCGCGATGCCGCCGGAGGAAAGCGCCTCGTCCCACAGGGTATCGAGCACACCGAACGAGTGCAGCAGCATCAGCCCCACGATCACGAGGATCGAACCGGCGATGTTGAAGAGGATATGGATCACGCCCGTACGCTTGGCATCGGCCTTCGAGCCGATGGAGCAGACGATGGCCGTCGTCACACAGTCGCCGATGTTGACGCCGATGATGATGGCGTAAACGGACGAGAACGTCAGCGCGCCGGTCGTGGCAATGGCCTGCAAAATACCGATGGTCGCCGACGAACTCTGCAGCAGGAACGCAACGCCCGCGCCGAGCAGGAAGCCGAGCACCGGCTTACCGGAGAGCTGGTAGAACATGTTGGCAAACGTCTCAGATTCCGACAGCGGGCTCACCGCCGCGGTCATGCTGAGAAGGCCGGTGAAGAGGATGCCGAAGCCCATCGCGATCGAGCCGATGGTATCGGACTGGCGGGTCTTGACCGCCATTAGAAAGAGGATGCCGATAATCGCCGCAAGGGGCGCGAGCGTCGAGGGCTTGAAGAAATTGAGCAGCGATGTCTCCGATGCGCTCACGTCGAGAAGGCGAATGATCTGGCCCGTGATCGTCGTACCGACATTCGCGCCCAGAATGACGCCGATCGACTGGTGCAGCGACATCACGCCCGCGCCGACAAGGCCCGACGTCAGCACGATCGTCGCCGTAGAGCTCTGGATGACCGCCGTGACCACAAGGCCCAGCAGAAAGCCGACGAGCGGATTGTTCGTCACCTTTTCCATCGCGCGCTTGAAGGCATCGGACGAACCTTTTTTCAGTCCGTCGCCCATCAGGCGCATGCCGTACAGGAACAGCGCCAGACCGCCAAAGAGGGTGATCAAGTTGAAAATCGTCATAAGCGTTTCAAACCTCTTCTTCTGTATTATGCCGCCGCGCGGCGCAGGTTTCGGGCTGTAAAATACCCAACTCTCACCAAATACTATTTTATCAGGTGAGGGCAAAATTGCAATCCTTTTCCCAAGATTTGTTACAAACAGCAAAAATGATTTATCCCTTGCATTTTTGTGTGCGCGTGGTACAATATTTATAGACAAAAAAAGGAGGCTTTCAACCATGTTGAACGCAGGCAACCCCATCGGCGTGATGGACAGCGGCATCGGCGGTCTCACCGTCGTGCGCGAATTACAGCGCATTCTCCCCGGCGAAGATATCATCTATTTTGGCGACAGTGCCAACTGCCCCTACGGCAACAAGACCTCTGACCAGATCTTCGAGTTGAGCAGCCACATGCTCCAGTTCCTCGGCGACAACGGTGTCAAGTGCACTGCCATCGCCTGCAACACCATCTCCACCATGGCCGACCGCCTGCGCCCCTGCTTCGACTACAAGATCGTCAGCATCGTGGAAGAAGCTGCCAAATACGTCCTGCGCGAGCATCTCAAGAGCGTC
>UMCO01051915.1_pt1 | contig 16810 bp, 16 predicted proteins | sample 1964251 | NCBI WGS metagenome assembly UMCO01 (sample SAMEA4835970, study PRJEB28245) | human gut metagenome | biome: gut microbiome; material: fecal sample | place: Denmark | collected 2008
ATATTTCCGGTAGCTATTCTCTGGAAGTGCCTGCAAAAATGCGGTTACAAGAAGCATATAAACGGCGAGATTCTGCATCCACCTGTAAACCAGCTGTATCATTTTATCCCTCCTACGAAGCTGCCGATGCCGCAACTGCAAGTGTCACCAGAAACAGGACCGCCGTCGCAAGCACCGTCTTTAGCAGCATATGATAACCTTCCCCGGTAAAACTGATGGCCTCCACGATCCGTTTATCAGACACCGGCTGGATAAGTGCCGCCGTTCCTTTGTAAAGAAGCGTCAGAATTCCCATATTGATGACCGGGATCATCACAACTCCCGTTACAAGCAGTGCCCCTGCAATTCCAACTCCATTTTTTAAAAGGACCGCACTTCCAAGCACGACTTCGCTTGTCCCGCTGACTACATCACCGATTCCAGGAATCATTCCCACGCCCTTTGTCCAGACACTCCTTTTCACCTGATCTGCCGCCGGACTGATTATCCGCTCGATAAACCCGATCCCCGTCACCAGGGCAAGCAGACTTTTCAGACTCCATCCGATTACAAGTCGCAAAAGTTCCGCTGCCTTAGAAAGAAATTCCTCCTCCGTCAGATTGTTCAAGATTTCCATCAGAAGTGCGATCTGGATCAACGGAACGATCCATTTCAAAATCACAAGTTCCACAAGAAAGATCAGGAAAAGCGCCAGATTATAAAATGCGATCGCAGAAATACTTCCCACTGCGACTGCCATACAGACAAAGTAGACAGGACAGAGTACTCGCATAAAGAGGATCAGATTTTCGAGTCCATGCTGTACCTCTACGGCTGCTGCCTGAAAATTCCGTATGCCGACTGTAATCACAGACAGGTATACCAGAAAAAAGGCGGTCTGTGAGATCTGGCAGTTCTGAAACACTTCCGAAAAGTTGGAAAAAACCGCTGCGATCAGCACCAGAAAAATGATAGATGCAAGCACCGGTTTATTGACCTTCAGCACATAGAAAAACTGATCCGTCACAAAGTTTCTGATCTGTCCGGCAGACAGGTTCTCATCCTGCCGGATCACAGACTCAACAAGATCCTGAAAATGCAGTTTTTCTTCCGGGAACAGTTTCCGGATTGCCGTATCCAGATCCTTTACCTCTGTCAGCTCCCAGATTTTCTGCTCTGTTTCCTCCTGTGTTTTTTCCAGATCCGTTTCTGTCATATTATCTTCTGTCCGGCTGTTTTCCGAAGAGGAATCTTCCCCTGCCGCAAATACCTGTACCGGCAGTATCAGTACGAAGATTACAAGTCCGATCATGTATGCTATGCCATATTTCTGAAAATAATGTTTCATTTTTCTTCCCTTTTACTGTCCAAGTTCGCGGATTGCAAGAAGCAGTGCTTTTAATATCGGCATTCCTATTGCAAGTATACTGAGCCTTGCAAAGACCTCGATCTGCCCGGCGATCGTCTGATAACCGGCATCCTTGCAGATTGCTGCCGCAAATTCCGCCAGATAGGTCACACCCAGGATTTTCAGCATTGCCGTCAGATATACCGCATCGATCTTTACAAAGCTGCCAACCAATTCCAAAGTTTCCCGGATCACCGACAGATTCCGGCTCATTCCGAGAAAAAGGAAAATGCTGACCGCAATCCCCAGATAGATCCCATACTCTTTTCTGGTATTTTGAAATTGTAATGCCAGGAAAGTTCCTGCAATCCCGATGCAGGCTGCCTTAAGGATACTCATCTTTTCCCTCCTTTACAGAGCAAAGAGCCGTCTGATATCGTCAAACAGATCTGAAATATAAGGAAGGATCCAGAATAAAACCAGGAGCAGTCCTGCAAGGCTTGTGAGAAATGCCTGTTCTTCTCTTCCGCTGTGTTTCAGCACCTGTCCCAGGACAGAAACCAGAATCCCGACTGCCGCAATTTTAAATATCAGATTTACACTCATGTTTCGCTCCTATTTACAGAATCAAAATTATCAGGAAAAGCCCTGCTGTAACACCCAGCAGATTGCAAAGCCTCCGTTTTTCCTGAATTTCTTTTAAAAGACCGCCTCTTTTTTCTTCCAGAAATTCTGCATACTGCAAGAAAATCTGCGTTTCCTGCTTCTTATCCAGGCTGCCAAGCTGCATCCCAAGTTCATGCAGACGTACCCTTTCCTCTCTGCCAAGGAGCAGACATTCAAGATCACTTTCGCAGCACCTCTCCCAGATTATTGCAAGACTTCTTGACGGCATCTCCAATTCTTTTGCCAGATGTTCCAACCAGATCCTATAGTTCTGACTGCATCTTCGGGAAACAGAAGCGCATACCTGGGCGAGTGGTGCATAAGTATACTCCATTTCTCCCGCAAGCTGCCTTATCACTCTTTGCAGCTCTCCGGTATCCGTGATCTGCCTTTGATATTCCATTCCCCTGCTGTATCCATAGCCGGATGTCGCCGCCACAATTCCCAGGCATCCGACCATTTTCAGATACACAGTTTTTCTCCCCGTTCGTTATAAATCCCTTCAATTTCTCCTACATGTTTCCCGGATTTCATCACAACATATCTGGCAAAGCATCTTTCCTTTACCAGATTGCTGACCAGTGGCTTTTCACGGATCTCATCCATACCGGAACCATGCACCGTCGTCAGCATGGTTGCCCCACAGTGCATGGCGTACTCGATCGCCTCTACATCCTTCGCTGTCCCGATCTCATCTGCCGCGATCACCTCCGGCGCCATGGACCGCACCAGCATCATCATTCCTTCTGCTTTCGGGCAGTTGTCCAAAATATCTGTCCGCATCCCAATCTGGTTCTGTGGCACGCCACGGTAGCATCCTCCAATCTCTGAACGTTCATCCACCACACCCACATTTCTTCCTTCCACCCAGCGGTTCCCATCCGAAATCTGCCGCACCAGATCCCGCAAAAGTGTAGTCTTTCCTCCACCTGGTGGGGAAATGATCATGGTATGGCAAAGTCTTCCTTTTTCAAGGATCACAGGAAACAGCTTATTCGCACAACCTGTAATCTCATGGCAGATTCGGATATTGATCGATGTAATATACTGAAAATTCCGGATCTGTTCCTTTTCCGAAATAATTTTCCCGGAAATTCCGACCCGATGCCCTCCTTCAATCGTCAGAAACCCCTGGCGCAGTTCATTTTCATAGGCATACAGGGAATAATTGGATACATATTCCATCGTTTCACGCAATTCTTCTTTTGTCACCCGATGAGTAAAAAGTTCTTCCTTTCCCTCTTTTTTCACTGCAAGCGGCTGCTCTTCCCGAAGCCGGATCTCCTGGATCTTCTCAAAATCCAGTCCATGATTCAACAGAATCCCTCGGATTTTCTCCGGAAGCACCGCCAGAATTTGATCTTTCTTTTCTCTTCTCATCTTGTCCACCTCTCTTTAAAGAATGTATATGGAAGGCAGGAGAAAAATAGAACTAAAAAAGGACTCTACCGATACTGGTAAAGTCCTTCTGATTTTATAAAACTTTATTCTGCAACATCTTTGATGCTGAAGCTCAAACGTCCCATCTTGTCTTTTCCAAGGCAAACCACTTTGACGTGATCTCCGATAGAAAGAACATCTTCTACATGGTCGATTCTCTGCTTAGCGATTTTGGAAATGTGTACCATTCCTTCTTTGCCCGGTGCAAATTCGATGAATGCGCCGAATTCTTTGATGCTTACAACATCACCTTCAAGAACCATTCCTGCCTCGAAGTCTGTTACGATGGTAGCGATCATCTTTCTTGCCTGTTCCATGCTGTCTGCATCTACGCCACAGATAGATACGCTTCCTTCATCTGTGATATCAATCTTAACGCCTGTCTTTTCGATGATTGCGTTGATGGTCTTTCCTCTCTGACCTACAACTTCACCGATCTTAGCCGGATCAATATTCATCTGAATGATCTTCGGTGCATACTTGCCAACCTGTGCTCTTGGCTCAGCGATTGTCTTAGCCATAACTTCATCCAGAATGTAAACTCTTGCTTTTCTTGTACGTGCAATTGCTTCTTCGATGATCGGTCTTGTCAGTCCGTGGATCTTAATATCCATCTGGATCGCTGTGATACCTTTATGTGTACCTGCTACCTTGAAGTCCATATCTCCGAAGAAATCTTCCAGCCCCTGAATATCTGTAAGTACCAGATAATCATCGTCAGTAGCACCTGTTACCAGACCACATGAGATACCTGCAACTGCAGATTTGATTGGTACACCGGCTGCCATAAGCGACATAGAAGATGCACATACACTTGCCTGAGAAGTAGAACCGTTAGATTCAAATGTCTCAGATACGGTACGGATCGCATACGGGAATTCTTCCTCTGACGGAAGTACCGGTACCAGTGCTCTCTCAGCAAGGGCTCCATGTCCGATCTCACGACGTCCCGGTCCTCTGGAAGGTCTTGTCTCACCTACAGAGTATGACGGGAAGTTATAGTGATGCATATATCTCTTGGATGTCTCAGATTCATCCAGTCCGTCTACCTTCTGTGCTTCTGAAAGCGGAGCCAGTGTGGTGATGGTACAGATCTGTGTCTGTCCACGTGTAAACATAGCAGAACCATGTACTCTCGGGATCAGGTCAATTTCTGCGGCAAGTGGACGGATTTCTTCGATTGCACGACCGTCCGGACGCTTGTGGTCTTTGAGGATCATCTTGCGGACAACCTTCTTCTGGTACTGATATACAGCTTCACCAAGTTTGGCAAGCCATTCTTCGTTATCAGCAAAAGCTTCTTCCAACTTTTCTGTGATCTTACGGATATTTTCTTCTCTTGTCTGCTTGTCATCTGTGAATACTGCAACTTCCATCTCTTCCGGTGTTACGATCTTCTGAATCGCTTCAAAGAGTTCTTCCGGTACTGCAAAGCTTACATAATCATGTTTTGGTTTTCCACATTCTGCAACGATCTGGTCGATGAATGCGATGACTTTCTGATTCACTTCATGCGCCGCGAAGATGGCTTCGAGCATCTTAGCTTCCGGTACTTCATTTGCTCCGGCTTCAATCATGATTACCTTTTCTCTTGTAGATGCAACAGTCAGTGCAAGGTCAGACTTTTCTTTCTGCTCTGCGGTTGGATTGAATACCAGTTCTCCGTCAACAAGTCCTACCTGGGTAGAAGCTGTCGGACCATCGAACGGGATATCAGAAATAGCAGTTGCAATCGCTGATCCAAGCATAGCAGTAAGCTCCGGTGAGCAGTCCTGTTCAACAGAGAGAACCAGGTTCTCCAAAGTTACATCATTTCTGTAATCCTTCGGGAAAAGCGGTCTCATCGGACGGTCGATCACACGGCAGGTAAGAACAGCATTTTCTGATGCCTTTCCTTCTCTCTTGTTAAATCCTCCCGGGATCTTTCCTACTGCATAAAGCTTCTCATTGTATTCAACGCTGAGCGGGAAGAAGTCAATTCCTTCTCTTGGTTTGTCGGATGCAGTTGCTGTTGAAAGCACAACTGTATCACCATAATGCATAAGTACTGCGCCGTTCGCCTGTTTGGCAACTCTTCCAACATCTACGCGGAGTGTACGGCCTGCAAGTTCCATTTCAAACTTTTTGTACATAAATGTTCTCCTTTTTTATCTGTTTATCTGACGGGTAAAATCTCCGAAACTACTGAAAAATACACTTCTCAAAATATACTTTTCAGTGGTCTCGGACGCAATCTCTACCCACAATCTTTTGTATTATATCATATCCTTACATCTCTTGCAAGATTCTATATAACTAACTTTAAAATGTGGCAAAACACGGTTATTGGTCACTCCCATGTCAATCACTATGCTGATTGGCATGGATGATGCATGTTGTACCGGTTCGGCTCATTGTTTGCGTAAACAAACAGGGAGCGAAGACATCCAGCTGATGCCTTTCGCTCCCTGTAAAATACGTCTTACTTTCTTAAACCTAATCTTTCGATCAGTGAACGATATCTTTCAATGTCATTCTTCTTAAGGTATGCAAGAAGTCCTCTTCTCTGTCCAACCATCTTAAGAAGTCCTCTTCTTGAGTGGTGATCCTTCGGATTAGCTTTGAAGTGATCTGTAAGATCATTGATTCTTGCTGTAAGAAGAGCCACCTGTACTTCCGGAGATCCTGTATCTCCTTCTGTTCTTCCGTATTCTTTGATAATCTGTTCTTTCATTTCTTTTGTGATCATTTGTCACTACCTCCTAAATATACTGTTAATTGCCTGATATTAAGCAGTGGTTGGAGATTCCATCTGCCGAACATCGGTTTTTCATACTTGCCTAGTGTACCATATGCCCCGAATCCTGTCAAGAAGGATTTTATCTTTCCCGCATCTGGCAGGTTTTCATATTCCTGTTCACAGGCTGCCTGTAAATAACCGCATTTCCGGAGCTTTTTCACCGGCTCTGTTATTTCTTATGATGATAACGGAAAAATTCTTTTGCGTAAGCAATATCCTGATCGATCTGAGCCTTCATCATTTCTATCGATTCAAACTTCTGCTCCGGTCTCTTAAAATGATAAAGCTGGATCTCTACCTCTTTTCCGTAGGCATCACCACTGTAATCCAGCAGATTGCTCTCGATCAGCATCCGGTTCTCATCGGATACCGTTGGCTTAAACCCGACATTACCGATTCCGTTGTACCAGATTCCATCAATCCTCACACTATCCAGATAAACTCCGTTCGGTGGAAGAAGTTTATCCCTTGACGGATGTACATTAAGTGTCGGAAATCCCAGTTTTCTGCCCAGCTGCCTGCCATGCTCTACTTTTCCCCGTACAGTATATGCATACCCCAGCATATCATTCACAGCTTCCATATTTCCCTTCCGAAGCTCTTCCCTGACATAGCTGCTGCTGATCTCCCGTTTTCCGTACATCTCTTTTTCAATCACAAAAAGTTCATATCCATACACATCGGCATATTCTGCAAGCATTTTTGCATCACCACGCTTGTCATGCCCAAAGTGGAAATCCGTTCCGATCACAATATACCGGGCATGAATTTTCTCAATCAGGATCTTCCGGATGAAATCCTCTGCCGACATACTTGTAACATCTTCGGAAAACGGGCATTCCAGCAGTACATCTACTTTCTTGTCCAGAAGACATCTGCGCTCCTCATTGGACATGATCCCTTCTCTTGATTTTCCAAGCTTTTCATAAAGCGGATTCATATCAAATGCAAACACAACAGAACGAACGCCTTTTTTCGCCTTCAGCTGACATACTTTTTTGATCAGCTTCTGATGTCCTCTGTGAACTCCATCAAATTTGCCGAGTGTGATTGCTGCCTCTCTGGAATCCTGATAGGCTTCCAGCCCTCTGATATAGTCCATGTTCTTTCCTCTTTAATTACTTTTTTTCATTTCCATCAAAAAACATTTTTACAATCTTGAAGAGATCGTCTTTCCTGCAGTAACAGTAAATCGCAATAAACTGATACGATTCATCGTACACGCGGACTCTCTCATCGTTCTCATACTCCTTTAATGCTGTTTCCTGTGAAATATCTCTTTTTCTGAAACTATTCCCGTTCCGTACTGCCGCGGCCGTTTTTGGTGGCAGTACGACCTGTGCATACGTTGGAAACATTTCATCTATCGCGATGATCTTCTCCTCCAGAATCCCTTCTTTCTGAAGCTGTGCAATTTCACCGAGCCGGATACTGTCTTCAAGTCCAAACCGCTCTACACGTGTTCTCAAAAGCTCTTTCATGCATCCGCCACAGCCAAGCTTCTGACCGATATCATGACACAGTGTACGGATATACGTTCCCTTTGAACAGGTCACTTCCAGTTTTACCTCCGGAAGATTGATCTCCAGGATCCGGATCTCATGAATCGTGATTCTTCGTGCTTTCCGCTCTACTTCTTTGCCCTCTCTGGCAAGCTCATAAAGCTTTTTCCCGTTAACTTTGAGTGCCGAATACATCGGCGGAATCTGATCGTATTCTCCCTCAAAGCTGCGGATCACATTTTCCACTTTTTCATTGGTCAGATCTTCTGTGCTATGTTTTTCCAGAACCTGACCGGAAGTATCCTGTGTATCCGTCACCTGACCGAGAAGAAGAACCGCCTGATAGGTTTTATCTTTATCTGTCAGCAGGTCACAAAGCTTTGTTGCTTTCCCAAAGCAGACCGGAAGTACTCCTTCGGCATCCGGATCAAGGGTTCCGGTATGCCCGATCTTTTTCTGCTTTACGATTCCACGCAGCTTTGCGACCACATCATGGGACGTATAGCCTTTTTCTTTATATACATTCAGTACGCCATGTATCATTCCGCTTCGCTCCCACTGTTAAACTGAAGTTCCAGTCTTCTTGCCAGATTGTTGATGATATCATGTGGTGTGGCAGTCATGGTGAATCCGGCTGCCCTTGCGTGTCCGCCGCCGCCAAAATAGCTTGCAACTACACTTACATCTATCTTTTCACTGGATCGCAGACTTACCTTAAAAGTTCCATGTTCAAGCTCATACATAAAAATTGCAACATCGATACCTTTTGTGAGTTTCAGCTGGCTTACGATTCCATCCAGATGTTTCGCTTTTACCTGGTAGAAATCCATCTCTTCTTTTGTAACGTAAGACACAATACATCTTCCGTCCATAAAAAGAAAGCTTTCCAACAATGCACGCCCCAGAATCTGGTTCTGTGCATAGGTCTTTTCATCAAAAGTCTCTGTAATTATTTTTGTAAAATCGATCCCTTTTTCCATCAGTGCTGCTGCTGCGCGCATGGTCGACGGATGGGTACAGGAATAACGGAACACACCGGTATCATGCACCATTCCTGTGTAAAGGCACTCGGCAGTCTCCACAGACATCTTCCCATAATCCAGCAGATCGTAGATCAGCTCACTTGTCGAGCTTGCATCTGGCATGATATAGTTCTGGTCTGCAAAACTCTGGTTGCTCACATGATGATCTACACAGAATCTTACTGCCGCTTTTTTGAAAAGGACTGCCGAAAATCCAAGTCTTCCCATATCCCCGCAATCCAGTGCAATAAACAGATCATAGGTTTTTTCTTCCGTCACTTCATGCCGGATCTTATCTGTATTTTTCATGAACTTCAGTGTATTCGGAAGCTCTTCCAGATAAACATCGATCTCTTTTTCAGGAAAATTCTCTCTGACATAGTTATACAATCCCATGCAGGAACCTGCACAGTCCCCATCCGGGCGGACATGTCCGCCAAGTGCGATCGTCCCGGCTTTAGAAATTGCATCTAATAACATACTAATCATCCTCTTCCCGTAAATCTCTTGTTACATCATCAATTTTCTTTGACATCCGGACACCATATTCAATGGACTGATCCAGTACGAACTTGATCTCCGGTGTGTTACGCATATTCAGTGTATGAGCAAGTTCACGGCGGATATAGCCTTCTGCGCTCTGTAATCCCTTCAGGGTATCAGCCTGGGCTTTTTCATCGCCCAGGACACTGATATATGCTTTGCAGGTTTTAAGATCCGGAGCAACCTCTACCGCTACAACCGAAGTCATCGGTGCAACACGCGGATCCTTGATCCCTCCACGCAGAATAGTACTCAGTTCACGCTGTACCTCTGCGTTTACTCTTGTATTCTTAATGCTGTTTTTTCTCATTTTCTACCCTTCTTTATCTAGGAACTTCCACCATCTTGAATGCTTCTACCTGGTCTCCTTCTTTGACATCGTTGAAACGTTCAAATACGAAACCACATTCATATCCGGCTTTAACTTCCTTCACATCATCTTTGAAACGCTTTAATGAAGCAAGCTTTCCATCATAGATCACAACACCGTCACGAACGATTCTTGCCTGGCAGTCACGCTCAAATGTACCGTCAAGGACATAAGATCCTGCAATTGTTCCGACTCCGGAAGCCTTGAATGTCTGACGTACTTCGGCATGGCCAAGTACCTTTTCTTCAAATACAGGCTCAAGCATACCCTTCATGGCTGATTCAACGTCTTCGATCGCATTGTAGATGACACGGTACAGTCTCACATCAACGCCTTCACGTTCTGCCGTTTCCTTTGCAGTTGCGTCCGGACGTACATTGAATCCGATAATGATCGCATTGGATGCTGCTGCAAGCGTAACGTCAGATTCATTGATCGCACCAACACCACCATGGATGATCTTGACAACGACTTCTTCATTGGAAAGTTTGACAAGACTCTGCTTGATCGCTTCTACAGATCCCTGTACGTCTGCTTTTACAACGATTCCAAGTTCTTTTAAGTTGCCTTCCTGGATCTGGTTGAACAGATCATCCAGAGACATCTTGGACTTGGTTTCTTCCAGTTTCTTGATCTTGTTCTGACTGATGAACGTCTCTGCAAAGCTTCTTGCATCTTTATCATTCTTGCAGCCAACAAATACTTCACCTGCATTCGGCACATCATTAAGACCGAGGATCTCAACCGGCATAGAAGGACCTGCTTCTTTTACACGGCGTCCCTGGTCATCCATCATGGCACGTACTTTACCATATGCAGAACCTGCTGCGATCGGATCTCCGACACGGAGTGTACCCTTCTGTACAAGAACGGTTGCAACCGGTCCTTTTCCTTTGTCAAGCTCAGCCTCAATTACAAGACCTCTTGCGCGGCGGTTCGGATTTGCTTTCAGTTCCATCACTTCTGCGGTAAGAAGAACCATTTCCAGAAGCTCTTTGATTCCTTCTCCTGTATGAGCAGATACCGGTACACAGATGGTGCTTCCGCCCCAGTCTTCCGGAATCAGTTCATATTCGGTCAGTTCCTGTTTTACACGGTCGATATTGGCACTTGGCTTGTCGATCTTGTTGATCGCAACTACGATCTCGATCCCTGCTGCCTTTGCATGGTTGATCGCTTCTACAGTCTGCGGCATGACACCGTCATCTGCTGCAACAACCAGGATTGCAATATCGGTAGAATTTGCACCACGCATACGCATTGCGGTAAATGCTTCATGTCCCGGTGTATCGAGGAAGGTAATTTTCTCACCGTTGATTTCCACAACTGAAGCACCGATATGCTGTGTGATTCCACCTGCTTCTCCTGCGATGACATGGGTATCACGAATCTTGTCAAGAAGAGAGGTTTTACCGTGGTCAACGTGTCCCATAACGCAGACTACCGGCGGACGTTTCTTCATTTTCTTTTCGTCTTCTTCGTCTTCTTTCAGAAGTTCTTCGATCACATCGACTACTTCTTCTTTTTCACAGAGCACATCGAATTCCAAAGCGATTTCTTCAGCTGTCTCGTAATCAATTTCCTGGTTGACTGTTACAATCTTGCCCTGCATGAAGAGTTTCTTAACGATTACAGATGGCTGGATCTTCATTGCATCTGCAAGTTCCTGGATTGTAAGTACTTCCGGAATTGTGATCTGCTTGATCTGCTCCTCCACAACCTCTTTCTTTGGCTGTGGTTTTACCATTTTCGGCTGAGCGTTATTGTTTTTGCCCTTTTTGCCTTTCTGCAGTCTGTCTTCGTTCTCTTCATTTCTGTTATATTCTTTCTTCTTGTGCGCATCTTTTGGTTTATTGCGGCTTGGTTTCTGTTCTGCGATTGCAGGTGCCGGAATAGACGGGCTGGATTTTCTTCTGTCGTCACGGCGTCCGCCATCACGCATCTCTCTTCCGTCTCTGTTATCACGGTTATCTCGATTATCTCTTCTGTCTCCGCGGTTCTGGAATCCGCCATCTCTTCTTCCATCACCCGGGCGTCCCTGTCTCTGATCCTGACCGTTTCTTGGCCCATTTGGATTTCTGCGCTGTCTGTTGTTATCACGGTTTTCTCCCTGCGGACGATCCTGTCTGTTTCCGTTCTGCGGACGTCCCTGGCCATTTCCATTACCCTGCGGGCGTTCCTGTCTGTTTCCGTTCTGCGGACGTCCCTGACCATTTCCCTGAGGGCGTCCCTGGCTGTTACCATTCTGTGGGCGTTCCTGTCTGTTTCCATTGCCCTGTGGGCGTCCCTGACCATTTCCATTGCCTTGCGAGCGCTGTCCGTTTCGACTGCCCTGCTGGCGTCCCTGACCATTACGGCCTCTTCCGCCGCCCTGTGAGTTCTGCGGTCTGAAAACCTGAACGATATTTTTCTTCTTCGGGGTATCTTCAGAAGTTTTTTCACTTTTTACTGCATCAATCTGTTCATCTGAAAGTGTACTCATATGACTTGCCACCTCAATTCCTTTATCTTTTAATATAGAGAGTATTTCTTTGTTTGTCTTATTCATCTGTTCTGCCAGTTCATATACTCTTAATTTTGCCATAAATCTACCTCCTGTATACAGTTCCTATTATCCTTCTTCCATATCCAGATGTTTTCTGATTCCTTTTGCAAACCCTGCATCTGTTACTGCAAGCGAAGCGCGGAACTCTTTTCCCATCGCATGGCCCAGGGTATCTTTATCTTCAAAAAAGTATATTGGCACTTTATAAAAATCACACATGTTCTGAAATTTCTTTTTTGTATTGTCCGATGCGTCGTCTGCCACAATCACCAGATGCGCGCGTCCTTCCTTGACTTCTTTTTCTGTCATGAATTCCCCGCTCTTTGTCTTGCCGGCTTTGGTCGCCAGACTGATCATCGATAATGCTCTATTCATGTTCAAGCTGCTCCAGCTCCTTTTCCAGATTTTCGTATATCTCTTTTGGTATCGCCTGTTTGAAAGAACGTTCCAGTCCTTTATTCTTTATTGCTTCCTGCAAACATTTTCCGGAAAAGCACAGATATGCCCCGCGCCCGTTCTTACGTCCGGTTGCGTCCAGAATGAATTCGCCTTCTGCTGTTTTCAGAACACGCAGCATTTCTTTTTTATTCTTCATTTCCTGACATCCCACGCATTTACGCATCGGGATCTTTTTGGTCGTACTCAAATAATCACCTCTGTCTATTCTTCATACAGATCAAGATCATCTGCTACTTCTTCCTCTGATTCTTCATCAGCAGAATATTCTTCGTCTGAATACTCTTCCTCCTGATAATCATCTTCATAATTCTCAGCCATATTCATATAATCTGCCGGAAGTTCGCCAGACTCGATCGCCTGTGTTTCGTTCTTGATATCGATCTTATATCCGGTCAGTCTTGCTGCAAGACGTGCATTCTGACCTTCTTTACCGATTGCAAGTGAAAGCTGGTAATCCGGTACAATTACACTTGCTGTTCTCTCATCCGGATCAGCCATTACAGAAATAACCTTCGCCGGGCTGAGTGCATTCTCGATCAGGATTGCCGGGTTATCACTCCAGTTGATGATATCAATCTTTTCACCGCGGAGTTCATTTACAACGGCTCCGACTCTGGCACCGTTCATACCAACGCATGCTCCAACCGGATCTACATCCGGGTCGTTAGACCATACTGCAATCTTGGTACGGGAACCTGCTTCTCTTGCAATGCTCTTGATCTCTACAATACCATCACGCACCTCGGTTACTTCCGCCTCAAAAAGACGCTTAACCAGTTCCGGATGTGTTCTTGATACAAGGATCTTTGGTCCTTTTGTCGTGTTCTTCACCTCTACAACGTAAAGTTTGATACGCTCTGTCGGCTCGAATTTCTCACCTTTTACCTGCTCATTCTCAGTAAGGATCGCATCTGCTTTTCCAAGGTTTACACTGACATTCTTGCCAATATATCTCTGAACCACACCTGTCACGATATCTTTTTCTTTTTCAAAGTACTGATCATATACAACTTTTCTTTCTTCTTCGCGGATCTTCTGAAGAATCAGGTTCTTTGCATTCTGTGTTGCGATACGTCCGAAAGATTTGGACTCAACCGGGATCTGTACGATGTCACCGATCTCATAAGAAGGATCGATCATCTTCGCATCTGCAAGACTGATCTGTTCTACTTTGTCCTCTACTTCTTCTACAACGGTCTTCTCCTGGATCAGAGTGTAATCGCATGTCTCCTTATCCATAATTACTTTGATATTGTCTGCTTTTCCGAAATGATTCTTACATGCATTGATCAGTGAATTCTCAATGGCATCCATCAGAGTATCTCTGCTGATATCTTTTTCCTCTTCAAGAATTGTAAGTGCTTCTAATAATTCGGTATTCATTTCCTTCTTCCTCCTGTCACTAGAAATCGAACGCCAGACGGATCAGTGCGATGTCTGCTTTATCAAATGTCATCGTCTCGCCGTCTTCATATTCAATGGTAACTGTATCTTTATCATAATCTTTTAAGATTCCAATAAACTCTTTCTGTCTGTCGATTGCCCGGTAAGTACGAACCTCTACTTCTTCTCCCAGGCTTCTTGCAAAGTCTTTTTCTTTCTTCAGCGGTCTGCCAAGTCCCGGCGAACTCACTTCCAGAATATACGCTTCATCGATAAAATCCTTCTCATCCAGAATGTCTGAAAGTTCCCGGCTTACAACCTCACAGTCATCGACCATAATTCCTCCCGGCTTATCAATATAAGCACGCAGGTACCAGTTTCCGCCCTCTTTTACATATTCTACATCCCAGAGATCAAATCCATGCTTTTCCACGATTGGGTTCAGAATCTCTTCTGTTTTCTGTTCATATACTTCTTTTTTTGACAATCTGCAACTTCCTTTCTTAATCAGGCTCCAAAAATCTGTCCGATTTTGGTTGTATGACTGGCAAAAAGAAGAGTGAACTTTCGTCCACTCTTCTGCCAGATTTCTTATGTAACTGCATACAGTATAGCACTACTTTTCCTGAAATGCAAGGATTTTTAAAATATATGCCTGATTCTCTTTGTAAAGACGCTTTCCGTCGTTCTCCTTCAGCCATTTTACAACCTGGATATCTGCTGCCCAGTCATCTGCCCAGACTTCATCACCTTCGCCACGCGCCGCCGCTTTTTCTGCGATGTATCCCGCCGGGTCTTCCGCAAGATCTTTCAGTACTTCATATGCTTTTTCGTTCTTATCATCCAGATCCTGTATCAAAACAACAGTTTCTGTATCCGGTGTCTTTCCATCGAGTGCCTGCAGCTGTTCATTATATTTTTCCAGATTCTCCAGGCTGTCCTTCGCATCCTCCAGACATTCTGTCAGGATTTCGATCTCCGTTTTTCCAGTACCACCCTTTGCAACCGGGCGGATGGATATTTCTGAATCAGCAGTCGTCTTTTTCAGCTCTGCCCGAATCCTCTCCTCATCGTGATCCATTCTTCCGATATCATATCCAAAGTAAAAACCGCCAATTCCAATCACAACAAGAAGAACGATTGCAAAAATTCTTTTTCCGGATTTTTTCTTTTTCATCTTCCGTCCTCCTTACCCTAATATCGTACCTGCTATAATTCCAAGGATCATTCCGCCGATCCCGGTTCCCGCAAGCGCCGCAAGATATAAGAGTACCTTCACCGCTTTGGATTTCTCCTTTTTCACCTTTGGAAGTGCCGGACCAGGCTCCGGTGTTCGCCTCTCCTGCGTCTGTTCCGGTGTCTCCTGCCGCGGCATTCTTTCGATTTCTTCTTGTGTCGGATAGGCAAACGGCATCACATCTGCTTCAAGAGCTGAAAATAATTTTCCATCAATCCACTGAAAATACTGCCAGATCGCCGCATCAAACATCCGGTGGGTATCCAGAAAATGATACCATGATTCCACAAAGGTTTTTGTTCGGAAATATTCTCTATACGCCGGTTCCTCCAGAATATCCTTCCAGTGATACAGCTTATTCCGTTCCTTTTCATTCAAATACAGACTGATGCACTGCTCCATGATTTTCCGGACCTCACGGTCATCCGCGCCTTGTCGCTCAGAAGCATCCGCCATATTCTGGAACTGACGGGTCCAGTCACCGTCCCATGTCTGGGAATCTTCCTCTAACTGTACAGGTGGCTCTCCTGCCTCTTCTTCCCGGAAACTTTCCTCAGAATCTTCGTCAGAATGCACAGGAAGTTCTTCATACTGCGCAGAAGATTCTTCTGACTGTACATCTTCTTTCTGAGGATTTTCCATGTAAGCCTCTTCCGGGTTTCTCTCCGGCTCTGCATAATTCCATGTTTCAGATTCCGCTGCTTTTTCCTGCTCCGCTGCTCCCATCTCCATCCGCCGCGACTCTTCCGGCATCTGTGGCTCTTCCCCTCTTCCCGCATTGCGCTCCGCCCACGCAAGCGCCTCTTCATAGGCATCGTGGATCCTCTGGAATTCCTCCGGGTGTTCTTCCGGGTGGAACTCCCGGGACTTCGCTGCATACGCCCGCTTTATCGTTTTCTTTTCCGTTGTTGGTTCAATCCCAAGTACCGTAAAACAGTTCATCACTGCTGCCTCCTCCACTCATCATACAGATAAGCTTCTATCTTGACCGGCACCGATCTCTTCGGTGTATTCTCCACAATATCCAGAAGCTCACTTGTCCTTGTATATGCCTTCTCGATCGTCCGCAGATCCTGTGCATTTAATGCAACTGAAAAATCTGCCAGGATCTTGTCCAGATATTTTCGGATTTCTCCGGTGTTTTCTTCGTAAAGACGGTCGCCTCTTTCCAGCAGAAGCCGGTTCTTTTCCTGCTCTCTCGGATGGATCTTAATCTTCTGCAGCTCTTTTCTTCTTTCCTCAATCTGCTCTGGTGTCAGATGGATATTTTTGTTGACGATCACCTTACTGAAATGCTCCTTGGTGCTCACCACGGTCACATCCACTTCCAGAATTCCGTTAATGTCATAGGTAAATCGGACATCCACCGCTTCCCTCTGATCCTCTCTTCTTGCCAGCGGCACCGGCACACGGATCCGTCCAAGTTCCAGATTCTGGTCTGCATAGCGGTGCTCGCCCTGTAAAATCGTGATATCACAGTATTCCTGGAACTGATGTACCGTCCAGTATCGCTCCACCCGGCTGATCGGAAGAACCG
>UMCO01075896.1_pt1 | contig 16800 bp, 15 predicted proteins | sample 1964251 | NCBI WGS metagenome assembly UMCO01 (sample SAMEA4835970, study PRJEB28245) | human gut metagenome | biome: gut microbiome; material: fecal sample | place: Denmark | collected 2008
AATATGTCACCCGGATAGGCAGGAAAAGAGAGAGCCTGCTGGCTCGAAGCCTGTGTCTTTAGACTGGTTTCTTCTGAAGCCTGCTTCTTTAGATGCGGGTAGTTCACAATATATACCCCCGGGGAATCATTTTCCGTGGGTTGCTTTTTACGCAAAAAAATGTTGTAATGTCATATATTCTGCATATTTTTTATAAAGTAAAAAGAAGGAGAAAAAATATGTTTATATTAAAAACAGCAAAGAAAAAAGCAAAAAGAATTTTAATTACATTAGCTGTCGCAACCATTTTGGTGAGTGGAAATACATCATTTTTATGGATGACTGGAACAACTGTAAATGCAGCAGATTTGAGCCAGATTCCAAATTATACTGGTAATCCATATACGATTGTTAACGACAATGAACCTGAGTTTGATGAAAGCGACTTTACAACAGAAGCGTTTGAGACTTACAGCGATTTGGATAACCTTGGAAGATGCGGCGTGGCCTATGCGAATATCTGCAAGGAACTAATGCCAACAGAAAAACGTGGAAAGATTGGTATGATTAAGCCTTCCGGTTGGCATACCGTTAAATATCCGGAAATTATCAAAGACCGGTATTTATACAATCGCTGCCACCTGATTGGATTCCAATTGGCTGGCGAAAATGCTAATGAGAAAAATCTAATAACTGGAACCAGATATCTGAATGTGGATGGTATGCTTCCATTTGAAGATGAAATTGCAGATTATGTGAACAATACCGGAAATCATGTGCTATATCGCGTTACGCCAGTTTTTGATGGTGACAATCTTATTGCATCTGGTGTGCAGATGGAAGCAGAGTCAGTTGAGGATTCTGGAGAAGGTGTTAAATTCAATGTATACTGTTACAATATGCAGCCAGGAATTGGCATAGATTATGCAACAGGTGATAGCTGGGCAGACCAGAAACCGGTTGCGAACGGAAAGTCTGAAGATAATGATTCAATAATTGTGGATTCTGATGATGGAGCTGACAGTGATATGACAACAGAAGAGACAGAATATGTCATTAACACAAATACTGGAAAGTTCCACAGACCGAATTGTGACAGTGTTACAAAAATGAAGGCCAAAAACAAAAAAGAATTTACCGGCAGCAGGGAAGAACTAATTTCTGAGGGATATGAGCCTTGCGGAAACTGTAAACCATGAAAACAGTATTTAACAAGAAAAAGAGACAACTGAAAAATATCAGATGTCTCTTTTTATTATGCTAATGATTTTCGTGTTTGTAAATAATACATTGGATTTTTTTGAGCATTGTACTCTTGAACTTGAACTAAAAACATATCCTCATCAAGGTTATCAACAAGGCAATGATAAGCGTAGCTTTGTATGGAAATGTATTCTTCAGAATATTGCAAATCAGTACAAATAGCAGCGTAGTAAGAATATGAATTCTCATTTGGTTCTTTTTTGATACTCCATGCCTTGCAATCTAAAATTTGAATATCATAATTTTCATTTGACAGCCCTAACATTATACCGCTTTTTCTATTAATGATAAATATAAAAAAGAAAAATATTCCAATTATAGCATATGTTTTTATAATGTCCTGATTCAATCCATCTGATAGCATGTGTAGAGTGTTAGAAATAAGGAAAAAACAATTTACAATAAAAAATATCAATAAAGTTGAAATTCCCATTACATTATTTAATTTCACTGTTTGATGAGTCCATATGGTTTCATTTTGATTTGGCATGCGAAAACCGTAAAATTCATCAAGATTTTTTATCTTGTTTTTTCCTGCAATTTTTTCATCGTTTCTGTTTACATTTTTGTTTGTTAACATAAATAATTCTCCTTCTTTTAATATGTATGTTTAATATGACAAAAATTTCATTTATTTTCTTTTATCTCATTTTTTCTTCATATTAAATATGTAGAAATTGATGTTTCGTCTCAATGAGGCGCGTAAAGAGAGGAGAAAAAAATATGTCTAAAAAGTTAAGCAAAAAAGAACTTCAGAAATTGGAAGTCCAGATGGGTATCTCAAAAATCCAGCACAACCGTCCGCCGGTTGGGAGACCAACTGTGTTTTACGGAAAGACCAACAAACAAAAGCGAAGAGAGGGACGGAGAATAGTGAAGGAGTATTGCTGATACTCCTTCGGTATCTTGAAAATCTTTAGATTTTGTTATAAAATATACTTACAGAAAAGAGGAAAAATGTAAATAGTGAGAATATTAATGAGAAACACGAAAAGGACATGGAACGGATTCGTGCATTGAGAATCATCGATGACCAGTTCATGTCAAAAGTGTTCGAGGACAAAGAGTGCGCAGAAGTTCTACTTCGTGCAATCTTAAAAAAGAAAGACCTAAAGGTTAAAGATGTCCATGTGCAGTACGACATTAAAAATCTTCAAGGGCGCTCAGTAAGGTTGGATATTCTGGCGACAGATGAATCTGGAAAACTGTATAACGTAGAGGTACAACGCAATAATCATGGGGCTGTTCCAAAACTGGCAAGATACAATAGCAGTCTTTTGGATGCGAACATTACAGATGCTGGCGAAGATTATAAAAATCTTGCTGAAACGTATGTAATATTCATAACTGAAGGTGATATTTTTGGAGCAAATAAGGCTTTGTATCATATCGACCGAATCGTGAAAGAAACAAAGAAGCCTTTTGGTGATGAAGCGCATATTATGTATGTGAATTCTAAAATCCAGAATAATACGGAACTTGGAAAAATCATGCATGATTTTTACTGTACGGATGCAAATGATATAAAGAATAAAAAACTTGCAAAACGTGTAAAATATTTTAAAGATGACAAAGAAGGGGTGAATGATATGAGTAGTGTATTTGAGGAAATTAAAACTGAGGCAAAAAAAGAAAACGCTTATGAAATTGCCAAAAATTTAATACTTCTTGGAATTGAAGATGATAAAGTGCTCCAATCCACAAAAATAACAAAGAGTGCCCTAAAAAAGTTAAAAAAAGAAATTCAGGATGATGGAAATACTCTTCAAGCTGTTTAAGTTTGTAACATAACTCAAAAAGACATAAAATAGAGGCTACCGTATTAAGCGGCGGCCTCTTTTGTTGCTAGTCATCAATTTTGCCTGCATATGAAACATATAAGACTTTGCGCGTGCTGAATCCATTTTCTTTGCAAAAATCTGCAAATAGCTCAGTCAATTCAGAAATAGTCTGACGCATGGAACGCGTTCCATGAATATCAAATTGCGTTTCGTCTTCATTACCTTCACTGTTGAAGAATCCGATATCATATATTGCATCAGGTAACCATACTTTATCTAACCATTCATTGTAAGCTAAAGTCTTTTCTGTGTCGTTACAGATTGGCATAATTGGCAAATCCGAAATACGATTTTTCTTGCAGTAGCTATTAATTGTCATATGATGTGAATCTCCTTTCATTGTTGTATTAATATTTAATATGCAGATTGTTCGAGAGAAAAGAATATGATAAAATATAATCTATGAAATAGTGAACGTGATTAAAAAGAGAAAGGACGAGATAAAAATGGATGAAATCAAATTTGCAGGCGAAGAACATAAAAAGTTCTTTTTGGAATATTTTCCAAAATGCAGGTCGAATGATACATATCATATGGCATTAATATATTGTCTTGGTATTAATCACGATACAAGAGAACATGTAAATCAGATTTATAATTTTAAATCTGATTCAATTAATCCAGAATGTTTGTATGAAGGCTGGCAAACAAGCGGAAGCCTGCGTGTTGTCAGATTAGCATTCAATCTTTATTGTAGCTGCATTCCAACGATAGAAGATGAACAAAAAGAGGACGAGAAGTTAAAAGAATGCGAGAGATATACACCGGATAATCTCTTCTGTACTAGCGATGCTCCATTTTTTTGGGAAGCAATCAAACTACGTTATCCAGAATTTTGTTCAGAATAATACCGCGAGCTGCGCTCGCGTGTATCAAGTCTCGCAGATACTGATAAACGACGGCGAATCTGACAGGAGTTATGTAGGTATCAAAGTTCCCGTATCTTTCCCCGCCTGTCGGTAATACAAAAAAATAAGAGGATGTCGCTGTATTGCGATGTCCTCTTTCTTCTTAAGCACTCAGACTCTGAATTTCTCTTTCTGCGGCATGCTGATATGTATCAAGCATATCTTCAATTTCCGGAGTAAGGTCTATCACCTGTTTATATTTTGCAAGGTGTTCAAGACTTGCCCAGCAATCCATGATTGAGGTTCTAATCTGAAATTCCACTTTCATTTCTGGAAAATCTTTATCATCTGATGTAATACCCATGATGATATGCAGACTTCTGTATCCGCTTTCTTTCGGATTGATGATATAATCCTTCACATCAAGAATACGACACTGTGTCCTTTCACCGAAATCAGTAATAGAATCAAGCTTCTCTGAAATCTTATACACATCAGAGATTGTATCAGTGATGATTCTAACTCCAATAGCATCTCCTTCTTCAATCAGTGCTGAATGATGATTTACCGGAAGTCCATCTGCAATGATTTTCTTTTCCATACTATCCGCTGTCTTAATCCTGGAGACAATCCTTGATGATTTGGCACCTGAAAATTCAGCTGCAAATTTGGCAATAATCATTGCCTTGTCTTTAACGTGCTCCATATGGACAAGATGCTGTCCATAAAATTTTTCTTCGTTCGTTTTCATTGTTTATTGCTCCTTTTCTTAATTATTACAAAATTTCTCAATATTAATATGCAAAATAAATTAGAAACAGAACGCATATTTATCGCAATTTTTCGCAAAAAAATATATTTGTCATATTGTGTATATCTAAAATCTTAAAAAAGAATCAAAAAGGAGAGATAAATATGAGTTATAGATTGGATATAAAAGACAATTCCCTTTGCATTCAGGGATTATATGGAGCATATGAGGCAATAGATGATGGAAAAGGAGGATTTATAGTATCTGTAATACAGGATACATGTGTGAATGAGCTTGATGCTGAAGGCGAAGAATATCTTGTTGAATCCGGACAGGAGTGGAGCGTTCCGGCTGAAAATCTTACAGAATTGAATGCATTTATTAAAAAATGTGAAGATGAAAAGCTTTGGAATTATATGTGTGGTCCTGTATTCAGGATGAAACCGGATACAGAAAAAGGAATATTATATATCCGCGGACAGAGCAAGAGTTTTGTGATAGGCGAAGATGAAAAAGGGCTTTACATTGATGAAGCGCAATTAGGAAAAAACCATAAACATGAAAAAGACCTCTTGGCAATCACACAAAAAATGACAAGGGAAGATAAGTGGTGGATGCGCCCGGCAGATGAGACAATGGATATCGCCAGGAATATGAGATGTGCAGCATTGATAACATCCGGTGGAAATCTCAGACTTGAATATAGAAATAAAAGTATTCTTATCGTACAGAAAGATGACGGTACTTTCAGCGTAAATGTAGTTGAAGGCATGGAAAAACATATTTTATATAAAGATAATTGGAAAGATGTATTGTCAGCATTGGTCTAAAAAAAAGGAGAGAAATAATTTTCTCTCCTTTGCTAATTTTTAAGTTCCCTGTTTAATCGTCTAAAATCTTTGACTGCCTGCCTTCCAATCTTACATATCTTTGGAAGATTGATTGAGTTAACGCCGCCCTGCCGCGGTCTGAATGTAATTGGAATATAATGAATGCTGCATCCTTTTTTGGCATAAATGACAGATAACAAAATGTTAGATAAATTAAATCCATTCGGAATAAAGTCAATATATTTACGAAGTGTTGATGTTCTCATTAATCTGAATGGGGTATTTGCATCAGTAAGTGTCACTCCAAAACAGCATTTGATTACAAACTTCAATGTTTTTGTTACAAAAACCCTGGATATACCGTCCTGCCGTCCTTGTCTCCATCCAATTACCATATCGTAGTTGTCGCGCTGACACCAGAATTTCTCGAAATCAGATGGAAGTGTCTGTCCGTCTGAATCTGTCTGAAATACATAATCAGCCATATTGTCTAAGGCATATTTATATCCGTATAATACTGTGCCTCCATGTCCTGAGTTTTCTTTGGTAATTGGAAGCAGCAGAGGTCTTGTCTTTGAGGCTTCAAGCATAATGTGATATGTACTATCCTTGCTGCCATCGTCAATAATGACAAGTCTAGAAGTCCCATGTGCGCTATGTGCCTTGATAACCGGATACCACTGATTAATTACGTTTAATATATTTTCTTCTTCATTGTAAGCAGGAATTACAATATATAATGTGCCTTTCAATTTCTTACCTCCATTTCCCGTTTTTTTCTTATATATAAATAGTATGCCAGATATTTAACTTTGGCAATGCAATGAAAATATAAAAAAAATAAATAAAAAAGCCGCAAAAAATGCGGCATTAAACTGGAATCAAGCGATATGATTCTTCAGGCTTCGTATAATGAAGCAGCCAGAATTCCATATCTTTGTTAAATTCCCATGATTTACATACTGAATCTGAAAAATCAATATCAAACTCGTCTCCGCAAATCTGATTTCGTGCCGAAATATAGGCTTTTCCATTGCGGATTCTATAAACTTTACACTCAAGCAGTTCAAATTCTTTACTTGGATGTCTGTGTTCTTTTATCACATCTATCTTTAATATGATATATAACGCTGTCATACAAATAATATTGACTAGAAATGTCATTATTGCAGCATGTGGTGATATTGTAAGATACATATATATTAGTCCGCCTGCCCATATTATCAGCCCAAGAGATACTATCAAAAATGATAACACAGAGGATATTTTGGATTCTTTTGGAAAAAGTATACGGTCTCTTTCTTTTCTGGTTGGTTTACGAAAACCGATTAATTCTTCTTTTGTGATTTCTGAGGCATTAAGTAGCATACTCATTGTTAGTCTGTACCTCCTGATTTATTTTTCATATATTAATATGCAAAAAATATGTGTATTTTTTCGCAAAAATTTATGAAACTTATGTGCTTTCAAAATAGCACAGTACGAAAAGGCAAGGAAAAAATATCATCAAAAAATATTTTTGTTAAAAATCCGGTCGTTCTATGTATTTTTTCAGCATATTAATTTTGGCAGATAAATATATGCTGTTTTGTCTGCGAAAAAGTAATTACAAAAGGGGGAAAGGAAAACGAAAAATGGGTAAGAAATCAAATATAGCTGCTGCGACAGTATTTGGATGCTGTGTGCTGGTATCTATAGGTTTATCAAAAACCTCCACGGATTATGACGTACTTGACAAGGTATCAGATTCAGAATCTGTAGGCGAAAGCATAAAGGAAAAAATGTATAACAGGATTAATTCGGCATCATCAGATATGACATACGATTTAAAACGACTGAACACCTTGATGAACGACAATAAAGATACATCAGATGATACACAAGAAGAGATGGAGAGACCAGAATACAATCCGCTGGATTATGTGAATGTGGATGACTGTGATATTTCAAAAGTAATAATATCAAAAGAAAACCAGGTAACTGACAGCACAGTTGATGAATTTATTAAGAATCTTATTTCAAAAGAAGGAAAATTCATTGAAAAGGATTCTAAATCGGAGTCACAAAAAGGAGATGTTGTTAATATTGATTATACTGCTACTGAAAAAGGTCAGGATTCTCCGTTTGTAAATGTATCCGATGAAGACAGAACGATAGGAGATAACCTTTTTCCAGATGATATAGATAAATCGTTAGAAGATAGAAAAGCCGGTGATGAATTTGATATTGAATATACATATCCAGATGATTATCAGGACGATGTATATAAAGGAAAGACTTTTCAATATCATATTAAAATAAATTCCATTAAAGACGTTAGCCTGACAGATGATATGGCAATGGCATTATCAAATGGAACTGAAAAGACTGCAGATGATTATCGTAAATATATCAGGTCTTATCTTGAATATCTTGCAATGGAAAATATCAGCAACACTGACCTCCAAGAATTATGTGACATGGCATCTGTTACTGAATATCCCGAAGATGTCCTAACATATGATATTCAGAAAAGCTTTATTGGAGCTATGTCTCAAGCTGGTGTCACAAATATTGAAGACGATGAATTTTTATCGTACATCAAACAAAATGGATATAATGACATTTCCGGATTTATGCAGGATGTAAATAAAAAAGTGAAAGAAAATCTGGAAGATGAAATGAAAATACTGGCTATGGCGAAAAAGTATGACTTATGGCTTGATGATAACGAGCTAGCAACTGAAATATTAAACAAAACGACAGGATATACAAATGCAGACGATTATTATAATGATTATTCAAAATATCATGCACAATATGTCCTGGCTAAACTTAATCTAGCAAAGGAAATTCAAAAAAATGGAAAACAAACCACGGATGCCGGATAAATTACATGTGCCAAAACGCACAACGATAGCTATCAAAAAAACCAGTTTGATGCTTGATGAATTGGAGTTGAGAAGAGAAAAAGAAGCAGAGTTTAAACTCACTCCGTATGAAAAAGACCAATATCTGCAACTCAAAGCAATATTTGCTTCCCAAAGACCGGCAGAAAAGATAGAAAATGCGATAGAGGATGAAAAAAGATTAAAACAAGCAAGAAAAGAATTTTTAGCTGCTTCAAAAACAGAAAAAGAAAAGCAGGAAATAAAAGAAAAGACTGATAAGGACAGTATTGGCGGGTTGCTATTGGCGGCCGGAACTCCAATTGTGCTGATTGGCGTAACATTGCTTGATACTTTTATGACTGCCGGTGTTGGTGTCATTGCAGCTGGAGCAGCAATGTATGTTCCGGCTTTTGTCAGGGAGGTCACTAAAAAAAGAAAAGCAAGAAAAGAACTACGGGAAATAAAAAATAAGGTAGATAAGCTATCATACGAAATTGATGAAAAATCAAGAAACGTTGATAAAGTATGTGGTACGTACGGAATTCCTATCAATTGTCTTGAAAAACAAAAATACATGATTCCATTGCTTGATGCCGCAAAAGAATACGAAAGATTGCAGCAGAAAGAAGTGGATTATGAATTATTACTACAGTTAAATGACAGTAATAATATCAGCAGCGAAATCTCAAAAAATCTCAACTTATTATCTGGAGAAACAATAACAGATGAAAATAAATACAAGGAAGCTCTTGAAAGGTTAGAGAAACAAATTAAATAGAAAAGGAGAATTTTTTAATGAAAGCATTAACTTCACGAGAAATCAGACATAAACTTGAACTTATGGTTCTCATTATCTTTTTAACACGAGTCATTTCAATGATTCCGGTTCCTGGCGTAGATGCCACAATTTTTAAACAGTGGATGGCAGCAAACTCAAATGATGCATTGAATCTTTTTTCTGCATTTACTGGAGGCTCTTTTGAAAACTTTTCAATGTTTGCGCTTGGTATTACGCCACTGATTACAGCGCAGATTATCATTCAGCTTTTGACAAGTGTGCTGCAGCCATTGTCAAAACTACAGAAAAAAGGAGAACATGGACAGAAGGTATTAAAAAGAATCACAAACATTGTTGCTGTTATCCTTGCAGCTGTTCAGAGTTGTTGTATGGCAATCGGATTCAGTAAAAACGGACTGATTTCTGGAAACGGAGCTCTATGTGTAATCTTAATCACAGTGTCTATGACAGCAGGAACAGGAATTATGATGTGGCTTGGACATATCCTGACAGAAAAGTCCATCGGTAATGGTGTTTCTATCCTGCTTATGTCAAACATCATTTCAAGAATGCCATCACAGTTTAAAGAACTGTTTGTTGGACTTACAAAAAATAAACATTTATATGTAAAAATCGGCTCTGTCGCAGCAGCAGTCATTGTACTTATTATTATGGTAATTGTCATTATTTATATGTCAGAGGGATATCATCCATTACATGTGCAGTATTCACAGAAAATGAGCCAGTCTGGAGAGGAAGCAGAAACAGGTCAGATTCCAATCAAAGTAGGTATTTCTGGCGTCATGCCGGTAATCTTTGCATCATCCATTATGGCCATCCCGCAGCTTGTAGCAACAATTGCAGGAAAAGGATATGGAAGTGGATACAGTAAGATTATCTTGAATATGATGTCTCAGAAAAACTGGTTTGATAATGAACATCCAATTTATGGAATCGGACTCTTGATTTATCTTGCACTTATTGTGTTTTTTGCATTTTTCTATCTGCCAATTACATTTAATGCAGCAGAGGTCTCAGATAATATTAGAAAAACAGGTGGTTTTGTTCCTGGCGTAAGAGCAGGAGAGGATACTGAAATGTATATCCAGAATATCTCACGTCGTCTCACTACAATTGGTGTGATTATGCTTATCTGTGTGACGGTAATTCCAATTGCTATCTGCGGTTCACTTGGGTTATCAACGACAATCAGTGGAACATCACTTATTATTGTTATCGGAGTAGTAACAGAGACAATTCAGCAGATTCAACTTGAAATGGCAGGAAGAAATTACTGCGGAATCCTCTGCAAAGATTGAAAAGATTGAAAGGAGAAATGATATGGAAGTAGAAAAGATTAAAGATATAGATAAACCACAGGAATTCAACGAAAAAGAAAAACCGGAAATTACACCAGAAATGAAATATATCAAGTGGCCCAAAAAAGGAAAAGTGACACGTGAAATGGTTTCAGTACTCCTATCGTCAATTGCCGTATCAATGCTGATTGCGGCAGGAGACCAGACCGGGATGCATCTTCTTGATGCTGTAATGAAAATATTCTGATGGGGAAATTCTAAGAGCTGCAAAAATGCAGCTCTTTTTTTTGTAACTGAAATATCTGTATAGCAGTTGGTTTTTATTACCATTTCAATTTATGCATATTACTTCATGAAGTTTTTAAAACTAAAAAAGAAAAGAAAGGAATATGCATATATGGTAAAAATGTATAACAAGCCACCTTATTATGATGAGTTTAATAACGTTCCAATGAGTAAAAAAGAAATAGAAAAAAACAAAGAAAAAGTAATAAATGTATGTTTATACAGAATGCAGAAATATGTTAATAGGAACTACAAAGGTGTTCAAGAACATGATAGAGATGAAATCATGCAACACTTGACAGAGATTATTATGACAAAAATCAGCGAATATCAAGATGAAAAATGCGCTTTTTGGGCATACATCCATAATTCTATCAAATATGAATCTGCAAACCATTTACTGAAAATGAAAAGCTCATTGAGCGGCGCATCTCCAGATATGATTAGAAAATCGAAGAGAATAGTTGATTACCAGAAAGAAAACCATTTGCCAGATGAGGAGCTCATGGAAAAGTATGGAATCAAAAAAAAGAAGACCCTTTCTAAATATAGGCGATTGGCCAATTATGTTGAGAGTCTGGATGAAGAAGATGACAAAGGAAAAAATATGTATGACAGGCTTGGTGTCAAGTATCAAAAAGAACAGGATAAAGATGATGATTTTAAAGAAATCCCTGACCCGGATATAAAAATTCTTAGAAACTATTCAAGAGAAGAACAGATAATCATCAAAATTTATCATGATGTGATACGTGACGAAAAGACAAAAAAGGCATGGAAAAGAGAAACTCAAAAAAGATGCCGGGAATATGATATTCCTGGAAATAAAGTTGCTGATACACTAAGGAGATATCAGAACGAGTTATACAAAAAAAAGACCTAAACAAAGAAAGGGACAGCGGGAGCTGTTCTTTTTTTTGCATAAATGCGCACATTTTTAATTTTATTTTGCATATTAAGAATAAATGCTTTTCAAATAAAAAAAATATAAAAGGAGGAATTGAAAATGCATAATGCAAAATATAAAGCCCTTTCATTGACTATGGCTATCATTACAGCCGCAACGCCAATATTTTCAACATATCCTGTGTATGCTGAAAGTGTAAATGATGTCATGGAAGATGAATCAGTAACAAAGGTATCTACAGATATTGGTGAAACACAAACGGAAAGTGTTCTTGATGGAACGTCTGATACTGTAAATATCCCTGAAGAAAATTCGACAGGTACAACAGAAACCAGCAATACACAGGAGGGCAGGTTCCTTTTTATCAATCTAATAGATGCTGGTGGAAAAGTTGTCATCAATGAGGGTGAAAACAATGAAGAACAAGTAAGGCTTGTAAAACATAACGATGATGGCAAAGAGGAAGTAAAAATTGATGTATACGATAAGGATTCAATTTTGATTTCCACAGAAAACGCAGAAGCGAACAACTACACATATGCTTACGAAACGACAGATGCAAGCGTAAACGTAGTAAAGGCTATTGCAGATGATGGGTATGAAGTTGAAAATTATAACGTCTCAAAGCAGGTTTCAAACATCGACATTCCAGAAAAAACGGACTTTATTCCATCCGCGTCATTCAGTTATAATGTGTTCACGGATACAAACAAGACTATAAAGATTGGTTTTGAGCAAAAAGAATCTGAAGATGTAAATGCAGATTTATCTGTCAATAATGAAGTTGAAACCGTAGACGAAGAAGCAGGAACCGAAAGTGTTAACGATGCTGAATCGCAGGACCTGACAGTTAACACAGAAAACGAAGATGTTAATGATAATGATACATCTGATACAGCAGATGCAGAGTCAGAAAATGCAGGCAATGAGTCAGAGGGTACATCTGATGGATATGACTTTACTGGCCTTACAGATGGTATTGCAAATTTAAATAAAGAAAATTTTGAATCTGCAAGACTTATCGTATTGGCAGATTCAGCAGATGAAATTGTTGACCAGGAACATTTAATTGGAAATTATGACAATATCTACCTGCTGCAGTATGAATCAGCCAATAAAGCTATGGAGGCATATGTATACTACCTTGCAAATGCACAGGCAGTAGAACCAGATGCAATCATTAATGCAGCTGATGACACTAATGTCGATGAGAATACTGAAACAGAGGCATTTACCGCAGATTCAAATCCAATTGCCGCATTAGCGGAAAATGATGGAACAGAATCCACAAAAACAAAAGAGAAAATTATTGCACTTATTGACACAGGCGTAAATGCAGGTCCAAATGTCATTGACCGTATATCATTAATCGATGATATATTGGAAGGAAATGGACATGGTGACCAAATGGTTGATGCTATTACATCGCAGGATGAAGATGCAAAAATCCTTTCCATCAGAGCCCTTTCTAATGGCGGTAATGGTAATGTTTCTTCTATCATTTCCGGTATAGAATATGCTATCAATCAAAACGTAAATATCATTAACCTTTCTATGTACGCAAAAACGACTATGCTGAATTCCGTGCTTGGTGCAGAAATCCAGAAAGCTATCAATAATGGTATTCTTGTTGTTGGCGCAGCCGGAAATGATAATGCAGATGCCAAAAATTATATGCCAGGAAGCGTTGAGGACGCTTATATCATCGGTGCGTGCGATGCAGATGGAAATAAGATTGAATCGTCCAACTATGGAAGCACTGTTGATTATAACTTTGTTGCAGAATCAACATCTGAGGCAGCCGCTAAATTTACCGGATACGTTAATGAGAATGGCATTGATGAAATTGATGGAGATGGGTTAATCTGGAAAGCATCAAATTATACGATTGACGATGTTTTCAAAGATGTGGACGGACAAACATTTATCATATCCATGGTTAAAGTAAAAATGGGTGATGATTTTGACCCGGCAGTAACTTTTAATGATATCAGAAAATATATCGGTGACGATAATGAAGAAGCCTCAATCACTTTATCTTTCTCAAATGTGGATATGACAAAAGCAGGTCTTTATTCAACTATTTACGATGTATCTGATAAAAATGGAGATTATAAAGTAAAACGGCCTGTACTTGTTGTTGAAGGCAGTGTTGATGGAGAGGAAGACGGAAAGAAGAGTGTAAATTTCATTTACTCTAGTGATTCCGGAGTCAAGATAAATACTGCTGCATTGTCATATAAACCGGGAGAAAATGTTTCCTTTACGGTGTCATATCTTGATGCAAACAAAGCTACAGGAGTAGATGCTTATTGTGAAGCATCATCCGAAGATGACAGTGCAGTCCTTGGAGATAAGTTTGATATCACATATGATGACTCTATCGTAACTGCAGAAGATGTGGCTGCAGGAATGGGCGAAAATGTTTTGAAATATCATTTCACAATGCCAGAGAAACCTGTTTATGTTTACATCACAACAGCAGAAGATGAAATGAATACTGCCGCGAGCGGGGCAAGCGATGAACTTGGAAGCTTTAAACTTATTACAGAGGCTGAACCTGGTGGAGATAAGTGGTACTGCAACAAAACTGTTTATGCGACAAACGAACCTAAAGGAAGTACCATGCGTTATATAGAGTATACAGCAAAAGACGCAAATGGAAAAAAATACAAGGAAAAACATATCTGCTATTGTATCCAGCCAACATATTCAACACCTTATGCCCCAGGAACAACTGAAAAGCTGGATGATAGTAATTCCAATGTATACGAAATAGCAGATGGAAATGCAGTTGCGAAAGCATTATTTTATCTGTATGATGGACCGGCATGGGGAAAGACAGTAACCGCAACAGATGGTACAAAAATCAACATGAAAAAGGTACTTTCAAGATATGAACAGGAATATAAACAGGCAGGAGCTAACCAGGGGTATTTCTGTATTACGCATTTTTATTTGGGATATGTTTACGGTAAAGGATATCAAAATGATAAAAATGGCAAACCAAAAAGCGAAAATATCTGGAATTATGATGGGTTAAAACGAAAGATTTGGAATGCGAAAGGTAAAGCATGGATGAAAAATATCAAGAATAATCTTGATAAATTACCATCCCCTGCTGTATTATTCAGAGACTTGCAGTCAAATCAGGATATAACTGATAAGTCTATCCCAAAAACTGATTTTAGCTATGATTCTTCAAAGGGAGAATATGTGTCAAAATATATTTTATACCGTGCACTTACAGAAAATAAGGCTTCTGTCAACCTTCCTGATGGAATCAGTTTAAGATACAAATATCTAGATGATAATGATAACTGGGTAAACAAAACTATAACAGGAAAAGGTTCGGTACCTGGAGGCTCCCAGATTGCATTAGCAGTAAACAGAACAAAATACACCCAAAGTTCATATGTCATGACATTTACTACCACATTAGGTGTAAATTACCAGGCATGGAAGATTTCTTTCGGTGGACAATTTCAGGATTTAGCATTTGCATACAGAACTAAAAATACAAAGATGACTTTAACTTATAATCTTCCAAACGATGCATATATCCAAGTTAAGAAAACAACATCAAATGGTGGATGGAACGATAATCTGAAGAATACAGTATTTGGATTGTATGAAGGCAACACGAGACTAGCTGGAGTAACAATTAGTGGTTCTGGATATCATAAGTTTAATTATGCTTGTCAGGTTGGACATACATACACTATCAAAGAAGAAACAGTTCAGGTTGGATATGCAAAGGCAGATAATATTACATGTGCAATTACTGCAGCAAACTTCAAGTCAACTTACAGTTATGACGTTGCAAACTATGAACGGCCGAAAGTACAGATTACCAAAAAGTCTAAAGCTCCACAGGATATTTTGGACCTCAGTGCTTATAGTCTGAAAGGTGCTGTGTATGGTGTATTTTCCGATGCAGCATGTACAAACAGGGTTGTAACATTGACAACTGGAGATAACGGAAAAACAAATACACCATACCTTCCGTGTACAACAATGGGAACTTTCAACTATTGGGTTAAAGAGATTACACCTCCGGCAGGACATATCCTGAGCGGACAAGTGCAGAAGATTTCCGTATCACTGCCAGCAGATGGAGGAAAAATTAAACCACTTACATTTGAAAACGACCCGGAAACAACGACACTCAGCGCATTTGCTCAGAAGCTGGATGGAAAAGACAGACCAGTTGAAGGTGTAGTGTTTGAAGTAAATCTTTATGATGGGGTATACGCTACAGCAAATTCATGTCCAGTAAATAAATTGAAGAAAACGTGGTATTTGAAGTCTAATGACAAAGGTCTTGTTGAATTTAAAGATGAGAATGTAGCAGAAGATTATGAAAGTGATGATTTTTACACATTCAATAATCAAATTGTCATACCGATTGGTTGTACAGTGACATATCAAGAGGTATATGCTCCTGGAGAATACTTGATGGATGAAGAAACTCAGGTTTGGTCCTCAAAAAATCAGGAAATACAATTAACGAAATTCTATAATGACTTAACACCATCTAAAATTACAATTAAGAAGTTTGCGGAAGACGGAAAATCACCTTTGCAGAATGTTGAATTTGAACTTACTTTTGTGAAAGAAAGTGAATCGTATATAAATGATATGTTCAAAACATTCAAGCCATTGCTTAAACAAGGGGAGACTGCAAAAGGAGTAACAGATGAAGATGGCACTATTGTTTGGGAAAACCTTGACCAGGGTGAATACAGAATCACAGAAGTAAAAACTGCACCAGGAATGACATTATTAAAAGACCCAATCAACATAACCCTGCCAATTACAATGACTGATAAACAGGCAAAAGATATGTCCGCCGCAACGGATAATGGACAATATGATGTTGATAAAAAACTTTGGTATTTCTACGAAGCAACATACGAAGTAACAAACACTCCAACTTTTGTAATGCCAATAACAGGAAGCAACGGCTTCTGGAAATTTGGATTTATCGGGTTTGGAGCAATCGTTGTTGTTGGAACTGGACTTGTTATTTTTGATAAAAAAGGCAAGAAGCAGAAACACAGAAAACGTGTAACTAAGAAATAAGAAACGGAGCGCACAGAAATGTGCGCTCTTGGTATATAAGGAGA
>UMCO01127452.1_pt1 | contig 16797 bp, 12 predicted proteins | sample 1964251 | NCBI WGS metagenome assembly UMCO01 (sample SAMEA4835970, study PRJEB28245) | human gut metagenome | biome: gut microbiome; material: fecal sample | place: Denmark | collected 2008
CAGAATCGTTAAAGGTACGGTTAACATTCATGGCGGATATTTTCATTCTTCCAATAACTCAACAACCAAAGAGGGAACGTCTGAGGTTATCTATTTGGAGTCAGGATGGGCAGCTAGCAGCAAATGTGTTTTGAATGTTTATGGCGGTGTGTTTGAAACTGATGGCGATGCTTCTTATCTGATCAACTGTAAGGATAATTGTCGTTCAAAGTGCACAGTTAAGATTATGGGCGGTATATTCGTAGGCTTCAATCCAGCTGATAACACAGCCGAAGGCGCAAACACCAATTTCCTCGCTGATGGCTATGTGTCCAAAGAGATTACATACAACGGCAAACAGGCTTGGGAGGTTACCAAGGCTGAATAGGTGATTTAGACCCTATTATATTCATAATTAAGGCTGGCTCCTTCGGGAACCAGCCTTTTTCTCAAATATTGTAACCGACAGATTCGCTGAGTTCTCCTGAATACTTCGTCTGGTTGGTACACCAGAAGCCCGTTTCCTGTACCAACGGCATGTCATAGTCCGTTTGGTACACCAGAAGCGCATTTCCTGTACCAATGATGTGTCACAATATATTAGAAAAGCCTTCTCGCTATATTATGCTAGACTAATCTTGAAAGGTGCTATACAAACAAATCAAAACATCTTCTCGAAAAATCGCGTTTCGTTAAAATCTGTAGCCGATACCGAAACGGCCTGCGAGAACCATGGAGCCGAAGGCGCATTCTATTATGCCATAGACGGATTTGTAGGAGATTTGATAGCCAAGAGGGAGTACCTCGTAGGCTGGAAGCAATTTTGGCATGCTGTGGCCTTGATCATTGCCATGTCTGTAGGTAGCTCCGGCCGCTATACCAGCATAGACACTGAACGGAGGCTTTTCGTAAAAGGTGAATCTGACTTGACCCGCAAGAGAAAAGTCGGAAAACTCTTTTTTTCCGATCGTTCTATGAGTTTTCGGGTCGATCAAGTCTCCCCACAAGGTGTAGTACCCTAACTTTCCTCCGACTTTCAACCATTTCTTAAGTATAATGTTGGCATCCATAGACACTTCAGGAAACATCCCGGTTGAATAGTACGGTTCGTAGAAATAGTATAAGTCATGATTATGTCGTACCGTCGAATTCGGAAACTCCTTGGATGAAACCAGTGCGCCAGGTACAATGCCGACTGTCAGGTTCACTTCGTATCTGGCCTCTTTCAGAAGCGTACCCTGTGCGCTTGCCTTAAATCCTGTACAAAAAACAAGAAGCGTCGCTAAGGCCGCTCCTGTTACGTTTATCCTCATGATTGATCAGACTAAAGGTGTGACGATGTCTGTCCGGAGCGATTAATACGTTCTGACAAGGCTGTAGTCATCAAGCCCGCCGCGGAGGATCATGACGATCGAATCAATGGCCTTGCCGTCTTTGTACACAAGCATATTCAGTTGCCCCTTGCAGCTGCCCCATGAATATCCCGTGTCCCCGATCGTGTAGGTAAGGGGCTCTTCCGGTGTGGAGAATTTGCAGGAGTAGCCTTTCTGTTCCCGTCTTTCACCTTCGATGGTGACTTTCCAGCTGTGGAAGTGATTGTAGTCACCTGGCAGCATTCTGGCTGTTATTGTATAGTCGGTAGGGTATGAATCATCGCCGAGGAACCAGTATTCCAGATTCTTGTTGGAGACGATCCACGTGCTGTCTTCCGCCGCTTTCTCAACCTTTACTCCCGGGATTCTGTATGACGGGTCATCCGGTCTCATGACAGAAGTCTTGCTTTGGATGTTGGCCTTGCCGTTGATTTTGTACTCCAGAATCTTGAGGTTGTCAACTATCAGGTTGTTGGCGATGCACATCATGTAAGGGCCCATTGAATATGTCACCTCACCATCGCTGCCTGAAAACTCTTTCTCAGCCTTGCTGCATGATGATGCAGCGATAATTGTCGCAGCGATCACTGTCGCGATTGATAAAATTCTTTTCATGATTTCAAGTTTAGAATCTGTAACCTAATCCACCTCTGACTCCGCCCATTCTGGTGCCTACCACAATTTCAAGAGTAGTGTATATTTTATGATCCATCCATTGGAAACCCAATGGAATACACTCTACGGCAGGGAGAATCTTGGAATATGTTTCTCCGCGGTCTTTCCCGGCCCAGACGGAGGCTCCGGCACCGATTCCGGCGTACATCCTGAACAACTGCCTGTTGATGAATGTGAATTTAGCCTGTCCAAGCAGAGAGTAGTCGTTCAAGGTCTTTTCTCCGATCTTCTTGTAGCCCCGAGGGTCGAACACATTCGCCCACGCTTTGGCGTAGCCCGCGCTGGCTCCGACTTTCAGCCACTTGGTGAGATAGACATTGAAATCCGCTGTGTAGAAGGCTGAAAAGCCAGGATCTCCGGTGTATGTCTCATAGAAATCACTGAGCTCTTTCCTGTAATAATGGCGAGACGGAAACTCGTCGCTGTCGTAGGCCATCTGCATCACACCTACCATCAGGTTGGCTTCGTACTTGAACCCTTTGACATCTCCTGAAGATGTCTGCGCGCCTGCCGGCAATGTCATGCCCAAAAGCATCACTCCAGCCGCGCAAAGCGCTTTCAAAACAGTTTTCATAATATCGTTGGTTTAAAATGATTATCTTTGGTTTCGGTCACTGAGCTGTATTTCTAGTCGCTGAGCAAATCCTCGGTCGCTGAGCCTGTCGAAGCGACGTTACAGGTTGAAACGATCATGTCGCTTCGACAGGCTCGGTGACCACAGGCTGTCATTGGTAATATTCAGGATAATGCGTCAGGTCTTTGGTCGAGCCGTCACGCAGGCGGATGTACGAATCGAGTTTCCGTTCGCCCTCATGGAGCACGATGACTCTGCTGCCGTTCATTCCGATGTTGTTGTAAACTGTCGCCGCGCCGCTGTACCGCCCGTAGGCCAGCATGATGCCGTAGTAGCCGACAGAGCAGTCATTGTCGTGGTCGTGCCCGCAGAAGACAGCCATCACGTCCCCGCATTCCAGCATCTTGCAGAAAAGGCCCGAGTTGAAATGCGAGGAGCAGATTGTCTCACGGTGGGTGCCGTACGCCTTGAAGTTCAGGTCTTCTCTGTACGCGTAGGCATATTCAGGGAGAGGAATATGCATGAACGCCACGGAAGGAAGCGGCTTTCCGCCGTGTGCTGAGGTGATGGTGCCGCTTGTCTTGCCGTACCATTCCACCTGGTCAGAATGGGCGTAGTCGTAGTCATAGCTCTTGATGGCTTTCTTGGAAAGCGGCGATTCGCTTCCGGTATCGAAGCACCATACGACAGAGGCGGTCGTGTCCGCTGAGTGAGACTTTACCTCAAGGAAATAATTGCCTTCTCCGTGCAGACCCGGGGTGTCTCCGGCGACGCAAAGCGGTCTGGTCATCGCATCTTTCAAAAGTGCGGCGTTGGTCTGGTCAAACTCCTTGTCGTGGTTGCCGAAGACAATCCCGTAAGGCACACCGAATTTGTCAAGGGTGTCGAGAAGGATCCTGTAGTTCTCAAGAGCAGGCTTGGCATAGACTTGGTCGCCAGTCAGCATGATCAGGTCTGGCTTTTCCGCTGTGATGGCGTTCCTGATGTTCTCCCAGACAAGCGGAGTTGTCTCATTGGAAGGAATTAGATGAGTGTCAGTGAATTGAAGAATCTTGAATTCTCCATCCGAACCGAATCTGAGTGTCGGTTTCAACGGTTTCTTAGCGGAAACCGAAACACAGGCGGTGATTGCCATCAATGCGGAAATTAGTCTTTTAATATTCATGATCAATTATTTGGTCGTTGTTTCTCCTATAATTCTGACTGGCCCTATAAGTCCGGCAGGGAGCAGCGGCTCCTCAGGCTTGAAGAACTCCATCTGGGTGTAGGTGATCTTCTTCGTCACACCCGGCTGGACATCCCCGACGAGGCGGTTGTGCCACATATTGATGACCTTGACCTCGATGGTGTTGTCGCCGTTCCTCACTGCCTTGGTGATGTCAACCTTGAACGGGGCGTTCCAGAACACTCCCAGATTCTTTCCGTTCACGGTCACTTCCGCCAGATCTTTCACATCACCTAAATCCAGAATGACGGAATCCTTGCCTCGAATTTCCTTCTTTTTTAACTTGAATATGTTCGAATATGTCACCGATCCGGAGAAGTACTTGATTCCCGGCTCGGAACTCTCGGTCAAGGATGCGAGTTGATTGAAAGTGGCGGTTTCCGGCGCTCCGCGTCCCTGCTGGAACTTGACTGACCAAGGAGTGTTGAGCTCCACGATTGTCTCTTCGCTTGTCTCAGGCAGCTCAACTTTCGCCACATCGGTGTTTTCTGTGAATATGACGAAGGCAGACTGGTGCTGTGTCAGGTTCATCTTTACGTTGGTCCTGCCGTCAGCGATCTCATAGCTGACCGGTTCGGTTGAAGCGTCCTCCGCGTGCCAGATTACAGGCTTTTTGCCCGTTGTCCTGAATGAAGCCGTGATGTCTTTCGTGCCCTTGGAAAGGTTTGTCACCCAGTAGATTTCACCATCGGAAAGGTTTCTGTGGACGAACTTGATGTCCTTGTTGTTTCCGCTTGCTATGCTGAAATCGGGTTTGAGACTCATGGCGGAAAGGACTTTTTCCGCCGGCACTCCTGCCGTTACATTCTTGCGCCCGGAGTTCCAGATGTCTTTCACAAGAGCCTTGAACTCTTCCTCCGTGCCGGTGTTGCCGGCGAGTTTCTGAGGCTTGGCTCCGCAGATCACGACTCCGGCGTCCGCGAACACCTTGATCTTCCGCAGGATGTCGATTGACATGTGTTTCACGTTGGCGTCAAGCATCAGAACCTTGTACTTCATTCCGCTTGGCACAGTGATAAGCCCGTTCTCGGCCTTGGCCAGATCACGGATCACGGACGGGCTGAAATAGTCGTAGTTGTAGCCGTAAGGAAGGGCCGGGACTTTCTTGAGCATAATGCCGGTGGCGTTGTTGTCCTCACCGTAGTAGTAGGCGACATCGGCCACGAAACGACCTTGCTGAAGCATATAACAGCTGCGGGACAGATAATCCGTCCACGCCTTCGCCTGGTCGGCCCAGGTCTGGTGACGGTCGAACCATTGGCCGTATTTTCCGAGACCGAGTCCCGGGACCTTGTCGTCAACCGGCTGGTGAGGTGATGTGTGGATCACGAATCGGTTCAGTCCGGCGGCCATCGCTGCATCGGCTGTTGGTTTGAGCACGGCAGGGGAGAAGACCCAGGCCCCGTCCCTGTAGCCGTCGGATGTGAACGACTCCGCGGCGGCGATGTTCTGGCCGTAGATGTGGGCCACGGAGGCGGATTCGCGCACGTCGGCCTCGAAACGAGGATTGAATATGTTTCCGTTCTTGTAGTCCATCCAGAAGGCAGACATAGGAATCTCGGCGTACCTCTTGCAGTCCATTCCGTCGGAGAGGTTGGCGCGGTAGTTCTCGTGGCTTTCCGTGTAGCGCTTCATTCCGTAAGGCTTGAGGATCTCGTTCTGGAGGTCGTAGTGATATTCGGAGATCATGTCTCCGATCGTCCTTCTCCAGTCGAACAGGAAACGCTCGGTCTCCTCGGTGTTGTTCAGAACCATTCCTGTCAGTGCTGGCATCCAGCGGAGAAGATCGTAGCCTTTTCTGGCCTTGAACTCTTCGAACATATTCCTGGTCCACGTCTGCGCTCCCGCCTCGTAGCTGTCTGTGAGGAGATATTCAATGCCACCCTTGCCGAGCTTTCCGCCGGAGGCATCGGCATAGGTCTGGAGGTAGTTGTGGAAATATTCAGTGATGGCCTTCGGGTCGAGTTTGTCCACTTCAAGGCCGGTGGCTTCCGGTGAGGCAGGGTGGTTGGTCTTGCCGGTCAGGCTGTAGCCGAAGCGGAATATTCTCCAGTTGCCTTCCGGAGCGTTCCATGTGAGAGTGCCGTCCTTGACGTATGGTGTGAGATCGACCACATCCTCAAGTCTGGCCGCCTCACTGCTGTACGGAGTGTCCTCCATCCAGAGCAAGCGGTAGAAGCTGTTTCCGGCCTTGTCGCCCGCAAGCTGGATCCTGGTGACGGTGGAGAGGGCGAACTGGGCGACTCCAAACTCGCAGTCTTTCTTCCCTTTATTGTCTTTAAGGCTGAGCCTGAAATATTTGGCTGTGGTGGCCGGGATCGCGTATGTCCTTTGCGCCGTGGCCTGATAGGAAAGGTTGATGCTCTTGAAGTTGACTCCGTCATCGCTGTACTGGAGTTCCTTTGTGTGGACGTAAGGATTTGTGTCCTTCCTGAGCTCGGAGACCACAACGGCCTTGATGGTCTGAGGCTCAGCGAACTCGTACTGGATCCAGCACTTGCCGTTCTTGTCGGTTTTGACGTCGAGGTAGTCTCCGACGCTGTCACCGGTGATCCTTTCGAGCATTTCCTCGCCTGTGGCATCGCAACCGCTTGAAGTGATTACAGGATGCAACTCTTTGAGGTTGATGTCCTTGTCACTGAGCTTCACTCCGACAACGGCAATGTCCCTGTAGAACTTTTTCCTGAGGAAAACCTGAGATACTCCGTCGAACGAGCCGGTGAAATCCATAAACGGTCCGGTGATGTCGAAGCCCTCCGGGAGTTTCAGGCTGACAGGCTGTCCGCCCTTGATCTCGACCTGTCTCCAGACGAGTTTCTTCATAGCGTCCTCGTCCTTGACCCACGGGCCGCCGGTCTCGCTCCAGCCTGGGGAACTTGCGATGGTCATCTCCATGTCAAGGCTGTCCGCGAGGTTGATGGCGTACTTGAAAGCGTCCTTCCATTCCGGGGTCATATAGATGAGCCTCTTGTCCACAATCTGCGGGGTCTCAAGGCCGGCGTCGAAGTTGTGGAATCCCACGATTCCGGTCTTCTGCATCCACAGAAGGTCTTTCTTGATTCCGTCCTTGGTAATGTTTCCGTTCATCCAGTGCCACCACACCCTCGGGCGGGCGGACTTCGGCGGATTCTGGAACTCCTTGTAGAGATCCCGCCCGGTCGCTAAGCCTGTCGAAGCGCCGGCGGCCACATTTTCTTTACTATGCGCGAAAGCCGCGACCGACAATGTCAGCGCGGCGATCGCAGCAGCAATATTCCGTGATTCCTTAATCATAGATGCTGTTGTTCTTCAAATATTTATAAAATACTACTGTGCAAATATTTATAAAATACTACTGTGCGAGCAGTTCCTTTACGATAGTCGAGATCAAACGGCCGTCAGCCTGTCCTGCCAACTTCTTGGTCGCCGCTCCCATAACCTTGCCCATATCTTTAGGACCGGTCGCTCCGACCTCGGCGACAACCTCTTTAAGAATATTCCTGACCTCGTCCTCGGAAAGTGCCTTCGGCAGGTAGGCTTCCATCACCTTCATCTCGGCGAGTTCTTTCTCGGCGAGTTCCGGACGGTTGCCCTGGGTGTAGAGCTCAGCGGACTCCTTGCGCTGCTTCACGAGCTTCTGGATGATTTTCAGCACGTCAGCGTCTGAGAGTTCGTGTTCCGTTCCTGATGTCTTCGCGAGGAGAATCTCTGACTTGATGCCTCTTGTCGCGTTAAGGCGAGACTCATCGTGAGCCTTCATCGCCTCCATTATGTCCTTCTGGATCTGTTGTTCGAGTGCCATAGTAAAATGTGTTTTTAATGTTCGTTCTACAAATTTACACATTTTACCACCAATTATGTAATCCTTAAAGAATAACTTGGCTATCTTTGAATGTCTTTTCGGTCTATATGTCTTTTCCCATCAGCCATGTGCCACCGGCACACTCCTACCTCCCAAAGGCATCATCCTCTAAAATACCGCCAAATCTTTACCAAGATTATTTCACCTCAAAGAACATTTCAAACTGTTCAAAGCTGCATCTTATTTATTAACGCTTACTACTATGTTTGCGAAGTTTCTTGGAAGCCCTTTTGACTCTGTATGTAGTTTTTTGGCAAATTACTTTTCAATTTCCTAAATTTGGCAAAAATTTGATTTTATGAGACAGATAAGCACAGAAAAGGCTCCTGCCGCCATCGGCCCGTACAGCCAGGCCATCGAGCATAACGGTTTCATCTTCGTTTCCGGCCAGCTTCCTATCGATCCTGCCACCGGTGCGTTCCCGGAAGGGGGAGTGGAGGCCCAGACCCGTCAGTCCCTGACCAATCTCAAGTCAATCCTCGAGCAGGCTGGCTCCGACCTCAACAAAGTCCTGAAGACCACCGTGTTCCTCGCTGACATGAATGATTTCGCCGCGATGAACGGAATCTATTCCGAGTTCTTCAAAGCCCCGTTCCCGGCCCGCTGCGCCTTCGCCGTCAAGACCCTCCCGAAAGGAGCCCTCGTCGAGATCGAGTGCATCGCCGCCGCGGAGTAGCTTCGCTGGAGCGCACAGCCTTTCATCTAGCCAAGATCGCAGATTTGGATTATTATTTCAAGCTGAGACATCACAGTCCAAACGAGCTTTTTCGGAGGGCTTGGCAGATAATGTATTGATTATTAATTAAAAAGGCTTTCTCGTGGTTTCTAAATGATAACCACGAGAAAGTTTATTTTGCACATTATCAAGTATTTAGGTGCCAAGGCGATTCTGGATAATGTGCAGGAACTTCATCGCGTGGCATTGCCTGACACCACATTGGCTGACAAGTTCGTCTAAATATTCCACTAACTTTCCTAATGGGAGATTGATCACCTCGCCGATTGATTTGAACCTGTTGTCCCTGGCCAGATAGTCCGCCATTTTCCGGTATGCCTGACCGGAATGCGGGTCAAAAGGCTCGCTGATCTCGTATTCACATCCAGTGTTGCTGGCGAATGCTATAAGCATCTTGTCGTAATCGCCATAAAAACTGATGGCCAGGCGGAAATCAACGATTGCATATTCATTGATTATCAGGTCCACCAGTTGTTGTTTTTCTTTTATGGCAAGCGAGTCGAAGAGGTTGTCAAGCACTTCGTATGTCAAAGGTCTTTCGGTCGCATGCAGGTACTTCACTTTGGCCACCGCTCTCCTCAGCCTTCTTGATGCAATGCCTAAATTGACCTTCTCTGAATATGGGTGGTCAGAGTCCGAATATGCCAGAAAGTTCCATCGCCACTCCTCGGCTTTCCCGCAGATGTGATCTTCGACCGGGTTGTTATTAACGTAAGCCAACGCAGTCCTGATGGCTTTGTCTCCTTTCTTCAACGACATTCCGTACTTGCCGAACAACTCACCGGAAAGCCCATACCTGCGGTTGTATGATTTGCAGAAGTACGACATCAGTTCCTTGATGAACAGTCTTATAGATTCTTTGTCATCTGTGTCCAGCAGAATGTGAACATGATTGTACATCAGGCATAGTGCCAACACCTTGACACCATGCCGTCGGGCGATAATACAAAATGATGTGATGAAAAACAGTGAATCTTTGACGTTGTAGAACACAACGAATCCATTCCGTGCCCTTTGGAATATGTGTGCCACAGTGTTTCCCTGATGGCTCCCGCACCTCGACCCTATCATAGTCATTAGTTTAGTAAGTGTTTAAAAGAGCCTCATCATAAGCGATCATCTGAGGCTGGTTCACGGCGACTCATATTCAGTCACTGGTCAATTTAATCGCTTGCAATTTAGACAATTCAACTCAGACTTCAAAATGTAATTTAATGTCTTGGCGGATAATCTGTTGATTATCAAGTAAGAGAACTGTTTCGTGGTACATGAAATTGAACCACGAGACAGTCATTATGCTTGATATTCAATCGGTTGAGTGCCACGGCAACACTTGCTTCGTTGGCGTGGCAGATAATGCCTTGATTGTCAATATAATGAAATATCTCGTGGTTCATAAAATTGGACCACGAGATACCTTTTGATGCTCATTATTAGTTGGTTAGGTGCCACGAGAAGAATTCGAGCAGCCGCGCAACGTCATATGTCGATGTGCCAAGTTCGTGGCTGTGCATCGGCTAAAACAGGCTAAAGCTCCACAGCGTTCAGCTGGGCGAGTGCCTGATGGTAGTCTCGCTCGGCGGCGAGGGTCTGCTCCAGGGCTTCATAGTACTGGTCGGTCTCGACGAGATATTCAATCATCGAGATCTCGCCTCGGGACTGGGCTGTCAGCAGGTAGTCACGGCTGTCGGTCTCGCTTAGGGAGGCGCGCATCAGTTCGGAGTTCTCCTTGAGGCTGGCGGCGCGGTTGTACTGGACCAGAAGGTCGAAATAGAACTGCTGCTCTGCGGCAGCCTTGCGGGATTCTGCGGCGGCGATCTTCGCGCGGGACTGCTTCACTTTGTTGGCGTTGCTCCACAGAGGAATATTCACACCCACTGTCACGCCTCGAAACTTGTCTGATGTCGTGAGCTCGCTCATATAGCCGACGGTCAGTTCAGGTACCCAGGCAGTCTTGTCGATGGACAACTGTTTTTTGCCTACAGTAACCTCCTGACGGACATATTGCAGGACTGGATTTTTCTGCGACGCCGACTCGTACCACGAATCGAAATCGGATGGCAAGTTGTCTGAAAGGCCGTAGGCGGAATCTTCAAGAGCGATGTCGTTCCCACCGTTGAGGCTCTTCAGTTTCGCCACCAGGGTCTGACGCTCAACTTCTACTTGTGAGATCTGGCCACGTACGCTTGTCAGATGCACCTTGGCCTTGTTGAGGTCGAGGACATTGGCTCCACCGGCTTTCAGCCTTTTCTCAAAAGACGACACGAGAGTCTGTGCCTGTGCCAGATGAGTGTCCAGTTCGGCTTTAAGGGCGTTGTAGTAGATGAGATCGATGCAGGCTTGCTTGGCTTCGAGTAGCACGTTAAGCCTCTCGGCTTTGTATTGCAGTGTGGCAAGTTCGTTCTGTCCGGCTACTTGTCTGGATTTCATACCGGTCAGAGTGACTGCATCGAACGCTTGGGTAACGCGGAAGTCACGTCTGTTGCCGATGCCGTCGGCTCCCCACAGGTAGTTGAACTCGAACTCCGGGTTCTCCAGCAATGCGTCTGCACGGTTGGCCAGTTTCTCGGCTTCCACTTCAGCGGCTGCGGCTTTCAACTGCGGATTGTTTGTCTCTATTTGCCGGAGGACGGCTTCTGTGGAGGTCTGTGCGTAGACCGCAAAGGCGCTTCCTGCACAGATATAAATAGTTAATAATAACTTATTAATATTACGGTGTTTCATATTAAAATATTACTATAATTCTTGTTGTTTTGGTTGGCTCGCCTCGACGGGTTCAGCGACCAAAGTGTTGCTTTTTCGGTCACTGATCTTGTCGAAGTGACTTTTAGAAGCTGTTTTGATTTGTTTGTCTGAAAATGTGAGAGTGAAAAACATCAGTTTCGACCGCTTCTTCCAAGTAAGACAATGGTGCTGTCTTACTGAAGAAGCGGGAAGAAAATGAAGAATTATCACCTTAAAGTACATTTCAAACAATTCAAAACAGCTTCTTTTTCATCAGCCATGTTTCTTGGACTTGGAGTTGATGAGATAGATCACCGGCACGACGAACCCGTTCAGCAGGGTGGAGGAGAATAGTCCGCCGAGGATCACCTTAGCCATAGGGGACTGGATCTCATTGCCGGGCAGGTCGCCGCCAAGCGCGAGCGGAAGCAGTGCCAGCGCGGAAGTGATGGCGGTCATAAGAATCGGGTTCAGCCTGTCCAGCGAGCCGATCATCACAGCCTCCTCGCGCGAATGCCCCTCCGATGCGAGCACATTGTAGCGGTCGATCAGGAGCATACCGTTGCGGGTCGCGATGCCGAACAGCGAGATGAATCCGATGATGGCCGGAATGCTCAGGATTCCGTCGGTGAAGAATATGGCGAACACGCCTCCGATGAGCGCCAGCGGCAGATTCAGCAGCACGACGAGCGACTGCGAGATGTTCTTGAACTCGCCGTACAGAAGCATAAAGATGATGAATATACTGAATATGCTCACGAGGGCTATGGTCTTGGATGCCCTTTCCTCGCTCTCGAACTGTCCACCGTATTCAATATGGTAACCTTCAGGGAGTTCGATGTTCTCGGCTATCTTCTCTCGGATGGCTCCGACGGCCTTGGCGAGTTCTCCACCGGTGGCGTTGCAGGAAACGACCAGCTTACGGCTGACGTTCTCGCGGTTGATAGTGTTCGGTCCGGCTGATGACTTGATGTCGGCCACATAGGACAGTGGAACCTTCTTGCCGTCACCGGTGTCTATGGTCAGATCGGAAATCCTCTCGATGCTTGAGCGTGCGTCATCATTGACTTTCAACGTGAGGTCGAACGAGCGGTTGCCCTCATAGACTGTCGAAACGACTTCGCCTTCCATCATCACCCTCACTACTTCGGCGAACTCCGGCAGTGATATTCCGTAACGGGCAAGCATCTCGCGCTTCGGGGTGATGTTCAGCTCCGGCCTTTCGACCTGCTGCTCCACATTGATGTCAGCGATGCCTTCCACACCAGAGATTGATGTCTTGATCTTCTGGCCGATCTCGTACATCTTGTTGAGATCCGAGCCGAACAACTTTATGGCGATGTTGGCCTTTGTTCCGGAGAGCATCGCATCGATTCTGTGAGAGATAGGACCTCCGATCTCAATGTTCACTCCAGGAAGCACGGCTAATTTCTGACGTACCTCTTCGGTCAACTGCTTTCTGGTTTTCTTACCAAGCTCGAACGGGCATTCAAACTCAGAGCTGTTCACTCCGAATGCGTGTTCATCGAGTTCCGCTCGGCCTGTCTTACGACCCACGGTCTTGATCTCCGGGATGCTGAGCAGGAGCTCCTCCGCCGTGCGGCCCATACGGTCGGACTCCTCCAGGGATATTCCCGGAACAGTGCTGATGGAGATTGTGAACGAGCCTTCGTTGAAGGCCGGGAGGAAGCTTCCGCCGAGGGTGAAGAACATCACCACAGCAGCCGCAAGCAGCGCTCCGACGCCGAAGAGTAAACTCTTTTTGTGTCCTACAGACCAGTTGAGGGCCTTTTCATAGTACTTCTTGAGCCAGCGTACCAGAGTCGGTTCCTTGCCGGTCTTGTCGCTGTTCTGTGAGCCGAGAAGGAATGAGCTAAGGACAGGTGTGACAGTCAGTGCCACAAGCGTGGATGCCATCAGGGAGATGATGAACGTGATTCCCAGCGGCTTGAGCATCCTTCCTTCCATTCCGGAGAGGAAGAAGAGAGGCAGGAAGCTCGCGATGATGATGAGCGTTGAGTTAAGCATCGGCATACGGACCTCTTTCGAGGCCTCGTAAACAACTTTGATTACGCTCTCCCGCTCATTTTCAGGTTTTTCTCGGTTCTGCCGCAATCGCTTGAACACATTCTCCACGTCCACAATCGAGTCGTCCACAAGCGAACCTATGGCGATGGCGATTCCGCCGAGGCTCATCGTGTTGATCGTCAGTCCCATCCAACGGATCGCCAGCAAAGAGAAGACGATGGAAAGCGGGATTGAGATGAGGGAGATGATGGTGGTGCGCCAGTTCATCAGAAATATGAACAGCACGATTATCACGAATATCGCACCCTCGATCAAGGACTTCTTCACGTTGTCGATCGAACTGTCGATGAACCTGGACTGGCGGAAAATCTGTGAGTTGATCTTAACGTCAGCCGGGAGGTTCGCCTTGAGCTCGCCAAGTGCGTTGTCAAGCCTTCCGGTGAGAGCCAAAGTGTTGGTGTTCGGCTGTTTGGTCACGGTCAGCAGCACGGCAGGCTTGCCGTCGTTGGAGGCCACGCCGAGAACCGGAGTCTTGGGGCCGATACGCACGTCAGCGATTGCGTCCAATGTGATCGGCAAACCGTTTTCCGAGGTCTTCACCACAGCCTTTTTCAGTTCGTCTATGTCGTTGGTGGACAGGAGGCCACGGACGATATATTCATTGCCATATTCATAGAGAGTGCCGCCGGAGGCGTTCTGGTTCATTCCTTTGACGGCGTAGATGACCTCGTCCATCGAGACTCCGTGACGGCGCATCTTGCCTGGGTCCATCAGGATCTGATATTCCTTGATGTCTCCGCCCATCACCGCGACTTGGGCAACGCCTCCGGTCGAGAGGAGTCTTGGCCTGATCGTCCAGTCGGCGATCGTGCGAAGGTCCTGCATAGAGGTCGTGTCGGCGGTCAGGCCGATGATCATCAGCTCGCCGAGGATTGAGGCCTGAGGTCCGAGAGTCGGGTTGCCGACATTCTCTGGAAGGTCAGCACCGACCATCGCTATTTTCTCGGAGACGATCTGGCGGGCTTTGTAAATGTCTGTTCCCCAGTCGAATTCGATGTTGACGATAGAGAATCCGGTTGCGGATGACGAGCGTACGCGGCGCACGTTTGTCGCACCGTTGACGGCGGTCTCGATAGGGAAAGTGACGAGTCTTTCGACCTCTTCCGGAGCCATCCCTTCTGCTTCCGTCATCACGACCACAGTCGGCGCGTTCAGATCCGGGAACACATCGACTTCAGTGTGCATTGTTGAATATATCCCCGCTACGAGGCAGAGTGCGGCGATCACAAGGATCACCATTCGGTTGTTGAGTGAGAACCGGATGATTCCGTTCAACAGTCCGTTTTCGTGTTTGAGCTGTTCCATAGGCCTAATGACTGTGTGTGTGACCTGCCGGAACGGCTGTTACGGAAGCGAGTTTCACCTGGATGGCACCTGTGGCCACAACAACATCGCCTTCGTTCAATCCGCTCTTTATCAGGACTCTCTGCCCGTCAGACTGTCCGAGTTTGACCTCGCGTTTGAGGAAGCCGGTCTCGTCATTCTGCACGAAAACGTAGTAAACTCCCTGATCCTCGACCACCGCTCCGACCGGAACGCTTATGGCCCTTGAGGACGAGGATGATTTCAGATAGACATTCACATAGGATCCCGCAATAAGGTCTCCCTTGTTGTCGAACTCGAATGTCACAGGAATATAATAGTCTCCGTCAGAGGCCTTTCCGTAGCCGACCAACCGGCCGTTCAAAGCCTTCATATTGTAGGTCTCGTCGCTGTAGGATGTTGAGAAGTTGGCGTCCTTGATTCCGCTGATGAGTCCGTAGTATTTCTCGGAGACATCGGCGCGGAGCCTCAACCTTCTGTTCTGGCTGACAACCGCGATCGGGGTTCCGGTCTCGACATAGTCACCCTGGTTGACGTTGAGTTTCTTGATGAATCCGCCAAGCGGGGAAGTGACGCTGACGTTACCATCCTTGGATGTGCCGGAAGCCAGCGCATCGTACTCTGCCTTGGCCTGTTCGTATACCAGTTTGCTTTGATCCAAATGGCTTTCGCTGACAATGTTGTCCTTGCTCAGTTGAATGTCTCGTTCATATTCTTTCTTCGCTGCCTCGTATGTGGCTTTTACCTTAGCAAGCTGGTCTCCGCCACCGAGTTCCTTGGATGAGATTGTCGCGATCAGCGAGCCTTTACCTACGGCCGAGCCCTCTGCCAGTTTCCCGAAGCTGACGACTCCTGAACTTTTCGCCACTACGGTCATCTCGTCTCCCATAGCGGATAGAATCTGTCCGCTTGTGTGGATCACCTCATTGAAATCACCCACGGCTACAGTGTCGGTCGTGATTCCGAATGTTTTCTGGCGCTCAAGGCTCACCTCGATCTCGCCATCGTGCCCGTGACCGTCCTCGTGCCCGTCAGCCTCACCGTGGCTGTGTTCGTGTTCGTGGTTATGCCCCTTGCAGGCCTCGCCACTATGGTTATGCCCGTGCTCGTGCTCCTCGTGAGCCTCAGCCTCGTGATCGTGATTGTGATCCCCGTGATTTGAATGGTTACCGCACCCTGCCAAAATAGCGCAGAATGCCATCAACGTTATTATCGTTTTCTTCATTTTAAGTGAATATATGTTTTTAAGTGAATATTTGAGTTATAAATATCCTAAAATTATTGAATAGGCTGATTCCGCCTCTCTCTATTCATTGTACGCGTCCCGACCTGTTAATTAGCATTATTGCCTCCGTTTGACGCTTATCACATCGCACGGATGGTCATTCCGTAAAAATGGCTGTTTCCCGTACTGTGTTGATAATCAGTATATTCGTAAGTCCTACCCTCCGATTTAGCCGGGCAGGGATTTGCAACCGGTTAACATTCAGTAATTTGCGCTTATCGCACTTGATGCGGAACCAAGATGGTGGACTGAATGTTACGCAGCGACGGGCGGGGCGTTGGGAGCCATTGAAGAGACCAATGGCGGTGCGATAGATGGTATGAGATCCCCGGAAGCATATTCATTAGCGGTGCTTTCGGAGGTGATGGTCAGTAGGTTGGAGAGAATGGCAAGGATCGGGAACATGTCGCCGGCGTCAATGCCAAAATCTTGATTGTCAATGTGCAGCCTTTCCGACGGGCAGTACTGCTTGTGCGCCACGCAGTGGCTTTCGTCCTGGTTGTGGTTGGTGTCCGAATGGTGCGTGTGCTCGTCATCGCAGCACCCGTCCATCCCGCAGACCTCCTCCACAATGCAGATCATTGTCTGATGGTGATGATGCGGCAGCACAGTCGCCAGCGTCATCATCATCATCGCCAGAAAGATCGGCACTATGGACAATTTCCTCAACATAAAGTCTTTCAGACAATCCGAGTGCGAATTTAGCAATTATTTCTGAATATGTGAAATTGTGAGATGGTGGCCGTCAATATATTGGCTGCGGATAATTAATGAATATGTAAGTTTAACTGGTAATAATCCCCTTTGGGTGACTTTGGCTCCCGAAGAGGGAGGGAACCCGCTTTAGCGGGAAGGATCACCCGAAGGGGATTATTGCAGTTGGTCCCTATTCTAATTCCTAAAAATATGATTACTTAAGAATATAGGTAATTGGAGCGTAGCGACCGAAGGGGATTCGGGGAATCCTTTCCCCG
>UMCO01127723.1_pt1 | contig 16761 bp, 8 predicted proteins | sample 1964251 | NCBI WGS metagenome assembly UMCO01 (sample SAMEA4835970, study PRJEB28245) | human gut metagenome | biome: gut microbiome; material: fecal sample | place: Denmark | collected 2008
CTAGTGTTTATTTTTTAAATAAGATACTTCACATTTGTGGAATATTATTCTGAACCGATCAAACACAAACATACATACGAGCCTAAAATGTGTCAAAATCCAGACTTATAAACCAGAGTCCAAACTCATGTGTCGAAATCAAGGCTTATGGGTCAATATTTAGACTCCTGAGTCAAATCAAAGCCTGCATCAAATCCACACCCATAAGTCAAAATGCAAGTTTATAGGTCAAAATCAGGCTTATAGGTAAATCCAGACTTTGCAAGCAAAGATCCAGGCTTAAAGGTCAAAATCCACGCCTATACCAAACCTATAAGTCAAATCCAGGCTTATAGATCAAATCTAAACCGCGCTTAGAACGATTTGTTAGGACCGCACCCATGAAAAAGAGCCCAACAAATGTTGGGCTCTCGTCGTTAAAGAATCTAGCGCGAATGCGCTTATCTTGGCGCTTATCTTGGTGCTATCTAGGCGCTTGCATTAGCAATCGCCTTCAGCATAAATACTAACCGTATTGGCCAGCATTGCAGCCGTATCAGCCGATATTACATCTGCATTGCTACCAAGTAGCCGTCACGAATTGCCTCAAGGAGACGCTTGAACTCAGGCGTACCATAAGGATCGTTTGCAGCAACGCCTTCCCAGTCAGTGTGAGGAGAAGCATTACCGATGAGGTGAAGATGCTCTTCACCAAGAACACCCTTGGCCTCGTCATAGAGCTGAGTGTTGTCGATCATGGTAGTACCCGTAATGATGGTGTCAGCAGGAACCGTGAATTCCTTGCCCTCAGCATCTTCGCAAAGTACGCCTTCGTCGGTGTAAGCCTTTACCTTGGTCAAGGTAAGAATCTTTACGCCTTCCTTCTTCAGCTTGCGAAGCTCAGGGTTCTTGTCGATGATGCCGATTTCAGCGCCAGCCTTCTTAGCAGGCTCGATAACGGTAACCTCACGGCCTTCGTTCATGGAGGATGCTACCTCGATACCAGCGAAGCCGCCGCCGATAACAGCCATGCGCTTCTTAACCAGCAAGTGAGTACCAAGACCCCACTGCATAAGTCCCAAAGGTGCGCCGAGGATGCCCATGCCGAAGCAGGAAAGACCCCACATGAAGCCCTTACCAGGGGTGCCCTTACCTTCAACGAGCTCCTTCAATGCGTGAGAATCGATAACGTTCTTACGATCCTTACCAGGAACATCAGGAGAAGTGGTTTCAGGACCAACAGCCAAGATTACTTCGTCAGCACCGAAATCCTTGAGGTAATTTACGTCTACCTTGGTGTTGCAACGAACATCAATGCCAAGACGCTTGATTTCGTTGTTGTACCAATCAACCATTGGAGGAAGTTCTTCGTTCAGAACCTGAGCAAGGTTCAGCAAACCGCAAGGCTTCTTCTTCTGGTCAACAACGGTTACGTTCTTGAAGCCACGCATCTTCAAGTTACGAGCAGCTTCCAAACCAGCAGGGCCAGCACCAACAATGAGGATCTTCTTTTCTGCCTCTTCGCCAGTTACCTGATGATCTGCAGGCAAGCCGTACTGAGAGAAGTATACGTTGGGGTTAACCGAGCACTTGCAAGGCTTACCAATAAAGATGTTGTCAAGGCAGCGAGAGCAAACGATGCAAGGACGAACTTCTTCGCTGCGGCCTTCAGCAACCTTGATGCCGATTTCAGGCTCTGCAATCCAGTGACGAGCCATACCAGCAGCATCGCCAGAACCGTCTGCCAAAATCTTTTCGCAAACATCCAAGTGATTAATACGGGTACCAGGGAAGCAAGGCAAAGTGGTGTACTTCTTAGCTTCCTTGGACAGATAAATGAACTCGCCTTCAGGAACGAGCTGGTTAGCAACAGGACGAGGAGCCTCGTGGAAGCCAGCCTGGATAGACCAAGCATCTACGCCGTGCTTCTCAACGCATTCGATAACCTCTTTGAGGTCTTCAACGCGCTGACCACCAGGCATAAGGTCGTCTGCAGAGTAACGAATCAAGATAGGCATATCGTCACCGCAAGTCTTGTGGATCTCGTCGATGATCTCGGTGAGCAGACGGCAGCGGTTTTCAGTGGATCCACCATATTCGTCAGTACGATGGTTGGAGTACTTGGAGATGAAGCGCATTACCATGTAGCCGATACCAGCATGAATCTCGATGATGTCGATGCCAGCCTTCTTGCAGCGAAGAGCTGCTTCGCCGTACTGCTTAACTACGATAGCAATTTCTTCCTTGGTGAATTCCTTTTCAGGCATGCCTACGAAGGGGCCAGAAACTACGTCCTTGGAAGGAGCGTAGGAGTGAAGTTCATCTTCACCAGTTGCGCGCCACTCGTAGCAGAGCTGAAGCTGAGCAGCCAGCTTTGCGCCATGCTTGTGGCAAACTTCTGCGGTGCGGGTAAGACCTGGGATAAAGCAGTCGTCCCAAACGCCTACTGCACCAGTGGTGGTGTGATACTTTGGATGCGTATCGAATACGTCGCAAACATAGCAAGAGCCCAGCTCGATCAGAGCGGCACCGCCCTTTGCACGCTGCTCATAGAAGTCCACCAAGTCGTCACCAACATGATAGTTGTCGGTCTTCTCGATGGTCATTGGCAGCATAACAAAACGATTACGCAGCTCAACGTTGCCGATTTTAAACGGCTTGTTTAACAATTCGTACTTCACTTCGCGGCCCCTTTCGTAAGACAAAAGTGAAATTCCATTCCAGCATCTATGAGAGCAGATTGAACGTATCTGAGGCAACCCGTTACCCTTAGCCTTATCTTGCCGGCCTGCTAATCATCTAATCGCAATTCGTCAGAACGAGATTGCATTAGCAACGCGCGAAATTAACAAAGCTTCAAATTGCTATATTGCCAACTTCGCAAACGCCTGCTGCTAGCTTAAGGCTGCATCAGTAATGACCAATCGTATGCACTCCTTCGCATTAAGATATTGTAAAACAGAACACCTTGCATTTTGTGTCAATATCCATTGATTGTTCTACCGATTAGCAGAAAAATGGATAGGCTCAGGCGCATTTGTCGCCAGTTATAAGGTTAATGCTACACATTTTTGAACTTTTGACCTAATTTTAACGAGAGCACGATAAAATAGCTTCGAAGTCATTTCGAGACTCAAACTCTGCTTGTTTGAGCTACGACCGCACCTGTGAGAGGTTGTAACTGCACCACTTAAAGGTTGTAACTATAAGGCGGCTATAGGCGAAAGGAACGATACGGTGGGCACCTTTGATACTAAACTACTGATCTCCCAGGCCTTAGTTGACCTATGCCAAGAACAACCACTAAAAAAGGTTTCTATTAGCGACATCGTAGAGCGCACGGGAAAAAACCGAAAAACGTTCTACTATCACTTCGAAGATAAGAATGCTCTTATTATTTGGAAGTTTCGATACGACCTTGGCACCGAGCTCCAGCGCCGCTTCCCAGAAAACATCCTGGTATACGAAAAGGAAGGCGAAGGCACCTATCCTGAACTTCCTTTCTATATCACGCAGAAGTCGGGCGTTCGCTCGCTTGATCATTCTAAATTTTTCGACACGTTCGCCATCGTGCTTGAACGAGAACGAAACTTTTATATGCAAGCCTTCGCCGAAACAGGTCCTGCCGCCCTGCGCAATTATCTCTATGAGCTTTATCTGCCCGCCCTGCGCAACGACATAACTATCATTTTGGCTAATCGGTACTTGCCCGAAGAAAACATCGATTTCTTGAGCGAATTTTATACCTGCGCTTTTCTGTCCTATTTCACCCGCAAATGCGAACAACCTGGAACGAAGCACCTCATCAGCAACGCGGGTCCCTTCGCAAATATCATTCACAGTTCAATGGAAAGCGAAATCAAAGAAGCGCAGCTACGTAGGAATTTATAGGCATCCCAGCCGACCCAACCGAGCTCTTTAGCTGATTTGCCTTGTAAATTTACCTCGCAAACCAAGGCTTATAGCTACGTAGAAATCCATAGATGCTTCAGCTGCATTCCTGTATTGCGATCAGACATTATTATTCCGCGTAACTTTTCATAATAAGAGGCGCAGCGATGTACACCATAATCTGGTCGGTGCCTTCTGCTATCTGATTACCACGACAGTCTTCCCAAATGGTACTTACTCGTGCACTTTCGGTGTATCCAAGGCCACCTAGGATCTGCATCGCATCACTTGCCACTTGAGTAGCAGTTTTGGGAATATAGCGTTTCATCAAAGCTACCGCTAAACGCTTCTCGGGATGGTTGGTTTCTATAGACCACGCCGCGTGGTAGAGCATTGCGCGCATGGTGCGCAAACTTACTTCCATATCGGTAAGCATCTGCTCGATTTGCTGGAACTGCCCAATAGGCACACCAAATGCCTTGCGCTCCCGAGCATTTTCGACGGCATCTTCCATTGCTGCTTGTGCCATACCAAGCGATGAAGCGCAAGTAAACACTCGCCCATATTCTAAAAGTCTAAACAGGTGACGGAACCCGCCCTTATGACCAATCAAGCGATATTCGGGTTCAATCTCCACTTCGTCAAAGGAAACTGAAGCGAACGGCACCATCGATTGACCAATTTTGTTAATAGGAATTGCGCGAATACCAGGCAGATTATGAGGAATAAGCCAAAATGAAAGAGGAGGATATTTGTCGTTGCCCACATTGTCTTTGTCGATGGCTGCAACCAAAATACTTGGAGAATACTCGCCGTTGTTTACATAGGTTTTCTTGCCGTTAAGAATGATTTTGCCGTCACGCGTTTCGACCGAGGTGCTCATGCTCATGGTATCCGATCCGGCGTTGGGTTCTGAAACTGCAAGTGAAAACATAAGTCTTCCTGTATTGCGATAGTTCTCCAATACCTCCGACACAACACCTTCATCAGCAAAGCCACTTAATATCTGCAGATTGAATAGGTCGTTTTGAAACGGCAAAGCAGCGCCAGCGCATCTTGAAAGTTCTTCCAAGATGAGGGTCTGCCCCATAATGTCGAGCCCACGATGACCATCACTTTGCACCTTATCAAGAGCAAAATAGCGATCAACAAAGCCCTTCACCACTTCATCGGGTAAGCCTTGATCTCGTCGCCACTGAAACACATGATCGGAAGTAAATACTTCTTCGCCAAAAGCGCGGAATGTCGCGATGATATTTTTTTGGCTTTCTGAAAGCTCGAATTCCACAAAGACCCCTCTTTATTCTTTAAGGTATAGCGCATAAACCCTTACATGATAAAAAGGATACGGCACTTGGTGGTAATATCCCATCATCAAGTTTTGCAATCTGTCGGAAGTCAAGCTTGCACTCAAGCGCGATTTTTCTAATTGCACGCAGTAACTACAGGCAATAACTAGCTGCGATAATTAACTTAAAGAACTTTAAGAACTACGTTTCGAGATTTTGAGTTCATTGTGACCAACTCCTCAATTTGTTACAATAACCAATGAGCGGTCACCCTCTGCCTAGGGTACGGCTGCTTGTGAAATCCGTAAAGCAGTCAGCCGTTCCTTTTGCCTTGGGGGCGGCTGTTGCTATTTAGTCAGCTTATGAGCTAATAAAAGCAACAACACTAAACAAAATAATTCCAAAAAAGTAATCATTTCATTCATGGCTTACCACCTCCATTCGGTAGGTAGGCAGCCATCCGCCCATTGGCTTGCGCACACAATACTATGTGTATTCTTGAAGCACAATCGACAATATAGCTAATATGACCAGGTCGTAAGGGGATAAAAAATAAAGAGAGCTAAATAAGCTCTCTTTATTTTTCGCAATGTAAGGGCTAGAAGCTATACGGATTTTCACCCTCCGGATTTTGCTTCATTTCAGTTTCCACTGATTCTTCGACGCCAAACGCCGCCGCGCCCTTCTGCTTGTATAGGCGCGTCCATTCCTTGACGCGGTGCCTGCTTGGGATGCCGTAGCGAGCCATAACTTCTACGGTTGGTTTTCCAGAAAGATGCTCACGCACAACTGCGAGTTTGAGCTCTGATGGATAGCTCCTGCGTCCACTTCGGTAACATTTTAAAAAGTCTTCAGTACCGAGCGCACGCCAAATCGCATACCAATCTCTTACTGTATCTCGATTAATACTCAACTGCGTTGAAACAGCCTTATAACCAAAACCGCGTTCAAACATTTCTGCTGCTCGTTTTCTTTTCAGTCTACTCACAGCAAACGCCTCCCTCTGCGGGGCTTAAGCTTTCTGTACAAGCCCCGATAGGAAGCGTTTTTTGTGTCATAGGTGAGCCGCATCTACTCAAGCCTCTTCGCACTAGCGACGACCGTTCGATCGCTTCATGCGGTAAGCCGCAAAGCCACCTACCGCAGTTGCCATAGCCGCTATCACTGCGAACAAGGCGGGCAACCATGTATCGCTCGTCTGAGCAAGAGACTCCAAGGGGCCTTCGTCACTAGATCCACCATTTGTATTGCCGCCGTCGCCTGGATCTCCACTATTAGATGAATCATCAGGTGTTCCAATATTTACGAAATGAGATCCGTCCTCGCCGTAGCTAACCGTTGCCTCAAGGAAACCTTCCCCGCTATCGGTCACGCTGACGTGAATAGTGCGCGTAGCGTCAGCGTCATAGGTAATACCTTCTTGACCATCGTTTACTTCAGTGATGGTGTAGTCATACTCGCCGACTGCATCGAAGGTGATTTCACCGAAGAGAACTTGTCCATTTTCAGTATTTGTTGCCGTGGTGCTCTCAGGCATCGGAGCACCTTCGGAGCCAGTCAGCTCGAAGGTGAACTGACCTGCCGCAAGTGAAGCATTTTGCAGTTCTTTACTTGCGCCCAGTTGAATGCCAATAGGAATTGCTTCGTAGGTGTTAGTGAAGCTCATAGCCTCTACTGACTGGTTACCTTTGGAGTAAGAAACCTGCGCAACAAGCTCATTAGCATTCGTGTCTTCGGTTACCTCAATCGTTACCCCATACAAGGTTTCATCATATGTGATACCACCTGCATTGCCACTTTTCTCAGCAACGGTATAGGAATAAGTACCTGCCTTGTCGAAGGTGAGGTCATCGAATACAAAGCTGCCATCAGCCGCATTGGTAGCGCTGCTCACCTCATTACCATCTCCATCAAGAAGGACAAAGGTGAACTCTCCTTCTTTAAGTGTGCGATCCGTGCCTTCAGCCGCATTCAGGGTTTTGGTTCCACCGATCTGCGCGGAGCCGCTCGGTCCCACTACCACCGATTCAGGTGTGTAGGTGTTAGTAAAGACAATCTTTGAATTCTGAACATCCGAAGAAACGCTCAGTCCACGACCGTCATTGCTTTCGCTTACGATCACCGTTATCGTATAGACCTCTTCACTGTAAGATACGTTATCTGTATCAATTCCACCGGTGCCGGGTTCTCCATCTGTACCGAGCTCATACACTTTATAAGTATGCGTACCTGCTTCGGCATACGTAATAGAATCGAATTGGAATGCCGCCGCATTGCCATTTGGTGCGCCGTTAGTCACCGTTTGAAGCGGCTCTTCAGCACCTTCTTCATATAGAGCAAAGCTATATTCATCCTGTGCTAAGGTTTCACCGCTGTAACCATTGGTTTCAAGTACCTTGGTTCCTGCAATCTGATAACTCACTTCGCCATCGTTGTAGATGTTGGTGAAGTTAAGGTCTCCTGCGTCTACCGTCTCATTGGCAGAGTTGGTGATGCTCTGGGTCTTGATTTCCAACTGACCGTTATTGTCTACCACATTGAAATAGAGCGTATAAACCTCTGAGGAATAGGTAATGCCATCGATGCCTTGCGCAGGTTTATCCTCAGTCACGGTGTAGGTATACTCGCCCGGCTCAACGAACGTTAGCGTACCGAAATCAAACGAGCCATCTTCGGCATTGGACACCGTTGATCCATTGCTCGGAGCAGGGGCACCGACACCGTCCGGAGCCGAAGTGCTCGTCATCGTGAAGCTGAACTGTCCAGCCTCAAGGGTAAAGCCTCCATGTTCCTCGGTTACAGATTTAGTACCCGAGAACGTTGCATTAGTGGGCGTCGTTACCGATGCAGGCTGATAACCGTTAGCAAAGGTAATTGCATCAACTATAGCACCGGTCGTATCCTTACCCTGATAAATGGTAGGAGTTGCTACAAGTGAACCAGTTTCTGGATCGTCACTTACCGTAAATACCACCGTATAGATAGCGCCATCATAACTATAGCCACCCTTACCTTCATTGATTTCGGTTACTTGATATCTATACTCGCCTTCAGCATCAAACGAGAACTGTCCGAAACTAATCACTCCATCAGTATCGTTGGTAACCGTACCAACAGTAGCGTCATCACCAGAAGTTACTCCCGTAGGCAGGTTTGCCGTTGATCCTTGCGGTGCCGAGATAGACTTAATCTGGAACGTAAACGCCCCCGCCTCTAGCCCTTTGCTACTTCCATTGAGCGTTTTTGTTGCCATCAGACTAGAAGTAGCATTATTTGGATCATAGGTATTCACAAAATCGCTTGAGCCGGTTTGACCAATAATCGAAGAAGTGATTTCAAGGTTGCCATCCTGCGATTCATCCGCGACTTCAACGCGATACGTCACGCTTCCGCTTGTATTAGACACTCCTGCTTCTTCGATTTCGGATTCGGTTACCGTAAATTCGTATGTACCAGCCTGCGTGAAGCTAATTGTTCCAAAGGAGAATGGAACCTTTACCCCCTCGGTCGCATTTCCTTCACCAGCAGCAGCAACGGCATCTTGGTAATCTATGGTTACTTCGGTCGTTTCTGGGAGCGCAAATCCACTTGTTGCGTTTGTACCTTCAGTAACATTCTTGCCGCTCAGCGTAAAGGTGAATTCGTCATCCTCCATCCAGTCGCGACCCTCGAGCGCTTTAGTCAAACCATCGAGAGTCAACGAGCCAGTTGCGCCGTAGGTGTTCTTGAAGGTGACCGTCGCGTTCTCCGAATTAATTGATACCGAATAATCATCATTTACAGTTACGGTAATCGTCTGAGAATCAGCATAGCTCCAGCCATTGGCATTCTCTGGAACAACCTCACTCACCTGGAACGTATAAGTCCCGGGCTGCGTAAAGATAATCTGTCCAAAAATCGCTTTTTGTGTCCTGCTATTGTCCTCGTTAAATGCCGATGCAATTGAAGTGCTCATTCCATCAAATGAGACTGGGTTACCATCTTGGTCAAGCTCGTAAACATAGTCGCTCTTAATGGGAGTGCCATCGCTATTCACGAGCGTAAGGTCGAACGAGAAATCAACATCAGTGTCGACATTAGTGGTTTTTTGAACCGTCAGAGTCGTATTAGCCCCATCGCCACCGATCGTGCCTGCCTGAATCCGATTATCGAATGCCACACTTGGTGTTGTATCCGTGTTCACCTGCTGGTCATCAACGCTCACCACAACCGAAAGTTCCTCGGCGGTATCATCACTCACGGTATAGGTAACCATATGAGTATCCGTATCGAATACATATCCTGCCGGTACCGGATTCGGTACAACTTCTTTTACTTCGTACGTAAAGGTCTTGCCGCGATCAGCAGCCGTAAAAGTTAAATTTGGAAGCGGATTCATGGTGCCGGACCACACGTATGAGTCCGTTCCTTGGATCAAAGCGTCGTCGTTCGAGAATGCAAGAGTAGTATCGATGACGCCATCACCATCGGTGAGTCCTAATTTAGTCGCGGCTTCTACAGCTGTAGGCTGACCATCGCCCTGTGTATCGACCGCCGTCACTGTGAAGTTATAGGTTCCCTCATCTGCCTGAACCAAACCTGCAGTATCCGCACTTGCATGCAAGTTCTTGGTTACCTGCAGCGCCGAAGCACCATTTAGTGTTGTGTCGGTAGGAATACGACTATTGGTAACGTGGATAGTCACATCGCCGGTAAAGAGAGCGTTGAGGCTCTGGTCACCTAGGTTCTGTTTGTTCTCAATCGGGTCCTCACCTGCATGTTCCATGCACTGGCGCAGGTCGAGGCGCGACCAGCCCGCATCGGCAGTAAAGGTGGCGTCACCGTTGTTCGTCACGTTGTTGTTGCGGATGTAGTTGAGTCCATCGGTCTGATTATCGTACTGATAGTGCGTCACAGCGGCGTCGGCATCATCCCATGCCGTGCTGGCGCCCTCATAGGAGTCTGCCGTCTGCGCCTGAGCTTTCACATCGTGCAGCGTAGAATCCACATCGTCGCCCGCAGCAAAACCGCGCATGCTATAGACGAGACTGCCGATGCCGGTTTTCACAGTCACGTTGTCGTATGCATCGCCGGCATCTACGTGCACGCCATCGTCATCTACGATCACGCGAATAGACGTCTGCTCATCTACATAACCACTGGGGACGGTCTCAACGAGCACGTACTCGCCCTTGGCAAGGACCTGCTCGCCGTTGTTGATGTTAGAGGTAATTTCGAGCCCACCGTCAGTGTCGGTCGTTCCCGTGAAGCAGTGGCGCTCGCCGTCATTGTATGTGCCGTCCCTGTTCTCGTCCTCATACATGTTGAACACAACGCCGGCAATCGGGTCGCCTGTTGTCTCATTGGTCTTGACCAGCGAGAGCTCGTTCTTGATGTTGGGAATCGAAAGCGTCACCGAGAAGATGCGCTCAAAGCCATCTCCGGTGTCGGGATCAATCTCAACAATCTGGCTGTTGGGATCAATCTCAACAATCTGGCTGTTGGAAGAAAGGTCATCAATCGAGGAAGCGTTGGACCAATAGTATTTGACGGCATACTTCGCAGTGCTGGCATCTCCGCCGGCCTGCTCGATCATGTACTCATACGTGTTGATGTCACCAGGCAGATCATCAATCGTAACCTGATACGCTCCACCGGACCCCAACAGGAACTGATAACCCGATGCCTTCGCGGCGGTCACGATGGCATCCTTGCTGGTGCTTGCGTTGTCAATCGTTGCATCGGCAACGCTCCAGCCGGCAAATGCATCGCCTGTCACGGCGTGGTAACTACCCTGTGCGTCAATCTGAGCAACCACGGCAAACATAAGGCCGTCTGCAGACTCATACGTTCCACCGTTGTCGACAGCGGTCACATTCGTTGGCGCAGTAGCAGTCACATGAGCTTGAGAGTAGGCGCCCGTCTCCCATTGGTTGCTCGAAAGCAGCACGCCATCGCCCGTGCCATCAGCATTTATGGTCGAGAAGCGCAGCTCGACTGTTCCCGGGTTACGATATCCGATGGTCTCGTTCCCTTCGGCTTCCTCGAGAATCCAGTACGCGCTACGCTCTCCCATCTGCTCGAGGGTGATGGGCATCTCCTGACCGGCGCTATTCTCATAGGTAAAGATCATCTCGCCGTTCGTGTCGGTACGACCGGAAACCCTCGTCACCACGCCGTCATTGTTGTTGTCGACAGCCTGGTAATTTGAGTTTGCCTCGCTCAACGTGAACTGCACACCAGAAAGCTCGTCGCCGTATTGGTCGACCTTCACGATGCCGGACTCGGGAATGTTCACGAGGTTGTACTTAAGCGACATGTTGGAGTCGGTGTTGCCGCGCTCAAGATAGAAGAAGTCGAGGGTGTGGTAGGTGTCGTCAGCGAAGGTCGCGCCCGTCAACCCGGTGGTCACGCCGGCGGCGCTCATGATCTCCGCGATGGTCTGGCCATTGCTGCCGTTGTAGAGCGTCTCGCCCCGGTCGTACGCGTTGTTGTTGCTGCGGCGATCGTTATCGCCAAACGTGCCGTCATCATAGATGTATACGCGACCTGTGGCGAAGTTAATCTCGATAGAAGTGGCGTCGTGGATGCCACCCAAATCGCCCACAAGCACGCCGTCGATATAAATCCATACGTCGTCGTCGCCCGAGAAGTTATAGGTAACCTGCTGACGACCCTGCGTCCCATCGGGAGCCGTGTGGCCACCGTTCTGTTGAATAAAACGGGTGGACATGTTCAAACCGAAGTAGTGGTTAATTACCTCGTCGGTAGAGATAAGATCCCGGCGCCCCTGGCTTGTATTGACCTGCTGTTCGACAAGCTGGCCATTCTGCTCATCGAAAACCTCGTCACCCGTGTTGAACGGGAAGAACTGGCCATCGGGCGATGAGCCCGCAGCCTCCACTCCCCATCGGTTGTACAGCGTAAAGCTGCCGCTACCGTTGCCGTCCGAATTGAACTGAGCGAAGTTATCCTGGCTGTTGTAGTAATAGTAGCCTTGGTCGTCCACCCGCAGAAGGCCGTCGACGTCCATGTAGGCCGCCTTGCCCGTTTGGCTCGAGCCGTCGAAGAGGTACGAGAGGGATTCGGTGCCGATGCCGTTCGTCCCGGAAAGCTCGGGATAGCCGTTCACCAGCTCGTCGGAAACGATGCTCTGGCGCGGTGCCGCATCGCCCGTCCAATAGTTGATGTCGTTGCTGTTCAGTAGGTTTTCGTTATTGTTTTCGCTGGTACCCATGCCGGCACCGAACTTGAGCGTATGGTTGGCATTGATACCTTGCGTATAGCGCTCGTTCAGCTGATTAGTGGTTTGGTCACGAAGACTCTGAGTTACATTGTCTGGGTCATCTTGGCCGGTGATCCAGTAGTCAAACACGTTGATAGTGGTACCACGCGGAGAAACGCCGCTTACGGTATGATCACTTACTGCCCGTGGCGCAACGGCATCCCCGATAGCCGCATACGCCTGAGGAAGCGCCACAACCAAGAGAAGTAAAGCCGCAAAAACAGCCCCTATAAAGGCTGGATAATTTTTCTTGGAGAGTACTCTTGCTGCGTCATTAGCACGCTTATGAGCGCCCCTCCCCCGTGAGAAATCTGTCGTTTTTAATCCACTAAACGCACTTCTCTTATACGAATTTGGATTATTTCTCTGATCCCGAGAAACACAAAAACGTCTTCTGCTGTGTGCCCCTCTCCTGAAGACCGACATACAACGCTCCTTCGGCAACAACGTATCATTTGATAAAAACGGGACTTTTTACCAGTTTTTCTGGTAACAGTCTCATCAGCCGAGGAATTATAGATTATTGTTCTTTTCGTTTTTAGCCTTCTATCTCGTGTTATGTAATAAATAAACCGATTTTTGCGCTTAACTCTGCATTTTTCTTAATACCCACCCGGGGTGGGTATTCCATTTTTTAATTCAACGACCCACCCCCTTTTACCAGGGTCTAAGCTTATTTTCACCGAGCTGCTTAAACCAAGTCCTCGATTTCATAATTTCCGATTTTTAGGGGCATTTTTGGCAAGTAAAGCGAGTTGTGCATAGAGAGCAATATTTTCAGACTTGTCATGGAAGATCAAATGCCATCAAACAATAAATAGCGGCAATGATCGACGCCCGCGAAGGTCACGCAAGGCTCGCAGTACTTCAATATCACTGATAACCCGTACACTACTCGAATTACTCGCCATTTTTGGAGGTAAAAAGTGGAAATTTTAGTTTACAGATTCAGAGGAGACCGTGAAAAAATATAAGCAAGAAATATAAGTAGGAAGTATTAGTAGAAACAAAGAATATCCATCCGCTAGCGGAAGGTTTATTGTTTCGGACGCTGTGCGTCCTCAATAAGCTGAAGTCATTAACAACTATCTCCTTTCACCTAAACGAAAGGAGATACTATCATTTTGGACACTTCACTTCCTCAACTGGGTTGAAGATCCAGATCAAAAAAGAACAAAGAGAGCTAAATAAGCTCTCTTTGTTCTTCGTAATACAAGTACCTGAATAGCTTCAAATTGTTCCAAGCAACTCAGAATTATTTAGAGTCTCGAAAGTGAGCAAACATGTTTGGCGACCTGCTTGGACCAGCTTGCTGCTGGACTAGCTTGCTCGGGCAAGCGCCTAAGCAGATACTTGGACTAGCTTGCTGGACTAACTCGCCTAGGCAAGCGCCGTGACAATGCTGGCTAACCTACCGAGCGAACCTGTCTTGGCAAATATCTAGGCTTGCCCGCCCGAGCAAACCCGCCTAGGTAAACACCTGAACAAACCTTCCCTAAACTCTTAACGCCCTTTCCAGACTGGCTCACGTTTTTCAGCAAACGCCGTTGCTCCTTCAATTTTATCTTCACTGGTCTGGGTAATCTTTTCGATTTCTTCCAAAATCTCCCAGCCCTTAGAAGGATAAACCACGTTTTCGCCCATGGTCTCATAAGCGGTACGCTTGGTGCATTCAATGGCCAAAGGTGCGCCCTTGCAAATTAATTCTGCCATCTTGATAGCTTCATCGAGAACCGTGCCAGGCTCTACTGCCTTGTTAATCAAGAAGCATTCTTCTGCCTTTTTCGCAGAGAAGGGTTCGCACGTAAGCATTAATTCCATAGCTGGTTTAGCAGGCATTGTTTGCATGATACGCATCAGCAAGCCACCACCAGCAGCTGTTAAACCGCGACGAGGTTCAGGAAGCGAGAATTCCGAATCAGTACCAGCAATTGCCAAATCGCATGCAACGACAATCTCAACGCCGCCACCTAACACACGACCATTTGCCGCTGCAATTATAGGCTTAGTAATATAGCGCTTGCACATTCCTGCAAAGCCACTTTTTTCATACCCTTCCGGTGCATGCATGGTGCCCGCAGCAATCTCTTTCAGATCGCTACCCGCACAAAAGCAATCCCCCACATTGGTGATAATTCCTACTCGCAGCGAATCAGTTTGCTCCAAATGGTCAAATGCCTGACAAAGCTCAAGCCACATTGCGCTATTAATGGCATTTTTTGCTTCAGGCCTGTTCAGAGTGACAATATAAATCCCATCACGCTCTTCGGTCAGAATGTACTGGTATGACATATGATCCCCTTTCTTTCCCCTCTTTAATCATACGCCGACATGCATTACCCCAATGCATCTCAGTCAAAGCGTCTAAGCCGGTCGAAACGCTTAAGCTAGTCAAACGTTTAAGCCAGTCAAAACGTTTAAGGCTTACATAGACTTACATAAACTCCTTGAGGAATTTATCCACTGCCGAATTAAAGGCTACTGGATTGTCGTAAGCAACAAAATGATCGCCCTGGATCAAAACAAGTTCAGCTTTTGGCAAGCTCTTATAAATAAGCTCAGTATGATCGGCAGAAATCATATCGTTGGTCCCCACAATAACCAAGGTTGGCGTTTCTAACTTCGCAAGTTTTGCTGGATCAATAGCAGGCTGTGTTGCCATGAGATTTAAAAGCTCGTAGCGCCTCATGGCCTCTTCGCTTTCATCTTTCTTTTCGGCAGCTTCTTTTGCTTTGGTTGCAATACGCTCCTGAATAGGAGGAATAAGCCCTTCGAAATCCAAGTTTGCGCCATTTAAAATGAGCTTATTAACGCGCTCTGGGTTTTCAAGCGCAAACAAAAGCGCCGTAATGCCGCCATCAGAAAAACCTAGAATATTTGCCCTGAAAATGCTGTGCTCGTTCATGAAATCGAGTAAATCCTGAGCGAACTGCTCAAACGTAAAAGGCGCCGTTCCACGTGGAGATTCTCCCTGGCCACGGGTATCAATAGCAATTACCCGATATTCTTTTGAAAAGTATTCAATCTGATGCCTAAAGCGTGAACCATCTTCGCCATTGCCGTGCAGCAAAATAAGCGGATAACCCGAACCTTTTTCTTGATAATGAAGCTTGATATCCATAGCCCCTCCTTTTCCCTCAATCATATTGTAGCGGTCTTTACCCCTCTTCAAATACGCAACGCTACAAATGGCCTGCTTTTTTAGCATTTGGTTACCTGCGGCATTGATACAATACAAAAAAGGACAAGAGAAGGAGTCCCTATGAAAATTCTTGCTATCAATGGAAGCCATCGAGTAGGCGAAAACACCAGCAAGTTGTTGCAGATGGCACTTGACGAAGCTGCCGCACTCGGAGCAGAAACCGAAATGGTTGATTTGGCCGAACTCGACATTGAGTTTTGCGCAGGTTGTAACAAATGCCTCTTTAAACCAATGTGCTCAATCAGCGACGACATGGACGAGCTGAAGCAGAAAATGCTCGAAGCAGATGGCATTATTTTGGGATCGCCTGACTACTTCGGCAACGTAACAGCACGTATGAAGAATTTCATCGACCGCACTCGTCCCCTTCATATGACTTCTAACCAGCTTAAGGGGAAAGTAGGCGGTTTTCTTACCATGTCTGGCTTAGACAATTGCGGAGCTGAAGCCACTAATGCCGTAATGGAAAACTTCTTTGCTACCCATGAAATGCTAATCGTACACCCGCGTCCTGAAGGCCCCGTGATCGCCTCCGGCATTACCGGATCGCTGATGGCTGGCATGAAAGAAGGAAAACCTCGTTGGCGTCGTAGCGTTGAAGAAGATCCTATTGCGCCGCTCTTGGCTCACCAACTAGGTAAAGATATGGTGGAGCTTATTCAGCAGCTGCAGAAATAAAACTTCAACTCGTTTTCTTGGTAGCTATTTTGGTGCCCCTTGGTAGCCTTTGGCTTGCCAACACGAGCGCTATCAGGTGCGATGGCCAACAAAAAACCTACCGAAATACAAGAACAAAAAAGGCACATCCGAAGATGTGCCTTTACTTTGCTTTGAGGCAATCTGCTTACAAAGGGATTACTAGTTCTCCCAAGTGCAAGGAGCTTCACCAGCTTCCTGACGCTGAGACTTAAAGATGGTGTCAGGAATAGGCTCACCATGATAAATGCCTACGCCGCCTTCTCTTTCGATCTTATAAATCTCTTCGTCGGTGTAGCCGTACTTCTTCATGATTTCCTCGGTGTGGTAGCCAACAGGCTTAGCAAGGATAACAGGAGGATCGCCAGCAGAACCGAAGCGGAGAGGAGTCATAGGCAGAGCATGCTTGCCATACTCGTCATATTCAACATAACGAAGAG
>UMCO01019965.1_pt1 | contig 16715 bp, 13 predicted proteins | sample 1964251 | NCBI WGS metagenome assembly UMCO01 (sample SAMEA4835970, study PRJEB28245) | human gut metagenome | biome: gut microbiome; material: fecal sample | place: Denmark | collected 2008
ACTTATAGGTCAGAACTAAACCGCTCCGCTTGAGAGCGTAGTTTTAAGAAATAATACCCACCCGTTTAGCGAATTAGTTATCGTCTTGGACGCTTCGCTTCTTCTGCAACCTGAAGTCATTAATTATTGTTCATCCGTATAACGGATGGTTTATCGTTTCAGATGCTTCGCGTCCTCAACAGGCTGAAGCCATCAATAAAAACGTCGCCCCTTAAAGGAGCGACGTTTGAAATCACAATACGCCGAGTTATTTCGTAGTGATTTTACATATTGGTAAATGCAAAGTTCTCAGGATGAGCCTTTACCTCTTCACGCAGTTTAGGATTCATCTTGCGAACACCGCGGCGAGCATCTTCGGTCTGAGATGCAAGAACCTGGTTGCGATTTTCCATCTTAATTTGAGCCTCGAAAGAGTTGTCGAGGGAGCACTGCAGAGATTCCTTAGTAAGACGAAGGCCAAGAGGAGCAGAATTCTTAACCATTGCCTCTGCCATCTTAACTGCTTCTTCTACGACGTCTTCGTCAGCAACAACCTTGTTTGCGAAGCCCCACTCAAGCAGTTCTTCAGCACCAATACGACGAGCAGTCATAAGTGCTTCAGCAGCGCGAGCATAACCAACGATGCGAGGAAGATAATAGGAGCCAGACATGTCAGTACCGGTAAGACCAATGTTGAGGTAACCAGCCTGCATCTTGAAGGATTCGCCGCAAACACGCAAGTCACAAGCGCAAGCCAAAGAGAGACCGCCGCCGATTGCATGGCCCTTCAGAGCACCAATGATTGGCTGCATAGCATTGCGCATGTTTACAGCCTGATCAGAACAGATAGTCTGCATAATGCAGTGGTCACGCTGAGCACGGCCCATATCCTCAGGTGGCTCATAGTTAAGCTCGTTCAGGTTAAAGCCAGCGCAGAAAGACTTGCCCTCACCGGTAAGAACGATTACACGGCATTCTGGGTCCATGCGAACCTTCTTCAAATAATCGTTGAAGTCAGCCATCTGCTGATAAGACATTGCATTGAGATTAGCAGCGTCATCGAAAGAAACAACGTGGATAGGACCACGAACGTCTACCTTCAGGCGCTCGTACTCATACTTGAATTCGGGCAGGCAGTATGCCTCCTGATATACGCTCATGCGCGCTCCCCTTCCGTATCGGGATTCTTGATTTAATACTACAAATCGTAGTTTTTACTGGTGCCGTCTGTCAAGAACAAGCCCCAAGCATTGGACTACTGCGAATCAATCTACTCGAATCGATTTATTCTCGTTGAAATTACCGCTCAACTTGTGAAGTCCTCATCTATCCCTTAAATACACCCTGTGCATTTAAGGCGATTGCGCATTACAATGTGACACGCATAAAAAATATCCGAGCAAGAGTTGTAGACCCAAGCCCGTATTGTCTAGGTCAAAACTCTACTTACTGCCGAGGGAAGAGGTATTTTGATGGCAGAATATAGCCCTACTCGCACCCATGCAACCTGGAAACCACGCGTAACCTCTGCTCACATTCCTTATTTTCATTGCACTGAATGTGGCGCAGTAGTCCAAGGCATTGACGGCGCGGTTGACAATCAACTTATCAACGACGGAGAACGATCGCTCATTTTTGAGCCTTCCTATGCTCATGTCGAATATCAACTTACCTGTTGCGGCAAGCCAATGGAGCAAATCCAGCCTATTGCCGCTGCAGAAGTCGAAGACCGCTTTAAGCTTAACTACCAAATCATGGGTGGACTAAACAACAATTGTGTGAAAATTGATTGGCGTTCCGTAGACTCAACCTGCAAGCCTCGTTGGTTTGCGTTGAAAACATTTACGGGAGTTATGACTAAATATGTATCACCAAAAAAGTGGCCTCCCATTGTATTTGCCCTAGCCGACGAAGACGCCTTCGCTTACTGCGACAAAAATCCTTGCGTCGAATGCACCTTCCGCTGCAAGCGCGGTATGGAAATTTACACTTATGTAGACAACATCGGATTGGTAATTTTGCCACTTGATCGTATGGAAGCTCCTGGCAGCGCACGTTTTGACGATTTCGATTCTCCTCATGAGATTATGGAGAAGGCAAAAGCAGCTAAAGCGTAATAACATTCGCAAAGGAAAAGTTCAGGCAGGCTGCTTTTTACGTACCTCCCTGGAACGTTCTCTTCTTTAGAGCACCCTCCTCATCAAAACTTTCCTCTTTAAAGAGCCAGCAAAGCGAAATGACCAAAGCGAAATAATAAAGGGTTGTTGAACATCCATAAAACGATGATTCAACAACCCTTTTCTTGTATTCGTCTCAGTATTTGACTCAAGCTCAAATTTATACCTACATCAAAAGATTCGGCGCAGTAGAGCAGCAGAGTACTTATGTCATAGAAGTTCGAATTCGATATTCGAACCAAAAGTAATATTTAAGCCATCTTGGCTTCGTATCCTTCCTCCACCACTGCATCGATAAGCGTTTGATCTGACACTTCCGCACTAAGCTTCACTGTTGCCTTCTTTGCTTCTAAATCTACGAGAGCTTCTTCAACTCCTGCTACGCGCTCCAGCCCTTTCTTGACATGCGCTACGCATTTTTCACACATCATTCCTTCAACATGTAATACCTTTTCCATTGTTTCTTCCTTTCCTAGAACTTCTTTTGCATCATCATTTTTTCTTGATGTCTCGCAACTGGCGTTAGGAACAGTATTTTCATTGGCTTCAGAAGCCGAGCCAGAAACGCTTAAATCAGACGTATCTAAACTGTCTAAATCGGGTACATCTGAATCGGACATGCCTAAATCAGACGCGCCTAGGTCGGAAACACTCGAATTAGACGCACCCAAATCAGGCCCATCTACATAAGACATACCCACTTCCGCCTTAGTCTTCGGCTTCCATCGGCGCAAACGCAGCGCATTGGTAACCACGCACACCGAGCTAAAACTCATTGCTGCTGCCGCAATCATAGGGTTCAAACTAAAACCAATAAAGACAAGAGCACCCGCCGCAATTGGAATACAAAGCGCATTGTAGAAAAGAGCCCAGAAAAGGTTCTGCTTGATATTGCGCAAGGTCGCACGAGATAGATCCAGCGCAGCAGGCACATCAAGCAGGTCACTGTGCATAAGTACAACATCGGCACTCGAAAGCGCTATATCTGTTCCGGCACCGATAGCGATCCCTACATCGGCACGTGCGAGCGCAGGCGCGTCGTTGATACCATCGCCCACCATTGCAACCTTTCCTTTTTGTGAAAGATTTCGCACTATTTTTTCTTTGTCTGCCGGAAGCACTCCCGCTATCACTTCATCGGTACCAACTTGCTTATGGATTGCTTCTGCGGTAAGCAACGCATCGCCAGTAAGCATTACCGTTTTTATGCCCATTTCACGGAGGCGTTTTATCGCAGAGGCACTCGTGGGCTTAACCACATCAGCTATAGCTACATACCCTAAAAGCACATCGTCTTGCGCAATATAGAGAACTGTTTTCCCTTCACTTGCTACTTCTTCTGTCCAAGCAGCATCGATCGTAATATGGTGCGACTCCATCATGCGGGCGTTCCCCGCAAGACACCAATGGCCCCCTACTTCGCCTGCCACCCCTTCGCCTGCGCTTTGGGTAAAGTTTTTTACCTCACCGATCGCAACGTTGCTTTGTTCCATAAGGCTCATAAGAGCTTTTGCTAAGGGGTGCTCGGAATGTTTCTCAAGAGCGCCTATCACCTGTAAAAGATGGATTATTTTTTCCTGTATCTCGGCAGACTGGGCAGAAAAAACCGAATCGAAACTTAAGGGACCTTTCTGTAAGCTGAGCTCAGTACGCTTTGAAGTGCCTCCTGCGATTCCTAAGCTTCCTACGGTCCCTGAACTTCCTGCGACTCCCGATTCCCCTGTGATCCCTGAGCCTCCGACAATTCCCAATTCAGTTACCTGTGGCGCTCCCTGAGTGATGGTCCCTGTTTTATCTAATACAACCGTTTTCACCCCTTGCGCTGTTTCGAGGGCTTCAGCATTTTTTATCAGAATGCCATTTACTGCCCCTCGTCCCGTGCCAACCATAAGAGCAGTTGGCGTTGCAAGACCAAGTGCGCAAGGACACGAAATAACCAGTACGGAAATGGCATAAGAGAGCGCGGTAGGAAATTCAGCACTCAGCGCCATCCAAACGATAAACGTCACTAGAGCAATGCCAATAACCACTGGCACAAATACGCCGCTAATTTTGTCCGCAAGTTTTTCAATTGGAGCTTTGGAACTGGTTGCCTCGTCTACTAATCGAACGATACCCGCCAAAACCGTATCAGATCCTACGTGCTCGGCACGCATAGTAAACCAGCCGCTCGTGTTTAGCGTAGCGCCCGTCACTGAAGATCCAGCACGTTTAGTCACCGGAAGCGATTCGCCCGTAATGACCGATTCGTCAACCGAACCCTGTCCTTCCAGCACTACTCCATCAACAGGAATTGCCTCTCCTGCCTTTACTACTAGCACATCACCTACGCGCACCTGTCTTACATCGACTAAGGTTTCTACTCCGTTTTCCAACCGTAAGGCCTGCTTAGGCGAAAGATCCATCAGTTGGGAAATCGAATCGGTCGTTTTCCCTTTAGCTCGCGCTTCGAAATACTTCCCTAAAGTAATCAGGGTCAATATCATGGCAGCAGACTCAAAATACAAATTCATGGCATACCCATGAACCTGCTCCAGATTTCCATGACCCGCATAAAACGCCATCTGGAAAAGCGCATACAGGCCATAGAGAGTCGAAGCCCCTGAGCCAAGCGCAATAAGGGAATCCATATTAGGAGAAGCATGTATCAACGCCCGAAACCCAACGCGGAAAAATTTGAAGTTCACGCACAAAATCGGGATAAGTAAGACGAAAAGAGTAAGGGCCCATACCATCGCATTTTCTGGACCCAAGAAGAACGAAGGAAGAGGCCAGCCAAACATATGTCCCATAGAAATATAGAAAAGGGGCACCATAAAAATAAGGGAGATGATCAATCGCCTAAAGATAGCTTTACGTTCCTGCTCTGCAATATTTGATGCTCTTACGGTATTTTCTTGAGTGTTGGAAGAAGAAACAAATCGACCCTGATCATCTAAATCAAAACCCGATGATTCTTGATGCAGATTCCCCTCTTGCCCTAACGGCAACTGGGTAGGCGTACCTCCTCGATCAGGATTGCGCGGAATGGCGCCATATCCCGCTTTGTCGACCGCAGCTTCTATCGCCTGCGTTACCAGGGAAACATTAGCGTCCTGTTCGAATTCAACCTCCATCGAATTTTTCAACAGGTTAACGTTTGCCTTGCGAACTCCTTCTACCCTATTAGTTGTTTTTTCTACGCGGGAAGAACACGCGGCGCATGTCATTCCCGTTACATCAAAGGTCTGCTTAATCGGCATATTTCACCTACTTTCGCAAATGCTCTCATGCTGATCGACTCTTTCAGAGTCAAACCTTCTGAAAGCCTGCGAGATATCTACGAACGTGCGAACTTTTTAATGAGGCGCATTGCCTCTTCAATAACCTCATCATCTCCACGACGAATTCGATCCTTTACGCATGTTTCTAAATGGTCGCGCAAGATTAGCTCTGCAGCTGAATGCACCGCGCTCTCCGCCGCTGCAAGTTGAGTCAACACATCGCCACAATAACGATTGTCATCGATCATGTTCTTAACACCGTTAAGTTGACCTATTGCACGGTTCAGGCGTTTTTTTACATCTGATTGGAGCTTATCGGCACGCTCGGTCTCTTTGAAATGACATTCACTCATTCGTACTCGCTTTTCTCTCTAGTTTTCGCCCGTATTATATACCCCCATGGGGTATATTAAGCAAGTACTTTTCGATGAAATATCTCCCTCGATATCTTTCTTAATAGCTCCCTCGACACCTCTCGAAGGGTTTTCTTTTTAACCCAAAGTTGAAATAGACACCATTTTAGTAACGTTTATAAATTGTTTCTTTATTTATAGGGTGCTCCGAGTACAATGAGCAACGCGAAGAACGTTTTGTTATATCCGTTCAAAGAGCGCAGCTCTTCGGCAGCATAAAAAACAAAACGAACCTGAGCTAGTATCCGTTTACCTGACATTTCTTGGTTGAAAAAAAATGACGCAGCAAAACGATCCACATAATCATCCTACTCGTCGAGCCTCTTCGCACGCGTCCTATTCGCCACGTGCGCCCTACCCATCACATCGCGCTAACTCTTCACGCGTATCTGCCTCACAGCGAATGAGCGTCCCTCATGCGCGCGATGAACTTGAACGCGAACGCGAAATGTATAGCGCACACGATCCTAATCAAAACGCGCCTTCACCTGCTCAACGCTATGCCCAGGCACAAAAAAATAAAGCAGCTGACCAAAGGCAAAACTATTGGGCTCATCGCCCTGAAGGCTCTGGTTACACTAATCAACCAAAAGCAGTTCAGGACTCTGCCTACATAAAGCAGCCCACCTACCGCAACACGCATCGTTCGAATGCTAATCCTTCACACACGAGTAGAACGCCACGCGTTGGTGAGGCGACTTTGAGTGGGCAGATTCCACGACAAGATGCTCCAGCGGCAAGCGGTCCCATGCCTCAGCAGGCAACACCATCTGCAAGCGGCGCCATGCCACAACAAGACATGCCATCCGCCAGTAGAGCCATGCCGCAACAAGACACAAAAGACGCTTATCAAAACGCATCTCCCACCCGTCGAAGCGCCTCGCAGAAACGCAGCGCTCGTACCAGTACAGCTCAACATCCCCAAGGTGCCGCCAGTCGGATACCTGAATCGTCTGATTTCGGAGCCGAACGCTATCTCAGCGCCCAACGCACCCGTCGCAAACCTTCAGGATCTTTGCGCAACAAGCTTATTGCTGGCGCGGTTGCTGTAGCGGTGGTAGCAATTGGCATTTTCGCTTTTACTACCTGGGATGCCAACAAGGCTGTTAGTGTAACCATTAACGGACAACAGCAAACCATCGAAGGTCAGCAACGCACTATCGAAGGTCTGCTTGACACCAATACGGTTTCTGTAACACCTGGAAACTATGTTGCTGTTGACGGATCGGTCATGCGCGAAGGCGAAGGTACGCGCGCTACTGCTACCATCAACGGTCAAGGTACCGAAGATTTTTCCACCCGCTTAAATGAAGGTGACGACATCTCCCTTACCAACGGTTCTGATATCACAGAGGAATATACCGAAGGCGAGCCTCAAGCCCTCCAACCCACCCTTGAAGTACAAGGCACTGGAGCAGTTCATCTGTACACCCAAAAAGGAGAACCCGGCGAAAAAGTAGTGCGCACGGGCAATGAGTCCGGTAAAACAGCAGAGGTTACCACCAAAGAGCCTGTTAACGGCGTTGTACAGTACTACAACGTAAACACCAATGGCGACAAGGTTATTGCCCTCACCTTCGACGACGGCCCTTGGGATACCTCAACCGCCGCCATTCTCGACACCCTTAAAGAATACGACGCGAAAGCAACCTTCTTTACAGTTGGTCAAAAGATCTCAGGACACGAAGACCTTCTTCAGCGTGCAGCAAACGAAGGACACGAAATCGGAACCCATACGTGGGATCATGCTGAAGGCAGTGGCCAAGGCGTAAGCTTGATCTTAATGTCAAGCGACGAACGTAAACAGGAGGTCGAAAAGGGCCTGCAAGCAATTAAGGATGCTACAGGACAAGACGCCAGCTTGATGTTCCGTTCACCAGGCGGAAACTTCGATGCATCGGTTGCAAGTGACTTAAATGGTCTTATCAATGCAGAAATTGGATGGAATATCGATACGGGCGACTGGAAGAAACCAGGAGCAGACGCAATTGCGCAGCGTATTAAAAGCGCTGGACCCGGCGAAATTATTCTCATGCATGATGGTGGTGGCGATCGTTCAGAAACCGTTGCCGCCCTCAAACAAGCCTTACCTAAGTTGAAAGAAGAGGGTTATCGCTTTGTGACGGTAAGTGAACTTATCAATAGTTATCCCTACCAAGGATAATTGAGTTACTTACCCCCATTTAAGACTCCATATAAACCATCTCCCCCGTTTTATTTCCACAAAACAAAGACGGATAGGCATAGTTCATGTCACCTTCTTTGTTTTGTAGTCAAAAAAAGCTGCAGAATAACTAATTTGCCCTACAATAGTAATGTTGCCCTTGAGCGGTTAATTTCAAGCTGTTAGCGGATTAGCAACCCTGCGGTTCTGCCCGTAGGTATTCTATTTCCGCCAATAGCCGAAATTCGCTCCTACTGAAAGGCGAACAGTACTTATGGCAAAACGAACAAAAATTATCTGCACACTGGGTCCCGCAGTTGACTCAGAATCTGCGCTCAAAAATCTTTTGCAAGCAGGAATGGATGTAGCGCGATGTAATTTTTCCCACGGCTCGCACGCCGAACATAAAGCACGCATGGATAGGCTCAAAAAGGTTCGACGTGAACTTGATTCTCCCTGCGCGATTATGCTTGACACTAAAGGTCCCAGTATTCGCACGGGAAAACTAGAAGGCGGCAAGCCTGTTCTTCTTCGTGCCGGAGACAACATTTTTCTTACCGAAGAAGACATCCTAGGAACCTCACGACGTATCCACCAAACGTTTCCCGGTCTTTATAACTATGTTGAGCCTGGAACCATAATCCTGATGGATGATGGCCTGATCGAACTTGCAGTAGACCGTGTGCGCGGCACCGAAATTCAGTGCACCGTTCAAAATTCAGGTATGCTTGGCGAATGCAAGCAGCTTAATCTTCCAGGAACTAATGTTCCTTTACCTGTCATGACCGAACAAGATGAAGCTGATCTTCTCTTTGCTATCGAGCAAAAAGTAGATTTTGTTGCTGCTTCTTTTGTAGGTTGCGCTGAAGATGTTCGAACTATCCGTTCGTTTCTTGTCTCTCACGGCGGTAGTGCCATTCGCGTTGTTGCGAAAATCGAAAATGCTCGCGCAGTAGAACACATCGATGAAATTATTGCAGCTTCTGATGCTGTCATGGTGGCACGAGGCGATCTTGGTGTTGAGGTACCCTCTAATCAGGTGCCGCTTCTACAAAAAACTATTATCAAAGCCTGCAATAAGGCCTATCGCCCCGTGATCACGGCAACCCAAATGCTGGAATCCATGATTCACAATCCGCGTCCCACACGCGCCGAAGTTGCAGACGTTGCAAACGCTATTTACGACGGCACCGACGCGCTCACCCTTTCGGGAGAGACCGCAATTGGCATGTATCCCGTTCCTGCCGTACAAACTATGGCACAAATAGCAGAGGCAACAGAACCGCATCTTTACAAACAGGGTTCCATCCCTAATCGCGCCGCAGAGCCAAATGGCATCTCTGCCGTTGTGGGGTTAGCCGCGGTTACTGCCGCCGAACATGTAGGTGCCTCCTGCATTGTTACCCCCACCATGACCGGACGCACCGCACGTCTGGTATCGAATTATCGTCCTCATGCACCAATTTATGCAGTAACACCTACCGAAGAAAACCGACGCTCTTTACAACTTGCTTGGGGCGTTATTCCTCTTCTTGGCAAAGTGGTGGGCGATGCTTCTTTTATTCTTGAACAAGCCCGTTCAGTTGTAATTGAAAAGGGCTATGTCCATAAAGGTGATATTGCCGTATTTACCCTCGGAGACAGAACAACTTCTCCCAACACTGATGATGCCGGGGTGGATCCTTCGCTTCCTTCCCCTCGCCCAACAAACGTGATGCAGATTGTTCAAATCGGTATCGAGGAAGGAGGCAACTAAATGGCTTCAACAACTAATTCAGATTGCTATGCCGCTGTTGACATTGGTGCCTCATCAGGACGTGTCGTGATTGGCACCGTCAACGAAGGCCATATTGAACTCACTGAAATTCACCGCTTCGACAATATTCAAAAGCGTATCAATGGTCATGATTGCTGGGATATCGATATGTTGTTCCGCGAAACCGTAGCAGGCCTAGCAAAATGCAAAGAAGCGGGCTTTACCCCGAAAACCATCGGCATTGATACCTGGGGTGTTGATTTTGTTTTACTCGACGAGCAGGACGCCCTTATTGGAGAAGCAGTAGCCTACCGCGATGAACGCACCAATGGTATGTACCCGATCGCAGATCGTATTATGGCTCCTGATGCCATATATCGCCGAACAGGCATTCAACGCCAACCCTTCAATACCATCTATCAGCTTCTTGCCCTTAAGCTTGAACATCCTGAACAGCTTGAACAAGCAAAAAGCTTCTTGATGATTCCCGACTATTTGGCTTTCCTTCTTACAGGAACCAAAGTTAACGAATACACCAACGCAACTACCACCTGCCTTTTGAATGCTCGAACCCAACAATGGGATCAGACCATTCTTGATGCATTTGGCATTCCTTCCGAGATGTTTTGTGATGTGGTAATGCCAGGCACCGACCTAGGTCTCGTTTTGCCTCAGATCGAGAAAGCACTTGGCTATTCTCCTCGCATAATCGCACCCGCCACTCACGATACGGGCAGCGCTTATTTAGCGGTTCCTGCACGTGATGACGATGCGGTTTTCCTTTCGTCAGGCACTTGGAGCTTGCTCGGCGTAGAGAACGAGGGGCCTATCACTTCCGATGCATCCCGTTTTCAGAATTTCACCAACGAAGGTGGCTACGATCTGCGTTTTCGCTTTCTGAAAAACATTATGGGCTTGTGGATGATTCAATCTATTCGTCGTGAACTCAACGGGGTTTCCTATGTGGCGGGCAAAGAAGAACATTCTTCTTCAGAAGAACCATCCGCCCAAGAAGTTGAACTTCCCGCATTTAAAGGCGCAACCCATGAGATGGGCTTTGGCGATCTCATTGAAGAAGCAAAAGCAGCGCAGCATTTCGAGGCGCGTGTCAACGTTAATGACGATCGCTTTTTGGCGCCTGATTCGATGATTGATGAAATTCGCCTAGCCTGTTTTGAAACGGGGCAGGATATACCTACCACAATCGGCGAACTGATGCGCTGCATGTACTTAAGCTTATCTACCTGCTATGCCGAATCTATTGAAGAAATGGCTTCGCTTACAGGACGGACCTATACCTCCATCAATATTGTTGGCGGAGGATGCCAGGATTCTTATTTAAACGAGCTAACTACCAAAGCATGCGGTATTCCCGTATTCGCTGGTCCCGTGGAGGGCACGAGTCTGGGCAACTTGATCGTCCAAATGATCGCCGACAACCAGATCGAAGACCTACAGGCAGCACGCGATATGATCCGCGTATCCTTCGATATCGACATGGTTAACCCGCAGGAGTAGATGAATACATCGCACGCGACATTAACCGCGTATGTAGTAGATAGAATACAGCAGATAAACAGACAACAGGAGGTTGCCTATGCTAGTAGAGACAAAAGCAAAAGTCGGCGTGTTCTCCATCGCGCTGCAGGCGTACCTGCCCCAGTTCCCGGAGCTGGTACCCGAATTTGAAGAACAGTATGCCGCATTCAAGAAGACGTTGCCTGAAACCGTCGAGCTCATCGATGGTGGCCTGGTTACCACGAAGGAACAGGCACAAGCTGCAGGCGATATGTTCCGTGCAGCGGATGTGGACCTGGTCATCTTGCAGCTACTCACCTACTGCACCAGCTACAACATGCTACCTGCCGTGCGCGATTTGGACGTACCGATCGTGGTGGTGAACCTGCAGAAGCTGCGCTGCCTTGACTTTGACACAGCGGGCACTGCTGAATGGCTGGGCACCGGCTATGCGGGCGGAGCCGTAGGCGAAATGATTGCCGACCTCAACCGCGCCGGCAAGCGTCACGCCGTGATTACGGGTGTCGTTGAAGGCGGTGACCCTGAGGCCGCTGCCCAGATCGAGGATTGGTGTTTGGCCGCACAGGTGCGCCGCCGCTTCCGCGATACCAACATCGCTCAGATTGGCAGGCCGTACCCCGGCATGATGGACCTCTACATTGACGAGACTAACCTCTACAACCGCATGGGCCTCTACACCAAGCAGTTTGACTGGGAGCGCATGTGGGCCATCGCCGATGACGTAAATGACGAAGATGCCATAGCTGCAAAGATTGCCGATATTCACAACACCTTCGAAATCAAAGGCGAATACGAAGAGGAAAGCATCCGCGAAATGGCCCGCTACGTGCTAGCCTTCGAACAGTGGGTACGTGACGAGCACCTGGGCCTGGTTGCCAGCCACTACGATGGCTTCGCGCAGGGCAAGGCCGGCGTGCTTGACTCCATGCTGATCCCGGCGTTCTCCATGCTCATCAAGCAGGGCACCGTATGTGCAGTAGAAGGCGACATGAAGGTTGCCATGGGCATGAGCATCATGAAGATCATCTCAGGTGCCTGCCAGCTTTCCGAGTTCTACACCTTCGACTTCAATGACGACGTGGTACTCATTGGACACTCTGGTTCAGGCGACGCCTGCTTCTCCACAGCACACAAGGCCTCGATGGAGATCGTTCCGGTGTTCCACGGCAAGACCGGCGGCGGCTTCCTCACGCGCTTCTATCCGAAGCCAGGCCCGGTCACCTACTTGGCCATCACGCAGGATGCCGACGGGCATTTCAAGTTCATCGTAAGCGAAGGCATTATCGAGGACGGCCCCACTCTGCAAAACGGTGACACCACCTTCCGCACGCGCTTCTCCATAGGCGCACGCGAATGGAACAACCGCTGGTGCGAGTGCGGCCCCACACATCATTTCGCTGCGGCGCAAGGCAGCTGGACAGGCACTATCTTGAAGGTCGCTGAGATCTTGAACGTGCCGGTCGAGGTTGTTTGCTAGAAGTATTTTCAGCCGATGAGCGGAGCATACAATACGCCATCGGCATCCCTCTTTCCAAGAGGGATAAATCGAGAGTAAAGAAGAAAGGGACAACATGGGTTTTTCCGATGACGCGCAAGAAACGCATGAGATGGGGGGAGACACCGCGAAGGCCGGCGCTGACGGGATGTCGGTAGAGCAGCAGCCCTTCCTGCGCTCCTTTGTGCGGATGTGTAAAGATGGGTTCGACCAGGGTTGGCATGAAGCAAACGGCGGTAACCTCACCTACCGCTTGACCGATGAAGATGTTGCGGCATGCAAGGGTGAATTTTCCTTCGATCGCCCATGGACGCCGATGGGCGTGCAGGCGGACAATCTTCGCAACGAGTACTTTTTGACCACCGGGTCGGGCAAGTTCATGCGCAATGTACCACTGCACCCAGCCGACTGCCTGGGCATCGTGGAGATCAACGACGCTGGTGACGCATGGCGTATCGTATGGGGTCTCGAGAACGGCGGCAAGCCCACGAGCGAGTTCCCCACCCACTTCATGAATCACAGCGTGCGTTTAGCGGCCACCGATGGTGCCAGCCGCGTGATCTACCACGCGCACTGCCCCAACATCATAACGTTGTCCACGCTTATCGAACCTGATCCGCGCACGTGGACGCGCATCCTCTGGAAGTCTATGACCGAATGTGTGATCATCTTCCCGCAGGGCGTAGGACTTGTGCCCTGGATGGTGCCTGGCGGTGCCGAGATCGCCCGTGCCACGGCAGATCTAATGGATCGCTACGACGCAGTGGTATGGACCCAGCACGGCATGTTTGTGTCGGGCGACACTTTCGATGCGGCGTTCGGAATGATGCATACTATCGAAAAGTCCGCGGGGCTCTACTTGGCCGCACGTGCCGCAAACGGAGGTGCCGAGCCTGGGTATCTGATCTCCGACGCGCAGCTGCTCCAGGTGTGTCACGACTTCAACGTGAAGCCCAATCTGGCATTTTTGGACGAGAAGTAGAGACGAAACGTTCAACGGGTGCTCGCCGGCTTTCGGACTGGTAGGCTCCTACGACGAATGCTACCGGAACGCTGTGTTCCGGTAGCTCAAGAGAATCCGAAAGAAGGTAAGCATGGCAATTCGCAAAACAGCAGAAGGTCGCGTTATTTCGGGCTTCAAAATGAAACTCTACCCAGGGTTTGCCGAAGAATACGAAAAACGTCACAACGAATTATGGCCAGAAATGGCAGATATGATTCACGAATATGGCGGACATAATTACTCGATCTTTATCGACGAAGAAACCAATATCTTATTTGGCTATATCGAACTCGATGATCCTGAACGCTACAACGAATCCGCCAACACAGAAATTTGTAAAAAATGGTGGGATTTCATGGCAAGTGTAATGGAAACAAACGAAGACAATTCCCCTGTTTCTGTTGATTTGCCCTGTGCCTTTCATTTGGATTAACAAAGCGTTTGTATATCCCATAAGCCAACCTTTGTTAATCTCGCTAGTTTTATTCCCGATCAGAAAGAAACGTAATGGCTTTATCTCAAGAACGTAAGGGAACCATGGCGGTTTCCTTAACCAACTTCCTGGATTCAGGCTGTATCGTCGCAAGCAGTACTGCACTTACCGCTTGGGCAGCAGCTTTTGGATTCGGAGCAACCTGGACCGCTATTCTAGGTGCAATCGGCGCAAATGCCTTCGGTGCTGCAGTCGGCGCTCTGATTGGCGGTTTCTTGACCGACAAATTCGGTCGTACCATTATCTACCGCTACAACCTCTTAGTTTACGCACTGGGCGTTTTAATTGCTGCCTGTGCAGTAAATCTGCCTATGGTTGTTGTGGGCGTTGTAATTTCAGGTTTGTCGGTAGGCGCAGGTGTTCCTGCTTCATGGAGTTACATCTCAGAAACGTCGTCTTCCACAAGCCGCGCTTCCAATATTGGTATTAGCCAGTTCGCTTGGAGCTGCGGTCCTGCTATCGTATTTGCCCTTTCGCTGTTTATGAGCTTTATCATTCCCGGCTTTGCTGCCGATGGTAAAACTCTACTTCCCACAGGTACCTATGGACCTTTTGACGGCATGCTGGCAACGCGCATTCTCTTTATTGTTCTGTTTGTTGTTGCTCTTGTTGCTTGGAACCTTCAGCGTAAACTCCAGGAATCCCAGGACTGGGCAGACAAGCAGGATACTACCGAGCATGTAAGCTTTGGTCGCATGATGGCAAATGCCTTAAAGAATTCCGTTAACGTAAAGACCATCATCTTCTTGGTAGCAGTGTATCTGACCTGGAACCTGGCTGCAGGCACCAACGGTCAGTTCATGCCTTACCTCTATGCTGCTGCTGGCAATATTGACTCTACTGGTCAGAGCCTGCTTGGTATCGTTCAGTGGATTCTTGTTGCTGCATTTTCGCTCATTGTTTTCTCTAAATTGGGCGACAAGGTTTCCCATCGCGTATTGTTCGGCATCTCTGCTTTGCTTGCGTTGCTCTCTTGGGTATGCATTGCAATCTTCGGTATTGCTCTGCAGGACGGCACCAGCGCTTCTATGGGCTGGGTTCTTTGGGCATACGTTATTTTGTGGGGCGTTTCCGCTGGTTTCTCAGCACAATGCTTCTACGCTTTGTGGGGCACCGAGTTGTTCCCAACCCAATACCGTGGCGGCGTTCAGGGTATTATGTTCTTCTTGGTTCGTGGCGCGCTAGGCATTTGGTCGCTCGTTGGTGTAGGTGCCATCATGGGTGATATCTCTGCAAATCCTGCTGGATTCTTCCCTGCTGCAGTTATCATGTGTGTCGTACTGCTCATCAGCTTGGTAGTAGGTGTTATCTGGTGTCCTAAGACTCAGGGCAAAACGCTTGATCAGATCACCGAGGAGCGCTACGGCAAGCTGGATTAAAAGCGCTACGGCACAAAGCTGGATTAGCCAGCTTTGTACGACAGACAATACCTCGCTCAATCAGAACCACTCACATAGTGAACTGAATCCCGATAGTGGGACTGAAAACAAAAGTTTTCAGTCCCACTTGCTTTTATGGAGTGAAGTATTGAAGCCGGAATAAAGGAACAATGCATTGAAGCGCAGAATATATGTTAGGAGTGAAGTCACTAAGCAACTATGCATGTTAGTAACGAAGCTGTTAAACAGTTATGTCTGTTAGGGATGAAACTGCCAAGCAACTATGGTGGATCATTGGAACCGCCATTTAAATTTCAAAATTAACCGAAAACAACCACTGCTTTCCCTACTAGATCTGAATTCTCCATAGCACGATGTGCTTTGCCTATTTCCTCAAACGAATAACAGGCAGCTACGCAAGGATGGATGTGGTGATCGTTTACGAACGTAAAATATCTGTTATTGGTTTTGGTCGGGATAATTGCTGAAGGATCCTGAAAGGCATACGCCATTTGGAATATCTTTTATGGGATCGAATTAAGCTTAGATTTAACCTGGTGTATTGCCCATAGTAAATTGAAGAAAGCGCATTAACCATGATGATGTATCGACAATGGTGCAGTAACCATGATGCATCACGAAGACACAACAGTAAACTTCTAACTAACAACTTCGGAAAAGAGTCGCCATGTTAACTAAAGACGAACTTCCTGCTTGTCCTGTAGCTACTACCATTAGGCTCATTGGTAATAAATGGAAAATTTTTATCTTACAGCGCCTGCTTGATCGTCCCTATGGATTTGGAGAATTGCATCGCTCTATTGAAGGAATCAGTAGGAAAGTTTTTGGGCACTTTTTCCTATAGTCCACACTTTGCATCTTTGAGAATCAGCAGCACAAAAACATCCCCCGTATGGTGTTCGCCATACGGGGGATGCCAGTTTTAAGGGGATATTTGTTTAACAGTCTTTGACGTCGTTACTTACATTATTTCTCTTCTGGAACTTTACCAGCCTTGATGGCTTCGAGACGAGCTGCAAGAGCTTCAAGCTGC
>UMCO01027858.1_pt1 | contig 16598 bp, 36 predicted proteins | sample 1964251 | NCBI WGS metagenome assembly UMCO01 (sample SAMEA4835970, study PRJEB28245) | human gut metagenome | biome: gut microbiome; material: fecal sample | place: Denmark | collected 2008
ATTTCATGAAAGGAGTCGATAAATTGGAGATTAAAGGTATTGACGTATCATCCAATCAAGGGAAACCGGACTGGGCGAAAGTAGCTAAATCCGGTATTAAATTCGCCATTTTAAGAATCCATCAGAAATCAGGCGTTGACGGCTCATTCGAGTACAACTACAAGGGATGCAAGAACAATGGAATCCTTATCGGCGGATACAAGTATTCATACGCTCTGACACCGGCACAGGCGATTGACGAAGCGGAAGAAGTGATTGCCGCACTGAACGGGCGAGGACTGGACTTCCCAGTGTTCTATGACCTCGAGTGGTCTAATCAGCGAAAACTGGGTAAACAGGCTATCGGAAACATTGCAGTGGCATTTCTGACAAGGATGAAAAAAGCCGGTTATAAGGTCGGTATCTATTGTAATCTGGACTGGTATAACAACGTTTTGACTGATTCACTCAGAAAGTACGATTGTTGGATTGCTCGTTATCCGGCTAACGACAACGGCTCTGTACAGGAAAGATTGCGTCCGAATGTCGGTGTAGGCTGGCAGTATTCAGAACATGGAAAAGTATCCGGAATCAGCGGAAATGTTGATATGGACGTGTTCTACAAGGACTATAGAGGAACGGCACAGAAAGGAGAAACCGAAATGTCGAAAACAGATGCAATTAACAAGATGATTCTAATTGCAAAGAATGAAATCGGGTATCTTGAAAAGAAGAGCAACAGTCAGCTTGACAGTAAGACTGCCAATGCCGGCTCAAAGAATTATACAAAGTACTGGCGAGACATCAAGCCATCATATCAAGGACAGCCATGGTGTGCAGCATTCGTGAGTTGGTGCTTCATGAAAGCGTTCGGACAGGAGAAAGCAAAGAAACTGCTGAAACACTGGCCTTATGTTTATTGCCCAACACTTGGAAATCTGTTTACAAGAAACGCTAATCCAAAGATTGGTGATATTGTAATTTTTTATCATAATGGAACTTTCACCCATACCGGTATCGTAACAGCTGTGATCGGAGACAGATTCTATACCATCGAGGGCAATACTTCTGGTGCATCTGGAATCATCGCAAATGGTGGTGGCGTCTGTGCAAAGAGTTATCTCAATAGCCAGATGCCTGGAACAAAATTCTGTACTCCTGATTGGAGCATCGTGGCAGAAACAGCTAGTAATAGTTCAGCCACTACAAAACCATCAACAACCACATCGAAAGGAGCCGGTTATATGTTTGAGCCAAAACTTGTTAAATTAGGAAGTGAAGGAACGTCTGTATTATTGCTTCAAGAGATTCTGATTGCAAGAGGATTCAAAGGAAAGAATGGAAAATCACTGAGCTTATCCAGAAAAGCAGATGAGAACACCATCTATGCATTAAAGCAGTATCAGAAGTCCAGAAATGGAGTACTGGTGGTAGACGGAGAGTGCGGGGAGAAGACATGGAAAGACCTGATTGCAATTTAAAAAGCATAAAATTTAAGCCCCTTGGAAATTATTCCTTGGGGCTTTTCGTGTTATATTATATCAAATTCGGAATAATAAGAACATTCTGGTTAGTCACACGTTAGTCACAACTTTGAAATTATAAAAAACTGAAAACCATTGAAAATAGGGCATTTTGAGTCAACCAATTCAAACGTGCTTTTAGCTATTGGTAAAAAATATTTCAACATTTTTTGAAAATATTGTTGACAAAAATATCAACACGAGTTATAGTGTTAAATGTAGACAGAAACATCAATAAAAAAGAAAGGAGGAACAGGAATGGTTGATACTCAATTACTTGAACAGAGAATTAAAGAATCTGGAAAGAAATATGGATATTTGGCTGAGAAATTGGGGATTTCAAGGCAGTATTTCAGAATGAAATGTAAGAACAAGGCAGACTTCACAAACAGGGAAACAGATATTCTCTGTAGTGAACTTGGGATTACGTCTCTTACTGAAAAAGAAAAAATTTTCTTTAAAAAGTAGGCAAGACCATCTACAAAAAATTAAACTAAGAAAGGAGCATAAAATGAGCGAAGTTGATAACTTCATCCAGCAGAACGCAGAAGTTCATGATTTTGCTGAGAAGATCGCAAGAATCATATCGGGAATACCACAGATGCCAGAGTTCTCGAACGAGCGTTTGACGGTTAAATCCGTCAGTAAGATTCTCGGAATCCCGGAATCATCAGTCAGAGCCGGTATCGTCTATGGATGGCTGCCGATCGGGACAGCTTACCGGGGAAATAAGATTATTACGTCTCAGACGAAATCGAACGTCCGAACAGAATATGTCATTTCTCCCCGGAAGCTCTTGGAAGAATTTGAATATGTCTGGAAAGGGAAGGCGGCTCTGGATGAGAAAGCTTGATCTGACGAAAGACGTTCCGGCAACATCATATACGGAAATCTGCATGGAGTTTGCATTGGAATCCGGTCAGGAGCTGTATGTTGACGGAAAGAAAATTTACACATCCGACATGGAGTATGTCGGGGAAATCGAGTGAGCGCCCCGGAGGGAGTTGACACCTCCGCCCCGGAGCTTTGCACCCACTAAAGTGCCTTAGTGGATACAGGTTAATTATAAGCCTATATCTGCTAATTGTAAAAACGAATAAGAACAAATAAGGAGAAATTAGCTAGATATGAGCGAAATTAGAAACGAAAGCCAGCTCACATGGGCTGACATCGAAGTAGCACTTGCGACTGAAATCGTTGAGAAGAGCAAGAAAAAATCAAGGAAATGGTTCACAGCGTGGGTTGTGACAGCTGCCGCACTGGTGGCGAGCAACCTTGCGTGGATCATAGGAGGTATTAGTGAATAATCTTAAAAACTTAATCTGCGCCGCACTGATCGGAGGTTTTTCCACGTTCCTTCCATTTTGGCAGTGGGATGGGGCAGGCAGACAGCTTTTTGCGGCGGCAATGTCTACGATGATCGTATATGGAATTCTCTGGGATATTGATACACCAGAGAGAAAGGAAAATGGGAATGTTTGAGGAGGAAATTAAAGAGCTTTTTGAATTATCATGGAGGGTAATGAATGAAACAGATTTTTACGTTTCGTTCAGGATCGGCGCGCATGTTCATTTCTGTGACATCGATGTTATGAATTCGAAATGGGAGCCAGATAAGATACCGGACGCTCATTACACTATATATACTGACGCTGAAATGCTTAAAGATGAATCAGCCGAGCAGTGCAAGCTTGCAAAAGCGCATCTTCTTAGACTCTTAATAGATGGGAGGTGTCCGTTAAATGCTGAATCAGACAGAGTTGAAGCTCCTGCCGACAATGGAACTGATAACGACAGTGAACGAGCTTCTGTCGGAATTGAACAGACGGAAAGCGTACATTCTTGACTGGGAGAACCCAGACATGTATCTGAACCATCTTGAGTATCATTGCACTGGCGGAATCTTTCCAAACGGCGAGCAGAATCCGGCGAGAGGAGATGGTTCTGACAATGTTTATTGTTTCTTTAGTGAGGTGAGAAAAGATGCAGGAGAGAATTGATGAGATCCTTGCTCTGATAGACGAACAGCTTTCCCTTGTAGCTGATAACTACATTGAGAGTTCATACAAGGCAAGGACGCTGGCGAGCTATGTACAGACTCTGAACGGGCTTTTAACGGCTCAGAAAGCATATAAGGAGGAAGAATATCAGTGAGCGAATTTAAAATCCATATTCCGGCAAGGAAGAAGCAGACGATAACTGAAAAAGACGCAGCAGTAAAAGTAACAGGAGAAGCTTATAATGCATTAACCGAAATCTACAACGAAAGCACATTGTCCATGCGCCAGATTGCAAGCCTTTTAATATTAGAAGGCAGCAAACATATCGTATACGACAAAGAGGAGGAATAATCATGGCGAACTTAATTGGAATCATGGGAGAGCCTGGAAGTGGTAAAAGCACATCCCTTCGCAATCTCAATCCAGAAGAAACTTATTACTGTGATTGTGACGGAAAAGGGCTGAATTGGAAAGGTTGGAGAGATCAGTATTCCGCTGATAAGAACAATTATGTAAAGACTAGTTTTCCACAGACTATAGTCAAATATCTTTTAAACATTGCAGAAAAAGCACCGCATATCCATTATTTCGTTGTTGATACTGTAAACAACTTAATGGTATCGGACGAAATGAGGAGATGCAAAGAGAAAGGCTATGACAAGTGGATGGACCTCGCATCGAGCATTTGGGACTTGGTTGATATTCCGTCAAAGCTCAGAGACGATTTGACGGTGATCCTGCTGTTCCACACGCAAACAGAGATGACTGACGCAGGCTATGAGTTTACCAGAATTAAGACCAACGGAAGAAAGACTGAAAAAAACAATATCGACAGTAAATTCAACTGGTTGCTCAGATCAATGAAACAGGAGAACACCTATTGTTTTTCAACCACTTCTCATAACGACACTGCAAGAACGCCACTGGGAGCATTTGAAGAAGAGTACATTCCGAATGATATCACAAAGGTTATTGAAGTTATGAAGGAGTTTTGATGAGAGAACAAAACTGGTATGTATTTTTAATAGGCCGATACGCCTATCGAATAAGATGCGAATCGCATTATATTCATCAATTATACCGTGACAAAGCAATTCGTGAGTACAGGAAATGCGCAAGTAAAGAAGAAGCCATTTCTATGTGCTATGACTATAACAAATATTTAAAAGGAGATAAAAAACATGGCAATTAAAAGATTTGGAGATTATGAAAAAACACAGGCTTATGGAGATTATGAAGCGCTTCCAAAAGGCGGCTATGTGGTGAAAATTCTTGGAGCCGAAGTTTGTAGTAATAGTGTAGGCCAGTATGTAAAAATCAGCTGCGATATCGTAGAAGGCGAATACGCAGGCTTCTACGTAAAAGAATATAAGGCTCAGCAGAATGAGGATAAGAAATGGCACTGCAATTATCTTCTGAATATCCCGAATGATGACGGATCAGAGAAAGATAACTGGACAAAAAGACGCTTCAAAACATTTACAGAAGCTCTTGAAGAATCTAATCCGGGTTACCATTTTGACTGGGATGAGCAGAAATTCAAAGGCAAAATTGCTGGCGGTCTTTTCAACGAAAGAGAATATGAGAAGAATGACGGAAGTATTGGAAGAGCTACCAATCTGGCAGCCTTCTGCAAAGTCGATAAAATCCGCTCCGGTGATTACAAACTTCCAAAAGACAAAATCTTAAGTAGCAATAATTCTTCACGCACTAATTCAGATGATTTCATGAGCGTTCCAGAAGGTGCAGATGAGGAGCTGCCATTCAACTAATGGATATTTTTGATCAAAAAGAAGTCTTAAAGTCTTTCCAGATTCTTGTTGATTCCAGAGAACAAACGACTGAACGAGCGGAGAAGCGGTATAAATCCTTTTCCGCTCCATATAGTCGAGCAACATTGGATTATGGCGATTACACATATAATGCAATATTACCAGATGGCAGTTCACTTTTCGATACATGTAAAACCATTAAGCCATTCTGCGTAGTAGAGCGAAAAATGAATTTAGATGAATTAGCTGCATGTTTTACCAGAGGGCGCGAGAGATTCAAAAGAGAGTTTGAACGGGCATTAGAACAGAAGTGTAGGATTTATCTCATTTGTGAAAATTCAAGCTGGGAAAACCTTCTAAACAGTAAATATCGAAGCAAATTCAACTCCAACGCATTCCTGGCTTCTAGTGTTGCATGGATGGTCCGATACAACATGAATGTGGTTTTTTGTAAGGAAGAAACATCTGGGAGACTGATAAAAGAAATTTTATACAGAGATTTAAAAGAAAGACTTGAAAGGGGTGAGTTTGATGGTTGTAAATTCGATTCAACTCACAGGTGATAGCAATGAGTGAATATCCGAGTATGTATGATGCGGCTATCGAATATGCCAAAAAAGGATTTGCTGTCTTCCCGTTAAAATACCGCGATAAAGTTCCGCTTACCAGAAATGGATGTAAAGATGCAACTACGGACGCAGCTCAGATAAAAGCCTGGTGGCAGAAATACCCAAATGCAAACATAGGTCTTGCGACTGGTTCAGTTAGCCATAATGTATTTGTAATTGATTTAGACATTGATGAAGATCGCGGAATAGATGGGTACCATTCACTTAAAGATTGGCAGCGTGAACACGGTGATTTTCCAGAAACATGGACGGCTATCACAGGCCGCGGCGGATACCATTTGTACTATCGTGGAAATGGCAAAATAAAAAACCGGGCCGGAATTATTGATGGTGTAGATATTCGTGGAAATGGCGGGTATGTAGTAGCTCCTCCATCAATACATAAGAATGGCAATCGGTATGAATGGGAATATTCACCGGATGAATTTGAAATTGCAAAGGCCGATAACAATGTAGAATACTTTTTGAATCATAACGATCAGAAACATGGCACAGCTTTTACCATGCCGAATATCGTGGCAGCAGGGCAAAGAAACCAGATGCTTTTTCGTTTTGCGTGTATGATGCAGTCGAAGGGGGCTTCAGATCAATCAGTGTTCGCTGCTACCATGGCTGAGAATGAAAGCTCCTGCTCACCTCCATTAACTGAACAGGAAGTCAAAGTCATTGTATCAAGCGCGACTAGATATGATAAAGGAAAGCCCATTCACATTGACTCAGAGGGAGTTGCAACGCAAGGATGGAGAGAGCCGGAGTTTGATTTTACAGAAAAAGGAACAATAATTCAGAGTATTAAGAATATGTGTGAAGCCATTGAGTACGACCCTGATTTGTATGGACATATTAAATATAACGAGTTATCATACGCGCCATTTGTTTGCGGAAGTCTCCCGTGGGAACATGTAAACATGTATAGGGAATGGAGTAACAGTGATGACAGCAATTTGAAGTCGTACATTGAATCAAAATACGGACTAAAGAGTCTGGAGAAGATCATGGAAGCACTTAACATCGTGGCAAATAGAAACAGATTCAATCCTGTTGTTGATATGCTTACTGACATTCATAAGAATAAGTGGAATAAAAAGACAGGATATATCATCAAATTGCTTCCAGAATATCTGGGAGTGGAAGACACAGAGTATTCCAGGGAATGTATGAAACTGTTTATGCTAGGTGCAATCAGCAGGGCATTTCATCCGGGATGTAAGTTTGACTACATGCCAGTATTATACGGCTCACAGGGAATTGGAAAATCTACATTTCTAAGACTCTTATCGCTCAATAACGCATGGTATAACGACAACTTCAATACGGTCGAGGGTGACAAAGCCCCGGAAAAGCTGCGCGGTATGTGGATGGTGGAACTAGCAGAACTACTGGCTACTAAAAAAGCAAAAGAAGTCGAGAGCATCAAAGCATTTCTAACATCCACAGTAGACACGTACAGACCTCCATATGGCCGCAGGACGGAGCAGAGACCAAGAGTGTGTGTTTTTGCCGGAACAACCAACAATGACCGTTTTCTGACTGACAGAACAGGAAATAGACGATTCCTTCCGATAGTCACAAGAAAGGAACACGTCATGAAATCCATGTTTGATGATCCACAAGTCGTAGCGTCAGACTTTACAAATGCCTGGGGAGAAGCAATGGAACTTTTCGAAAAGGCTGATAGAGCGCCTAAGTTGATTCTTCCAAAGAATTTGCAGCAATATATAGAGGACAAGCAGGAAGAATTCATGGAAGAGGATGTAAGAGTCGGAATTATTCAAGAATGGTTAGACCATACAGCGGAGCCTCGCGTTTGCGTCGCAATGTTATATGAACAGGCGCTGGGTAACGAGGGCCGCAAGCCCACAAGGTTTGAGTCCAACGAAATTCACTCCATCATGCAGAACTGTATTGACGGATGGGAAAGGGAAAATGGCGGGAAACGGGTGAGATGCGGAAAGTATGGCCCACAGATATGCTATCAAAAAGTCAGAAAATTAAGTGAATTTGGAAAAATGTGTGAGTGTGAGATACCATTTGAATGATTTTAGTTACGGCTAGTTACACTTAGTTACACTCTGGAAACACCCTCAAACCCTTATAAATACTGTATTTTTTACTTAGTGTAACTAATGTAACTAATATTTTACTATAAAGTATATTTTAATATTATATAAAAAGGTAATTATAAGGAAAATTAAATACTTATGTTACACGTTACACATTTAGGGGAGAAGAAATGGCAAGCGTAAAGAAAGAAGATATTCCGATCATGGCAATGTTTATGCCTAGATTCTGGGAAATGATAAAGGAATTTTATTTGATCGAGCTTACCGATGAATATTCGCAAAAAGTTTACGAGCGCTGCACGGAATTAATAGAATTGTATCAGGATCCATTAGCTGAAAAACTTGTTTTAGCATTTTGTGATTTCATCGATGCCAAACAAAAGGAGTTGAGAAAGAATGTACAAACAGAAGTATAAAGAAGGTCAGCAGATTCACAAAGACATATATCTGTACATCTGCCGATATATCAAGGAACATCGGTACGCGCCGTCCTATAAAGAGATTGCCGACGGGGTCGGTGTGTCAAACGCCACGGTGCTTCGTCACATGGACATGCTGCGGACAGATGGTCTGATCGAAACGGATCACCCGAAGACACCGAGAGCGTTCCGGTTGACAGGATATGAGTTCGTGACAAGGAGGAAGAAGAATGAAACTATATGAGCTGTTCAAAGGCACTGAATATGTTGGAGAGTTCACCCTTGACGAGATCATAAGCATCACGGGAGCACATCGAAGCGCACTACTCAACAGCGTGGCGCACGGCGTACTTGTGAATGACTTGTGGGACGTCTCTCCGGCTTATGATCGGACTTTAAACCGGAATGATGATGGATCATTACTTAAGCAGTTTGAAGCCGTTACAGGGCAGATTAGGAGGTGTGTGAAGCGTGAGCAGTAAACTTAAAGCAAAGCCACGAAAGCAGAGGTTTCCTTTGGCTCAGCCTAACCAGGCAGCTCAGGCGTTTGGGCGGGCAATGGTCAACTGTCAGAGTCAGATTAAAGACATGGAAAAGAAAGCCTATGAAGATGGTTTTACTGTTGGCGAGGATTGGAGCAACACGATTAACACCGTTACAACTATGATGGCTCTGAGACGTTTATATGGCTTTTCTACGAAGCGTTTGCTCACAGTCGTACAAACTGCCAATGAGTACGTTGAAATGGCAAATAGGGGCGAAATGAGCGCCCTGAGCATGATACAGGACATTGAAGAAAACACAGATGTAAGATTTGACGAGATGAATAAGAATCTTGTCAAGAAGATGGGAGTTTAAAACAGCAGGGTTCGCACATTCTCGCGACTGAAGTCGCGAGTTAGCGAATCCATGTATATAACCTATTTATCCTTGAGATAGTCTGAGAGAATTTTATTAATGAGATTAGTCATAGAACGACTATCTTTCTTAGCAAGTTCTTCCAGTTTTGCTTTGGTTTCTCTACTCATATTAACAAGAACACCAGTTTTATCTTTACCTATAGCCATGTTATCACCTCCGTTTAAGAGAATAATAGCATATAGAAAAGTTATAGTCAAGCTATATAACTTTTCCTTGACATAGTTATATAGCTATTATATAATACAAACAGGAGGAGGTGATAAGAAATGCTTAAAGCTTATAAATACAGATTGTATCCCAATAAGGAACAGGAAATTCTGATTCAGAAGACATTTGGATGCTGTCGATTCGTTTATAATCAAACGTTAGCTTATAGAAAAGAATTATATGAAACTAAGAAAAAATCTATGAGTAAGATTGATTGCAATAATTATGTTAATCAAATTCTTAAAAAAGAACACAAATGGCTTAAAGAAGTTGATAAATTTGCACTAACAAATTCTGTTTATAACATGGATTCCGCATATCAGAAATTTTTCAAAGAACATGCTGGCTATCCAAAATTTAAGAGTAAACGAGACAACAAAAAATCTTATAAAACAAATTTAACATGTACTAATATTGAAGTTTCTTTTGAAAATAATAAGATTAAACTTCCAAAATTGAAATGGGTTAAAGCAAAAGTTCATAGACAATTTATTGGTAAAATTAAATCTTCAACAGTTTCTCAAAATCCATCTGGTAAATATTTTGTTTCTATATTAGTAGATACAGAACACACACCGATGAATCAAAATAATAATTCTGTTGGTATCGACTTAGGTATTAAGGATTTACTTATCACTTCTGATGGAGAAAAGTTTGACAATATTCGCACTACTAAGAAATATGAAAATAACCTTACAAAAGAACAAAGAAAACTTTCTCATAAAGTAAAAGGTAGTAAGAATTGGAATAAACAACGTATAAAAGTAGCAAGAATACACGAGAAAATCCACAACACCAGAATTGATCATTTGCATAAAATCTCGCATCATCTTATCAGCGAAAACCAAGTGATAGTTAGCGAAGATTTGTCGGTATCAAATATGGTTAAGAATCACAATCTTGCAAAAGCAATATATGATTGTGGATGGCATGAATTAACAAGACAACTTACATATAAAGCAGAATGGAATGGACGTACATATATCAAAATTGGTAGATATGTACCGTCAAGTCAAACCTGTAATGTATGTGGTTATGTTAACAAAGGTACAAAAGACTTATCAGTAAGAGAATGGATATGTCCTCAATGTGGAACTGTTCATGATCGTGATGTTAATGCTGCAATTAATATTCTTAACGAAGGAATGAGAATATTAGAAGTAGCGTGATAGAAATATAATACGGTAGGAATTACCGAAATTTACGCTTGTGGAGTCTAAGGTTACGAGGACGTAGAAGCAGGAAACTCATGACTTTAGTCATGAGTAATTCACTAAGAATTTGGTTAAGAAGATGGGAGTATAAAAATCATGGAGGACTGCACAATAGCGTGTCAGTTGCTTACGTGGGGGAAAAGAGAATGAAGCAGAAAACACCAGAACAGGAATTAGAACTGTTAAGAAAAAATCTATTACATGAGCGTGCTATCTGGGAACACATCAATGAAAATGGCTGTAATGATCCGTTCTGGGCGGATGGATGCAATATGAATCTAACCAGAAATCATATTCTTTCATACAGAAATGAGATTGCAAATTGTTGCGAGAAACATAATCTTCCACTTCCAGAAGAATATTTTCTAAAAGTACCGCCAGAAGTTGATGATAATTATATGGCAAACTTTAACCAGAAAGCCCGTGTGGATAGATTGAAACAGCAGGGTAATACATTAATCCGGAAGAAAAAGAAGCTTATTGATGATGGACAGATGGAGTTTTGTTGATTAGCCATGTAGTTAATTACATGGGGAAAGTGAGGATGGGAAATGGATTGCAAACACTGTAGATGTAGATGTGGTGGAATTATAGGGCAATACAGTAAAGTGAAAGGATTCACCTGTGAAAGATGCAATAAAGAGTATCAATTATCAGAGCTAAATTTTGATTGGATTGCATTGAACGAAAAGACAGGATGGCTGTTTCCGATGTTAAAAAAAGGAGAGTAAATAATGAGTGAGATTAAATTCAGTGACGGAATGCCAGTAAGAGAAAGACGTTCCAGTACAAGCACTTATCCAGAAGAGTTATTGGATAAAAAATGCGGTGGCTGTGTGAGATGCCAGCTGAGAAATAAAAAAGGTGAAACAGGATATCATTGTACAACGCAGCCGTATACCAAAGATATTTCACCAGAAGACAAAGCTTGCGTCATTTACTGGGACAAAGAAGAGGAAAGAAAGTACGAAGCGTTAAAGGCGCAAGACGAAGAAAACCGAAGAAAAGAACTCTGGAATATCTATTCAAAGCGAGAGCCGATCAAACTCCCAATCATAAATGATGGTTACGGAATAATTCCAGAATGTCCTATTTGTGGAGAAATGCCATATAGCACCGAACAGTGCCACTGGTGCGGTCAGAGATTCATTCAAGATAAAGAAATAGAAGAATACGAAAAGCCACTGACAAAAGAGGTAACTTGCTTTTCATGTGGTAGAAAGGTAATGGCAAATGCAAGTAAGTATAACGGGCATATTAGTTATCATTGCCAGTGCGGAACGAGTTTCATCGAATAAGGAGGACGCAAAATGAGAAGTTACACAATAAATCTTCCAAGAGGACTGGAAGTGGATATTTTTGATTTACCAGATAATTTCGACGAAGAAATCAATCGTGTATTTGGAGAATACACACAGGAAACATCAAAAGATTACAGAGATTGCGACAGATTAGGATTTATTGATTGCTGTGTGAGACATATCAATGGAAATAAAGACAGCTACGATGTAATAGACGAAAAAGTAGAAGACTACATTACTTCTCAGTGGAGAGAATATGGGCAGCTTGATAATAAAGACGATGTATACAGTGCTGATTTCATGGCAGATTGTTATGCAGAGGGAGTTCGGAATGGAGTATTATGTTCACATTTCGGAACTGACGATAATCACATTTACAATCAGATTCAAAAAGTGATTGTGAGAATTATCAGAGTTGTAATAAACTATGTAGATAAGGAGGACGCGAAATGAAATTATATTTCTACATTTTAGACAGTGATAGAGAATTTAATCCGGAAACTATAACATTCGGAGACCATGTTTTCAAAGTCAGAGTTGAGGAATGTGAGGTAGTTGAGAATCCAAAAACATACAAAGCAGCAGCCAAGTTTCCTGATGGGATTTATATTGGATACGTGAAGAAAAGAGATATCGGAAGAATTTTTGAATCTTTACCACCGTACATTGTGTTGGAAAAACCTAATTATCAGTTCGTAAAAGAAACATTCTTGAAAAGATACAATAATGAGATTTGCAGACTCAAAAAAGCAATCGCTATGTACGAGGATAAGATAGCTGCGATCGAGAATTACAAGGAGAACACAAAATGTTAATCAGAAGTCAGAATAAACGCATATTAATCAATATGAACAACGTATCAAGCATAGAAGTGGGTGATAATGAATTAAGAATTTTCGCTGATTATGGTAAAACTATTTATGATCTTGGCGGTTATTCAACCAAAGCAAAAGCCATGAAAGTACTGGATATGATTCAGAAAGCCTATGCAGACGAAAAGCTTGTTGATTATACGACATATTTGCAGCAGAAAGAGATTGAAAAAATGGATGATTCTACAATACTGGCGCTACGTAATGAACTTATGAAGAAAGCTGTGTTCCAGATGCCAGAAGATTCGGAGGTGGAAGTATGAGACATATCAAAGACAGATTAAAGCAGTACAAGGATAAATATTCGGACTGCTACAAATACGCTGGAGTGTATGTCAAAGTTATTCAAAATATGATCGAACAGCTTCAAGAGGATCTGGAACAAGATGAGAAAGAAAATGGTTGGATTCCTGTTAGTGAGAGATTGCCGGAAGACGGAACATATATCACTACTTTAGATGGTGATCTTGTCGGACAGGAAGAACCATTCACTGGAATGTGTGGTATCGAAAATGGAAAATGGGATGATGAGGACTGTGTTATTGCCTGGATGTACTTGCCAGAACCATATAAGGAGGACTGAATGGGATATTGCAAATTAGAGTGTCCGGACGGCGAAGCAAAATGCTGCATCTACTGTACTAAACAGGATTCCTGCCAGAGCAGATGTGATGATATGGACAGTTATGAATACGCGGAGGAGTGTAAAGAATATGTAAAGGAGGATGAACCATGATTACATTCATATTAGGATTCGCCCTTGGAACTATATTCGGAGTGGCTGGGCTTGTATGTGTAGCGATCATGTACGATAAGCACCACCCAGACAAATAGAAAGGAGAACGGTATGCTGACAAGGAATAAAAAGTTGAAAGACTACGGTATTCCAGCAGAGGATATTGAAAAACTGAATACAATGCTGAAAGACTTCCCGGCAGAGTACGGATACCTGCTTTCCAGCGCTGCCTTGTCAGCTTGCCCGAAAAACACGGTGATAGCGGATATGGTTATCGAGAATATCCTGCACCGGAAAAGCTATAGGAAGATCAGCAAAGAAAGATATATCCCGATGAACCCGAAAGACTTTTACGGATACAGACGCAAGACCGTCGCTGTACTGTATGAGAGAATGAGGTTGTTGGGAGTGTGGGAGGATGAATAAATGAAGTTAATTGATTTAATAGCAGCAATTGGCGCAGATGTCGACGGAGATGAGAAAATTCAGATATGCCATCCGGAAAGAAACTGGGGAAATTACGACGAATTTAATGCCGGTTCGAAGCTGCTGAAACCATTTTATAACTTGAAAGTATGTTGCCTTTCGGCAATAGAAACGGATGTGATCAGAGTTGATTTGGATTTTGATGAGAAAGAGGGAGAAGTAGATGAGCAGACTGATTGATGCGGACGCACTGATTGATTATTTAGGTTTTGGTAATACAGAAGAGGAAAGAGAAGAAAATGTTGGTGAGATAGTTACTCTTGAGGATTTTGACAATCAGCCGACAGCTTTTGATGTAGATAAAGTTTTAGAGCAATTAGAGAATTATTTATTTGAAAAGTATTGCATAGAGGGCGATGCAAAAATTGATGAAATAGTGAAAGGTGTTGGAGCTGAATGAGAGAAATTCTTTTCAAGGCAAAACGGAAAGATAATGGAAAATGGTTTGAGGGATATTATCAGAAAAGATATGACCTTTTAGGCAACGAAGAACACTTAATCTTCCACGCTGATAGTTATAACGTATGGGAATATGCGGAAATTGTTCCAGAAACCCTCTGCCAGTTCACAGGGCTGACCGACAAAAATGGAAAGAAAATTTGGGAAAATGATATTTTAAAAACATGGGATGATCAATATGCACAAGTAAAATTCGGATTATATAATACAGGTTTCGCAAGTGGCGATTACAATCAAGGATTTTACGCAGCATTTCCAAAAGATTCTTATTATCGTCATGAATTAGGATACTGGGCAGGAAAATCAGTCGTTATTGGGAACATTTTCGACAATAAAGAATTATTACAGGAGGCAGAATAAGATAGTGAAATGGAAAAATGTTTGTTTAGCAGCAATTCCGATCAATGGGCTACACCTAAATATATTTTCGATGAATTAAACAAAGAGTTTGATTTCACGCTAGACCCATGTGCGGACGCAAAAAACCATAAATGCGAGAAATTTTTTACTAAAAATGAAAATGGTCTTGCACAGGATTGGGGAGGTATGCGAGTATTTTGCAACCCGCCCTACGGAAGAGAAATATATCAATGGGTTGAAAAGAGCTATCATGAAGGTCATAAAGAGAATACGCTCGTTGTTTTACTGGTTCCGGCAAGGACAGATACAAAATGGTTTCAAGATTTTGTATATCACAGATCGGAAATTAGATTTTTGAGAGGAAGGTTAAAATTTGGAGACAGCAAGAATAGTGCGCCGTTTCCGTCAATGATAGTAATTTTTAGAGGGCCTAAAATGTAATCATAGGGAGGAAACATATGAGTAAATCAGTATTAGTGATTGATACACCAGAAAAATGCTTAGATTGTCAATTCTGTTATGAATTAAATGAAGGTGTTAAAGCATGCTGTTCAATTTCAGATGACGATAAAGGCAAAAGCTTCATGAAGAAAATTGATTGTGAATATGGATATTGTCAAGGTAAGCCTGATTGGTGTCCACTTATAGACTTGCCAGAGAAAGATAATGGAGACTATCCAGCTAATACGTCTGATGCTGGCTTTGTGGAGGGCTGGAACCAGTGTATTGATGAGATTACAGGAGGAGAAGTAGATGGAGAGATTAACAAAGATATCTGAAGCGGGCAATGCATATTATCCTAAGCGCTTTGAAGAGCCATGCTGTGGGATGGGAGAATGCTTAGACGATAATTGCAGTCTTATACTTGATGTTTGCAAAAAGCTGGCAGAATATGAGCAGTTAGAAGAACAGGGTTTACTTGTGAGATTGCCAGCTAATAATAAAGAAATATATATTATCTCTTCCAGATGGACAGTCTGCTCAGAATTCGGTTCAATATTTGATGAATACAGTTGCAGTGGATGTGAATACGAATGCGATAGTAAAAAAGAATATTATGTGTATCCAACTTGTCTTTCGTCTATAAATGTAAGCTTTTATGCTAACCAATTTGGAAAAACTGTATTCCTCACTCGTGAAGAAGCTGAGAATAAGTTGGAGGAGATGGAAAATGGCAAGTAAAACTATCAAAGCAATGGGTGTTAGCCCTATTACAAATACTATCTACTATGGAAATGTAAATGAAGAAAAAGGTTTATGGGTAGGTGAGAAAAAAGACGTAACCGATATGGCAATCGCCGCTGTATTTGAATGGTTCATGAATCAAATGGATGAAAAAGAAGAGTTTGCGATCTCGTATCCAAATGTTTCAGATTTTACGTTGAAGATGGTAAGAGAGGAGCGATAAATATGTCAGACAAGCTCACACCAGACATAACCCAACAGCTCGCCATATCAGCATTCGCAGTGCTGCATCAATATTACAGCTCAATCAGTCCACATGACTGCATTAGATGTACATTTTACGAGCATTGCCCGGAGTGTTTCATGGGGTGTCCGGGAGATCAGAGCGAGACAATCAGAAAATTACAAAGCAACGAATAAAATTAGAGAGTCGGTATTTACCGGCTCTTTTTTAGTACAAAATTTCTCAAAC
>UMCO01037140.1_pt1 | contig 16543 bp, 16 predicted proteins | sample 1964251 | NCBI WGS metagenome assembly UMCO01 (sample SAMEA4835970, study PRJEB28245) | human gut metagenome | biome: gut microbiome; material: fecal sample | place: Denmark | collected 2008
CGATGACTGATATGACCTGCATAAGATAATTATGGTGTATGAGTTAATTTACTTGATTAAGTTCATCAAGTTCTTTGAGCCCTTCCTGCTGACTGAGGCTCTCCTTCAGTTCGCCCACGGTGCCGCGTATGTCCTGGAGGATGCCGACAAGTTCGTGCGTCAGGGCATCCAGCCTCGCGGCCCTGCGGATGATCATCCTCTGGGAGTCCCTGTCGGCGACGTGCCTGACTAGGGTGTTCATCACGGTCACCGACTGGTTGTAGTTCTTCGCCACGCCACGGACCTGCAGAGCCAGTTTCTCAATCTGTTCCTGCATCCAGTCGGGCACGTTGCCAGCAGCGTTTTCCTGTACGGCGGTCCTCCTCGGCATACACGAAGAGGTAAGCCGCATTCTCACGAAACGGCTCATCGAGCGGTATCCGGCTATGCGGCAGTTGCTCCTTACGGTCTGCATGTCGGCATCGGTAAGCCGCACATGGAGGTCGCAGCTCTTGCGGCGGCTCTCGTCTTTCACTGTTCCCATATCTCAATCGTTGTTTTCATTTTCCGTTCATTCGGAGCGCGACTTCGGAGACGCTCCTGCATTCCCGCCATCCGTGGCGGCAAGGAGGTCCGAGCCCCCGAGGACCGGGTCGTTTGTGTACACACGGGTGGTACACATCGACACTCCTTGCACATTCGCTTAGTGTCAGTCTCTCACTCTCCTTCGGAAGCAAATGTACAAATAAATTTCGTAATGTATTAAATTTATGCTTTATTTGTATTGATACGGTAAATTAACTGAATACATTTCGTTATCATGAAGAAGGAAGAAGATAAAGGGACGGCCAAGAGAAAACGGACAGGACAGGACGGAAAGATGATGGTTGCCGGAGGCAGTTTCATACGCGCCCACTACAAACTTCCGCCATTGGGAGAGGACATCAAGAACGCCATCGTGGCGCTCTTCCAGTTCGTGACGGAGGGGCAGAAGCTCAGCGGGCCGGTCAGCGTCGATGCCATAGACGACCGTGCGGTCATACACACGGACTACGGCGACGTGTCGGTCTCGAAAATAAGCCATCCGGTGAACCGTCTTCTCCAGAGCAAATACATCTTCACGATACCTATGCAGTTCTTCATCAAGGGGCGCAGGACGGACGGCAGGTTCTATCGTGAGATAGAGGCGGCGCTCCACGCCCTCGCGGAGTGCCGGTTCACGTTCGTGGACTCCAGCGACGGGATGCGCCACACCACCAATACCGGTGTAATCAATGATCCGGAGACGCTCTCGCCATTGGAGGGCGCCGACGGCCGCAACTCCATCGTCACCTTCTCGATGACGCGTTCGATGCTTGAGACGATATTCGACGCCTCGTATGGATTCCACAAGTTCATCGAGGCCGACTGCATGGCCCTGACGTCGATCTATGCCAAGCGTGTCTATGAGATCCTCTGCAATCAGGACGCAGGTACAGTCTACCGCATGGAGACAGGACACTTCAAGGAGATGTTCTGCATAACTGACAAGTACCCTCTGATTGCAGACTTCACAAGGAGGATTCTGAAGCCGCTTGTCAAGGAGATAAACGACAAGACCGACCTCGTCATCGACTGCGCCGTGGAGAAGGGAGCCTCGGATCCGAAACAGAGGATACTCGTCTTCAAGGTCCTGCGGAACGGCGCAATATCTTCGGCCCGGGAGCTTACGAGAAAGTATGTCCTCTGGCCGGAGGCCCGGATGAAGTCTTTCCTTACGGATGAGGCGCACATGAGAAAAAGCGAGATGAAGCCGCACCTCGACCTGCTCTACAGGGCCTCACGGGTGTCGGCGGTGATGGCGGAACTGCCTCACAAGTGGGAGAAGACATGCGAGCGCATCCCTGATGACGGGCCTGACCGGATCGCCATGGAGAAAGTCCGCAAGGAGCGCATCGCACATCTCATCGCCTCGATCCGTGGCCTTATGGACGACTACGGACTCTGACGCACCCGTGCGGACTCGTTAGGAACCTCGTGTAATTTGTCATAATTTCCTATGGGCTCATACGGATTTGTATGGCAGCTGACGTCGTAGTGCGGAATCTTGTGGCATATCACATCAATCAATACCAATTTCCTACCAATCCCCATGAGAAAACAGCTCTTTGCAAGCATTTTTCAGCCCCGAAAAACCTCGTGTAATTTGTCATACTGAAAATGGGCGACCTCGTGTAATTTGTCATAATTTCGGACATGAACCTCGTGTAATTTGTCATACAACGTCGTGTAATTTGTCATATTTTTTCTCAAAAGCATCCTTGTAAGCCTCAATACATCAATCACTTGCAACAACCCGCAAAACAAGGTATAGTATATTAATAAGCCTACTAATTAATAAGTATATACTATTGTTTGTAATTTTGAGTGCTGAAAGGACACAAGGAAGAAGGGGAAAATGGACTGTCCGTCCCTTTTCCCGTAACCCGGAGAGTAACCCTTCCCGAAAAGAAAAAAGTTGCGCGCAAAAAGAAAAGTCCCCAGCGGACCATCGCGGCCGGCGGGGACTCGAAACAATGGAAAGCCAAACTTTCCTTTCTCAAAAGCAAGTTCCTTCAAAAGCGGCGGACCGGCTTAACTTCGCAGCCGGAATTCTCGCCTGGGGCTGAGAATCGCCCCTGAAGGGGAAGAATTTCCGGATGCCTGATGTAGCCGGGGCAAAGCGACGGCAACGGTCTGCCCGTAGAAAAATACGAGCCGGAGGTCTGGAGATTTTTCTATGGGATGCGCAGCACCGTTGACGGCGGCGACGCGGGAAGGATGCAGGTTATGTCAAAAATCATTATCTTAGCATCCAAACGAATCAAAATAATGACAGAATACGAAAAGATGCTCAGCGGTGAGATTTATAACGCAGTGGATCCTTCTCTTCTGAAGGACCTGTATGCTTGTTCGGAACTATGCTGGGAATACAATCAGATAAGGCCTACAGATTTCAAGGCAAGGAATGAGAAACTGAAGCAGATCCTGGGAGAGGCCGATGACGACACATTCATAAACCCTCCATTCCATTGTGACTACGGGAAGCATATCAAGGTCGGCAGGAGGTTCTTCGCCAACTTCAATTTCGTCGTCCTTGACGAGGCTCCAGTTACAATCGGCGACGATGTCTTCATCGGGCCGAATGTCGGCATCTATACGGCCTGCCACAGCACGGACCCGAAGGAGCGCAACACGAGGGAGGAATGGGCAAAGCCTGTGACCATAGGCAGAAACTGCTGGATAGGCGGCAATGTGACTATTCTTCCCGGAGTGACAATTGGTGAAGGCAGCACCATCGGAGCAGGAAGTGTTGTCGTGAAAGACATCCCTTCCCACAGCATCGCTGTAGGCAATCCGTGTGTCGTCATCAAAGAACTCGAAGATTAACCACCAAAGAGGACCATTAAATAAAAAGATGCATTCATATGGAAGATATGAATATCTTAGCATTTTTCCTTTCTTATCCATCATTGCCTATAGATGCGTCAGAGGAAGCATCAGAAGAAGCAATTAAGAGAGGAGATGAATTTCGCACCTATATTTGGGGTGAAAAGGGTATCGATGTATTCCTAAAATCACTCTCTTATGTAAATTATGGTAAAGATTTAAAAAGAATTCTTTTCCAATTTTACATTATGCCTTGTGATTATTAGCGAATACACATAAAAGAGATTGAGCAATATAGAAAAAAATGAAAAATCGATAGGAATACCTATTGTTGTAGAACGCTCTTTTTTCCAGTTATCCGAAACAGAGAGAAGAGAATTTCTTGTATCTTCGATGCTCTCAAAATTTAGCACATTAGAAAATGTTGTCAAAAATAAGAAACTTGATACCAACATGAAAAAATTGGTTCATGATTTCAGTTATAATTTAAGAACATTTGTATAATGTGGATACAAAACTTGTGGATATTTCATAAGAACAAAAACTTAAAATAATGATTATGACAATATGACAATTAGAAGAATAAGTATAACATTTGTGGCATTATTATTTACTACAATTTCATTTGGACAAGTAAAAAGCATTGACGAGAGGATAGGCGAGGCTATGAATGGCAGTAATTGGGCTGAACTTAGATCTTTGTATATGTCTGATGGTAAAAACTTGCAGACACCATTTCTAAAATCGCTCTCCAAATTCTTTATAAGTCAATTCTATAATGAACCGGACAGCGCTATCAAGTATGGCAAAGAAATCTTAGAGAAGTATCAAGATGAACTAAATTCATCTGTACCTTCAATAATGTATTTCATGGCAGAAGATTATGCAACATTGGGACACTACGATAAGGCTTCCGCATTATTACACAGTCTGAACGAGGCATACCGCAAGCGTGGACAAGCTGTAAATCCTGTATTTGAAGCCTATGAGGACGTTTATTCTAAGCTTTCGAAATGCGGTACGTTTTCTGTGGAGAGGCCAAACAATAACGTGAGTGTGCCCTTGTTAACACATACAGGTAACCGCAAAAATCCAGAAATGATATTTGTTATGGCTAATATCAATGGACAAGAAGTGAAATGCACTTACGATTCAGGGGCAGGTATAAATGTAATGACTACTAAGTTTGCCGAGCATATAAAGGCAACTGTCATACAGACCAAGAACATACAGATGTTGGGTATGTCTTATGCTGATAGCAAAGGCTTAGTAGTGGTGGACTCCCTAAAACTTGGTGATTTAGTTTATCGAAATCTACCATTTTTTGTCGTCGATATGAGAACTGACAATCCGTTAGCAAACAAAAAATTGGAGGAACTTGGATACGAATGCGTTATAGGCACCCAGACTATGATGCCATTGGGTGAGATTTGTTTCGATTTTGACAGAATGCAGCTTGTAATTCCAGCCTCGTACACACCAACACCTACATACGCTCCCAATTTCTATCGTTCACCTCAGCGCCTTTACCATTTGTCATTAACAGATGGTCGTTCAGGGAGAATGATTGATGCAATAGTTGACACTGGCGCATCGGGAACCATCCTGACAAATCGCTATTATAAAAAGAACGAAAACTGTTTTACTGGTAGAATGGCAACTGATTCATTGCGCACGGCAGGTGTCGGTGGTGTCAATGTTGTAAAAACGATACCTGTGTCATGGACATTTACCCTTGCTGGCGAACAATATACCGAGACAAACATTCCAGTAGTAACATCTTCAGAACAGAATGAGGAATATGATTGCAGAATCGGTTTACCAACGTTAATGGCGCACAGGAAATTTATTATCAACTTCAAGAATATGTGGATGAGATTTGAGGATTAGTAGAAATATTAAACAATAGATTTGACTATAGGTCCTTACAAATTCAATGGAAAAACATTGATAGACATATTATTGTGCGTTTTCTGATTAATACTGCAATTCAATGCAATAAATTCAATATCTAATCGTTCTTTAGTTATAACATAAAAGCAAAACAATATGAAGATTAAAACATTATTTAAGACAATTTTTTGCGCAGGATTAGTTTTAACTCTTGTTTTGTATCTATGCCATTTATACGGCAACTATATAGAAAAAACACAGGAGCCTATTACTGGTTATACATATAATGGATTTAAGGAAAAAAGTAACTATAAGAGTTCAAATACAATTCTTATAACCTATAAATCAAAACAATATGCATTACATACGGGAGATCGAATTTTGGACAAGATAAAGTCAGGGTATTTTCCTAAATTATACTATTCTTCAAAAACTGATTATCTTTTTTTTGAAGGAGATTACTTACCTGTGGGTTATGCCAAAACTGCTTTATTGTTCACTATTATCTTTCCGTTTATTGGCACTCTAATATGGAGAAAAGAACTTAATAATGATATTCGCACAATGTAAAATGTCAAGGGCAACATGATGCCATCAATTTACTACATGGGCAACCGCCGCACGGAAGAAATCGTTCACCTACAACTCACTCGACAACGTGCTCAACAAACTGAAGGCGAACATGGCGAACGAAGTTAAGAAATCACGGAGAAGGCCCGCAGCTGTGCTGCTAAGGCTGGCGACTCTTTGGACTTCCGGTCGTCTTTCAAGGAATAAGGGTAGAGTTTGGACAATGCTGAAATTGAAGAGACTTCCCACGCATATAACTCCGGAAGTTCCGAACTCCCTGACGGGCCTGGAGCGCGTTGTCCCCTGAAGGGAGTTCAATGTCGCCAGCCGCCCCGACGGAGCGGATTCGGAGGTTGGACGGTCGAATACGTACTGACGGAGACAGTTAACATAATCGGGGTTGTGTAATCTGGCGGCGGAAGCCGACTGTTACACAGCTAAGCTTCGATTATGTTTAACTTTCGTATTCGAGGGATGAGGGTCGCATCGCACTTTGGGAGCGGTGTCGGTTATGGCCCCTGTGGGGCGGTGGGTGATAAGAGGGTCGAGTCTTCCGGCTTTCGGAGTAAGCGGAGAAAGACTGAAGTCTCGACACCGCTACTGTATAATCGAGCGGAGCGAGTTTGTAAGGCCGGAGGTTTATTTCAATTGACATTTTGTCATCTTTCTGATGACAGTCAATTGCGCATATTTTTTGCAGTGCGTTATCATTGATAAGAATGATCTTCAAAATTGCCTGCCATATTATTGGCTATCTGGAAGGTCGTAAATGAGGAAAACGGAATGAAAAGGATTTGTTTTGCGGCGTTTCTTCTGTTCAGCGCCGTTTGCTTGAAAGCGCAGTCATTGACTGATTGCGAGAATGTCGTAAAAGAAACTGTCAATGCTATCAACGGCTATTCTGTCGAGACACTTCACCGGTATCTGGCTTCGGATTTTGAGTGCTCCGGGCAGAAAGGTGATGTCGCAGATCAAGTGCTGAATGCAATTATCGGGATGCTTGCCCAGTCGAATGACCGCATTGAAAAATATGAGAAGATTTCGGATGAGAGAAACGGCGACATGCTGACGCTGGATTATACATTCATATATTCAAAACATGCAAAAAGCAGGACTACTTTTGTGTTCGACAAGGATAACAAGATTAAACGTCTCGATCTGTTTTCTGTAATGGTCAAGTCGGCTGACAAGGGGTTCAAGTTTGAGACGCCTCAGGCTAAGGTAATCACAGTTCCTATAACATTGTCAAAGGACAATATGATTGTCACCCAGGCCATAATCAATGGGGAAAGACGTAATTTCATCATTGACAGCGGCTGTCCTGTGCTTTATCTGAACAGCAAGTATTGCGGCGGGAATGATGAAGAAGAGGGAACGCGCATGAGTTCATCCGAGGATGTCAATGGAAAAATCAGCGGCGGCCAGGATGTCATTACTGTTGATTCCTTTGATTTCAACGGAATACGGGCAAACGAGATAAAGGTTATGGCATCGGACATTTCTCATCTGGAGAAAGGGACTGATGTTTATGGACTGATCGGATATGATGTTTACAAGGACTATGATCTGATGTTCGACTACAAGAAAAGGACTCTGACGCTGATTGATCCGGATTATACGGAGACTTTCCTGAAGGAGCGCAAGTATGAATATGATGAAGTCCCTTTTGAGATGAGCAAGACTATGCGTCATATTCCGCTCATCAATGCCCTGATAGATACGGTCAGCCTCACATTGGGAATTGACTGCGGAGCAGGAAATAATCTTCTTGACTCCAAACGAAGAGATGAGTTCGAGAATATGCTGAGCAGAGTGAAGACTACAAAGCTGAGAGGCATCAGCAATGACGAGGGGTCGGAGGTCCATGTCGGGAAATTAAAGAGGATCAAGATTGGCGGAAGGACTTTCCGGAATACTCGAACTGTGTTCAATGATGTCAGCCACTTCAACAGGAACAAGGATGAAAGAATCGACGGTCTCATCGGATATGAGATTCTGTCACGGCAGAAGACGATTCTGTCTTATCGGAACAAGAAGCTGATTTTTGTAAAATAACATTGAAGTTATATTGCTGAAGACGGTAGGCTGCGGATAATATGCGGTCTTCCGTTTTCCTGTTTTCCGCAATGGGACACCCATTTCAGCAATTAGCTGAGATGATATTGAGAAGTTCAGTGACTTCGGGTTTCTCTTTGGTATGAAGCAGTACTGACATCTGCTTGTTGTTGTACGGATTTACGTAGTCGATCTGGTAGATTTTCTCCGCGAGGAAGCGTGCCCGATCCAGTGTGATGTATGATTCGGCGGCCTTCAGGATACGTTCCAACTCAAGCATGACCGTGTAGGCAACGAAGCAGATACAGACGTGTGCCTCGATTCTGTTAAAGAGCCGGTGATACATCGGTCTTATGTCCAGGTCAGTCTTGCAGAAGCGGAAGGCCCGCTCAATCATAAAGAGGTAACCGTACTCTTCTATGACGCGGGCATCTGACAAGGTGCTATTGGTTGTGCAACCCTTCAAGCCATCCAGGCGGGCATCCTTCTCAACCTTGGCATGGTCAATCTTGATGAATGCATCACCTTCCATGGCCAGGAACCGGTTATATCCACGGTTATTCAGCTTGTCTTTCGTGAGTTTGTCGGTTTTAAATCGCTTTTCTAGCCTCTTGAGGCCTCTTTCGCGATCTGCAGCATTCTTCTTTGCCCGTGAGTCTCTCATGGTTACTACCATTCGTCTGGATGCCGTTAGTGGGATGCTGGAACTTTGCCCGTTGCTCAGGCCAAGGGAGGCTACCTTGTCCTTGAACTGCTCGCTTTGCGAACGTATCCTTGCGCCGAGAATGTACTCGTATCCGTCCTTCTCCAGGTCGCGTATGTTCTCCTTGCTAAGTAGACCCGCATCCGCTACGACAATGGGTTTCGGGAACTCGAACCGCTTCTGCAACTTCTTGATAATGGGGATCATCGTATGTCCTTCGTAAGTATTTCCCTCATGGATTTCATACCCTATAGGATTCCCTCCGGGACCAACCAACAAGCCAAGAACAACCTGCGGATTGGCATTCTTTCCGTCCTTAGACCAGCCAGGAATACGGACGTCGTCCTCGCGAGACTCAAAGTACATCGTAGTCGTATCGTAAAAGACTATAGCCACGCTGCCTCCCAATACTTTCTTTGTCTGATTGTACGTAACCTGCTCTATATCGTGTTTGACATCGTAGTTACCTTTGTGTCTACGCCCAGGCCTCCAGCAGAGTTCGTCAAGATAGCGATAGATCTTATCCTCGTCGTAGTACTTGTTCATGAAGTACGCCATATAACGGAGCGTCTTCAGTTTGCTTCCCGGGCGATATAGGCGTGTAGCCACAAGGCTCTTAAAAATCTCGTCATCGGAAGTCCTAACCGCCCCGAAGCCAATCTTATCGAAAAGGCGGCCGTAAATGAGGTCCGGGCCTGCCAGGCGAAGCTGGTTCTGGCCTATACCGGCAAAAACGGCATCATATGCCGCAGCATCATCTTGGATGAACAACTCCTCTCCGAACTCCTGTTCGTCAGCCCATTGGCGGCTTTGCGCTCAAGAGAAATCAAGGTGGCTTCGTCTCGGCTGCTGCCAAAGGACTTCTGTACGCGGTATTTGCCGCTGACCTTGGCAACGACTTGGATGGAGATGGTTCCGCTCTTATTTTGCTTCCGCCGGACAAACATACTACGAAGGTGGCCATTTGTCGCGGGACACCCAAATTTGATTCTTTATCAGCCTCTCACGCAGCTGTAGGGCCGATTTTTTCGAAAAGTCACGAAAAAGTGCGGAAAACAGGAAATACGACAGTTCCCGCAGGACGATGGTCTTGTGGGAACTGTCGTATTTGCGTCTCGCCTGACTATTTGAGCTCGGCGATAGACTGTTTGCGGAACTCTTTTCCGAGTTTCTCGAGTTCGAGTGTTGCTTTGCGTGCGCGTGCAGCAGCTGCCTTGTTTCCTTCTGCTGCCTTTGCGAGTTCAGCCTGAAGAACGGCCATAACCTCGTTAATCTTTGCGATTGTCTCTTTCATATCTACTTGTTTTTTTAGAATTTATTTTTGGCAAATATAATAATTCCGTTTTAAAATACTGATTTTGCCAATGCCTCCAAAAGAGAAAGGCACTGATTGTTTTCTCAAGAATTGTAGGCTCCTTGATTTCATTCTTCTCGCATGACTCTAATATACATCTCTTTTGTACAAATTAATACTATCTCGCATCCTCCTCCACTTCGAAGGCCTTGCGGAAACACCCTTTAAGGCTCATAACACAGCCATTGATTAGGCTCATATCGCTGTGCCGATTAATTCGGGATTGTCAATCATCTTTAGGGTTTATGTCAAACGGGAGTAGTGGAGTATCAGAGCCACTGACGGATTCTCCATTGAACTTGTCAAAGTCGGAAACGAAAGTACGATCCTGTATGACCTTGAACTTGTCATATTCGCCGTAAGCCTTTTCTCTGGCTTCTTCCTGCGATACCGTCCCGGCAGACTCCGTGGTTTTGTAGTCATTCATTGTCAGGAACTGTTCCAGACGATGTTTCCAGTCTTCCATTGTCGTGATGACATGCCGACGCGCACGGGATTCCGCAAAATCAAGAAAAGATGTCGTTATCGAGTTAAGCTCAGATAATTCTTTCTCAGACAGATAATTCTTAGCCACAATGGAATCCGACCGTTGAACCCGACCGTCCGGCGCATTCTTCCATGTTGTAAGCCCCATATTTGGTCTCTCAGCATCAGCCCTCTGATATACGATTTCAGCGGCCGTATGGTGCGTGACAGCAATATGCATCATATTCTGCACCATTTTGAAAAACAGCTTTGTGCTATCCGATTTTGCATCATAATCAGAACTGCATTCAGCATAGATGTCAGTAATCTTTTGATAATACCGTCTTTCTGAAGTTCTGATTTCTCTGATGCGTTCAAGCAAGTCATCAAAGTAGTCCTTGCCGAAATGACGTCCCTGCTTCAAACGTTCATCATCCAAAACGTAGCCTTTGACGAGAAACTCTTTCAAGACAGATGTCGCCCATATCCTGAACTGCGTGGCCTGATAGCTGTTGACCCGGTAACCCACTGCTATTATTGCATCAAGATTGTAGAACAAAGGAGAGCGTTCCACATTGCGTTCTCCTTCAGTTTGAACTATCCCAATTTTTCGGATAGTTGCCCCCTCTGACAGTTCGCCGCTTTCGAATATCTGTTTTAGATGATAGTTGACGGTTCTGACATCCACTCCAAAAAGTTCCGCCATTCGTTTCTGGGACATCCAAAACGTATCCCCATTGAAAATAACCTCAATGCGGGCTTCACCTTGCGCGGTTTTATAAAACAAAACATTGGAATCGACCGAATTTCGAATCAGGTCTCCCGTCGTAACAGTACTTGAGAAGAACTGCCTTGCCTGCAGCACCATAGGCTTTTTCCCATCCGCATTCTCGGCGATTATCAGGCATGCCAGCCGTGAAAGATGGAAAGCATCCACCTTTCTGAAAGAGCCGCTGCCCAACCTGACCATATCAACCGACTGGTTGAAATGGTCGTCGATTTTCATTCCCTTATCATTGGCCACAGCTATGGCCTTATCGATCACCGTCCTGAATTTCCAGTACCCGGAATACCCAAGTGCATCAGAAAGCTCTCTAGAGTTCCAGTATTCACTTCCGTCAGCACTCTGGTGACGTATTCCATCAAATACAGATTGAAGTTCCTGTATATTGTTTTGTAGTCTCATATTTTACCAAATATACTAAAATCAAATATAATTACCACCTTCACTTTATCACTATTATTATCGCCTCGTTCTGTTCAGGTTCACGAACTTAGTCTCCCTGTAGTCGCAGCCGTACGCTTCGTTGGAGCAGGCATAGATATAATAGGGATTCCCGTTGACCGCCTTGCCTCTCTTCACCAGAATCCGTTTTCCACTATGGCAGAGAGGACATCTTTCGTTCTCCAGAATATCCTGTTTTGCCTTGATTTTCTTTCCGACCCCAGAAACAAACTCCGATATGAACGGCGACGGGTTTTCTGCGTCATAGAGGACATAGGTGCATCTCTTCGCACGAGTTATCGCCACATAGAATACCCTCCGTTCCTCGCTGAACTCAAACGAATCAGGCTCACTGAGCACATAGTTCAAGACCGGACTGTCGGCAATCTCCGATGGAAAGCCTCTGGTTCCGCCGTTGCAGTTCAGAAGTATCACATAGTCACTTTCAAGTCCCTTGGATTGATGCACGGTCATGAACGCCATTTTCCTGTCTCCGCACGACACAGTCACTTTTCCGTCTTTACCATAATTGACAGCGAAGTTTCCATCAAGGGAATTGACATCACTTCCATAGCGTCCGAGAAGATACACGCTGCTGTCCTGCGGCAATGCCGAAAGGATTTCCTTAACTTTTATGGCCATTCCTCCGGACCCCGATGTCGCAAAAAACTGAAGATCCGTCCTGACGTCAGGGCTGAAAGGACGAACGGTCTTCTCCTTCTGCTCGCGATTGGTGAGAATGAATCGTGATGAACGCTCGACGCACGGATTCCCGAAGCGGTAGGTCGTCTCCATACGGCATTCCTTGGTGTAGCCGAAATACTTGGAGAACTGCTTGAAAAGCGAAATGTCGCTTCCTGCGAACCGGTAAATCGACTGCCAGTCATCGCCCACACAAAAGAGTTTTGTCAAAGGTCTTGCCCGACGGAGAGATTGCAGGAATCGGTATCTGTCAAGGGATATGTCCTGGAACTCATCCACAAGAATGTAATCATAATCCGGGCGATGACCGTCATTGCAGAGAGCGGTAGCCTCAATGATAGCATCAGTGAAATCTATGGAATCCTTCTCCCGACACATCTCCTTATAGCGCTCAACAAAAGGGATGACAATGCCGACTATGGTCTCATGGTCGCGTCGGCTCACTTCGCTGCGCAACTGCTCAATTGATTCACCCTTTGATCGCAGAAGAAAGTTGAACGAAGTTAACATATCGAGTATTGACTGCTCTTGCCTGGCGATTTCCCTTGAAAGGTCATTGCTTCTTCCGTTGTCCGTCCGAATTCCTAGTGAATGCAACTGCCGCTCAAGTTTCAGGAACACATTCCCGTTATGGAAATCGGCGCTTCTGGTTTCCAACAGGATAGTATTGTGCGCCTTGTGGACATTTCTTTTCCAGTCTATGCCCTCAATGTATTTCTGTTCATCTTCTGCTGAAAACCAACGTGGACAATGCCCTTGTTCATTCACAGCGAAATGTTCAAGATATACTCGATGTCGCCTTCCGTCTTCTCCCATAAAATAAATGGAAAAATCCGGGCAATACTGACGGTAGTCCTTGTCCGCCGTGTCATATTCGTACCTTTCCTCATAGCGGAAAGGAATTCCGCACTTCCCGAAGTAGTCACACAGACGGCTTTCCTCGTCGCTCTTGCAGAACACCGGTCTTCCGTCCATATCCTTGTAATATGAGTTCACCCCATATTTCTGGCGGGCTGCGATGTATTCTTCTCTTGAAGAATACTCGAACTGGTCAGGCATACGGTAACGACTATTAAGGATATAGTCGGAAATCGCCGACTTGAATGCCGCATTGTTGTCCATAAGATCGTGATACACCAAAGCCGGCAATCCTTTATCCGCTATAGTAGGCTTACGTCCAGTGACCTCAGCGATTATATCAAGCGCCAATCTGTGAAATGTGACGCATCTGAGCGACTTCTCCCCGAGTCTCTCTGAAAGTGATTCGGCTGCCTTGCGGGTAAAGGTAATCATAAGGATCTTGGACGGATCCACGCCCTGTTTGTCCACAAGATAACGGACCTTGCCGACTGTGGTCATGGTCTTTCCGCTACCAGCGCTACTGATGACGAGGACATTGTCCTCCAGTGAGACAATCGCTTCACGCTGCTGCGCATCCAGAGGATACTTGAGCACCGTATCAAAGAATTCCCTGTTGCGTTCCAGTTCTCGACGGATGAACTGACGATTGTTCTCCATTTTGAACTCTTCTGTGTTGGACAATGCCTTGCACAGCCTATCCGCAGCCTCCCATTCCGGGGACCGCCTTAACTGTCGTGTCCCACAGACTTTCTTGAGATTCTTTCCCAGGACTTCATACTTATTGTTCAAAGTTGTCCTTTCCGACTCCGTGATATAATGTGAATAGTTGTAGTAAGCGGACACATCCTCAAGCGCAGGAGTAATTTCCGGTTCAATCTCCTGTACCAATTCATCTCGCCTCGCGTCACGCTTCTTGTTCCCGATCACGATAATGACCGGAACAAGAATCGCTATGGCAAGCGTTAATATGATGATGAAGACTGCAATCATCATTACACTTTCATGTTAAAAATCGTCCTTGAAACGCGTGCTGCCACACAGTGTCACTACTTTGTACTTGCCTTGCATAATAAAATCATTATCTGGTATATGCTGCCCGGCCATAGTTTAGCGGACAGCACTTCATCTCAAATATAGTGAATTTTTTCATGAACAGCGCAGGTCTTCTATAAGAAACAACCAGCAGCAAATGTCTCATCAGCGACTTTGTCTGTCAGTGCAAAATAGGCACTTGAGTATTGTTTTCATGCTCTTTTAAATAAAGTAAGACCAGTTTTAATAAATTAAATGTATTTATTTAATAGTTTTACGTATTAAAATAATTATCTTTGCCGAAAATCAAAAGCAAGTCGACAAAGATGACATTGAGAAAGAGTATGATCAGCGTAGGGATGGCATTGGCTCTACAGCTATTATGGCACAGCGACGCCGCAGCGCAGCGGACGGCAGATGGAAGCACCTTCATAGGCGTGTCGCCGACGGTGTCCGCCTATGCGGTCCCTTCCGGAGGATTGGACATTTGCGCGGGCGGATACCTACGCTCGTCACTGTGGAAGGCCGGGGTGAGGGCCATTGACTGGAACCACAGGATAGCAACTGACACGGGCGTCGGACACGACGACCTGTTCGACCATATCGCATGGTCGCTCTACGGAGGCTGGAGATACCGCCTGTTCGGGACATACAACAGGGTCCTCAGCGTCTACGGAGGAGGCGACGTGTTCCTCGGCATCAACCAAAACGAGGCCTTCCGCAGGCTCCCGTCCGAGCTGAAGACAGGACTGCCGAAGAGCCAGTTCATATACGGAGTGCTTCCGGAACTGGAGGCCGAATTCTTCGTGGGCCGCTGCGTGGCCCTTACATTAGGGGTGCAGCTTCCCGTGACTCTAGGCTCTTCTCTCAAGTCCGACAAGTGGAATCTCACGGGCTCAATAGGAGTCCGCATTAATCTTCTCAAGCGATGAACACGATAAAGACTCTTGCGGGAGCGGCCATGGCGTCGCTCCTGGTGGCCGCATGCGGCAAACTCAACATGGCAGAGAGCGTCCGCGACCTAGGGTTCGAGGTCACGGCGGAGACGGCCTTCAGTTCCGACCACCTCTGCAACACGCTGTCCCTCACGCTGGAGAGCGGCACTGAGGGAGAATACACCTTGAACTACGTCATTGACAACGACCACACCCTGGAGCTAAGTTCACTTCGTGGCGGCTCCTTGGAGTCGGGCGACAAGATAGACCTTAGCCTCAAGAATCCGCAGGTGCTGCTCCTTCCCAAGACCGCCGGCGGAACGGGAACGCTCGTCATGGAGTTCGTCCGCGAGGGCGTGTCCAGGAAGAAGGCCGTCGTCTTCAGGACGGAGAACGCGGTGACGGTCCGCATGGACACGTCATCCGACCTAGACTTCTCGAGGGTGATACTTGGCAACCGCATGGGCGCGTCGCAGACCAGCTACGAGGTGACGTTCTACCTTGACGGCGAGAAGCTGTCGGGCATGAAGTACCTTGGCAGCGAGTTCGGAGGCACCATGGAGCTGGACTTCGCCAGGAGCGAGTCCTACACCTTCGAACTGCCCTACATCCTGACGGGAGAGCATTACCTGAAGGTAGATGTCAAGTCTGCCCTAGGCTCGGAGTCGTCGGTAGTGACCTTCAGGGAGCCGGAGAGGAAGCCTACACAGCTCGTCCTCGCATACAACGACGTCACCGGCATGATTACCATGTTGTCGGCACACAACCCGCTCCAGACGGCGTTCGACATCACCGTCGACATCACGGTAAGGGGCAGCATAACGTACCGGCACAAGCAGTTCATCGGCTCGGCAAGCCCGCAGACGGAGAGGTTCACGGAATCGGCACAGGCCACGGCCAGGCTGACTCCCGGCATGACGGCTTCCTCCGTCGACAACGGAACGCTCCGCGCCCTCATGGACAAGGTGTACTCGAATACGCGCACGGACGCGTCCAACGCCATCGGCAACGGCAACAAGCGCACCCTGCATACGGACATCACGGGCGTTGAACTGAAGTTCACGATAGTGTCCGGCGGGGCGACGGCAGGAAGGACATCGGTGACGATGAGCCCTTCCGGTCCCGACGCATTCCCGATACGCTATCTCTACAAGGGCACCACCTGGTGGCATTCGGCCAACCAGGCGGCCACAATCATACCGACATACACGGTCAACGGAAAGGCCGCGTCACAGATACACACCCTATGAACGACATGAACACCAGAATCCTTGCACTCATCACAGTGCTGATGCTGTTACCGTGCATGTGCCGGGCGCAGAAATGAGGCTGACCCAAAAGGGTTGGTCTCTTTTTTTTAT
>UMCO01106473.1_pt1 | contig 16430 bp, 22 predicted proteins | sample 1964251 | NCBI WGS metagenome assembly UMCO01 (sample SAMEA4835970, study PRJEB28245) | human gut metagenome | biome: gut microbiome; material: fecal sample | place: Denmark | collected 2008
TGCTTTTTCATTTCCTCGATTTGTCTTAATGTCTTTGCGTTCATTTTTATCCTCCGTGATTGTGTGTTTTTTCCCTTTCGGTACACACATATTCGCTCTTTTTCGAGGATATATCAAGCAATTTTGAAAAGTAATATACACAATCTTTAATACAATATATTGTGTATTTTATAGTAGTTAAAACTGTATCTTGCGCACTTTGTCAATGCCATAAATCACATTAAGACCACATCCGTTATCCCAATCTATGAGCAGACTTGCCGTATCATCGACACCTTTGACAGTACCTTTCGTACCAACAGGCGGTGCTTGAACATCGTCCATTTTTACAAGCTCAACTCTTGTGCCGATTGGATATTCTGCCCGTACTTTTTCAACAATTTCTTTGCTTGGAAACTTCATCTGATTTTCCTCCTTGATGTTAGTACTACATATATCACTCTGAACGGCTGAAATTGCAAGGGGAATTTAGATTTTTTATGAAAAGAATTTAATACATATGGTTAATGCTTTACTGTTCATCAGCATCAACCTCCAAATCATCAAACTTAATAGTCTGACCGTCACGCACCACATACACATTTTCAGTAGTGCCGACCTGTTCGATATATCTTTTCACGATTACATCGCAGTATTTTTCATCAAGTTCAGATGTGCAGCAGATTCTGTTTGTCTGTTCACAGGCTATTAGTGTACTTCCGCTACCGCCGAATGGGTCAAGCACGATGCAGTTTGCAACGCTTGAGTTTTTGATAGGATATGCAATCAGGGGAACAGGCTTCATTGTGGGGTGGTCGCTGTTTTTCTTCGGCTTGTCAAACTCCCATATTGTGGTCTGCTTTCTGTCGGAGTACCATTTGTGTTTACCGTTCTTCTTCCAGCCGAACAGAACAGGCTCGTGCTGCCACTGATACGGACTTCTGCCAAGGACAAGGCTCTGCTTTTTCCATATGCAAGTTCCCGAAAGATAAAAGCCTGCGTCTGCAAATGCTTTTCTAAAATTTAGTCCCTCTGTATCTGCGTGGAAAACATAGATGCTTGCATCATCTGCCATAGCCTTTTCTGTGTTCTGAAAGGCATCGAGCAAAAACTGATAGAACTTATCATTTTCAAGGTTATCGTTCTTGATTTTTCCGGCACTGCCTTCGTAGTTGACATTGTACGGCGGGTCCGTCACAACAAGGTTTGCTTTCTTTCCGTCCATAAGGCGAGTATATGTATCTTCCTTTGTGCTGTCACCGCAGATAAGTCTGTGATTGCCGAGCAGCCATAGGTCACCGCTTTTTGTTAATGGTGGCTTTTCAAGCTCACCCTCAACATCAAAATCATCATCTTTTACATCATCGTTATCATCAGCAAAAAGCTCTGCTATTTCTGTTTCATCAAAGCCTGTGAGAGATACATCAAAGTCAGCACCCTGTAAAGACTCAATTTCAACTCTCAAAAGCTCCTCGTCCCAGCCTGCATCCATAGCCATACGGTTATCGGCTAAGATGTAGGCTTTCTTCTGTGCATCATTCAGGTAATCGACAAACACACAGGGGACTTCTGAAATGTTTTCTGCCTTTGCAGCTAAAATTCTGCCGTGTCCGGCTATGACATTGAAATTTCTGTCAATGATTACAGGGTTAATAAATCCAAACTCACGCAGTGATGAGCGCAGTTTCTTTATCTGCTCGTCACTGTGGGGTCTTGCATTGTTGATATATGGTATCAGCTTTTCAACGGGAACAAGCTGCATTTCTGTTGTTGTGTTCATACGCACACCTCCTTAAAAGTGAATTCAGACCTTTCTGTGCACCGTCAATATCTCCAGCCAAAGCCTGACCTTTGATTGTGCGATATTGTTGTTTTGAAAGATATTGTCTGCAGTTTTTAAGTTTTTTCATAAATCTGTTTAATCTGAAATTCATATTAGTTTCCTCTCTTTCTTCTGAGCAACAACTCCATTGTGTCGTTGGGATTGTCCTCAAAAGGAACTGTGCAGTTTTCCTTCACGATGCCATAAATCTCATACCATATGAGGTTTGCGCTCTTTTGATACTGCTGCGACATCTGCACAAACGGAGAAGTAATAACACCGCCTGTGGTAGGGTGCTTGCCGAGCAATCCGTAGGTGCTTGTGGCTTCCTCGCACTGAATGTATCTTGCGAATGCCTGAGCATATGCTTCAATCAATCTCGGATTTACCAAACGCTCGCAGTCACGCTCTTTAAGCCACAGCCAGGTTTCTTTGTATATTTCATCAGCACCGAGCGGAACTCCGTTTTTCTGCCTTGCTGACAGGTAGTCGCTTGGCTTTGGCATATCTGCTCCCTCGATAACTGCTCCCTCGGGCAAATCCACAGCGTCAAGCTCTGTTGGAGTAAGTACGGGCAGATTGTTTTCCATCACCCGTACAGTCTGCCCCTTTTGTATTTTCTCCGCAGCAGACATAGGCTTGTCGCCAGCACGAACTCGTCTGCCGCCACGGTTTGTACCGTCTTTCGCCATATTAAAATCACCTCCGTTTTCGCTTCGGGTTTAATACCTTGTTTGAACCGCAATTTTTGTGCGTGACACCCCGGGCCGTTGTCCAAAATGATAGGTGTAGAGATTTTTACCCCCCTACCGGTCACTGTCTTATTTGTCTGTCACCGATTTCAAGGTGAATTTTATTGTGACAGCTTTTGCAAAGTGACATCAGATTACTTTCCTCATTCGTTCCGCCTTGTGACACAGGAATAATATGATGCACTTCATCAACAGGTGTCATTCGTCCTTGCTCAAGGCAACGTTCACAAAGAGGGTGTGCAGACACATAACGCTCACGAACCCTTCGCCACGCTCTGCCGTACCTGATGTTTACATCTGCTCTGCGCTCATACTTGTTGTAGAGTTTGTTCTGTAATTTCTCGTGCTGTTCACAATACTGTTTGTCGGTAAGGTTAGGACAGCCGGGGAAGGCACAGGGTCGTTTCGGTTTTCTTGGCATGTCACACCTCCTCGGGGCATAAGAAAAGCCCTGCGGATTTCTCCACAAGGCTCGTTCATTTTCTTTTTGTCTATTTTAATAATATCATATCAGCCGACTCTCATTCTATCACATTTACTCTCATCTTGATTTGGAACGGTTGTTTCTTTGAGTGCAGAACTGTGCATACGGTGAATATGCTGCATTGAATAATTCATATCAACCGCAATCTGCTCCCAACTGATAAAGCAGAGGTAACGCTTTTCAAGAATTGTCTGATACTCCACATTGGGGACTGCTTTAATCACTCCCATAATCTCACGCTTTAAGTCAACCAGCCTGTCAATATCCTTGTTGATTTCTTCTTGTAAGTCGATAATCTTGCATACTGCGTCAGCCATTGTAGAACCACCGCTGTTCGGACTGTGTGGCATATCCGAAATTGTGGCTGTGCATTTTGTTGCGAGTTCATTAAGTGAAGAAACCTGTTGTATCTTTGAGTTTATTCTGTTATCAAGAAATCTTGCCTGACTTAAATATTCCTTTGCTGTCATTTTAGAAAACCTCCCAAATCCGCCTTAACAGCGTTTATTAAATCCGACTGTGTTTTGTCCTTTCGCTGAAGTGCTTTTAAAATCTGCTCATCAATCGTGTCTTTAGTGATTATGTGCTGAATTACAACTGTACTTTTCTGACCTTGTCGGTACAGTCTTGCATTTGTCTGCTGATTCAGCTCTAAACTCCATGTTAAGCCGAACCACACAAGTGTTGAACCTCCGCTTTGAAGATTAAGTCCATGTCCTGCCGATGCAGGGTGAATAAGTGCAACGGGAATTTCACCGTTATTCCACCTTTCAATACTTGTGTCTGTATCAAGCTTTGAAAATGGAATATGCAGGCTTTCAAGCCTTTTTGCAATTCTTTCATAATCGTGTTTGTACCAATATGCCACTAAAAGCGGTTTGCCGTTCATACTTTCGATAATGTCCTCAAGTGCATCAAGCTTTCGGCTGTGTATTTCAATTATGTTTTGCTTATCATCGTAAATAGCACCGTTTGACATCTGACAAAGCTTGTTTGACAGTGATGCAGCGTTAGACGCAGTAATTTCTCCGTCAGCGATTTCTAAGACTAAATTTTTCTTCATTTCGTCATAGTGATTTTTCTCTTTGTCCGATAATTGAACCTCATAATTGCTGACTACAAGCTCCGGCATATTCAGATATTCATTTGCTTTCATCGAAACTGTGATGTCGGAGATTTTTTCGTATATGTCTTGTTCAGCATACGGCAACGGCTTGTATGAATAAACAACCTGTCCGTTCATCTTGTCGGGTTTGAAATACTTGTTTCTGTACTGTCCGATAAATCTCCCAAGTCGCTCGCCCATATCAAGGATTTTAAATTCTGCAAACAAATCCATAAGTCCGTTTGATGACGGAGTGCCTGTTAAACCAACTATGCGTTTCACCTTTGGTCTTACCTTCATCAATGACTTAAACCTTTTGGTCTGATGATTTTTGAATGAAGAAAGCTCGTCTATCACAAGCATATCAAAATCAAAGGGAACACCGCTTTTCTCAACAAGCCACTGAATATTTTCTCGGTTGATTATGTAGATGTCAGCATCTGCATTAAGGGCTGCAATTCTTTCTGTTTCGGTTCCTACAGCCACAGAGTATTTCAGATTTTGCAAATGCTCCCATTTCTTAATTTCATCACACCAAGTGTTTTTTGCAACTCTGAGTGGTGCGATCACCAGCACCTTACGCACCTCAAAGCTGTCAAACAACAGCTCGTTTACTGCAGTCAGTGTAATTGAAGTTTTACCTAAACCGCAATCCAAAAACAATGCTGATACAGGGTGTGACTTCAAATATTCAATAGCATACTTCTGATAACTATGCGGTTCGTATTTCATCAATTATCCCTCCAATCTGATCTGCATCATCAAGCACATACACCTTAAAACCTAATCGCTTCAGCATTTTATGCCTTGCCTTTTGTAAAGGGTGAGGCTTTTTGTCTGGTGCTTTCACTTCAACAAAGGCACACAGACCATCAGGCAGTAATACAAGGCGGTCGGGCATTCCATCGTAATTCGGAGATACGAACTTTACTGCAATACCTCCGTGATTTTTAACCGACTTTGTTAACTTGTTTTCTATCTGTTTTTCTAACATTGTCATCCTCCATCAGAGTTTAATTTTCATGATGTGCAAGGTGTATCAATGGTATTTATCTAACTTTTATATATTCAATTTTTTATAGCCTATAGAAAAGTTTATAAATACACATTGATACACCTTGTCATTAGTTCTAATTAGTCCAAGAATTCTTCTTCAAAATCGTCTTCGGTACGGATACGCAGGCCCTTGAAATAGCGCTTTCTGTTCTGAGTGATACGCTCATAGCCAGCATTCTCCAATGCAAAATAAAAGTCAGCGGTACTGCGCACGTATTCGTTGGTATCGATGCAGTAGTTGCGATATGCCTGATAAAGAGAAGATGAACTTTCCTTATAATCGTCACCCACAACGCACTTGTCTTCAATGAAGTGAGAGAACCAGTCGTTCTGGCTGCGGTATTCGTTGATGGCTTTCTGAACGCAAGCTGGAACCGGAATCTGGTATTCCAGCTCAATGACTTTCTTGCTTCCTTCAATAATCCAAGCAAGGATAGCACTGCCTGCATTGTCATAGAGATACTCGCTGTAATTTTTTATGTCGCTGCTGCCTGTAATCTTTGCGTTAAACGGAATTACAATAAGACGTCTCCAGATACCATCGTCAGATGCAGATACACGAGGTAAATGATTCGTGTAAAGCACAAGCGTGTGACAGGGTTTAAATGAGAATGGGTCTTTGTACTTTTTCTCTGCAAAAATATCATCGGTAGAACATAGTTGCTTTACGGTTGAGTCATTGAGTCTGGCGCCTTCCTGCATTTCAGCAGCAATAAGCAGACGCTTTCCTTTGACTTCTGCCATTTCAGGTTTGATGTTTCTGCGACATCCAACAGTTAAGGTATCCGCTGAAATGTTACCGGAATACAAACCAAGCACACGTGAGATGGCATTCCAGAAGGTGGATTTACCATTACGACCATCACCATATGCAATGATGAGTGCTTCCACATAAACCTTACCGATAGCAGCAAGTCCACAAATCATCTGAACATAATCGATAAGCTCTTGATTGTGCTGGAAGATAAGATTCAAACTATCAAGCCAAATTTGCATACCTTTCTGACCCGGTGATACACTGGTGATTTTGGTAATGAAGTCTTCTGGCGAATGCTCACGAGCACCGGCTACGCCTTTACGCAGGTCATAAGTTGCTTCAGGAGTACAAAGCGCGAAGCAGTCTGCGTCCAAGTCTCTCGGAGAAATCTCAAGCATGGGGTGTGATTCTTTTAATGTGGATGTCACGTTTTTGGAATCGCGACGCTTGATTGCAAATGCATGATATGCTTTTGCAGCTAAGAATTCCTGATATACTTTCAACTGTTCCTCGTTCATTAGCTGTTCAGCTTTTGACTTGGATGTACTGTCGAGAATATTCTGAGCACCGCAGTTTTTCATTTTGTCGAGAGCTTCCATTAAATCATTGTTAGCTTCCTTCATCTGGCGACGAGTAAGCTCATGAGCTACAGCTTGTGCACCGGGTTCGCTTTCCTGCCAGTAGTGGTCAGAGTAACGAATAAAGTGTGTGGCCGGAGAGTAGCGAAGTTCATTTGAGAAGTATTTTGCTAATACCTCAGCCTGACCGACATCGGAATAATCCTCTGGTTTATAACAAGAAGGGTCGTTATATACTTCTGGAGCAACATAGTCATCTTGCTGAGCTACACGAGCAAAGAATCTCTGTGCGCTGTGCCAGATGGTAGATAATTCACTGTTATCCAGCGGTGGCACGCATTTAGCAGCTTCTTCAAGGAAGGCTTGATATGCTTTATCGCCATCACCATATTTCTTGATGACACGACCGGCAAATCTGGACATAGTAGTATTACGACTTCCTTCAGGTATGACCGCGCCATCATACTGACCATCTTCCATATCTTCATCAAATAAATCATCATCCAGAAACTCTGTTAAATTCATACGTCCCGGATACAAAGCAACATCAGCTGCCGCGGTTCCGAAGAAGAAACGAGCTGCATCCAGTGCCTGTGTATCGAAGTAAGGAAAGATAGAATTTACCAGCTTCTTCATATCGCTATAAAGCGTAGCGTCGGATACATAATTGATTGGAAACAGAACATGAAATTTTGGTCTGGCAGGCTTGCCGTTCTTTACTTTGTTATTGAAACGGCTGAAATGTACTGCGAAGGTCACACCCGGAAAGGCCTGCATAACATCATTTGGTGTAATCCAGTCAGCCGGATTTTCAGAATGGTCATTATCGCAGTCAACAGGCAGGCAGTCGCTGCCGATGAAGTTATCACCATTACGGTAGTTATTCTTATATTCAGCACATACATAGTCATGGCTGATTGCTGTTTTAAGACTGGCCTCATCTAAGACAATAGTCTTGTGAGGGTAGGAACAGTTACCCGGATTGCCAGTCACATCTGCGCTATAGATAGTAAACATTAGTCGTATACCTCCTCTGCAGAATCTTCCAGAACCTTGGTGATGAACTTCAAAGCGCGAATCATCGTTTCAAGCTCACAGTCGCCACCAAGCATAACCTCAAAACCTTCTGTATCACCGAAGCGGTCACGCATGACACGGACATCCATATCAGTACAACCTTCATCCTTGATGCGGAAGTAGGTACGGCCACCATGACCTGTATCGCCTCCCATATAACCGGTAGAGCCTGCTTCAACTTCTAAAATGTTGCAACTGTAGATATCGCGCGCATAAGTAGTAATTTCTGTTCCATCTTTTAATCTGCGTCTGTTTTCTCTAATTTCATACATAGTCTTAAAACTCCTGACATTCTTCTGTGAAATAGCGCAAGCGGTAGTTCTTCCACTTGGCACGGTTGATTTCTGATTTCATTCCTTCTGAAATGCGACTACCAAATATCCAAACTTCAGAACATTTACTCATCAGAGTGTTTCCGAAGAATAAACCAAGCTCACGTTCTTTTGGATTTGCATCATCAAGGAATTGTGGAAAAAGCAAATGTGGAGCTATCGGAATATATCCAGCATCCACTGCGAATCGACTGTATCGTCTTGCGGCAGTTACGTTTGCTTCAATGTCACCTGCATAAGGTGAGCAGATATAGACGATAGGCCTGAAAGCGCGAAGGGCATGTTCTTCCTGTTCAATAATCTCCAAGGCACCGTGTGCTGTTGGGTCAGGATCACCTTCGCTGTTGTATTTACTGATGCTCATACCAGAGTCCTCCTGTCCGGCAGACATAAAAAGAGCGTCCACCTCTAATTTCCCACTGGAGATGAACACTCGATTTGAGCGGAGATATTTAATCTTTTTTGTAAAAAGGTGTAGTATAGCCATCTGCACGAAGAAGTAAGCCTTTAGCCCAAGGTGGAGTTCTGCCCATCTGTTCACAGATTGCATCAAGAGAGACCTTCGGGTCAGCTTCGATAACTAACTCATCATGAATATGCATCACGATAGAACAGTAGCGAAGCGTCTTCATGGCATAACACAAAATATCACGGGCAGTAGCCTGTACAATATTCTCGACGAACTTTGGCCCGTAGGAATCGAGACGTTCCCATTTCTTAGTACCACCAACGCCTTCATAGGTGATGCAGGAACCTCCGAACTTATTGGTTCCGATTTTCGGCTTCACATATGCGAGCTTTCTGCCTGAAGGAAGCGTGATAAACAACATACCGCTTTTGCAGGAGAAGGTCAGACCATAATCTGTAGTGGTATGTTTATATTTAACAGCTTCCATAACAGCACGGTCGACTGCCCACCAGAATTCAACAATACGAGGGTTGGCTTGTCTCCATGCATCCACGAGAGCAGGAAGTTCATCTTCGCTAAGTCCCATATCAAGAGCACCCATTGCTTTTAAGGCACCAACACTGCCTCCATAGCCAAGCGCCAATTCAGCAATCTTACCTTTTTGACGCAAGTGACCATTGATTCCGTGCTTTTCAACCGGAACCTTAAACATCTGAGAAGCAGAAGCACAATAGATGTCACCGCCTTTTTCAAAGACCTGCTGCCTCCAAGATTCACCTGCAAACCAAGCTATGACACGCGCTTCAATAGCAGAGAAGTCCGCAACATAAAAGAGTGCATCTTCTCTAGGAATAAATGCAGTCCTAATAAGCTGAGATAAGGTATCCGGTACATCTTCATATAAAAGTTCAACACCATCAAAATCACCGCTTCTTACAAGACTTCTTGCTTCTGATAAATCAGGCAAGTGGTTTTGTGGAAGGTTCTGCAACTGGATATTACGACCGGAGAATCTACCGGTTCTGTTAGCTCCATAGAATTGGAACATCCCACGAGCACGACCATCGCTGCAGACAGTTTTCTCCATAGCCTGATATTTACGCACAGATGATTTTGCAAGCTGCTTACGAAGGGTAAGTACATCAGCAAGATTATCTGGTGCATCCTTTAATAGTTCAGCCACGGCCTTCTTATCAAGGCTATCCGTTTCGATACCATTATCTGATAACCATTGCTTCATCTGCTGGACGGAGTTTGGATTTTCAAGTGCAGTCATATCTTTCATGGCAGCAGTTAACTCTTCGCGTGAACGTGTATCCATTGCAATTGCCTGCTGCACCAAGTGCATATCAAGTCTGACACCACGGTCGTTGATTTCTTGGTCGATATGGTATTCCTCCCATACTTCATCAGGCACCGGGAATTTACGAAGCTTGCGCTGGATACCCATCTCAGTTTCTACATCTCGGATATTATAACGCTTGAAGGCTTCCCATTTGTCTGGTGCGTGAAAATGGCGATTTCTTGTTCTGCCACCATTAGCCTTTGTTGCAGTACAAGGCTGGCAGAAATATTTGATGAGGTCTTTTCCCTCTGTGAGCTTCTGCTTTTCAAGACCTAATACAGCACCGACACCTTCCAGAGATAAAGGTAGTCCCATTGTGGCAGCCCATATCATAGAACAGCGCCAGCTTTCAGGAGATAGATAAGTACCGGTAGGATAGCCAAGAAATCTTGAAAGACAGATACGTTCAAAAGCTGCATTGAAGGCCCATTTGATAACAGTATCATCTTCAAGTGCTGCAATTATCTCTTCTGGGATAGTTTCACCACAAGCTAAGTCGACCACTTGAACCGGCTGGCTATCGATACTATAGGCAAAGAGTAATATTTCAAAATTTTCAGACTCACAGTAACGATACACACCAGTCTTTGGAAGCTGTACATCACTGTAAGTCTCGATATCAATACTTAATGTTTTCATTAGCTTGTCCTTTCTATAACACAAGCGGCAGAGAGGTTGTATTCCTTTCGCCTGCTTGATGTTATTTACCAGAGCGCCATTTACGCCAATCTGCTGACAGCTTCTTATATGCATAGATTACAATCTGTGCGATGAACTTGAATACGTGAAAGAACACATATCCATAGACAACGAAAATAAGAGTGTAGCAGACGGAGTAAACAATAATCTGGTTTGCAATATTAATCATATTATCCATTGATTGTCACCTCGTTTTCAAAGTCCCGGAGATGACTGGATGCCACCTCCGGTTGAGTATTTATTTTCTGTATTCCTTCATACGAGCTTCGTGATATTCAAGGTCACGCTTGTCCTTGTCAGCTTCGCGCTGTTCACGCTTGCGGTCGTTGATGAAGTTCTGGATAGCAGTGATAAGGAACACGATACTGAATACAAACCAGATAGCAAGAAGGATGACAACGAGAATAGCCTGTAACATTTCCATAGTCGCCACCTCTATTAATCAAGAAAATCGTCATCTTCATCAGATGCGAAATCAGACTCAGCAGATGCCTTGCCGCCAAGAGGCTCACCATCGCGAATCTTCTGTAAGTTGTTAAGACCGCAGGCGATTCCCTTATTACCAGAGCTATTGAATGCGTAGAAGCTGATGCTGGCACGACCATAGACACCGGAATAAACCTCAGAGCGAGTAAGAATAGGATTGCGGTCTGCATCTACGATACCCGGAGCAGATGTAGCGTTGGCATTGACAAAGTATGCATTGGCATAGGCTGCATCATCAGGTCTTTCAAGGTCTCCATCACGAAGCGGAGTCTTGATGACAGAAAGAGCAGGAACGGACTTACCATTGCCCTTAAGCTTGCTTTCGCCTTCCTTGTAGGCAGCTTCGATAGCAGCCTTAATCTTTGCAACAGTCTTTATGTCAGACTTAGGTATGATAAGAGATACGCTGTACTTGGGTGTACCTCCGTTGATTGACTTTGGCTCCCAGACGTTAGCGTAAGACCAACGAGTGTCAGGGCCAGTGATTACCTTCATAGGATTAGATACTTTTACATTCTTGTTCATTTAATTTTCCTCCATAAAATCAGATTTTGCGTTGTTCATAGCCGGACGCTTATCGCTTTCCGGAACGAGAGTAGGTTTGCCTTGCGGCTTTTCGATGTAGGCTGCAAGAAGTTCATCGAAGCGAGATTTACCTAAAAGCTTCTGCATGGCTGTGATACCAAGAAGCTTCTTTTCATAAGGGTCAAATCCAGCATCTGTGACTGCTTCAATTACTGCAGCTTCATTTGAGTATTTGCGGTTAGAACGACCTTCGACTAACTTCCAGCCAGTCCATTCCTTACCGCTGATTGCCTGCTGAAGAGCGTATTCCTTAATATCGGATGCCCATGCTACAAGCTCATCCACACGAGATAAGATGACTTCAATTTCTGTATCCTCCAACAGTGGTGGAAGTTTGAAATCATGCTGTGCAAGTAGAAGATTAGCTTCAGCTCTGGCACGACATTCATGCTTGGCCTTACAGAAACCGCACCATTCTCCACAAAGGAAGTTGCCGTCACCGGCAAAAGCAAGTTCTGCAGTAGGCTTCAACACTTCTTCGGCCCAAGCGTATAAATCTTCTTTGCTTAATTCATAGGTAGAGATGTTCTGACGACGAGGTTGATAGATAGTCATGCTGACGTTATCAATGTCGTAGATGTCGTCGAACAGTTCCAGCGCGCCAAGTGCATAGCATTTCATCTGTGGGTTATCTTCTGCTGACACAAGAACACCAAGTCCGTGCTTGTAATCAATGATGCGAAGGGTACCATCTGCAATGATGATGCAGTCGGCAGTTCCGAATCCCTGTTCAACCCAGCGAGAGAAATCAACTCTCTGTTCAATTAAGACGACTGGGTCAGCGCAGGTTTCCTTAGCTGCTTCTACCTGTTCAAGGATGTAGGATGCATAGCCATTAGCGCAGTCATCCATTTCCTCGCTGTACCATGTTAAGTTTTCAGTAGGGTCTGAAGCTTTCATGTTTAATGCTTTACGAAGCTTGTACTCGCAAAGCTCATGAGCATCAGTACCTTCGGCAGCATAGTCGCTACCTTTGTCTTCATAGGTTTCACATAACCTTGCTGAAGGCGGACAGTGAAGCCAGCGATGTGATGCTGAAGCGGATAAGACCGCATGTGCTTTACTTGCCATCATCCAGTTCCTCCGCATCCTTTAACAAGGCTTCATAATGTTTAGGGTCTACACCGGATAACTTTTTAGCTCCATATTTCTGAAGCAGAGTACGGATAGCAGCTGTATGTCCTGCACGAGACTTTTCTGCTAAGACAGCACGTACCTCTTCTAATGTAAGTTCCGGTTTCTTTTCTGTTTTTGCTTCTGCTACCGGAGTCGCATCAGCATCAGAGCTAAACTGTGCAGCTAACCAATTGGCTGCTTCATTAATAGCAGCGGCTGCACTGCGTAACTCTTCGATAATCATAGCCATATCGCTCATTTTGCTCATGGTGAATTTCTCCTTCCTTAGATTGTCTTTGCTTTGCGAGGATTGTCATATTTCTCGCCATTCTTGCTGATACCTGACTGATTGCTTTAAGTACTGCAATCACTTCAGCGTCGGTACCACCGGAATCGAAGTAGTGTTCTCTCATCGTCGTCACCTCCCATCTGTGTTAGTTGCAAGGTTTGTTGTTTCGTGCCTTACACTTTCCCACTGGAGAGAGGGCGACGATTTGAGCGGAGAAATTTTGAAAAAAGTTAAAATCCCTCTGACTATCTTTTGATGGACAGCCAGAGGGATGAGTTGCTACTTATATATTAGTAGCCGCGAACCTTATGAAGTTCGGTTCTGATTTTCTTCATCTGGTCAGCAAAGGTACGCTGTTTACGACCTAAGCGCTTTGCAATTTCTCTGTCGGAGATAGAGCAGTCGTCTTTCCAGTACTCGATAATATTGTCCGCATCTGGGTCAAGCTCTCTTAAACGCTGGAAGAGCTGTTCTAATAAGATTCTGTCACTGATGACTTCTTCCATTAAGTCAGGTGTGGCAAGCTCTTCTGATTCAAGAAGGGTGCTGCCATCCTCAGTGTTAGGAGCATCAAGAGAAAGAATCCCATAACCTAAATGATGTTCGCATTTCTCGCAATCGCCATCACAGGCCCAGATAAACTGTTTAGGGCACTTGCAGCGATGGTAGTACTGTTCCTTCTTACGGATGCGAGTTGCTTCACGATAGAATTCCTGAAATTGCTGTTCAGTACAAGGAACCTTCTCCTTAAGTGAACGGATGTAGATGAATCTTTGACTCTGATTGTCTAAATTTGCCATGTTTTTTACCTCCGTTGGCTTGAATTCCCAAGCGGAGTAAAGAAGCATGGCTGCCAGTATTAATATTCATAGTTGGTCACCTCATGCGGACTGCTCCGCTTTGTTTCTGGTGACCAGCTCGTTTGCTAAGCTGGCACTGTATTTACTTGTGAGACCTTTCCATCAATTGCAAACACACCACGTGGCCACGAAGATGGTGAATTGGTAGTCGGGTCAGACAGTTTAACGTCTTGTCCGGGACGGTTACTTATTTAATTTTCATTTGCTATCTGCTCTAAATCTGCGAAGACTTCGCTGTAGTAGCAGGAAGCTAAGTTGTGTAATCCTGTTGCGTCATATCTTGCGAACACTGAATTAACAACAGCGGAACCATACTCGTCTGCCACTCTTGAAGCGGCATTCTCGATGTTGGTTTCCCACATTTTGATTTCATGCTTCTGCATTTTCTAATCCTCCTTTTTGAAAGAGTTAGAATCGATTCTGTATTTCTCAATTGAGTTATTTATGAAGTCCGTTTCGCCATAAATAATTCCTTAACGGTTGAAGAATGTCCTTATCGCGAACCAAACATTTGACAAATGGACACAATTCTGATATAATGTTTCTTGACACTTTTTGTCGAAAGAGAGTTATCTCCAACTGTCGAAACCATTATAGAAAATGGCCTATGTTGATTTGGGGATAGAATGGTTCAGCGTGGTTCATCATGGTTCAAAATGAAAGAAAGGAGAATGTTTGTGGAATTTAAGGATTTCTTTTCGATGATGAAAAATCGAATATCAGACGGAGCAGATGTTCCATATTTTTTCAGAGATTTAATGGCCATGATTACTGATGTGACGGAGGCTGAATGGGGTACGCCAATTGACCCGTCAACCAAACTCACAAATGATGAAACGCTGCGCACATATTCAAAAAGAAAACTGCCAAAGAAGTTTGCACAAAATATCGTGTATAGACTTACGCCGAAAAACTTTATTAATTCGTTAAATTCCAGACCGAATGCGGTGTTGACTTTGTTGGCGGATGACTTTAAGTCTTATGATTCATCCGCGACTGCAGGTAATATTGCGTCAAAATTGGCAGATGTTTTTACAGACATAATTAGAAGAACTGCTGGAATGGTAGAGCCAACAGAATTAGAGAAACAAAAGCTTCAGCAGGCTGAGCAGGATTTAAAGAATAAGTATGGAGATTACCTTATTAATGAAGCTAATCACGTATGCCCGTTTCCGGGATGCGGTCGTTCATTAGTAGTTACTAATGCTGGTAAAGCGACAAACTTATATAACGTAGGTTTAATAGACAAGAAAAAAGCACCAACAGTTGAGAATCTGCTGGCACTTTGTCCTCATTGTCATGCTACATATTCAATTGATGATAATGCGAAGATTTGTAAAGAACTGAATGGTGTTAAGAAGATACTGGTGGCTCATCAGCAAAGTGTTCAGCTTTTAGATGACCTTCCTCTGGAAAAAGGTATCGTTGGTGTAATCTCAAAGGTAAAGAATTTAAAAGAGAAAGATTTAGCTGATGCATCGCTTGACCCAAAAGAGATAAAGCAAAAACTTAAGCCAGCAGACAATATGGCTTTATACATCACGGTTAATACATATGTCACCACTTATTACGTCAAATTGAGAGAGATTATGATGAATGCAGATAAACGTGGGGACATTGACTATGATGAAGTGCAAGACCAGATGCATGCAATATATAAAAGATTGAAGAAGGCTAAGAAGACGAAGGTAGAAATATTTAACGAGATAGCGCAGAAAATACATAAAGTTAGCTTACAAGAAGATGTTTTCTGTCAGATAGTTGTTTCGTACTTCATTCAGAGCTGTGAGGTGTTCGATGCAATTACCTAATAAATTATATTCATATAAAAACAGCACGCTGGCCTTGATTCCGGTGGTGCTAAAAGAAATAAAAAATGGCCCACTTCCTGTAAAAGATTTATACAGAAAAGTTAGGCCGGTTCTCAATGACCCTACAGATTTTATATCTGTTATGGATTGTTTATATGCATTGAGAGCTGCTGATATAAATGATGAAGGAGAGGTGTTCATATGCTTATAGAAATGAAATCACCAGCTTTTAAAGAGCGTGGTAAAGAGCGTCCGCCTATTACCTTCAAAGAGGGTTTGAATGTTGTCCTTGGTAAAGAAGATGGTGCGATGTCAATCGGAAAGTCATCGACCCTATTGGCTATCGACTTTGTATTTGGCGGAAGCACATATATTAAAAGTGATGGTGTTAAGAAAGAAGGCCATCACACAATTTTCTTTACTTTTAAGTTCAATGGAACAGAGTATCAGTTTGCTAGAAATACTGGAGAAGCAGATACCATATTTATATGTGACAAGAATTATGACTTCACCGGAAACAGCTATACAAAAGCAGAATTCGTTGACTGGCTAAAGAAACAATACGAAATAGACTTTGTAGGTTTATCTTTTAGAACAGCACTTAGTAGCTTCTTTAGAGTATATGGTAAGAAAAACACCGATGAACTTAATCCTTTGCAGGGGGTTCCCGGACAAAATATGGAGAAATCCATTACATCCATACTTACACTATTTAATAGATATCAGGCTATCGAGGAATTTAAGGATAGTGTTACAGAACACAAGAAAAAATTAGATGCGTTTAAAGACGCAAGAAAATATCACTTTATTTCTAATCTTGTTGGTGGAAATAAGAAATATGAAGAAAACTTAGGGAAACGCTGAATAAATCAGCATGTCGAGCGATAT
>UMCO01069286.1_pt1 | contig 16276 bp, 14 predicted proteins | sample 1964251 | NCBI WGS metagenome assembly UMCO01 (sample SAMEA4835970, study PRJEB28245) | human gut metagenome | biome: gut microbiome; material: fecal sample | place: Denmark | collected 2008
GTAATCTGTCACGGATTTGGCAAGAAGCTCGCCCGTCGCGGGGTCGACATAGTAGAGGGTCGTGAAGTAGTAGTCCGGCATGTCGTTGTAGGTCGTGGTCGTCGAGATCACCACCGCGCCGTCCTGCTCGCTCTGATCGTCGATGGTCTCGACCGAGCCGTCGTCCTGCAATTCGCCGCAGGCGGGCAGCATCGCCTGAATGTAGCTCTCATACTCGCCGCTCGGGTAGCAGTTCATATTCAGGCGGCCGTCGCTTTCCATTTTGCTGAGATACACGCCGTTTCCCTCGATCGACAGGCAGGCCTGAGCGAAGAATTCATCCTCGCCCACTGGGCTGTCGGCGGTGTAGCTGTAGTGCGAGGCCAGCAGCAGGTTTCCCTTATCATCGCGCGTATACTGCACCTTGGCTGTGTAGGTCTCTCTGCTGTCCTGGTCGGTGCCCTGAATGCTCACGGTCACGGCCTCGTGATTTTCAAGCAGCTTTTCGGGAATGTTGTCCGCGCGCACCTGCTCGAGCGAAATTTCCTTCGGCTCGTCGGTGTTTTTATCGTTGTTGTTCGTATCTCCGCCCTGCGTGCCGCAGCCGGCAAGAAGTGCCGCGACGCAAAGCGCGGCAATACCAGTTTTCTTCCAGTTTTTCACCTTGGTTTCCTCCTTATTTGGGTGCGGGTTCACGCCCGCATTCTAAAGCTTTTTAATGGTTCTCTTCCAGCGGCACGATATAGACCGTTGCGCTCTCGCCGCTCGTGTCGACGCCGTCGTAGAAGTCGATGGGCTTGGTCAGCTCCCTGTCCGCATAAAGCGCGAGATCCGCACTGTCGAGGAAGAGGATGCGCGTGCCATGCGCCACGCGGATCTCGCTGACGCTCCAGCCGTTCTCCCCAACGTCCCAGCCCTTCTCCGAGCCCGGCGCGGGATAGAAGTACGTCAGATCGCAGACGTCCTCCATGCTGTCCGTCGAAAACAGGACCTCGTTCAGCAGATTGCGCCCTGCTTTATAAGGCTCGTCGTAGCTCCAGCGGTAAAGCCTTATTCCCTGCTTGGATACCGCGCCATTTTCATCTTCATGGTAGTCGGTCACCGACATCTCAAGCAGTTCACTCGTTGCGGGGTCAACGCGGTAGCACGTGGTGTAATAATAGCCGCTGGAATCCAGATAGCGCGTGGTGACGGAAAGCAGGATCGCGCCGTCCTCTTCACTGCATCCGTCAATCGTCTGCTCTGCATTCTCTCCGGATGTGGGGCATTGGGGCATCATGTCAAGAATATATTGCTTGTCATCGTGTCTAAAGTGAATACTCAGGCTTGCAGCATCGTCGCTCGCCCTGCGCTCGGCATACATTTTTTCGTTTGCTTCGCCCCACACTTCATCCTCGCCTGCGTCGCTGTTCTCGGTATACTGATAGTGATACCAGGCCAGCACCTCATCCACAACGTAGGTGTACTGGAACTTCGCCGTATCGATCACGGCGTCATTCTGACTGCTCTCCTGCACGGTCACGGTCACAGCGTCGTGCTTTTCGAGCAGGGATCGCGGATCATTCGCGGCACGGATCTGCTCGAGCGTGATCTGCTGCGGTTCATCGGTGCTGTCGTCGTTGCTTACGTTGCCGCTCTGCACTCCGCAGCCCACAAGTAAGCTCGCAGCGCATAAAGCGATGGTGGCTTCTCTCTTCCAGCTTTTCATGGTGTGCTCTCCTCTCTCATCTCCCGTCAGTCTTGATCGCCGCTTTTCACATAGACGGTCGTGCTGCCGCCGTCCGGCCACTCGATCTCAGGGGTTTGATACTCCTGCGTCATGGCGGCGTCGTAGTAAAGCATGACGCCCTTACCACTCTCTGGGGAAAAGTACGCTGCGCTCGGCACGGTAAAGTGCTGCTCGTGCTCCTGCGCGGTGCCCGGGTCCCACACGAGCGTGATTTCATGCTTGGGAACATCGTCCGACAGCATCAGCGCGTAGAGGTCTTCCTCCGGTTCATAAGGGCGATCATAGCTGAACGTATAGCTTCCCGTGGCAAAGCAGGTGTCTTTTCCCTGCAAGTCTTTTCTGTGTCGCTCCGACTTGATCGATATCAGGTCATCGGAGGTTGGATCGACATAGAGCCATCGCAGCGAGTAGTCAGTGTCATCGTCGGTGATATAATGTTTGATCGGAAACACGAGCTGGCCGTCCTGCTCATACGGCTCTTCGGCCTCCACCGTGATACCGTCACCGGCCACGGGCAAAAACGGTTCCCGCGCGGTACTTTCTTCGTACCACTCATCCGTTCCGCAGGCGATCACACTGGCAATTCGAGCGCTGCCGTCATCATTTGTTCCAGCGATAATGCACATACCGTCCGGCACTTCATCCAGGCAGACATTCACGCTATAAATATCGTCTGCGCCGTACTCATCATAATACCAGCCGTGGCTCCAGCTTTGCAGCCGGCCTTCTTCGTCGCGCGTGTACTGGTCAGTGCTCTTGACGTCCTGACCGCCGTTGCTGCTGTCTGTGCTCTCCCGTACAATAGTCACCACCCTGTGCCGTTCAAGCAGCGCAGAGATCGTGTTCCGCTCACAGACGTCTTCATAGGTGATGGGATGCTCTTCCGCCATATCGGTCTGTTCCTCCGTCTCTCTGCAGCCCATGAGCAGCAGCGCGGCGGCAAGTGCGAGGGCACTCATTAGTCCCCAGCGGTTCATTTTGTTTCTCCTTTCATCGTCTTCTTTCCATCTTGATTATGCGGAGCTTTTTTCGTTCCGTACATTCTCTTAGACGAGAAATTTCTCAAAAAGTTTCACCCTTATGATTTTTTTAAGAAACTTTTTTCTCCTGCGAGCGGGCTCTTGCATTTTCCGCCGCCGCGGCATACAATGAGGACATATTTCACCCGGGAGGGCGTTTTTATGAACTATATTGGCATCGACCTCGGCGGCACGAACATCAAGGGCGCACTCGTGAGCGCGAAGGGCGAGATCTTAAAGGAGCATTCTATCCCGACGTGCGTCGATCTCGGCCCCGAGGCGGTCGCGGGACGCATCGGTCAGGTCATCGCGCAGCTCTCTATCGGCGAGGACACCGTCGGCGGCGTGGGCGTCGGCTGCCCCGGCACGGTGGACGACGCGAGCGGCATCGTGCGCTTTGCGGCGAACCTGAATTTTGTGAACTTCGACCTGCGAAGCGCGCTGCGCGCGCATACTGCGCTTCCCATCCACCTCGGCAACGACGCAAACGCCGCGGCGCTGGGCGAGGCGCTGTTCGGCTGCGGCTGCGGCGCGGAGAGCACCATCGTCGTCACGCTCGGCACGGGCGTCGGCGGCGGCGTGGTGCTCGGCGGCAAGCTCCTGACAGGCTACACGGGCGCGGCGAGCGAGATCGGCCACATGGTCATCGCGGAAAACGGCGAAGAGTGCACCTGCGGCAGCCGCGGATGCTTCGAAGCCTACTCCTCCGCCACGGCGCTGATCCGCGACACGAAGCGCACCATGGCCGCGCACCCCGAGAGTCTGCTGCATGCGATTGCCGCGGAGCAGGGCGGTGTCGACGGCCGCACAGCGTTTCTCGCCAAGGAGCGCGGCGACGAGGCGGGCGCGCAGGTCGTGGAGGACTACATCGAGCATCTGGCCTGCGGGCTCACAAATCTTGTCAACATTTTCTTCCCCGAAGTGCTGGCCCTCTCGGGCGGCGTAGCAAATCAGGGCGACGCGCTGCTCCTGCCGCTGCGCGAAAGGGTGCGCGAGCGTTCGTTCGGCTCGCGCTATGCCGTCTCGCACACGCGCATCGAGCTCTGCACGCTCGGCTACCGCGCGGGCGTGATCGGCGCGGCGATGCTCGCGCGCGAGTGAGCGTAAAATAGCGTAAGATATGATAAGGCCCTCCGCATTTCTGCGGAGGGCCTTTTTTACCGGTAGCCGTCGGGCTCGGCCGAGCCTTCGATCAAAAACTGCACCTCGTCCACGCCGCCGAGCGACAAAATGGACTGCTCGAGCGCGCTCAGCATCAAATCGCGCTCCGCCTCGTTCTCCGGCAGTGAGACGTTAGCCGGGAGATTCAGATAGCACACGCCGTTTTCGATGCGAGAGGAGATGACCGCAAAGTCCTCCGGCAGGAGCGAGACGAGCGAATCGTCCTCCGGCCCCTGCGCGAGCGCTTCGAGCAGCGCGTTCACGCGCGTCTGGCCCTCGTAGAGCGCGAGCGTCTGCTGCTCGGCGCGCAGTTCGCCTGTCTTGCTGTCGAGGAAATAAAGCGACACGGTGATCGGCCGCAGGCCACTCTCACGCGAGGAAAGCAGCGTATCCGCCGAGAGCAGCACTTGCGTCTCGCGGTACGGCAGCTCGCGCCCGTCCGCCGTGATGCTCACAGCGTTCACATTCGGCAGCTGCGTCAGCGTCAGCGTGATGCAGTAGTCAGCGAGCGACAGGTCGATGCCCGTCAGGCGCGCATACTGTGCGCTCAAGTCGATCTGCGCGCGGCGGCCCGACACCTTGAGCGACTTGAGCGCCGTTCCCTCCGGGATGGGCGACGAGAGCGACGGCTCGTCGGGCCCTGCGAGCAGCGCCTCCATCAGCGCGCGGACACAGTCTTCGGTCTCCATCGCGCCGTCGAGCGTCAGACGCTTTTCCTGCGTGCGGATGGCGTCGCCGCCGCCCGCGGAGTTGGGATCGCTGAGAAAATAGAGCTCGTAGCCGTTTTCGTCCATCTCCTGCACGTGCTGGGCCGCGCAGGCGCAGAGAAGCGAAAGCAGGAGGACTAATGCCGCAGTCAGGGAAAGACGTCTTCTCATGTCTCATCCCCTCCCTCTTCGCAGCGCGGCAGGCGCACGGTAAACACCGTTCCGCCGCCCTCGCGGGCGCGGACCTCGATGCTGCCGCCGCGGCGGCGCGCCGTGTCGGCGGCGATGGAAAGGCCAAGGCCTGTACCGCCCGCGGCGCGCGAGCGCATCTTGTCCACGCGGTAGAAGCGGTCGAAAATGCGGGGCATGTCCCCCTCCGGAATGCCGATGCCATTGTCGCTGACAGTGAGAAGGCAGTCCTTTTCATCCCCCGCGAGCAGCAGCTTCACAAAGCCGCCGGGGCGGTTATACTTGATGGCGTTTTCCGTCAGGTTGTAGATGATCTCGTGAATTTCATCCTCGCTCGCAAGGGTCTGTCCCTCGCGGCGAATTTCACACGAGAGGTCGACCTGCTTTTCCTCGGCCACGAGGCGCAGCATACGCACCACGCGCGCCATCACGGACGAGAGGTCGACGCGCTGCGCCTCGGGCAGCATGCCGCTGTCCAGGCGCGTCAATCGCAGCAGATTTTCCGTGATGCGCGCCAGGCGCTCGGACTCCTGCTCGATATCACCGACAAATTCGCGCACGGTCTGCGCGTCCATGTTCTCCGTCTGCAAAATGGAGTCGGACAGAAGCCTGATGCCCGCCAGCGGCGTTTTGAGCTCGTGGCTCGCGTCCGACACGAAGCGGCGGCGAGCGTCCTCCGTCGTTTGCAACCGGTCAGCCATGTCGTTGAACTCGGCGGCGAGCTCGCTGATCTCGTCGTGCCCGCCGACCTCGGCGCGGTGGCTGTACGAGCCCTCGCGCATCTTGCGGATGGCGTCGGTCAGTACGCCGAAGCGCCGCGTCAGCACGCGGGATAAGAGTACGCTGATCCCGCCGGCGAACACCAGCACGACCGCCGAAATCGTCAGGAGATTGCGCTGCAGGGACAGCAGCAGCTCCGCTTGCTCGGTGTCGTATTCGTAGGCATACACCGCGCCGATGGTCTGGCTGTGGTAGATGACCGGCGAGGCCGCGCGGCTTTTGAACGCCTTGTCTGAAAATTCGGTGTAAAAGACGTCTTCTCCGCGAAGCGCCTGCACAAGCTCTGTATAAAAGGCGTAGCGGCCGATCGCGCCGTCGGTCTCGCGCGTGTCATATAGCACACGGCCCGAGGCGTCCGTCACAAGCACGCGGGAGATGCCCGTCTCCTCCACGAGCGTCATCGCACCCGCGACGTTTTCCTCGCTCAGCTCTTCAAGGCCCGAAAGCGCCGTCACCATCACCGAAACGCTGCCCTGCAGCGAGCTCTGCTTAGAGCGGAACGTCAGGTTTTCCGACGTAATGAGCGGATATGTGTTCAGCAGGATCAGCACCGCCAGAATGATGGCGATATAGCTGAAGCTGAATTTTCGCTGCAGGCTCGCATGCATCTGCACGGCGCTGCCCCCCTTCTCTTTCTTTTAGTGGGAAATCAGTCCTTCAAGTAGTACCCCACGCCCCATTTGGTCAGGATGTGCTGCGGCGCGGCGGGGTTTTCCTCGAGCTTTTCGCGAAGCCGCCGGATGTGCACATCCACTGTGCGGTAGTCGCCTGCGTAGGTGTAGCCCCAAACGAGGTCCATCAGATTCTCGCGTGAATAGACACGGCGCGGATTCTTGACAAGAAGCTCGATGAGGTCGTATTCCTTGGCCGTGAGCTCGACGATCTCACCGTTTTTGACGGCGACGCGCTGCTCGGGGTCGAGCGTGATGCCGCCCGCGGTCAACAGGAGCGTTTCAGGCTGCTTTTGCTGCGGTGCGGCGTTCGCGCGGCGCAGCAGCGCGCGGATGCGCGCTTTGAGCTCTAAGATGTTGAACGGCTTTGTGATATAGTCGTCCGCGCCGGACTCAAGACCGATGATCTTGTCGGCGTCCTCGCTGCGGGCGGTCAGCATGATGATGGGCACATTGGAAAATTCGCGGATGCGCATGCAGGCCGTCAGCCCGTCCACCTGCGGCATCATCAGATCGAGGATGATGAGGTCAAACCCGCCGCTTTTCGCCATGTCGATGGCGGTCGCGCCGTCGTAGGCGGTCTCGACCGTGTAGCCCTCGTTTTCCAGATTGAATTTCATGCCCTTGACGAGAAGCTGCTCGTCGTCAACCACCAGAATTTTCATCGCCATCCTCCTCCGTGAATGTGATCTCCGCGCGGAATCCCTCGAGCTTCGCCTCTCCGATACCCTTGACGTTCAAAAGGTCCTCCGCTGCCGTAAAATCGCCGTGCTCTGCGCGGTAGTCGATGATCGCCTGCGCGAGCGACGGGCCGATGCCCGTCAGCGTTTCAAGCTCCTCCGCCGTCGCGGTATTGACGTTCACAAGCGTCACAACGCGCGTGGGCGCGGTGATCTCGTCGGTCTTGTCCTGCGTCGTCACGGTGTAATTCCCGTGCGAGGCACCCTCGTAGGCCGTTTTGTGCAGAAAAACGAGCGAAGCGGCGAACAGCATCGTCAGCGCGGCGAGCACAAGGTAGACGCCGCTGACTTTGGTTTTCTTTTCTTTCTTTTCCACGGTTGCGCTCGCCTGCCTTTTTTGCTATACTAATGTCGAAGCGTGCCGAATGGCGCGCTCCTCTTCACTGTATTCTATTTGATTGTATCATACAACGAGGTATATTTCCATGAAAAAACGCCGCTGGTTTTCACTTTTTTTATCTTTTGCGCTCCTGCTCCCGCTCTTTTCACTGACGTGCGCCGACGCCTATGAGGACTTTGACCTCGACGCGAAGGCCGGCCTTCTCATTGAGGCCGACACGGGCGAAATTCTCTACGAGAAAAACGCCCATCAGGAGAACTTCCCCGCGTCGCTCACAAAGGTGATGGTCGCGCTGCTGGTGTTTGAAGCCATCGACGAGGGCAAGATCGCGCTGACCGACTCCGTCACCGCGACGGAATCGGCGTTCGAGGGGCTGTCGAGCGACGGCAGCACGGCGAACATCGTCCCCGGCGAAACGATGACGGTCGAGCAGCTGCTCAACTGCATGCTCATCGTCTCGGCGAACGAGACGTGCAACATTTTGGGCGAAACGCTCTACGGCTCGGTCGACGCCTTTGTCGCGCGCATGAACGAGCGCGCGACGGAGCTCGGCTGCGAGCACACGCATTTCGCCAACGCCACGGGTCTTCACAACTCCCAGCACTACACGACCGCGTGGGACCTCTACCTCATCACGCGTGAGGCGATGAAGCACGACAAATTCATGGAGATCTGCAACTCCAAGAGCTACACCGTGCCCGCCACGAACATGACCGACAAGCCGCGTGAGCTGCATTCGACGAACTTTCTCATTTCCAACTGGCGCGCCCGCGGTTATGTGTACCGCGACGCGCAGGGCATCAAGACCGGCTCGACACCCGAGGCGGGCTACTGCCTCATTTCGTCCGCCCTGCGCGGCAGCCGCCACATGATCAGCGTGGTGCTGGGCGCAGAGCGCGTGACGCTCGAGGACGGTGTGACCATCCAGACGCGCAGCTTCTCCGAAACGTCGCGCATGTTCGACTGGGGCTTTGACAACTTTGTCCTCCGCGACATTCTCTCCTCCTCCGACCTTGTGCAGGAGGTGCCCGTCGCGCTTTCGAACGAGGCGAGCTACGTTTCGACCCACGCGGCGGAGGATATCTCCTGTCTTCTGCCCGACAATGTCGAGCCCGACATGCTTGAGCGCACCGTGACGCTCACGAACGACACGGTCGACGCGCCCGTTTCCGCGGGCGACGTGCTCGGCAAGCTGACGCTCTCCTACAATGGTAAGGTCTACGCCGAGACGGACCTCTTAGCGCTGAACGATGTATCGGCCTCGTGGTTCCTGACGGCGCAGCGCAGGGTGTCTGACTTTTTCGCAAAGCCGCTCGTCCGCATTCTGTTGATCGTGGTCGTACTGCTGATCGTCGCGCTCGTCGTCTATGTGACGATGTTCTCCCGCCGCCGTCGCTACGGCCACCGCCGCCGCGGCGCGGCACACGGCGGCTACCACGGGCGGAGAAGAAGATTCTAAGTACTTCAAAAAGCGGTAAAGCCGCTTTTTTGAGAAAGGCCACACTCCGCTTTGTGCCTTGCCGCCGCTGGCGGCTGCGACACGCGCGGAGCGAGAGGTGTCGATCGCCACGCACTGGTCGCGGCGATCGACGATCAAAATTCTTTGCGTCTGCGAACGCAAAAGCAAAAAGGAAGGGACGCGAAAGCGTCCCTTTTTAGTTGAGTGTGATCACGTTGTTCCCCTGCGGGAACTCCACGAAGCGGATGGAGTAGATGTCGGCGGTGATGTAGGCGCTGCGGCCGGGGTGGAACAGCGTGATATAGTCGTTTCCGACCTCCTGTAGCGTGCCGACCGCCACGACCGTGTTCTGCGAACCGACGAGGAAGCTCACGATGACTGCGCGGCCGATGTTGCGCGCGAGCATCCCCTTCCACGAATTGTAGGCCATCTTGTCGACGGTCTGCGACTCTTCGATCTTGTCGGGCGTGGGCTGGAACCGCCCGCTCGCGCCGCCCTGCAGCACGAGCGACATGCCCCCCGCCCCCGACGATCCTCCAAGCATTTCCTCATAGCTCTGGCTCGCGTTGTTGTTACTGTTGTTATTACTGCTATTATTGCTGCTATTATTGCTGTTGCCGCTCTGCTGCGCGCTCGCCATGGCGGGCACGGCAACCATCTGCTCATAAAGGCACGGCATGCTTTTTCCCATCTGGATCATAAAAACGTCCTCTCCCTTTCCCGTTGCTGCTGATTTGCTTTTCTCAGGTGTCGTAATACGCGGCGGTGGGGTTATAAAAACAGTGGTCGCCGATACGCATGACGAACGTCCCCACATTTGAAGGAAAATTCGCGCGGCAGGACGGCGAAAACGGGTTAAAGAACCACAGCGCCGTTCCAAGGCCGTTCAATCGGTTGCCCGCGATGGCCCAGTCCGCGATCTCGTAATGGATATCGGTCGGGCGCATGTTGTAGATGTTCTGCGGGTTGTAGCTGCCGCGCTCGGTCTCGCTCGCGCAGACGAACTGCCCCGGCTGAAAGATGATATTGCGGATGCTGCCCTGCCCCACGCGCGCGTATTCGCCGCCCGTCGAGCGCACGCGGTTCATCACGACGCTCGCCACGGCTTTCATCCCATTCTCGCCCTCGCCGCCCGCCTCGCACTCGATGAGGCGTGCGAGCAGCTCCCTGTCGGAATAGGCCATGTCGATCTCCTCCCCCATTTTTTCTTCCCCGACAGTCTATGCGACTCCCGTGCGCATGGAAACCGAGACGCGCAAAAAAAGCACCGAAAGCCGTTTTGCTTTCGGTGCTTTCGCTTTGTTCAGTTTTCCTCGTCCGGCGGTGGAAGCTCTTCCGCTTCCGGCGGCGTCGCGCCGTAGGCGCCCTTCATCTTGAGCTCCTGCCACTGCTCTTTCGTGATAAGCAGCTGGCGGGGCTTTGAGCCTTCGAACGGGCCCACGATGCCGCGCGTCTCCATCTCGTCGACGATGCGCGCCGCGCGCGAATAGCCGAGCTTCAAGCGGCGCTGGAGCATCGAGACGGACGCCTGACCCGTCTCCATGACCACGTCAATCGCGGCGGGGAGCAGCTCATCCACATCGTCGGCGGCGTTCTGCTCGGGTGCGGCATTGCTGCCGCCCTTGCCGCCGCCTTTCTCCTTTTCGGCGACGGCGGCGTTGATCTTGTCGATGACGGATTCGTCGTAGTCCGTCTCGCCGTTTTCCTTGACGAAGTTGACCACGCGCTCGATCTCCTCGCTCGAGATGAAGCAGCCCTGCACGCGCTTGGGCTTGCCTTCGCCCAGCGGGGCATAGAGCATATCGCCGCGGCCCACGAGCTTTTCCGCGCCCGCGGTGTCGAGGATGATGCGCGATTCCATCGCGGAAGCGACCGCGAACGCGATGCGGCTCGGAATGTTGGCCTTCATCAGGCCCGTGATGACGTCCGCGGACGGACGCTGCGTCGCGATAACCAGGTGCATGCCCGCGGCGCGGCCCATCTGCGCCACGCGGCAGATCGACTCTTCGACCTCCTTCGCCGCGACGAGCATCAAGTCGGCCAGCTCGTCGATGACAACGACGACGCTCGGCAGCTTTTTGAGCGTTTCGTCCGTCTCCGCCACCTTATTGTAGGAGGCAAGGTCCTTGACGTTGTGCTCGGAGAACATCTTGTAGCGCTTCATCATTTCGTACACGGCCCATTGCAGCGCGCCCGCAGCCTTTTTCGGGTCGGTGACGACGGGGATGAGCAGGTGCGGGATGCCGTTGTAGGGCGCAAGCTCGACCATCTTCGGGTCGACCATGATAAAGCGCACCTCTTCGGGCGTCGACTTATAGAGCATCGAGACGATCAGCGAGTTCGTGCACACGGACTTACCGGAGCCCGTCGTACCGGCGATGAGCACGTGCGGAAGCTTCGAGATATTCCCGACGATGTTCTTGCCGCTGATGTCCTTGCCGACGGCGAAGGCCGTGGTGGAAGGATGGGTGGTGAACTCCGTGGATTCGAGCACCGTGCGGATGCTGACGGGCGAAACGAGCTTGTTCGGCACCTCGACACCCACGACGGAGATCTTGTCGGGGATGGGCGCGATGCGCACGCCGCTCGCGCCCAGCGCAAGGGCGATATCGTCCTGCAAATTTGTGATCTTCGAGAGCTTCACGCCCTGACTGAGCGTGAACTCATAGCGCGTGACCGACGGGCCGCGCACCACATCGCCCGGCTGGGCGTCCACGCCGAAGCTCGTGAGCGTCTGCGCCAAGCGGCGGGAGTTGTTGCGCAGCTCCGCGCCCGCCTCAGCGGCGTTCGTCACGCTGCCCTCTTTTAAGAGCGTGATGGGCGGATACTGATATGAAGGCGGCTGGGGCTGCGCGTCGCTGCCCTCGATCTCGCGCGTGACCTCCTCGCGCGCGGCATCGACCTCGGCGCGGCGGAGCTTGTCCTCCTGCTTGTCGGTCAGCACGGCGGGAACCGTCGTTGCTGCTGCGGCTGCGGCGACGGGTGCGCTCTGCACGCTCGGCGTGGGCGCGGCAAACGGCGTGTGCATCACAGGTGCGGGTGCCGGGACGACCGGCGCGGGCGCGCTCGGCGCTGTATCAAACGGCGGCAGGTCGAAGTCGTCGGCCTCCACCGTCACAGGCTTAACGGGTGCGGACGGCGCGGTGGCAGGCGAAACGGGTGCAGCGGTCTTTGTCTCCGCGGCGCTTCCGCCCGCTAACAGCTCGTCGGGGCTCTTGATATTATCGGACTTCTTGCGGAAGAAGCCGCCCGTGGGATTTTTCTTGATGACGCGCTCCTCGCCGTCGAGCGGAATGTCGATGGCGGCGTCCGGCGTATGGATCGGCGCACTGCGGCGCGGTGCATGGGTGTGCTGCGGCGGAAGGTCCTCTTCCTCCACCGGCTCATAGGGCACGCGCTCGTGCGAGCGCACGGCCTCGATCACGGCGGCAGGCGTCAAGCGGAACGCCATCATCAAAAACGCGACGAACAGCACAACGAGCAGGACCATCGCCAGCACCTTTTTCACCAGCAGCACCAGCATGATCGCAAGCGATGCAGACACCGCGCCGCCGGACTCGAGCGCGTTGCCGCTCGTCCACAGAAGCTTCAAGATGCCATCCATGTTGACATACTTCTCTTTGCAGAGGGCGATGTGCATGATCGCGCCGAACACGACCGGCAGCAGCGCCGTGCCGACAAGGCAGGACGCGACGTTCCGCCCACGGTGGAAGAGCAGAATGTAGCTCCCCAGCAGCAGTGCGGGCGCGACGAGGTAATAACCCCAGCCAAAGAGCGACCGGCACAGCTTCGCCGGCTGATCGAGCAGCCACGCGCCCGACTGGAAATAGCTAAAGCCCAGGCACAGCGCCAGCACCAGCAGGATTGCGCCCGCGACCTCGCGGCGGATGGGGCGCTTTTGATTCTTCTTCGCCGTGCGCTTGCCGGAAGACGAGGAGCGGGACGAACCCGTCGTTTTCTTTTTCGTTGTGGTGGTTTTTTTCTTCTGTTGTGCCATGATTCACCTCAGAATCAAAAATTAGTGCAGGATCGTGAGCACCAGCGTCAGCACGCCGGCGGCCCAGCAGTAATAGGCAAACGCGCCGAAACGGCCCTTGTCGGCAACATAGCGCAGCAGGCGGATGCTCGCATAGCCCGACACCGCCGCGACGACGACACCGACGAGGTACACGGGCACGCTGGAGAAGTCGATGCCCGCGTCGATCGCGTCCTTGAGTGTCAGGATGTTCGCCCCCAACACCGCGGGGATGGAGAGCAGAAATGCAAAGCGCACAGCGAACTTGCGCTCAAAGCCCGTGAAGCAGCCCGCCGTGATCGTCATGCCGGAGCGGGAGATTCCCGGGCACAGCGCGATGGCCTGACCGATACCAACGAGCAGCGCGTCGAGCATTGTGGCGGTCTTTTCCGTCTTGCGGCCATGGTGCACACGGTCGCTCGCAAAGAGCAGGATGCCCGTGACGATCAGCGCGCCGCCGATAAAGTACATATTATCACTCAGCTCCGTGAAAAAACGGCGAAACGGCACCATGACGAAAAGCGGCAGCGTGCCCACAATGATGAGCAGAATAAGGCGGCGCGCAGGCGGCACGGGGTTCGGCGTGCGATGATGGGCAAGGTCGCCGATGCCGGTAAAAAACTCCACGATCATATCGCGGATATCGTCCCAGTAAGCGGCAAACACCGCCACGAGCGTGCCGAGGTGGAGCAACACATCGAAAAAGTCGGGCACGTTGCTCGCGCCCTGCATGTTCAGCAGGTGCTCCGCGATGGCGAGATGTCCGGAGGACGAGATCGGTAAAAATTCCGCGATCCCCTGCACAAGGCCAAGGATAACGGCGGTCAAAACTGACATAGAAAACAACTCCTTTTGCGTTTTGTTCTGTAATGGCAATATTCTAACAGGATAATTATAGCACGCTTGTTCGCGGAATACCACCCCGAATTGCCGCATCTTCTTTTTCTTTCCTTTTTCGGCACATCCCTTGCGAACGCAGGACGAATGTGCTATGATTGGCGTGGACTATCAGAAAAGGAGAGATAGAAATGACCTATAACTACCGCACCAAGGGCGTTTGCTCCAAGGAAATGCACATTGAGCTGAACGATGACCACACCATCAAGAGCGTGGAGGTCATCGGCGGCTGCAACGGCAACCTCCAGGGCATTTCGCGCCTGGTCGAAGGCATGAAGGCCGAGGATGCCATCGCGCGCATGCGCGGCATCCGCTGCGGCTTCAAGAATACCTCCTGCCCCGATCAGCTCGCCATCGCGCTGGGCGAGGCGCTGGCGCAGGACAAGCAGTAAGCCGTCATTTTTTGCCCGCGCGGTGCATCGCACGGGCAAAAATGCATAAAATCCTGCAAAATGCCGTTTCCCTCTCTGGACAAACGGCAATAAACTGTGTATACTGTTAAAAAATAAGCATTCAACGCACTATCAACGCAAAACATTTCGCTTTTGCCGGTCTGACGGGGGAACTTCATGGACATTGATATGGATATCAAAGAGCTCGAAGCGTTCGTCTACGTGGTGGAAAACTGCAGCTTTTCCCGCGCCGCGGAGCTGCTGCACCTGACGCAGCCGACCATCAGCTCGCACGTCTCCGCACTGGAGAGAAAACTGAATATCAAGCTCATCGTCCGCACCACGAAGGAGACCTACCCCTCCGACGCGGGCAAGCTCCTCTACAAATACGCCAAGGAGATCTTACAAGTGCGCGAGAATGCGGCCATCGCGCTGCGCAACTTCTCGCAGGAAATGAAGGGTACGATCTCCATCGCGGCCTCCACGGTGCCGAGCCAGTATTATCTGCCGCACCTTTTGCAGGACTTCCGCGCCCGCTATCCGGACATCACCTTCAATATCCAGATGGAGGACAGTCCCAAGGTCGTGGAGCTCGTCGCCACGCGCAGCGTGGAGATCGGCTTCTGCGGCACGATGGTGGCGAGCCACAAATGCGTCTATCAGGATTTTGCCAGCGACCCGATGGTGCTCATCACGCCGAACACCGAAAAGTACCAGGCCTTTGCGGGCAAGCCCTTCCCCATCGAGCAGCTCAAAGAAGAGACGTTCATCAGCCGCGAAAAGGGCAGCGGCACGTATCAGGCGGGCAAGGAACTCTTAAATGAGCTCGGCATCGACATCGCCCAGCTGCGCACCGCGGTCGAGATCCGCTCGACCGAGAGCGTCAAGCAGATGGTCAGCGAGGGTCTCGGCGTCGGTCTCATCGCACAGAGCGCCGCGCAGGACTATGTTCAGTTCGGAAAGCTTCTCGCCTTCCCCTTCCCCGACTCGCGCTTCCGCCGCCAGCTCTATATCGTCAAGCACAAAAACAGCATTTTATCGCCCATTGCGCAGGTGTTTTACGACTATGCGCGCAAGGCAAAGGACAAAGCATCCGCCAAATAAGGCGGATGCTTTTTTACAGGGATCGCACGCTTTTTTGTCCGATTTTTTCGCGAAATTGTCATTTACTTTTTTCCCTCTCTGGTATATGATAATGCAATAGGTCAACGGCTGCGCTGCACCGGTAAAGCAGCAGGCCTTACGGGAGGGAAAGCGATGGACTGCCGCGATTCCGCGCTGTTTACAGGCGTGGACGAAGCATCGTGCGAAAATATGCTGCGTTGCTTCAGCGCGTATGAGCAGCGCTTCAGCGCAGGACAGACTATCCTCACCTGCGGGCAGCAGCAGGACATGATCGGCGTGCTGCTCTCGGGCAGCGCGGCGCTTCTGCGCCTGCACGCCGACGGCAACCGCACCGTGCTTGAAAGCATGGACGAGGGCAGCGTCTTTGGCGAGGAGCTGGCGTTCACCGGCTTTCGCGACGGCAGCGCGCTCATCGAGTGCCGCGAGGACTGCCGCGTCATCTTCATGCGCTATGACCAGATCACAAAGCGCTGCGAAAACGCCTGCGCCTGCCACAGTCAGGTCGTAACGAACCTCTTCCAACTGCTCTCGAAAAAGTCTCTGCATCTGAGCCGCCGGATCGAGGTGCTCGCCTGCCGCTCCATCCGCGAAAAGTTGCTGTGCTTTTTCGAGCAGCTCGCCGACGAGCACGGCAGCCGGACGTTCCCCCTGCCGTTTTCCCTCAGCATGCTCGCCGACTACATCAGCACCGACCGCAGCGCCATGATGCGCGAGATGCGCAAGATGCGCGAGGAGGACCTCATCAGCACCGAAGGCCGCAGCGTGACGCTGCTTTAGTTTTTTGCAAGTATTTTTCGTAAATGCAAGTTTTCCTGCATCGTCAGAATTTTGATATTCATTGACGCAAGAAAACTTTCATGATATAAATATAGCATCATTCCATATTCCCGGCGCTGCGTCCAGGAATCCCGCCTGCCGTTCTCCCCGGACGGCACGGCGCTGAATCTCAACAAAAAGGAGAATCATTCATGTATCGCATCGTGAAGAAAGAAGCGCTCAAGCCCACCGTGACCCTCTACGAGATCGAGGCGCCAATGGTGGCAAAGAAGGCCGAGCCCGGCCAGTTCATCATC
>UMCO01037091.1_pt1 | contig 16252 bp, 9 predicted proteins | sample 1964251 | NCBI WGS metagenome assembly UMCO01 (sample SAMEA4835970, study PRJEB28245) | human gut metagenome | biome: gut microbiome; material: fecal sample | place: Denmark | collected 2008
TGAGGTCTTTACGGGGATGCGTGGATGTTTATCCGCCATGTTGGAGGTGCTTTTATGCCTTGTTTTGGCATCTTTTTTGCCGATGGCTGTTTTTTTGGCTGTAAACGGAAAGTATGGAAAAGCCTTTCCGCATCCATACGCTCCTTCTCACACTTACGGCGTTCATCGCCGAACAGGTCAAGATGAGGATGCCTACGTTGTTTCTCCCGCTCAATCCACTGGATAGTAGATGGCTACAAATGTACAACACATTCAGGAAGAATCATACTGTTTGCCGGATTGTTTTTTACTCCCGTGAGGTAAAAGGATATCTATTGTCTGAAGTAGTGAAAGAAGAATGATAACTTTGTGTCAGGTTAGCCTTAATAAATAGAATTTTATCTTTAATTTTGTGATTACTTAATTGCTAAGTTTATGAAAACACAAATACTCAAGGCAACCTTACTTGCTTTTATCATTTTCTTTTCTTGTCATCAGGTAAGTCAGCAACACCCTATATTGGAGCAAGCCGAGAAAGTTATGTCCGAACATCCGGATAGCGCTTTATTCTTGTTGGAACAGGTTGCAACCCCAGAAAAGATGCCGGAGCGCGATTATGCCACTTGGTGCTTGTTAATAACAGAGGCTCGTGATAAGAACTATATCGAACATACTTCGGATTCCTTGATCAATGTCGCAATACAATACTTCGAAAAGAAAAAAGATATAAACCGACTGTCCGAAGCTTATTATTGTCAAGGCAGGATTCTTTCAGAACTGAGCGCTTCGGAAGAAGCCTTAACTGCTTACTTAAAGGCAAAGGAATTGGTACGAGAAACATCTGATCGAGATTTGGAGGCGCTATCAATAATCATTTAGGAACTTTATACTGGAAAAATAGAAAATTTAAAGAAAGTTTAGTTTGCTATCAGAAAAGTTATCGAAATTATAAAATATGTAGGGATACGATTGGAATAATTAATACAATGCAAAATATTGGAGAATGTATGCGTGAGTCTGGACAACTTGATAGTGCTTATCACTATTTAGATGGTGCTTTAAAGCTTGCTAGACAGGGAGGTATTACATCTTATACCGCTTATTTATTGTCCTCTTTGGGCAATATATATACAGAAAAAAACTATATGAAAAGGCTTTGGCATACAAGAAAGCTTCTTTGAACTATTCAGAAAAGAGAAATACAATCTATTCTTGCTATTATTCTATCGGAAAATTATATGGAAATCTACATAAGTTGGATTCTGCATTGTTATTTGCAGAGATGGCTCTTGCGAGCACTGATTTATATGTGGAGTGTGGTGCTAACTGGCTAATATATACTTTATATGTAAAAAAGCAGGATTATAAGAAAGCATGTACATATAATGAACGTTACCTTTTACTCCGGGATTCAATCGAACAGGTATATCAACCTCAAAAATTGGCGAAAGTAGAAGCTTTATATAATAAAGAGCGTTTAATCAGCAAGCAAAACCAGCAAATGCATACAGCTCGTAGCAGGCAAGATTTCCTGCTTATCTGCTTTCTTTGTGCTTGTCTTGCAATAGGGATAGTCTATGTGATCATGTTCCAAATAATCAGTAAACATAAATTGAGAAATAAAGAAATACAGAAGCTATTGCAGAAAAATGAAAGTCTTTTGCTGAGCGATAAGCAGGAGATGGAGAAAAAAGACATCGCTTTGCAGACTATCCAGAAGCAATTGGAAGAGAACCATCTGTTAATAGACTCCTTGACTGAGACAATCCAGACATTGGAAAATGATAATTTATCTCAACTGGAAATATACAAACAGCAACAGGAAGAGGCTAATATCGAACAATCTAAACTTCTCAAAGAGAAAGAGACGATTCTTAAGCAAAAAGAGGAATTAATAAGCAATAAGGATATACTACTTAGACAGAAAGATACACAATTGCAGTCTATATTAGAAAAAAATGGAAAGTTAGAGCAACGTATTCTTCTTTCAATAAAAGAGAAAGAAGAATTGGAAAGACAAAGAAGTGTACTAAGCCAAGAACTGGATGCAAATGTAAAGGCGCAAAAACAACTGAGCCTGGATTGGGAGTCACTGCGGCTTCAGCAAGAAGAACAATTGCGAAAAGAACAAGAGGTAGCCGGTGAACTCAAACAAAAATCCAGGATGTATGAAGCATGGATACAAAAATTGATTCATCAAGATGAATTTTTGCTTAATCTATCCGATAATAGACAACAATTGTATCCTTTAAACTTTAATAAGGATGTGTTTTATGAGCATTTTTCTTCGGTATTTCCTGGATTTGTAGAATATTTGTTCATACAGTATAAATTGGATGAGCGAGAATTGTTAATCTGTTGTCTGGTTAAACTGGGGGTAAAAACTGGTAAAATTGCGACTATACTAAACTTAGCACCAGATACGATCACAAAACAGAAAGCCGAGATAAAAGAAAAATACTTTAATGTGTCTGAAAAGCAAAGTTTAGACCGATTTCTTGAAAAATTATTATGGTAAAATCCGGTTTTTTGTCTGGTCGAATCCGGTTTTTGAAAGTAAAAGTGAATTTTTAATGTATGAGATCAGATTTATATGTCTGAAAATTAGTAAATTATTTGTTTTTTATTCTATACTGAACTTATTTTTTCTAATCCGGTTTTTTTTGTGTTTTATGTCTGAAATTTGCATTAGAATTTAGAAAGGTAAGAGTTATGAATAAAAATTTGCTTATTTTTATGGATGGTATTGTATGTTTATTTTTTCTGACTTCAGAATGGAATAACATGCTGTCCTGATTATGTGAAGGTTCTTTTATGATTAAGAGCTAAGCATGGTCAAGGCGGTTTTAAAATTTTGTAGGATACAATGAAAGCATTATTCATAATTGTTTTATGTTTATTGAATACATTATTAGAGGCTCAAAATATTTGTTTGAAGGGGCGTCTTGTAGATGAACATAAAAATGCGGTCTCTTCTGCAACAGTTCGCTGTTTCATACACGATTCAGTGTTTGTAAAGGGAGATTATCAGTGATAGTTCCGGTAATTTTTCAATAACAGCACCTGTTTCTCCTTCTGGATATAAATTGGTTATAAATTATATTGGTTATAAGGAACATGTCCTTCATACAAAGGGCGATTTGGGTGAATTGCAGTTAGGTGATATTGTTTTGATAGAAGAAAGTAATAAGCTGGATGAGGTTGTTGTCACTGGTCGACAAATAACGCGTACTACTGATAAGGTCTTGTATTTTCCTTCCAAAGAACAGTTACGTCATGCATCGGATGGTTATAAAGCATTGGCGTTAATGATGATACCGACATTGGATGTCGATCCGTTTACAAAAAAGGTATCGACTATTCAAGGAGAAACATTGCTCCTCATCAATGGACGGGAAGCTTCGAGCGATGAGATCCGAAACCTGAATCCCAAAGATATTCTCCGTATTGATTTTTATGATCAACATCATCCTGAATATCCGAATGCGAATTCTGTTGTCGACTATATTTTAGAACATCATGATAGAGGAGGGATGGTCGCTATGAATGGGCAACAGCATTTGAATAAAGGAAACGGTAGTTATGGAGCTACAGGACAGATTTTTAACAAAAAGTCCGAGTTTATTGTTTCAGTTTCAGACAGCTATAATAATTATACTCCTAAACGTGGCTATGAAACTTCGACTTATTTAAAATCGACAAAGGAAACGATCGTGAATGAAGCTTCAAGTTTACCCTCTCCTCAAAATAGTAATAGTATAAATAGCTATTTTAATTATCTTTACCATGATAAGCACAATCAACTTTATACAACTTTAGTCTTGAATCAGGAAAAATCGGATGAGGATGATTTAAGTATGCAAACGTACAGCAATGACCCGGTCCGGTATAAAGTGGATGACAATTCTTCTTCTCATAATTTTAATCCTGCTTTGAGGATAGAATATACCGGGAGTCTAAAACACGAACAGTATATACGTTTCCGTTTAAGTGGAAATTACAATCAGAATAAGTATGACAGACAGTATGAGGCTTTACAAAATGACAAAATTACTTTAGCTTATAATACACATGCAAAAGAAAATAATTATAGGGTAATTCCTCAACTGATGTATAGGAAAACTGTACGAAAAAGCGATGTTCTCTTTGTCCTGTTGAACTATGACCATACTTATGCCCATACTCAATATGAAATCGATGGACAGCTTTCGGATGATTACCAAACAAAGGGAGAAGGGAGGTTGACATTAGGATATGCTTTTCGGTTAAAAAATAAATTGAAAATGACTGTTCAATGGGCCGATCAGTTGACTTATATCGATAATAAGAAAGAATCTTCTTTACAACATTTTTTCAGTCCCGGACTTTTTATGACTTATATGATTAATGAGAATAATTCGATACGTTTTACCACGGCTCTTGAATCGGGTGATCTTGGGTTGCAATATCGTTCTTTAACAGAGCAAAGAATTGATAAATATCAGATACGCAGAGGTAATCCAGAGATAAAGGTATTGAAATTTTATTTGACGGGTTTGACTTATTCTTTAAATACGCCTGTTTTCAATCTTACTTATCATACTTCGTTTGAAGTGACGACAGATGTCCCTTATGAACGAGTATCTTATGATGAAAGCCGGAATTTGTTTATACATGATTATGCCATAGCTAAATCCGGATTTGATTTAGTGACAGGTCCAAGAATGAAGCTAAATGTCATACCTGGAAAATTGACATTCGATTTGGCCGGATATTATAAAAAACGAGTTATACATGCATGGAGAAAATTAGATGTCAATTGTTTTTATGCTTCAGCTAAATTGTTGTTTATATATAAAAATTTCATGGCTTCCGGACAACTCATAACTCCCCAAAAGAATTATGATGATGTCGGAGTTTTCTATCGTACTCCACTTATCTACAATTTTAACGTAGGATATAATCTTAATAATTGGAATTTTGAATTAGGAACACGTAATCCATTTTCTACTTTTGTAAAAAAGAGAGAGTATATTTCGGATATCTATAGCTCATATTCCCGGAATTATGGTCCGAAAATAAACGATCATGTATTTTATGTGAATGTGAGTTATCGGTTCAACTGGGGTAAAAAGCATACATTTAAGCAAATAGAAATAGAGAAGACAAGAAACTCCGCCATATTGAAAGCAAATGAATAATTAATTATAGATATGATTTTTTCGGAAATCGATAAGGTTCCTTGTCATGTTGCAAATGAAACGAGGGGTTTCATTTGCAAGATAAAGTTGTTGGTATCTATTTAAATTCATTACTTTTGTAGGAAAGAAAAACAAAAAATGTCATGAAAACATTCGATCAACTAATCATCACGACCGGCTTTTTGGCGTCTGCCTCTCCTGCGATGGCAGACGAAGAGCCGGAAGCGGACTCTGGACGCCCGAACATCCTTTTCATCCTTTCCGACGATCATACCTCGCAGGCGTGGGGAATCTATGGAGGAATACTGAGCGAATACGTGAAGAACGAGAATATCCGCCGCCTGGCGGCCGAGGGGTGCGTGCTTGACAACTGCTTTTGCACGAACTCGATCTCCGTGCCCAGCCGCGCGGCTATCATGACAGGCGCCTATAGCCATCATAACGGGGTCTATACGCTTGAAGACAGGCTCGATCCGGCTTTGGACAATATTGCGAAACGCATGCAGGAGGGAGGGTATCAGACTGCCCTTTTCGGCAAATGGCATCTCAAGACGCAGCCGTCGGGTTTCGACACCTTTTCGGTTTTCCATGACCAGGGGGAATATTGGGACCCGCTTTTCAAGACCGCGGAGGGCTGGATAGACGATGATAAAGGGAAAAGCGGCAAGGTGGAGAAGGGCTTCTCGACCGACCTGGTGACCGACAAGACGATCCGGTGGATCCGTTCGCGCGATAAGGACCGACCCTTCATGATGTGTTGCCATTTCAAGGCGACGCACGAACCGTGGGATTTCCCCGAACGGTTGAAACATATTTATGACGGAGTCACGTTCCCCGAACCGGCAAACATGATGGAGTTCGGGCCGGAAGAATCCGGGCGTACGTTCCCCGGACAACCGTTGGAAGATATGGCCCGCCGATGGGGGATCGCCTCGAAAGACCCGGATTCCTGGTGGTGCAAGTATCCGGAACTGCCTTTCTCCATAGAAGGAATGGACAAGGAAGATGCGCGCCGGAAAATCTATCAGAAGTTGATTCGCGACTACTTGCGTTGCGGAGCGGCCATCGATGACAATATCGGTCGCCTGCTGCGTTTCCTCGATGAAGAGGGGCTGTCCGAGAATACGATCGTAGTCTATGTCTCCGACCAGGGTTATTTCCTCGGCGAGCATGGCTTTTTCGACAAGCGCATGATGTACGAGGAGCCGCTTCGCATGCCGTTTGTTATCCGCTACCCGAAGGAGATCCCGGCCGGGACGCGCAATTCCGACATCATCCTCAATATTGATTTTGCTGCTACGCTGGCCGACTATACCGGGGTGGACGCCCCGTCGTGCAGCGAAGGCCGCAGCTTCCGCGACAATCTGAAGGGCGAGACTCCGCGCGACTGGCGGCAGTCCATGTACTATCGCTACTGGACGCACCACAAGATCCGTCCCGCCCACATGGGCATCCGCAACCATCGCTACAAACTGATGTTCCTCTACGGCGATCCGCTGAATGCGACCGGATCGGATAAGGCTCCCGTCACGCCGTCGTGGGAGTTCTACGACCTGCTCGCCGACCCCCACGAAGACCATAACGTCTACAATTCCCCCGCTTATGCCGGTGAAATCGAAAAGATGAAGCGCGAGCTGCTGCAACTGCGTCGCGAGGTTGGCGATACCGATGCCGCAACGCCCCGGATGCAGGAGATACTGGATAAGTATTATTGGTAATCCTCCTTTCTTCATCTTCTTGTACTCCAGCGGCGGCATCCCCATGATCTTGCTGAAGAGGCGGGAGAAGTAGTCGGTATCTTGGATGCCTTCTGGGAAAGCAAAGGGTTGGTAACCCCTGAGAAATACCGTGAATCATGTGCTCCGATCGTCCTGCTGGCGCGCCTTCAGAAGCGTGCTTACACAAATGCGGAGACCTTTACTGCGAAGATGGGCATCTATCATTTCGGTCCCGAAGCGATCCGTAAAGGGCAGTTGACTTGGCAGCTCGAAAGCGAAAGCGGAGAGATTGCGGCAAGCGGCAAGCAGTTTGGCCTTGTGGTCGATCCGGTTAAGGATATAGAGAAACGCCCGGCCATGCAACAATTGCTGACATCAGTCCGCAACTATGTCGCTTCCGACCGTTTTGCCCCGACTGTTACCCTGCAACTTTACGAACTCGATGCTTTGTTCGACTATAACAAAATCCGGGAGACGGAAACTCGTTCGGACGAAGCTATCAAGCAGTTATTAAATCAATAAACCGTATCTTTGCAGGAGACAAAGAAAGAATAATATCGATTTAATACGAATGAAAAAGGAATTTTGGCTAACTTGCATAAGCGTATGCCTATTGGCTGCCTGTTGCGAAAAGGAGTCACTGCCTGTCACACCGACAAGCAGTGACTTGCAGTTTGGTCACTTGGCCAAGACTTGGGATGAAGGAATCCCGTTGGGAAATGCCACAGTAGGAACATTAGTCTGGCAACGCGATTCTGTGCTACGTTTTTCGCTGGATCGAACGGATCTCTGGGACTTGCGCCCGATGGATAGTATTGCAGGACCGAACAATCGTTTTGCCTGGGTCTGTGAGCAGGTGAGGAAAGGAGATTATCTGCCGGTGCAGAAGAAGTTCGACCACCCCTATAATGCTTTGCCTGCCCCGTCTAAGATACCGGGGGCGGCTTTGGAGTTCCCGTTGAAGATCGGAAAAGTCTCTTCCGTACATCTTTTCCTCAATAATGCCCTTTGTGAGGTGCTTTGGGAGAACGGGACGAAGTTGCAGACGTTCGTGCATGCCAGCGAGCCAGTCGGATGGTTTGTCTTCGAGAACCTGCCGGATACGGTTTCGCCGGAGATCATTGCACCCCGCTACAGCAATCCGGACGAGGTCGCAGGCGACAACTCGCATGCCGGTCCGGCCCTGGGACGCCTCGGATATAAACAGGGGACGATACAGAAGGAAGCCGGTACGACCACTTTCCATCAGGAAGGGTGGGGAGGCTTTTCGTACGATGTGGTCGTCCGTTGGCAGCAGAAAGGCGGCACGCTCAGCGGCGTATGGAGCCTGACTTCTTCTTTGGCCGCCGACCGGGCCGACCAGGAAACGGCAGAAGCGATGGAGCGTGGCGTGGAGGCAGACTACCGCTCGCATATGGACTTCTGGAAAGGCTATTGGGCACAGTCGTCCGTCTCGCTGCCGGATACGCTCCTGCAGAAACAGTACGACAACGAGATGTACAAGTTCGGGTCGGCTGCCCGCGAGGACTCTTATCCGATTTCCCTTCAGGCAGTCTGGACAGCCGATAACGGGATGTTGCCGCCCTGGAAAGGAGACTACCATCATGACCTGAACACACAGTTGAGTTATTGGCCTGCCTATACCGGCAACCATTTGCAGGAGGGGATGGGCTATCTGAATACCCTCTGGGAACAGCGTGATGTGTATAAAAAATATACCCGAGAGTATTTCGGGACGGACGGGATGAATGTTCCCGGCGTTTGCACCCTGACCGGCGAGCCGATGGGCGGATGGGTACAGTACTCCATGTCGCCGACGGTCAGCGCATGGCTGGGACAGCATTTCTATCTGCATTGGAAGTATTCGGCCGACCGCATTTTCCTGAAAGAGCGGGCCTACCCGTTTCTGAAGGACGTGGCGACTTATCTCGAACAGATCTCCACAGTCGATGCTGACGGAGTACGCCGGTTGCCGCTGAGTTCCAGCCCGGAAATTTTCGACAACTCGATCAATGCGTGGTTCAAGGATATGACAAACTATGACCTTTCCTTGATGCACTTTGCTTTCAATGCCGCTTCCGAGCTGGCTTCCGAATTGGGGTTGGCAGACGAGGCTGCCCACTGGAAAGCGATCGGTGCTCAACTGCCCGATCTGAACCTGGATGAAGACCGGGCTTTGACCTTTGCAAAAGGTTTCCCTTACGACCAGTCGCACCGTCATTTCTCCCACGCCATGTCGATCCATCCGCTCGGCCTTATTGATTGGAGCCAGGGCGGGAAATCACAGGAGATTATAAAAGCGACCTTGAAGAAGCTACAGGATTTCGGTCCCGATTACTGGTGCGGCTATTCCTATAGCTGGTTCGGGAATATGAAAGCCCGTGCTTTCGATGGGGAAGGGGCTGCCGATGCGTTGCGCACCTTTGCCGAATGTTTCTGCCTCCCGAATACGTTCCATGCGAACGGCGACCAGACGAAAAGCGGAAAGTCGAAATTCACCTACCGTCCGTTTACTTTGGAAGGAAACTTCGCCTTTGCCGCCGGTATCCAGGAGATGCTGCTCCAGAGCCATACGGGCGTTATCCGGGTGTTCCCGGCTGTACCGGTTGCCTGGCAGGATGTATCTTTCGACAAACTGCGTGCCATGGGCGCTTTCCTTGTCTCGGCCGAAAAGGTGGCGGGGCAGGTGCGGCAAGTCCGTATCTTGCCCGAACAGGGCGGGACGTTGCGTCTGGCTATCCCTGAAGGATGCAAAGTCGCTTCCGTAACGGGCAACAAGGGAGATAAACTGGAGAAGGAGGGAGTCCTGATTCTGGAAACAGAGAAAGATAAAACAGTGACAGTACAATACAATTAACTTATATGAAACACGTAAACAAGATTTTAGCAGGATTGATAACCTGCTGCGTTATCCTCCTGCTCTCAGGATGCAGTCCCAGACAAGGGGAGAAGCACGATTTTTCTATCGGGAAGGGAACCTTCCTGCTGGATGGCAAACCATTTGTGATTAAGGCGGCGGAGATACATTATACCCGTATCCCCGCCGAATACTGGCAACATCGTATTCAGATGTGCAAGGCACTCGGCATGAATACGATCTGTATCTATGCGTTCTGGAATATCCATGAGCAGAAACCGGGCGAGTTCGATTTCAAGGGGCAGAACGATATTGCCGCTTTTTGCCGGCTGGCCCAGAAAGAAGGCATGTATATCATGTTGCGTCCCGGCCCTTATGTCTGCTCTGAGTGGGAGATGGGCGGACTGCCCTGGTGGTTGTTGAAGAAGGAGGATATCAAGCTCCGTACCAACGATCCCTATTTCCTCGAACGGACGAAGCTGTTCATGAACGAGATCGGCAAGCAGTTGGCTGACTTGCAGGTGACCCGGGGCGGGAATATCATCATGGTACAGGTCGAGAACGAGTATGGGGCATATGCTACCGACAAGGCGTATATCGCCAATATCCGCGATGCGGTGAAGGCGGCAGGCTTTACGGATGTCCCGTTGTTCCAGTGTGACTGGAGCTCTACTTTCCAGTTGAACGGTTTGGATGATCTGGTCTGGACGATCAACTTCGGGACAGGAGCTAATATCGATGCCCAGTTCAAGAAGTTGAAAGAGGCACGCCCCGATGCTCCGCTGATGTGCAGCGAGTTCTGGAGCGGATGGTTCGACCATTGGGGACGCAAGCACGAGACGCGCGATGCCGGGGTGATGGTTTCCGGTATCAAGGACATGCTGGACCGCCATATCTCCTTCTCGCTCTATATGGCGCACGGGGGGACGACTTTCGGACATTGGGGCGGTGCGAACAGCCCGGCCTATTCCGCCATGTGCAGCTCCTACGACTATGACGCCCCGATCAGCGAGGCGGGGTGGGCGACTCCCAAATACTACAAGTTACGTGAACTGCTGACACAATATGCCGATTCCGGTCAGGTCATACCCGATGTCCCGGCAGCTTATCCTTTGATCGAGATCCCGGCGTTCACCGTCGGCGAAGTGGCTCCGCTGTTCGACAATCTGCCTGCTCCCCAGGCTTCGAAAGAGATTAAACCGATGGAGCAGTTCGACCAGGGTTGGGGAACGATCCTCTACCGGACGACTCTGCCTGCCGTAAAGGAAGGAACGACCCTGTTGATCGATGAGGTGCATGACTGGGCGCAGGTCTTTGCCGATGGCAAACTGTTGGGCCGTCTGGATCGTCGCAGAGGTGAAAACACGGTGGTTCTGCCGGCTTTGGCAGCAGGAACGCGCCTGGATATCCTGGTAGAGGCGATGGGACGTGTCAACTTCGATGTTGCCATCCACGACCGTAAGGGGATTACGGATAAGGTGGAACTGATCAGCGACACCGGCAGACAGGAACTGGAAGACTGGCAGGTTTACAGCTTCCCGGTCGATTACGCTTTCGTACAGGACAAGAAGTATGCAGCGGGAGACAAACTCGACGGACCGGCTTATTACCGGACTACTTTCGAGCTGGATGAAGTCGGAGACGTGTTCCTCGACATGCAGACCTGGGGAAAAGGCATGGTTTGGGTAAACGGAAAGGCGATGGGCCGCTTCTGGGAGATCGGACCTCAGCAGACTTTGTTTATGCCCGGATGCTGGTTGAAGAAGGGAAAGAACGAGATCATCATCCTCGACCTGTTAGGCCCGGAAAAGGCTGTAGTGGAAGGCCGGAAGGAACCGATCTTGGATATGTTGCGGGCTGAAGCCCCGGCTACCCACCGTGAAGAGGGGCAGACGCTGAACCTGAAAGGTGAGAAACCGGTTGCCAACGGTGCGCTGAAACCCGGAAACGGCTGGCAGGAAGTGAAGTTTGGTCAGACTGTCAAGGGCCGCTATTTCTGCCTCGAAGCATTGGATGCACAGGATGGCAAGGACAATGCCGCTATGGCCGAGTTCTATCTGTTGGACGAAGACGGCAAACCGCTCCCCCGCCAGCATTGGAACATCTCCTATGCGGACAGCGAAAGCACGCAGTGGGGTAACTTCACTGCCGATAAGATCTATGACTTGCAGGAATCTACCTATTGGAGCACGAAGCGGGGAGACAAATATCCGCACCAGGTCGTGATCGATTTGAAGGAAGAGCAGACGATATCCGGTTTCCGCTACCTGCCCCGTGCAGAAGAAGGATTCCCCGGCATGATCAAAGGATATAAGGCGTATGTGAAAGCTACACCTTTTGCGATGTAATTCTGTCTTCGCTCTTCCGGGCTAGCACAGGAACGAATAAAAGAAAAAAGGTTATAGGGAATTTTATTTTACCCTATAACCTTTTTTCTTTTACGTTTATAACGTATATGATTTTACCTTACAAGGTATATACTGTTTGTGGACGAGCCTTAGAAGATGTCTATTCCAGCAAGGGCGGCAGCCTCCGTACGGGCGGCGATTTCCGCTGCTTCCACTTGGACGTAGCGGGCTTTTACCGTTTGCTTGAAATGATGGTAGCGTTTGGACGGGTCGTTGATCAGGTTGCCGAATTCGAAGCGTTCCACCTCTTTCCAGTTCTTTCCGTCGTTGCTGATCCGGATGATACCGGCTACCGTGCCCTTACCGCCTTGTTTTTGCGGGGTGAAGGCAAAGCCGCTTACCGTTTGCTGGCTGCCGAGGTCGATGGCGAGGGATTGCGCGGTCTTGTCGGCTATCTTCCATCCCTTCTTGACCAGCCCGAACCGTTCCTGCAAGATAGCTCCCTTTTCTCCGTTCAGGATGGCTACCGCTTTCAGTTCGCTGTTTCCCATCAGGAAAGGTGCTTTATATTCGGTAGAGCCTGCCGATGGTTCCGTTCCGTCTGTCGTATAGTAGATCTTGAAACCTGCGTTCAGGTTCTCGGCAATGTTCTCGCCGTGCGCTTTCCAGCCGAATTCCTGTGCCATCGGTTCGATGGTAACCAATCCGTCCATGCTTCTCTGTGCGCTCAACCGGGGCGGACGGGCTTTGTAGTGATGGGCGGAGATGGTGCAGATGGCGGGTGTCAGGCGGGATTCGAGTATGCGGACCCGTATCTTGTCCGTCGTGACATCCGGGAAGCGCAGGATTCGCTTGTAGCCGATGTTGGTGGCATGGGCGATCTCTTTCCATCCTCCGTCGATCCAGGCATCCACGGCGTGTCTTTCCACCCGTTCCCCGTTGGTGGCAATCGCTTCCTGGAGAACCAAACGGTTGAGGGTGACAGGTCGGGGAGTGGAGATGACGATTCCCGCCCCGTCCTTATCGGCCGTCACATAGGTGTCTGCATTTTGGTCGAGCACCTCTTTCGGGCCTTTTGCCTGACGGAACAGGTCGGTCCCGTAGGTTTCCCGGATTCGCTGGCCGGTTTCCTTCAGCACGGCTACATCTGTCGGAGAGAATTTGCCGTCCCGGTTGGGCGGGATGTTCAACAGGAAGGTGGAGTTGCCTCCTACGGCGCGTTCATAGATGTCGAACACATCGTCGGTGCTTCGTACTTTCTGGTGCGTGTCGTCCCGGTAGAACCAGCCTTCGCGGATGGAAGTGTTGGTTTCGGCCTGCTGGTAATGCAGGTATTTGGCTTTATAGAGCTGTTCACGGCTTCCGAGGTCTTTGTCCGTCATATCGGCGAAGTTCGACATCGTGTCCGGATTTGCCTGGTAGGGGATCACGTTCCATTCGGTCGACCGTGTGCCGCCGGCTTCATTGCCGCACCACCGGACATCTTCCCGTCCGAAGATAACGGCGTTGGGGGCAAGTGCCTTGATCAGTTTTTTCCAGGCGGGATAGTTGTAGGTCTGTCCGCCTTTCCGCTTGGGATGTGCCCCGTCGAACCATACTTCGTGGATCGGGCCGTATTCGGTTAGGATCTCGAAGAGTTGGTTGAGGAAGTATTCGTTGTAGTCGTCCACTACGAATTCGAAACGGGTCTTGTTGGCAAAAGGCCGTCCGGGGACTTCCCGCGGGATGGTCCGTTTGGTGTATGGGCTGAGGTTGCCGTACAACCCTTCCGGGTTTTCGATATGGTACAGGTCTGCCGGTGACAGATAGACGCCTAACTTCAATCCGTATTTGCGGCAGGATTCGGACAGGTCTTTCAGGATGTCGCCTTTGCCGTCGCGGAAACCGGTGGACATGATGCCGTGTTTTGTGTAACGGCTTTGCCACAGGACGAACCCGTCATGGTGCTTGACCGTCAGAATCACCATCTTCATGCCGGCTGCTTTCATGGCCTCGCACCACTGGTCCGTGTCGAGCTCTTTCAGGTCGAAGACTTTCGGGTCTTCCTTTCCGCTTCCCCATTCCAGGCGGGTAAAACTGTTCGGCCCGAAATGGATGAAGGCGATAAACTCGTTTTGCAATGCCGCCAACTGGTTGGGCGAAGGCACGACATGGGCGGCTTTCGCGATGATGTCCGCGTGGCTGTCGCCTGCTTCGACCTTGATCGTGTTCTGAAATGGTAGCTGCTTGTCCTGGGCTTGCCCTTGTAGGGAGAGCATGGCTCCGAGCAGGAGGATAAAAGTGTGTCTCATGTTTATAAATGATTATTTGGAGATATTGAAATTGTTTGTTTCTACTATTTGCCCATCCCGGAGGAAGACTACCTGGTAATCCGCTTTATCCGTCCATTTCCCCTTTTCAGGGGTAAAAGTGAGGCTTGCTTTTTCATACGGTTGCAGGGGCTTGACCGTATGACGGCCCATTCCTGCCCCGGCTTGCTTGATTTCGACTGTCATTTCTCCTGATACCGATAGTCCGAAGTTCTGGATTTCCAGTTCGACTTCGTTCCGGCCTTCCCGGTAAACGGGACGTCGGCAGGATAATAGAGCCGGCTTGTAATCGACATAAGGCAGGTTCGCATATCCGAACAACAGTTTTCCGTTTTTATCCTTTCCGATCATCTTCGGAGCGAATTCATCCGGTGTGATGCCGCTTCCCTTACCGTCGAATGTCAGGATAAGGTCTTTTCCGGATGCTTCGGTTTTGACCACTTTACACCCTCTGCCGAAGTTCACTTCGTTGTATGAACCGAACCGCAGGGACGGCACATCGATCTCCCGGAGCGGGTCGAAGCCTTCTTCCGCTAGGATCTTGACCCGGATGATTTCAGTGGAGGCTGTTATCGGTGTTCGGTTCAGGACGGACAATAACATCCCCTTGTTCATCGGGATACAGATATTCTTCGAACTGTGGTTGTCATTGCCATGATCGTCCCATTTGACGGTGTCGATGACGGCAAAGTTCATCTGCTCTACACGTCCTTGTTTGTCCTGGAATACTTTAGGACGTTCGTATTTGAACCAATGCTCGACATGCCCGTCCCGATGGAAGGAGATGCCGGGCACATAGGCTTCCCCTTGTTCCGTCACCCAATGGATGCCGTCTTTGGAACGTTGGTAGAAGGCGATACGTCCCAGCCAGTCATTCACGATCAGGTGGTATTGCAGGGAATCCCGCCAGATGACCGGGTCCTCGAACTCTCCTTTGACAGGCGGATAGACCCGCTTGTCCGTGATCTGTTCGTAAGGGGCGATGCCGTCTTTGCTGATCCAGATGCCTCCTCCCCGGCAAACCATCAGATAAGAGCCATCCTGCCTTTTGGCAAAGCTGAGGTTGCTCAGTCCTTCGATGATCTTCCGGTCGCGGGGATTGAACGTAAACTTTCCGTATTGCCAGGGGCCGTTGACCTGGTCGGCTATATAATATCCGTCGATGACATATACGACGATCCGGCTGTCGTTGAGGACGAAAGCCTCCGGGTTATGCCCTTTCCCGATTGTGTCTTGGATGGTGAAAGGCCCATGCAGATGATCGCCGGTTGCATGATAAACGGTTGAATTGGGCCATTCCATATGCCCTTTGGGAGCGCTTTCCGGCCATCCGCATACGAACAGATGGTATTTCCGGTCCGGCGTTTGGAGGATATTGCCTCCCCAGAACGAGATGTCGGGATGTTCGATACCGTTGTCGATATACCGGGGGCGTACGCTGTCCGCTCCCCACGTCTCTCCGGAGAGCGTACCTTCTGGCATTGCTTCGAAACGGTCCATGTAGCGTCCGCCTGTAATGAGGTGCTTCCATTCTGCCGGCCGTTCTCTTTCCGTGATTTGGGCGATGAGTGGCAGGGGAGCCAGACAGGCTGTTGCTAACAGTAATTTCAATTTTTGTATGTTCATATGCTTCTGTATATACGATAATTTGCCCAGCAACGATTGTTACAAGGCAAATATAGCAGTCTTTCTTCACATAGTTAGTAAATGGATTCGGGTTTTTCCCGCGAAGCAGGTCCATACTGCGCATGATCAATTCTCTATCACTTCTAAAACATGGTGTTTTATCATATGATTGGAAACCAGTGTATTGCCTTCTTTAGCTTTTGAAAAAGCATATAAAATAATCGAATAAACAAAT
>UMCO01044053.1_pt1 | contig 16185 bp, 18 predicted proteins | sample 1964251 | NCBI WGS metagenome assembly UMCO01 (sample SAMEA4835970, study PRJEB28245) | human gut metagenome | biome: gut microbiome; material: fecal sample | place: Denmark | collected 2008
ATATTTTCATTTTGTATGGCATATCTTCATCATTTTAGCTAGTATTTGTCACTTATTAGCTATTCTTTATTTTATGTAAAAAGAACCTATATCTTGGATTTTCCAAAATATAGGTTCTTTTTTTAAAACAATCGTATGATATCATTATATGTCGCGTATAAAAACAGCAACATCAAGAGTACAAAACTTGCCATGATGATATTTTCTACTACTTTTGTAGAAACTTTTCGTCCAATTAGTTTTTCAATCAATAAAATCAAGATTCTTCCGCCATCAAGTGCTGGAATGGGAATAGCATTAAAGATTCCAATATTTAATGAAATCATCGCAAACAAACTAAAATACATGTCCAATCCATATTGTACAGATTTGCTAGTGACATTTAAAATGCCAACGGGACCCGATAAGTTTTCTAATCCCTGTCCATGAATGATCATATTCAAAGATTTAAATATAGTTATTGCACTATCCCAGGTATTTTGACAGCCAATCCATAAAGATTGATACCAAGGAATCTTCTTCGCATATGCAATCGCCTTATAGCCAAGTGTATAGCCTTCTATATCTTTATCATAAGATGGAGTTAGTGTAGTTTCAAATGTTGTGCCATCACGCTTTATAGTTAATGTCAATGTATCATGATGATATTGAATAAACTCTAAAATTTCATTTTGTGTTTTAGGTTGAATACTGTTTCCATCTTCACTTTGAACTTTAACGATGTGATCATCTTTTTCTAGACCTGCTTTTTGTGCCACAGAGTCCTCTTCGACTACATAGACAACTGGTTTTGCATCTTCTATTACATAGCCTTGAGCTAGGGCCACACCCATATATATGATCCATGCCAATAAAATATTCATCACAATACCAGCAATCATGATGCAGACTTGTTTCCATTTTTCAATACCGTTTAAGCGTCTATTTTCCGGAACATCCTTTAGCCAGCTATCTTCTTCACTTTGTGAGCCATCTTCTTCACCAGCCATCATTACAAAGCCGCCAAAAGGAATGGCGCGAATTGAAAAAGCAGTCTCTTTTCCTTGTTTTTGATAAAGACATGGTCCCATACCAATAGAAAATTCTTTACAGTAAACCCCAAAATGTTTAGCAACTAAAAAATGTCCTAACTCATGTAAAATGACAATCACGCTTAGCATCACGACAAATGCTATTATACCAATAATAAAATCCATTCTATTCCCCCTTAGAGAATGATTGTATATAAAACATTAAATACCATGATATTCAATAATAGTGAATCCACACGATCTAAAACGCCACCATGCCCTGGTAAAAGATTAGAGAAGTCTTTTACAGCAAAATAACGTTTAATAGCACTAAAGCACAAATCTCCAAGTTCTGCAGTAATAGGGCATACTAAACATAAGAACGTATTCAAAACTGGGTTTAAGTTTGATATGTAGCTAAAACTAACCACAAAGCTTAATGCAAAACCAAATACAATTCCTCCTACAAAACCTTCCCAACTCTTTTTAGGTGAGATTCTAGGATTCATTTTGTGCTTTCCAATAGCTCGACCCACAAAATAAGCTCCCGTATCACTTCCGTATGTTGCAAAAACAATCGTCCATAGATACTGATGTACGTTTGCGATTTGTCCTACCGCATGATAAACAAGGGAGAAAATTGTAACGTATGAAATACACACAAAGGCATCTATGATTGAGAAGTTTTCAACAAAAACAACAAGACTCCATAAGAATACAACAATCAGTGTCATCACAACGAAAAAGTATTTATCCGGTAAAACTCTTGTTAAAACGACAGCTAAAGCACTGAGTGGAAGAACATATTTAGGCCAGTTTTTAAAATCTGGCTGAATATGCATCCATTCATATGCACCTGTACAAACAATAAATAAGGCAAGAGCTTCTAACCAATATCCTCCAAAAGCTACCGGTAGTGCTACAACAAGAATGATACCAATGGCGGTAATTATTCTTTGTTTCATGAAGTTAAGCCTCCAAATCTGCGATCTCTTGAAGCAAATTCGTCTAGACAATCTTTTAATGCTTTTTCATCAAAATCAGGCCATGTGACTGGTGTAAAAATCAATTCCGTATAGGCGAGTTGCCACAACAAATAATTCGAAATACGAAGTTCTCCACTTGTACGAATCATCAGATCAATGTCTTCTGGTACAAATAAATATTTTGAGAACTCTTCCTCAGTTAAATCGTTTTCACGTTTACCTTGAGCAACCTCATCCGCATATTTTTTCATACCAAGTAACATTTCTCTTCGCGAACCGTAATTAATGGCTAAGCATAATTCTAATCCAGTATTATCCTTAGTCATATTTACAGCCTTATTAATTACATTTTGTGTTGCTTGTGGGAATTTTTCCAATTCACCGGCAAAAGTTACACGAATGTTCTTTTCCATCAATTCATTAATATATTTATTAAAGAATAGTCCTGGTAATTTACATAAATAGGAAACTTCATCTTCTGGTCTTTTCCAGTTTTCTGTTGAAAAAGCATATAGAATCAATTTTTGAATTCCCATATCTTGTGCAGCTAGAGCCACAGTACGAATTGTATCCGCACCCTTTTTGTGTCCTGCCGTTCTTGGTAAGCCTCTTTTTTTTGCCCAACGACCGTTACCATCCATAATTATAGCTACTGTTTTTGGTGCCATAAAAACCTCCTTTTTAAAAAAGTCCAAATCAAGTTTGGACTTAGACATTTAATATTTCTTTTTTCTTTGCTTCACAAATTGAATCAACATCTTTAATATATTTGTCTGTTAATTTTTGTGATTCTTCTAATGTTTGTTTTTGTTCGTCTTCTGGAAGTTCTTTATCTTTTTTAATAGCATCGTTCGCATCACGACGTACGTTACGAATCGCAATCTTAGCTTCTTCACCATATTTTTGTGCATCTTTAGCTAATTCTTTACGACGATCTTCAGTTAATTGAGGAACTTGAATACGAATGACATCTGCTTCTGCTTGAGGATTCAATCCTAAGTTAGCAGCTTGAATTGCGTGTGCAATATCTTTAATGATTGAGCGATCATAAGGTTTAATAACAAGTTGTGTACCTTCAACAACAGAAATCTGTGCCATCTGGTTGATTGGTGTCATTGCACCATAATATTCAACTTGTACACGTTCTAACATTTGCCCACTGGCACGTCCAGTACGGATATGACGAAGATTTGATTCTAAATTATCAATAACACCCATCATTTTTTCTTCTGCATTTAATAAAATATCACTCATTTTAATTCTCCTTATTTCTTTTTAGTGATTGTTGTACCGTTAACTTCACGGCGAACTGCTTTGACAATATTACCAGGTTCATTCATATTGAAAACAACTAAATCAATATCATTATCCATGCACATACTAATAGCTGTTGAGTCCATGACTTGTAATCCCTCGTTTAATACGTCCATATAATTTAGTGTGTCGTATTTCTTAGCATTTGGATTTTTCTTTGGATCTGAATCATAAACCCCATCAACACCATTTTTAGCCATCAAGATAACATCTGCATTAATTTCAGATGCACGTAATGCTGCCGTTGTGTCTGTTGAGAAGTATGGAGAACCTGTACCAGCTCCAAAAATAACGATTCTTCCTTTTTCCAAGTGACGTAAAGCACGTCTTAAGATGAATGGTTCTGCAACCTTTTGCATTTCAACAGCTGTCTGTACTCGTGTTTGAACGCCTTCTTGTTCCAATGCATTTTGAACAGCTAAAGCGTTGATTACAGTACCTAACATACCCATATAATCGGCTTGAGCACGGTTCATTCCCATTTCAGCCATCATCTTACCACGGATGAAGTTACCACCACCGACAACAATTGCTAATTCTACCCCTAATTTTTGTACTTCTTTTAACTCTTTTGCCAATCTTTTTAAGATTTCTGGATCAAAAGCAGCTTCAGGGCTAGACAAAGCTTCGCCACTTAATTTTAATAAAACACGTTTATACATAATATTGCTCCTTATTGAATTGTCACAACAATTATACACTATATTACGCTATTTAAAAAGAAAAACCCTTGGAATTTCCAAGGGTTTTAAAGTAAAAGATAAATTACTTAGCCATTTGAGCAGCAACTTCTTCAGCAAAGTTTTCTTCGCGTTTTTCGATACCTTCACCAGTTTGGAAACGTACGAAAGTTACTACTTCAGCTTTGTTGTCTTTCAAGAATTGAGAAACCTTAGTTTTAGGTTCTAAGAAATATTCTTGATCTAATAAGCATTGGTCTTTAAAGTGTTTGTCAACTTTTCCTTTTAAGATTCCTGCCAATACTTTTTCTGGCTTGTTAGCCATGCTAGGATCAGCCTTCATCATTTGTAATTGAAGTTCACGTTCGTGTTCAACTTCTTCACCTGGTACTTCAGCTTGAGATACATATTTTGGAGCCATACTAGCAACTTGCATTGCTAAGTTTTTAGCTACAGTAGCATCTTGAGTTCCTTTAACAACTACAACAGCAGAAATTGATCCACCCATGTGCATGTATGAACCGAAGATTTCATCATCTGCTTTTTCAACAACAGCAACACGACGGAAAGAAATCTTTTCTCCGATAGTAGCTGTAGCGTTGATGATTAAATCATTGATAGTTCCTTCAGCAGTTTGAACATTTAAAGCTTCTTCAGTTGTAGCAGGTTTGTTTGCAAGAATTGCTTCTTGTAAAGTATCCATTAAACCTAAGAATTGTTCGTTCTTACTTACGAAGTCTGTTTCTGAGTTAACTTCGAATAATACAGCAGTGTTTCCACAAACAGCAACACGAGTTAAACCTTCAGCAGCGATACGTCCTTCTTTTTTAGCAGATTTTGCGATTCCTTTTTCACGTAACCAGTCAACAGCTTTTGCAATGTCACCTTCACATTCAGTTAAGGCTTTTTTGCAATCCATCATACCAGCACCTGTTTTTTCACGTAATTCTTTTACTTGAGCAGCAGTGATAGCCATTTTAGCATCCTCCTATATTTTTTTATTATTCAGCAGCTTTTGCTTCTTCAGCTTTTGCAGCTGGTTTTACGTCATCATTTTTCTTATTGAAAGGACGACGGTTTTTACGTTCTAAGTTACGTTTTCTACGTTCTTCATTTCTTTGACGGCGACGACGTTCGTTTTCAGCGATTTGTGCTTCAACATTTTTGATTACGTCTTCCATAGTTACATCATCTTCAGTTTCTTCTAAGTAAGCCATTTCTAATAGACCACCCTTAGCATCAACGATAGCGTCTGCTAAGATTGTTGTAACTAATTTGATTGAGCGAACTGCATCATCATTAGAAGCGATTGCAAAATCAGCATCTTCTGGATCACAGTTTGTATCTAACATAGCGAATACAGGGATTCCTAATTTTTTAGCTTCAGCGATTGCATTGTGTTCTTCTTTTGGGTCAATAACAACTAATGCATCTGGAAGTTTCTTCATTTCTTTGATTCCACCTAAAGAACCTTCCAATTTAGCTTTTTCTTTATGTAAGTTAGCTTGTTCTTTCTTAGTGTAAACTTCGATTTTTCCGCTAGCTTCCATTTCTTCGATTTCTACTAAACGTTTAATACGTTTTTGGATTGTACGGAAGTTTGTTAATAAACCACCTAACCAACGTTTGTTAACGTAGAAAGATCCTGAACGTAAAGCTTGTTCTTCAACAACTTCTGCAGCTTGTTTCTTTGTTCCTACGAACAATACTTTTCCTCCACGTTCACTAATTGCTTTTAATTCATTGTAAGCAGCTTCGATTTGTGCTTGAGTTTGGTTTAAATCTACGATATAAACCCCGTTGCGACTTGTGTAGATGAATGGTTTCATCTTTGGGTTCCAACGGCGAGTCTGGTGACCAAAGTGAACACCGTTCTCTAACATTTTCTTCATTGATACGATTGACATAATAGTCCTACCTTTCCGTTTCTCCTCCATCATTTCAGACGCATGCAACACTGATGTGCACGGGCACACGAATCCATGATGTGTGTTATAAGCGCAATCACGCGCTTTTACATTATAGCAATAACCTTTTTAACTTGCAAGTTGTTATTTTTCAAAAGGATGCGCTTTTTTATAAGCCTTCACTAACTGTGCTGTAGTCACATGCGTATAAATTTGTGTTGTTGATAAAGATGAATGTCCTAGTAACTCTTGAACAACACGAATATCCGCTCCATTATCTAATAAATGTGTCGCAAAACTATGTCTCAACATATGTGGATGCAATTTCATATGCATTCCAATGGCTTTGGCATGTTTATCCATTAAATACTGAATACCACGAGAAGTTAATTGTTTACCTCTTAAATTCACAAATACATGATCATCCACTGCATATTTTGACCAAAAACTATTTTTATATTCGAACAATTCTTTTTCAAAACCTTGGTAAAAAGGTACAATACGATCTTTATCCCCTTTACCTCGAATATGCACGATTCGATTGTTTAAATCAATTTGATTCCATTCCAAAGAAACACATTCACTAACACGTAATCCACATGCATACATCATCGTAAATAATATGCGATCGCGATATTGATCTTCTTTGGCGTCATTATAAGAATTTAAAAATTCCTGAATTTCTTCTACAAATAAAAAATCTGGAATTTGTTTTGACTTCTTTGGTGTCTGTATCCCTAATAAAGGATTTTCATTGATACCCATATACTCTGCCAAATACGCATAGAAAGAACGATATACACTCATTTTACGTGCAATCGAACTTGATTTTAAATGATCCAATGTGGCTAGAAAATTCATAAAAGTCAATCTGTCACACAATTCAAAAGAATCCATAGATTGACTTAATAAATATTCTTTATATTGGTTCAAATCATTTTTATACGATTCGATAGTTTTATCTGATTGCGTATTCTTTCGATATATATATTTTAGAAAACGATCAATCAACTCATCCATTGACTTGTTCCTGGATTTCTTGAATACGAGAAAGTGCCTGAGCAGCAAATTTTTCTTTACGCTCGTGTTTCTTACATTTTTCGTTTAGATGCATAATGCCAAAGTTTGCATTCATTGGCTGGAAATGCTTTGGATCACAATGTGTAATATAGTATGCTTGTGAGCCCATCACGCAAGTATTTCCAAAACAAATTGGTTCTTTACCTTGCATATACAACGACATATTGATTCCGGCAATCAATCCGGATGCACAAGATTCAACATAGCCTTCAACTCCGGTTAATTGTCCGGCAAAGAATAAATCATCACGTTTCTTTGATTGATATGTTTCTTTTAAAACAATTGGACTTGATAAATAAGAATTTCGATGCATAACACCATAACGAGTAATTTTCAAATTTTCTAATCCAGGAATCAAAGCGAAAACTCTTCTTTGTTCAGGCCAGGTTAAATGTGTCTGGAAACCAACAATATTGTACATACTTGCAGCTACATTATCTTGACGTAACTGAACTACGGCAACGGGATGTGAATCCTTGTCTTTTTCCAATCCCACCGGCTTTAATGGCCCAAACAACATAGTCTTCTTTCCACGTCGTGCCATTTCCTCAATGGGCATACAACCTTCAAAATATGTTTCTTTTTCAAAATCGTGCAAATTCACACATTCTGCATGAATCAATGCATCATAGAATACTTCAAATTCATCCGCATTCATCGGACAGTTGATATAACTTGCTTCACCTTTGTCATAGCGAGACTTATAGTAGGCTTTACTAAAATCAATCGAATCCTTTTCAATAATAGGTGCTGCTGCATCATAGAAATGGAAAGTATCTTCAGAAGTGAAATCATGTATAGCCTTCGCTAGAGAATCACTTGTCAAAGGTCCTGTTGCGATAATGCATGGTCCTTCTGGTAAAACTGTCATTTCTTCATTGACAACTTCGACCAATGGATGATTTTTGATTGTATCAGTAATATATTGTGAAAAAGTCTCACGATCAACTGCCAACGCACTTCCAGCTGGTACAGCATGCATATCTGCTGATTTCATAATCAATGAATCCATTTGGCGTAATTCCTCTTTTAAAATACCTACCGCATTATTCATCGCATTGGATCGAAGTGAATTCGAACACACAAGTTCCGCAAATTGATCTGTATGAAAGGCTGGACTTTCCTTTTTAGGACGCATTTCAATCAATCGAACCGGAATATTTCTTTTTACGAGCTGCCATGTTGCCTCACACCCGGCAAGTCCTGCTCCTACAACCGTAACTTGTTCCATTATTTATCTTCCTCTGTTTTCTTAGGTACTTTTTTTATATAGTGACATTTTGGATAATTTGAACAACCAATGAAAGTTGTCCCAAAACGTGATTTTCTTCTGACAAGCTCATGTCCACACTCCGGACACATTTCACCTGTTGGCTCAGGTTTCGCCTTCTTTTTCAAAGATTCGATAGTTTTGCATTCCGGATAATTTGAACATGCCCAGAACTGGCCATAACGCCCTCTTTTAATCACCATCTTAGCTCCGCAGTTCGGACAGATTTTTTCTTCTTTTGCCTCTTCTGGAAGTTCTTCTTCATCATTTTCAGTGTAGCGACATGTTGGAAAGTTAATACAAGAAATAAACTTACCAAAACGACCATTACGATAAACAAGCTCTCCACCACATTCAGGGCAAGTACGTCCTACACGTTCTAATTCCTTCTTTGGCATTTTTTCATAGGCATCTTCTACAAGTGGAGCAAATTTATCATAGAATTTGTGCATGTAAGATACAGAGTCCTCGTTTCCTTCGGCAATTTCATCCAAAGTTTTTTCCATATCTGCCGTATATTCTACGTTAATGACACTTGAGAAATACTGTTGTAGTTTTTCATTTGTCAAAATCCCCTGCTCACTAGGAATAAATACCTTCGTCTTTGAAGTTTCACTTGCCTTTTCTAATGAGGCATAGCCGCGTTTTTGTAAGGTATCAATAATTGTCGCATATGTACTTGGACGACCAATTGACTTTTCTTCAAGATCTTTAATCAGACGTGCTTCTGTGTAACGTGCTGGTGGTTCTGTAAAGTGCTGCTTTGAAGTTGGAGTTACATTTTTTAAAACTTCATTTTCTTCCAACTTAGGAAGTAAAGCATCACTTTGTTTTTCATATTTAGAATATACTTTGTAGTAACCATCAAAAGTCATAGTTTGTCCGCTTGCACTAAATTCTAAATCGTTGTTTGTGATTTTAACACTCGTCACATCATATACGGCATCTTTCATTAAGGATGCCAAAGTACGCGCATAAATTAGTGAATACAAACGATATTGATCATTCGTTAAATGGTCTTTGATGGATTCGGGTGTACGATTAATGTTTGTTGGTCGAATGGCTTCATGTGCGTCCTGCGTATTTTTACCATTCTTTTGATGTACATGTCCAACATATTCTTTACCATATGTATTTGTGATGAATTTCTTGGCATCTGAAACAAAAATATCAGATAAACGTGTTGAGTCCGAACGCATATACGTAATCAAACCTTCCATATTTCCGCCTAGATCAATACCTTCATACATTTTTTGAGCTACACTCATTGTCTTCTTTGCACCAAATCCTAATTTTGTACTGGCTTCCTGCTGCATAGTCGATGTTGTAAATGGAAGTTTAGGTTGTTTCTTTTTCTGTTTTTTAGAAATCGATGAAACAATATATTCTCCATTGCACCTTTCCAATAGTGCTTTAGCTTCTTCTTCATCTTTGATTTTAGGCTTTTTACCTTCAACCTTCACTAAATCTGCTTCAAATGCTTTATTCTGCTTTTTACATTGTGCATGAATCGTCCAATACTCTTCTTGTTTAAACGCCTTGATTTCATTTTCACGATCAACAATCAATTTCAACGCCACAGATTGCACACGTCCTGCAGATTTAGACTGGATTTTATTCTGCAGCAATTTGCTGAGTTTAAACCCAATAATTCGATCTAACATACGACGTGTTTCTTGTGATTTCACAAGGTCCATATCAATTTTCCTTGGTGCTTTCATAGCTTCAAGAATTGCAGGCTTCGTGATTTCATGGAAAACTATACGATTATTGTCTTCTGTATTTAAATCTAATACACGTGCTAAATGCCATGCGATTGCTTCTCCTTCACGGTCCGGGTCACTGGCAAGATAGATATCTTGTGCTTTAGAAGCGTACTCTTTTAATTCTTTCACTACTTCTTTTTTCTCTTTGCTAATTTTATATTTAGGTTCGAAATCATGATCTACATCAATTCCTAAACCTTCTTTTCCGCTTGTCGCCAAATCACATACATGGCCTTTGCTGGAAACAACTCTGTATTCTTTTCCTAAATATTTTTCAATCGTCTTCGATTTGGAAGGCGACTCCACAATAACTAAATGTTTTTTCATTTGTTTCCCCCATATTCACGCTATATAAAACATTAAAAATTTCAATTTGTCAATCCTCAGATATCATCAATGTCTTTTATATCCACCAAAATATTGGCTCCATTACTAATCAAGTAGTTACATCCTTGATACTTTTCATCTTGAAAAGCTGTAGGCACACAATAAATAGGAACACTCAATTCGAGACATTCATTCACAGTAATCATTGTTCCACTTTTATAGGTTGCCTCAATCACAACTAAATTGCTGCTTAAAGCGGCAATCAAGCGATTACGCCATGGAAAGTGATAAGCCAAAGGCTTCACATGCATGGGATATTCACTAATGATCAATCCACTTTGTTTCATCCTTTCAAATAAAAACGTGTTTTCCTTTGGATAAATCACATTGATCCCACAACCAAGCACACCAATTGTTTTTGATGCATTCAAATGGGCCCTGGCATCAATACCTTTGGCAAGCCCAGATACAATGACGTACCTTGATTGGAGTCTTTGTACGATTGTATCCGTATTTTGCAGTGCCTGCACTGAACAGTTTCTAGCTCCTACTATACCTACACCTTTTTCTTTCAACAAACAAACATTACCCTGATAAAAAATAATCCATGGCGGATATCTTAAATGTTTAAATGCTTCAGGATACATCTCATCAACGATTGTAAGATAAGGATATGGATATGCAATGATGGAATAGTTTTCATGTGCCTTTATCGCATTGCCAATTTTCTTCCAATCTCCATCATATTGGATGGCATACCATAAAATAGCTTCTCTTTTTATTCTCATATACTCATATACGAAAAAAAAGAGACTTTTAACTAAAAAAGTCTAATTTCTTCAAGCTTTTTTACAGGACCATAACTTCTTCGATAGAAATCCTGTAATCCATACTTGTTTAAAGCTTCAATATGCGCTTTTGTCGGATATCCTTTATGTTTGGCTAAACCATACTGTGGATACATTTCATCCAACTTTTTCATCCAGTGATCACGCGTAACTTTCGCTAAAATACTTGCCGCCGCAATAGACAATGATTTTTGATCTCCCTTCACAATAGCTTGGTAAGGTTTATCAATATCTGGTAATGGCATCGCATCACTCAACACAAAATCACATTGTGCTTTATTGGCAATTTCCATCATAGCTTCTTGAGTTGCACGATAGATATTTTTCCTATCAATCGTCTTTTCATCTACAACTAAAATTTGATAGTACAAAGCATCCTGAATAATTATTTTAAACAACTTTTCTCGCTTTTTTTCACTCAATTTTTTAGAATCATCAATTAACACATTTTGATATCCCTTTGGAAAGATAACTCCTGCTACCATCAATGGACCGGCAATAGGGCCTCGCCCTGCTTCGTCCATACCAAGTACACTTTGATTTTGATCCCAGTAATCATGCTCCAAAGGTCTATCCAACATGTGGTTTCTCCCAAGTAATCAAGCCACACTTATTTTCACGGATATCTTTGACAAAACTTAACATCAAACGATTTTCATCAATTTCACCCTTTAATAAATAACCACGTTTTATGGCGATATTCTGTAATGTTTCATAAGGCGTATCCACAATCTTGACATGATATACTGTATCAAAGATTTCAGGTTTTTCCTGCATTAAATATTCACACGCAAATAATGCCAAATCGTCCATATTTACAACTTGATCTTTTACTGAACCCAATAGAGCAAGTTTTAGACCTACTTGTTGATCTTCAAATTTTGGCCATAATACACCCGGCGTATCTAATAGCTCAAGTGTTTGACCTACCTTAATCCATTGAAGACTCTTTGTCACGCCTGGACGATCTCCAGTTTGAGCCGCTTTACGTTTCGCAAACGTATTAATAAATGTGCTTTTACCTACGTTAGGAATTCCACACACCATGGCACGCAAAGCTCTAGGCTTCATTCCTCTACGTTTTTGTTTTTCAATTAAATTGATACATAATTCATTCGATGCCTTAATCAATTGTTTTGAGAAATTTTCATGAATAAAATCCAATGCTAATACTTTTTGATTCTCTGTTTCTAAGGCATTTACCCATTGTTTGGTAAGTTCTTTATCAGCCTTATCTTTTTTTGACAAAAGAATCAAACGCGGTTTATTTTGAATCAATTGATCCAACATTGGATTTTTACTGGCATCTGGCATTCTTGCATCACGAATCTCAATCACAAAATCAACTTTTTTTAAATTCTCTTCCATTTGCCTTTTGGCCTTGGTCATATGACCTGGAAACCATTGTACGTTTGCCACTAATCTTTCACTCCTATATCTGAAATTGGTAACAAGACTAACATCTTCTTGGCAAAGATCTGTGATTTCTTAACAGGACCTACATAGCGTGAATCTTTAGAAAATGGTCTGTTATCTCCCATCACAAAATATTCATCATCGCCTAATGTAACTTCTTTAAAATCAACATACCGATCTTCAACATCTGGATTATAATTTCTTTTATTATCACCTAAATCAGAGTTAGGTACTTTATTAAAGTAATGATCCTTGCTATTATCAATACATGACTGGCGATAATCCGGATCTATATATTTAGTCTCATCCAATACTTTTCCATTAATATATACTACATCATTCACACAGCTTACAGTTTCACCTGGTAAGCCTATTACACGTTTTACCCAATGTGTTTTCTGTCCCTCTTCTTCCATGGTTACAACGACTATATCCCCTCGTTCTACACCATTCAATAATACGCCTCCAACATTTGTGAATCCAAATTCACCATCTTTTAAAGTTGGATACATACTTTTGCCATCTACACGAACTGGATGTGCCACAAAATTTACGAACAATAAAATCACAATGGCACTGATGACAAACACTTTAACAAAATCAAGTATATCTTCTAGTAAAGTACGTTCGTCATCTTCATTGTACCTTAGCTCGTTTTTCTTTGAATTCTTCATATAATCTCTAACCCCCTAAATGTTATAAATCTATTATAAAGCTATTTAGAAAAAAAAGCCTGAAAATCAGACTTTTTTTTAACAATTAACGAACTTCTTTTAAACGAGCAGCTTTACCTGAACGGTTACGTAAGTAAGATAACTTGTTACGACGTACTTTACCGTGACGAACTACTTCAATGTGGTCAATGATTGGTGAGTGTAAAGGGAATTTACGTTCAACACCAATTTGGTTAGAAATCTTACGAACTGTGAATGTTTCAGAGATTCCTCCACCTGCACGTTCAATTACAACACCCTCAAATACCTGGATACGGCTCTTGTCCCCTTCTTTGATTTTAACGTGAACACGAACAGTACTTCCAGAACGGAATGCTGGAATATCAGTCTTCAATTGTGATTTTGTTACTTCATTAACTAATCCTAAGTTCATTTTCTTTTCTCCTTCTTTTCTAATATTTGGTTATCAGTTCATTCACACAATGTGCCAGCGGAACTACCTATGCGTAAACGCCCATTAATATTACCATGACAATAGATTTTGCGCAAGAATTATTTTTTGATTTTTAATACTGAATCGACTACTTTTTGATCTTCTTTATTTAAATTTAAATTTTCTAATAAATCCGGACGATACATCGCTGTTCTTTTTAAAGACTCTTCATGTCTATACTTCTTGATGTTCGCATGATGACCACTCAATAATACATCTGGAACTCTTTTTCCATCATAGATTTCTGGCCTAGTATATTGAGGATATTCTAAAAGTCCATTTGAGAAAGAATCATCATCACTGGAATCTTGGCGAATAACACCCGGTAAAATACGTAATATGCAATCGCACATGACCATACATGCACTTTCACCACCAGTTAGCACAAAGTCCCCTAAAGACATTTGAATATCTACATAATCACGAATTCGTTCATCAAATCCTTCATAGTGACCACAAATAAAAATTAAATGTTCCTTTAAAGATAATTCCTTTGCGATGGATTGATTAAATGTCTTACCTTGAGGTGTCAATAAAATCACTGTACTATTTTCTGTACGAAGGGATTCTAATGCATCTAATATAGGTTGACACATTAATACCATTCCCGCACCACCACCATATGGTGTATCATCCACGTGGCCATGTTTTTCTTTTGTGAACTGACGAAAATCGATGGTTTCAAACTCAAATAAATCTTTTTCTTTGGCACGCTTTAAAATACTTGTTGTCATTAAAGGTTCAAAGTATTCTGGAAATAATGTCAATACAGATATTTTCATCGTAAGCCTTCCATTTCACGAATTGTGATTTCATGAGCTTCTTTGTTCACATCAACAATAAATGCAGGTACAAAAGGCAATAAGAAACTGTTTCCTCTTGATTTTACACGAAGTACTAGATTGGCACCTGTTTCTAAAATATCTACAACTTCTCCAAGCTTTTCTTTTTCTTCATTATAAACCGTACAATGCATTAATTCATGATAATAATATTGTCCGTCTTCAAGTTCAGGTAAATCCTCTTGGGCAATAAATAAATTTTTTGTTTTCAATTGTTCTGCTTTTTCAATTGAATCAACCCCTTCAAAGTAACAATAGCCAAAACCCTTTTGTTCGCGATAACGCACAACGGTTAATGTACGACCATCTTCTAAATGTAATACTCTACCTTTTTCAAAACGATGCTGCGGATCATCTGTCACAAGATACAATTTACATTCACCCTTAAGTCCATGCGTATTAATGATTTGAGCTACTTTTATCATATGTTCCTCCTAAAAAAATCAGGATGTGAAATCACATCCTAATACGCTTCAAATTTTACTGAAATTCTTTTGTGTACATCACGTGCCGCAATAGACATCATTTGACGAATACTGCTAGCCATAATTCCCTTACGGCCAATTAAACGTGCAACATCTTCGCTGTTGGCATATACATACAATAAAATTTCATTATCATTTGTAGTTGCCATTGTTTTTACAGATAATGCTTTTTGATCATCTACAAGTGGTAAACAAATGTCTAATAATGTTTTTTCTAAATCAATCATTATTTTGAACTTTTCGCTTCGTGCATTTCTTTTAAAACACCTTCGTGTGATAAAATTGAACGAACTGTATCAGTTGGTTGTGCACCGTTGCTTAACCATTTCTTTGCTAATTCTTTGTCTAAAGTTACTTTTTCTTCAGCTTTAGTTGGGTTGTAAGTACCGATTTGTTCGATAAAACGACCATCACGAGGACTACGTGAATCAGCAGCTACTATACGGTAGAAAGGAGCTCCCTTTTTACCCATTCTTTTTAAACGTAATTTAACCATATTTAAATTCCTACCTTTTCTAATTTATTAAAGCTCATAAAGAATAACATGAATAAAAAGAGGTGTCAAGTATTTTTACTTTACACCTTAATTTTTTTATTTTTTCTTCTTTTTCTTTTTTGGTTTCTGTTTTTTACTACCAGAATGCTTTGACATTCCAGGCATTCCGCCTCCACGCTGCATATTCTGTAGTGCAGACATATCAGGAAGTTTTGCCTTACCGCTCATCATCTTTGTCATCATTTGCATCTGTTCTAATTGATTAATCAAACGATTAACATCCATGACTTTAACTCCTGCACCCTTGGCAATACGATTCTTTCTTGATGCTTTTAAACATGATGGATTTTCACGTTCATATTCTGTCATCGATAAAATAATGGCTTCACTCTTTTTCATCTGTGAATTCATTTTTTCATCATCTAAATTTTTAGCTACCTTATTAATACCAGGAATCATATTCATCATTTTCTGCATAGATCCCATTTTAGAAACCTGGCCTAATTGTGCTAATAAATCATTGAATGTAAAAACACCCTGTTTCATACGTTCAGCCGTTTTTTTCTGAACTTCAATATCTAATTTATCTTG
>UMCO01088991.1_pt1 | contig 16154 bp, 10 predicted proteins | sample 1964251 | NCBI WGS metagenome assembly UMCO01 (sample SAMEA4835970, study PRJEB28245) | human gut metagenome | biome: gut microbiome; material: fecal sample | place: Denmark | collected 2008
TGATCACTCCGATCACTTTGAGCGTTTCGAGTCACTGTTCAAATGCGATTTGGACCTCGTTGACTGTTCTCTCATTGCTCAAGGAGATTACTCTCAGCAAGATCGAAATAAATGGCGCTACCAGCTTGGCTCAGGATCATCCACCATTAAAAAAGCCTGGACAAACCTATTCCACAAAAGCTCTGCAAGCCATTTCGACAAAACTAAAAAGATCCTTTCCGATCTGCTCAACAAGCACGCATCCTTCACAGATGAAGATCTGCGAGCCATAATAAGGGACTACAAAGACAGCTGCGAGAAAGCCAAAACGTTTGATTGGAGATACTACTATCTGTCATACAAAGCCTTCCGTCCCTCAAGGTATGGAAAATACGCGTGGGAAGATGACAAAAGTCGCCCGTACGAGATGACGGTAATCTGGGCTCCAGAAAGATACTCCTCAAAAGCGTATCAACCGTTTTTGAAAGCTGTCACAGAAATAATCTCTAAGAATGACATCTCCCTGGATGACAACGGACAATGCGCAATTATCGGCACGCATCGAATAGAATGCGAGAACTCTCGATACATCAAAAAAGACGTCAATACAGAAAAGGTGATCGAAGTATTGTCAATTAATCAGAACTCGGAAGGAATTGATACCGAAGATCGTATTCAGAAAGCAATAGCTACGGGGTTCTTTTCATAGACCTCAGAAACAATTAAGTCAAAGTCACCTGCAATTATTCTCTGGACAGATTATGTCTTGACAGATTAAAAACCTGCAGTTTCTTATCCAATTTGCAAGTTACTTGTCATTACTCCCTTTAGATTAGCTGCAAGTGGCTTGCAAGTTTTTAGCACTAGAGGAGGGTTTATAACCTCTCCACACCGCCCCATCATCTACTAGGACAAAAAACAAAACTCAAATGCAACTGAGTTTCGTTTGAGTTTCACATTCTACCCCAGCACAGTCTCAGTAAAGTGCCGCCAGATACCGCACTGCGTCGCTATAACCCAGTTAATATATGGAATGCGATATTGAGTCCATTTTCGAAAGAGCGCATCATGGACCCCTGTATTCGAAAAAACGCGCTCGGCGGCGCAGAGACGAGCACGATCGCTGAGACAATTTGTCCCAGTTCCGAATAGCGAACCTCCTTGGGCTCACAAGACAACCTCACCCATTACTTGAGTGGTGTAGCCGGCAAATGAGTCACAAGATGGGAGACACATAAGGAATCGGGGGGTTGCTACAGGTTTTTCAATGCAAAACCCAATCCATTGAGTATCGTCACCAGTTGTCTGATTTCTTATGTTCATGTCGACAAATAGGACAGCCCCTTCCTTGAACTCTACGATAGATTGGCGCTTTCCAAGAATGACCTGCGGAGCACTTCCACCAAACCTTCTTACCTGAACCATAGACTATTTCATCTGGTTTAATATCTACATTCTTTTTCCAATCCCATTCTGCCAACAGATCGGGATATCGAGAAGCGAGATCGTTATACCCCTTCAAACAACGTTTGTTTGAACAGTACGGACATCCGACGCCTTGCTTGACTCGGCTTTTTATTTGCGCTTCCCACTCGTGCCCCTTTTCGCAGAGCCACCAAGCCTTGGCATGACTGCCAGCGACCACTTTGTTGGGTTTCTTATGTCCATTTTTGGTCGGATGCCATTGGGATGCGATTTCAGGTGCAACACTCGTCAGATCATTGAATCCCTCAAGAACCTTCTTTCCTGCGCAGTAAGAACAGCCTTTACCATTAACGCGATTGGCTACAGATGCCTGATAGTGATGTCCTCGATCGCAGATCCACCACACCTTGGTGCTAGTCCCGCTCGTAACATCCGAAGGGAAAATATCTATATTCCGCTCGAAATCCCACTCCTTGCAAAGCTCTGGATGAGTAACGTTGAGACTATCATGGGTCAACAAATGCGTAGCATGTTTTGCTTTTCCCCTCCTCACTTTTGAACAGATTGGACAGCCTTTGCCAAATGCACGGTTAGATACTGTAGCTCGGTATTCATGACCATTAGGGCAGACCCACCAGGGCTTATATTTAGTATTTCCCTTAGAAACATCCTGCGGAGTCAAAGGGACGTTCTTAATAGGATGCCATTCGGCTGCAATTTCAGGATTCGTGGTAGCAAGGTCATTGAAACCGACAAGTAACTTCACACCAGCACAATAAGGACAACCATTACCACGACTTCGATTATCAACCGAACTCTGCCACTCGTGCCCCTTCTCACAGAGCCACCAAACCTTCTTGCCGCTAGATCGGCTAACCATTTCAGGCTTAAGGATACCGTTTTTCGTCGGGTGCCATTCCCTAGCAAGGTCAGGATTGGTTGCCAACAAGCTGTTGGCCTTCTCCCCAGAGACATATTGGCTGTATATGGCAATCCTGTCACGATCTATGTCCACATCAGGAACATCGGCTGAACCAAGAAGTTGGCTGATTCGAACAATAACATTTGGAATTTGAGAACCATTGATCGAGCTCTGGCAATATAGGGTTGTCCCAAAATCATCCAACACATCTTCGGCTCTCTTCACTTCTTTAATGCGAATGAGCTTAATGCCACGCTCGATAAAAAATTGGTCCTTTTTCTTCTCGCGCTCCTTAACCGCAGGTGAAGCGTGCCAAAAGGCTCCGTCGTATTCGATACCCGCATTCAACTCCGGAAGCCAGACATCAATCTCATACTTTCCGTCATATTGGTACCTATTGAAAGCAGGAGTGATTTTAGAGAAGTAGAAATACAATGCCTGCTCTGGAAAGCTCGTCTTGCCTTCCTTGACGCAGACAGGACACCCCGTCCCAATATTACGATTTGCTGGCGTAGCCTGATACTCATGTCCAAAAGGACAAAGCCACCATACCTTCTTCCTCGAACTCCCAGCAGTAATATCAGTAGGTTTCAAATTCCCATTTTTCGTAGGGTGCCATTCAGACGCAATAACAGGATTGGTAGTCGCCAAGTCGTTATAGCCAGGCCAAACCATTTGATTAGAGCAATAGGGGCATCCCGTACCAGAGGTTCTCTGGTTTACTGCAGCTAACCAGGTATGACCCTTATCGCATTGCCACCAGACCCTCTTATTGCTCCCCACCGTTACATCGGAAGGTTTCAAGTTTCCGTTAAGACCAGAAGCCCACTCAAGTGCTATATCCGGCCGATTGAATTGAAGGTCATTGAATCCGGGTTTGACGATTTTTCGTGAGCAAACTGGACACGTATGGTTTTCGGCAGTCCGTTTATACACAGAGACAGTCCAGCGATTGCCACAAACGTGGCAAACCCAATGAGATTGAAGCTTCGAAAAGCAGGAAATTTCAGAAGGCTGAGCTTCGTTCAACTCATAATCCCAATCCTGCAAAAGTTCAGGAAATTTCTCCGCAAGGGAGCCGTTCTTTCTAAGAGCTGCTTCACTGCGACGCTTCCCCTTATTCAGAGAGGCGCAAACGGGGCAACCACGGCCCTTCGTGCGGTTAAATATCGAGGCCTCCCATTCATGCCCATGCTCGCAGATCCGCCAAACCTTCTTATGGGAGCCCCGAGTAACCTGATCTGGCGTGAGATCACCATTTTTCACAGGATGCCAGGTAGCAGCAATATCAGGTTCAACAGTTACAAGATCATTGAAGCCGACGAGCGCTCGTCTACCAGAGCAGTAGGGGCAACCTTGCCCTTTGCTCCTGTTGTTGGGACTTGCCTCCCACTCATGGTCATGGGCGCAACGCCACCAGACCTTCTTCACGCTGCCGAAGGAAGTCGAATCCGGCGTAAGCTCACCGTTCTTAGTAGGATGCCATTCATCAACCAGTTCAGGTCGCTCTGTCGCAATACTTCTCACGAGAAACCTCCATTTTCAATGGTAAAGGGAAGGTTTTAACACGACAAAGAAAATCCCTAAAAGGCTTGATATCGCAACCAAGCTGTATAACTACCATCTATTGCCGTGTTCCTGCTGCGTTTATGAAGGCAGGCTCGACCGATAGGCTCGCACAGTTTCGGCAAGCTTGAAAATCGTATCACCAGAAAGGAGCCCGCAGTGTCCGTGCTAACGGACACTGCGCTTGAATTAACTCAGTTACTATATGCAATGAAAACTTAGACTTGCTTTTTTCGAGACAACGCAAAACGGCCGCTTTGTTGGAAAGGATACCCATGGAAGCCTCGAATCAGGGTTCGTCCGCTGAGACAAATTGTCCCAGTCCCGATCGACGAGACGCCCGCGTAACGCGGAAAGGGACCCATTAGGATGCGGCAGGAAAAGCGGGTTTGCACAGTCAGAGAGGACCGTATGTCAAGACAGGAAAGCCACATCAAACTTCCAAAGGAGCCCCAAGAGGCGATTGACACCCTCGAGCGGTTCGTGGTCAGGGCACGCCGGATCGAAGCACACTCATTGGTTAGGAGCAAGAAGGTGAAAGAGCTTACCCAGCCAAGCTATACCCTCCGCTTCAATGACTCAACGGTTTCGATGAGACTGAACAGTAGACCGGAAGACGAGGAGGTCTTCGAATCGCTGGCGGCAAGGATCCGGCCATGCATCGTTGACAGCGAGCCTATTCAGCTCGAAAAGGTCGTCGCGGCAATCCGCGTGCTCACCTCAACCGTCGAGCTGGATGAGAGGCAGAGCACACTGCTTGAGCTCGTCGACACATGGTGCAAGGAGCACATTGCGCCGCATTCCTACAACGCCATCTCATCTCACGAGGAGATAAGGGAGCTCAATTCGGACAAAGTGACATCTGCATCCGACACCTTGCTGGGCCTCGGCTGGTATTACGCCGACCTCGTCCACGCCGACCCCAGGCAGGAGAAGGAAGCGGCACTCGAGTTCCCCTATGACTTCAGATACAACCAGGGAGTGGTGCTCGTATCGCACCTAGCGCTCATCATAAGCTCTCTGCTCAAGCTGATTCGGGAGATCAACGATACCAATGAACTCGGCCTATCGCCTGAAATCTGGACCTCTCAGGTCACCGCAGGGAGCGGCCCCTTCGAGTTCGGAGTGGGCAAAGTCTATATCGGACCTGCTGGTTTCGTACCACCGACGGGCGCCACGATGGATAAGACCCCGGGATTCAAGGAACTAGACTTGGTGACCGCAAGGCGCATGCAGGACCCCGGCTGCACCGTTGACGCCCGATTCGTCAATGATTCTGGCGAGGTAATCGAGACCCATGAGGGCTTCTATACCATCGATACAGAACGCAACTGTGTCGTGATCAACATCGAAGACAAAATCCTCCTATCGGGGAGCCCAAAAGAGAAAACGAGCCCTGTCGGGGAGCTCCCGTTTGAGCAAGCGTTCTTCTTGAAAGCCGCTGGTCCCGTCGACGGGAAGACGGAGCAGTTCTTGAAATTCCTGGCAAAGGCAAAAGCCGCAGGCAAGATCAAGATTTCGATGTCGTGGCGAGGGACTCCCATACAGGGCACCGTCACATTCCCGAAAGCCTCGCCCAATGGCAAAGAGAAATCGACTGACGAGAGCGCATAGAACGCCTTCCGCCGCCATTTCTGCGCATGATTGATAGAGCAACTTTGGTAGAGGTCCCCGTTCTTACCGAATGCCTCGAAGGCAAGAAGGGCTTCCCAGTAGCCATTTCTACTACCAATGAAAGGCGTAGAATTTTTTTACTTAATCTGAATATGGGATAATTTGACGAAAGAAAAAGGGTTACGGAGCCGGCATGGATCAGAAACTACAAGCAACGATCGAAAATCTGCAAAGCAAATGCGGCAAACCCGCCCATGAAGAGGTTCAGAAGATCCAAAGGTGCCTGCCCGTCCCCAACGACCACGTCATTCTCTGGGCAGACATGATCTCGTATGGAGGATACCCTGCTGGAATCGCCTTCACCGATTACGTATCCATATCCAAAGCCCCCAAGAAAGACGTGAAGGCTGCCAACAAAGAAGCCAAAGCAAAAGCGAATGAAACCGATGAGAAGGTCCAGAAGCTTAATTCGATCTACCGCATCATCCCATGGGATTTCTTCGATCCCAAGGATTATGACATCCTGGAGCGCAAGAATAAAGGAAATCGCAGATATGCGATCAAATACAATGACGAAACCCTAGCGGTATTCGAAAGCAAGGCCATGTACGAAGCGTTCAGGGAGTACCGCTCCGATACAATAAGGCAAAGAAAAGAAGCGGAGGAATTGGCAGAGAGGTCGACGATCAGCGCCCTGAACTCCTTCAGCGTCGAGGGAGTGATGTTCAATACAGCCTATGGCGCAGGACAGACGAAGACGGGTCATGGAATCTACGCGGAGGAAGCCGGCGCGAAGCTTGATTGGATTCACGGCGAGAAGTCAACGGTAGTCGGAAGAGACAACGCCAAGAACGACCCCGATAAGATAGTTGGGGCATCCTCAGTGCAGTGCAAATTCTGCAAAACTCCCGCCGAATTCGACCGAGCGATCAAAACACCGCAAATGCAGGAATAAGAAAAGAGCGCCTTTAACTACGCCCTCCGTTACCAAAAACAGCATTCAATGGTATAAAGTAGATGGTTCTCCGATAGGAGGGCTTCCAAGTGCCGGGGGCGTTTTCCCCGACTTTCTTTGTGTTAGGGGGCGAATTGCGCGGGCTCAGGCTGTTCATAGACGAATCCGGGAGCGACAACCTGAGGGACGTTTAATTTTGATCTTCAGAATCAGCGATATAACCCTCCACGTACATCAGGGAACAAGTCACACTCGTTGGGAAGCGGCTTTGTATTTGGGGGATAATCATCGGGCGACAGATCGCCAAGAATCGGATCAGCCACAGAAACAAGAGGGTCAAGCCAATCTGCTTTTGCGCACAACCAGGCAACTTCGAATTGAGATTTACTTTTAACTTCTGAAACCGCTTCGGCATACTCACGAAGAAGAGATGCCTCTTTATAGCGCTCGGCCTCATCAAGAGCGTTGTTCAGCTTCTTTATCTCTTCATTATATTTCTCGACTTCATCACGCGCCTCCTGGAGTTTAACTGCACGCAAACGAGCCTCTTCTTCCTTCTTCAATCGCTGCTGACGCATTGCTGCACAGGCTTGGCACATCAAGAGAAACACCTTTGATAACAAATCGTTAATATCCGTTTTTACTGTTTCGTTTAGCGCGCGACTCGCCATTGCAACCTCTTTACGACATTCAGCGCTATACCCCGCCTCGAGACGAAACATCAACGGTCCAGTGAACTCATAATCCCACTTCTTTGTTTGAGGCCTGCGTGTCCAAGAGTACCTCTTACGTTCTTTTTCATATTGTTTCAACCGTTCTATTTCATCTTCAGTTAAGGAGTGTTGAATTTTTCTCGTCTTCTCAGAAATCTGCAGCTCGATACTCTCCCCAAATATCTCAAACCTGAACGGCTCTGCCATTGATCCGCCCATCTGTTCCACCGCACGAGCAAGAGATTCGGTCGCCGCCAGCGCCCGACGAGCACCCTTTGCGCTTATTGAATAGTCAAATAAAAACCACTGAGGATGATTGACGCGACGAAACCGCTCAGCAAAATAGTAATCATCTTTAAGCTGTTTGAGACAAGAACGCAGATGGATGCGTTCCTTATAACATAGCTGACCCAACACTAAATCCAAAAATGCGCTTTCCTCGGCACTCAAGAAATCCAAAGAATGCGCAATGCTTACATTGGAATCCAACCTGAGATCTGTTCTCCTTCCAACCATCCCGTCTTTCCCTGATGACTTGGGAAGGCTAGGTGTTAAAATCGTCTGTCCTGCTTTAATCTTCGCCCAATATCCACGAGGAGGCGTCGGAACCTCAAGCTTCCTGCAAATCTTCTTCAGCATCACATCGGAAATACCGTAACGCGCAGCCACAACCCTCATTGGCTCCGACCAGACCTCCTTATAAAGGACTGTACGCTCGTAATAGTTCATGCCCATTAGTCAACCTTTTTTGTATTCGATATACTTGTTCACGCATAATTTGCAAGCATTGCCTATTCGAACATTTTATAAGGGAATGATTTCAGGTGGCTTGCGAAGGAAAACATTATTGAATACGATTAAGCTCCACTGAACAACGGTTAACAATACGCATCGCTTTTTGGGATAATCTAAGTCACCGCTAACACCAAATCCATAAAGCAATTTTGAAGCAACCGGAGATTCTAATGGACGTTTTCACATGGGCAAACGACGTTAAAGACAAACTTGAAAAGGAATTCGCAGACAGACTCGTCTTCGTCGGCCTTCAAGGTAGCCGCGCCCGAGGAGAAGCGCGAGAAGATAGCGACATCGACCTGGTTGTATTGCTCGACCACATTGACGGTAGCGATCTAGAACGCTACCGTACCATCATTCAAGCGATGCCTTATAGCGAACTCGCATGTGGCTTTGTTGGATCAAAAGACGCGCTTGCCGCATGGCCGCGCCACGAGCTTTTTCAGTTTTACCACGACACGAAAGCATTGCTCAGTGCTCTTCCTGAAATCGAACCATTCACAAAAGACGACGCCATTAAGGCAGCCCATATAGGTGCGTCAGGTATCTACCATGCAACCTGCCATGCTTTTGTGTTCGACGGCGATGCAGCAAACGATATCTTGAAATCCCTATTCAAGAGTGCGTTCTTTACGTTGCAAGCACTTCAGTTCATCCGCACGGGAAGCTACCCCTGCACCAAAGAAGAACTTGCCGAGCAGCTTGAAGGTGATGAAGCACGCATACTTGAAATCGGACGAAACTGGCAGGAACATCAACCAACCGGCAACAAGGAGCAGCTTGAACTTGTGAACTTGCTACTACACTGGTCTGAAAAGATCCTTCTAGGCTAACCGTGCTCATTCATCGGAATAATTGGAAGAAGCGCCCAAAATATTCAAATCACTTCCAACGTTCAAGAGTCGGCAACACTGCCCCGAGCAATGATACGCTCTCGTCAACAGTCCATCCCATAGCTTCAGCCATACGAGGGGCACATTCTTCAATCATATCGTCCATGGTTGTTTCATAGGTATACTTGCCGCCTTCGTAGCACCAGCGACAGTAATCTTTTGTTTCAGAGCCATCGACTTCATGCCCATATTGATCGGGAGCGGTAAACATCATGCCGCAGCTTTGACAATAATGCTCAGGCATTTCCAGAAGCTGAGTAATAGGAACATCAAGCTCACGCGCAATAAGTTTAGTCATATCAATGCCAGGTGTGGTTTCACCTGTTTCCCACCTACTTACTGCCTGGCGCGTAATGTAAAGTCGTTTTGCAAGGTCTTCTTGCGTAAGACCCCGTTCTCGACGAAGTTCAGGAAGAATGTCTTTTAGTGCCATTGCAATCACCTCGAATAATCTGCTTTTGCATCAATTATCCAAGACCCATGGCATTACACAAGCAACAGTTAGTTGCTCAATCTAATGAAAAGCATATACAAGGCAGCAGGATTGGATGTGCCAACATAGAGCTCCATACGAGCATCAGCAAACTTACACAACTTGCAAATTTACAAAAAATTGACTTTCGGAAAATCGCAACACCCGCCCAGAATCTTAAACTGAACAGATAGAGATAATTACATTCTGCTGACATCACCAACCAACAAGGAATCCCTATGAACATAAGTGATTCAAAGGCTCCAACACCACACACCCCTCCCGATACATCGTGGAGTATCCAAGTAGACGAAGCGTATGCCGAGCGCATGATTCGAGCCCACAATAAGGCATATCGTCGAAAAACTGGCAAAGGCTACTTTATTTTCTGCCTTCTATTTGACGTACTCGTAGTAGTAGGAACAGTAAAGTGCCTAATGGAAGGACTTAACCTCTTTGATGAATTCAATGGTTTCGCTGGAATGATCGGCGCCTACATTGTGTTTCCAGGATTAACAATCTTTTTCGGTGTACTTGCCTTTGGGCCTGACAAAGGTGGCTTCTTTGGGCTTAAACGTGCAGCACATCAACTAGCAGAAGAACTCGTCCCTAACGGAAAAGGAACACTATTCGCACAAGCCACCGCATCAGGCATTACTCTGTCCTCGGAAACAGGAACATTACATATTCCTTATGCCGCCTGCTATGACACCGCCGTCATAGATGGAGAAACATTTGTGCTCGTAGGAAACGATAAAGAACAATCAGTTCTTTACCATATGGCAGGCAATAATGCCTACCTCCGCGACAATATCGGTTTCGCCTTTGCAACGCCAGCAGAATTAGCTAATTCAATTATTGAAGCAGGAAAATCTCAATTAGCCCAATTATCAAAAGATACAACGGCATCCTCTACAACAATCTCCTCGCAAGAATAAATAGAATACACACGTTAAACCAACAGCAAGACTGTCAACACCATGGCGGATAGCATCCGTGATAAATGCCCTGCCCACTTTTCACTACTATCCATTTGAAACATTATCCGCTTGCTACAATTACACCTTGCAACGAAAGACCTACCCTATTACCCCATACATCCCGCAGAAAAGAACACTATAAACACTAACCGCAACAAAATCATCCCTCTTGCTGAAGGTGAAGCCTTAGCACTCTTCGCCCTAACAGTGTGCTCTCAAGCATTTCTTCTGCTGCTTGGCTGCATACTTTGCATGGTTTCTTATGGTATCCCCACACGCGTTTTATTAAACAAGAACGACAATAGCCACCAATCATAACATTTATGGCGCCAATCTCGAGGGCATCCTCACACGAAACCTACTCGGCATACCACCCGCCGCAACCACCATTCGTGACGATGAAAGCAATCGCCAGAAAGCAGTCACGAGAATTATGTTTCTTACTAAACATATTGATGGGTTATGCGCAGTATTTATAAAATGAGGGGGGGTACTAAACAAACAGATCTACTAACCACACGCTTTGCACGAAAGGTTACTATATGTCAAATCGCAGTGAAGTTCGAAAGAAATCATTTCTCTTTGTGGTCACTGCTGCCGTTTTAATGCTGACAGGATAGCTTTCGTAGAGTGGGAGATCGTTCAAGGCGATGTCAACTATAATATACCCTCCCCTAAAACCATATAACAAGCAAGAGAAACAAGAGGAGCCTTGTTACAATGAGAAAAATATTCCTAAGCTTTCTTTTCGCCCTTTGCTTTATGGGGATGGGTCAAAGCATAGCCTTTGCAGACACCATCAACGGTGACGGATACACATTCAATACGGATACTGGTCATCTTACTATTACGACCGATAGTGGTACTACCGCCTGGCGAGAAAATGAAAGCATCAATAAGGAAAACGTACTGAGCGTCGATTTGTCACGCAACTTTCCTACTGGCGTGTGTTCCATTGGGGAAAACGCCTTTGCAGGTTGTAGCAATTTGAGTGGCACCATCGAGCTTAACGCTCAAACCACAAGCATCGGAGCAAACGCCTTTACTGGCTGCAACGATATTGATTTGATATTGATTCCCGAAAACGTCGAAAGCGATATTGCGACCACCGACATTCCAAACAATGTTCCCTACCTAGTCTATTCATTTAATTCTGGTACTTTTAATTTCATTGTTAAAGATGTGCACTATGGCTCACAGAACACAATAACCTTGCCAGATAATGATATTTTTTGTGGGGGAATATCTTACGACGGTTTTAAATTAGTGTGTGAAGACACCTTCCAAGTTAAACCTGCAGAATACGATGGGATTGCATGGTACTACCATACGGAAGATGATGATGAAATTACTATTACGCAATTTGTGATTAACAACATTGCTGGTAGAGAAACCGTCGAGCTCCCTGAATCCTTTGACGATCTTGCTGTAAAGCGCTATGACGAAGATGCTTTTTTAGACTGTGACCCCACTCATACAGTCGTTTTTGTTGTCAACGAAGGCATAGAAGCCACCATTCCCGAAGAATACTCCAAGATTGATATCACCACTGAAAACGGAAACAAAGTTGCGTATTTTACGCCAAGCACAATCGGCGTCTCCGAGCAAACGCTGAACATATTGACAGTACCCCATGACACCACTGTTCTCTTCGCAAAAGATGTAATTGTGTATTCAAATCGTGACACACCCTGTCCTGTTGTTTCCTATGAGGAAAACACCGGTGGTGAAATCATCATTACCAATGTCGCACTTAGCATTTTTGGGTCGATGGATGGATACACGGTTCCCACCGAGATTGAAGGCAAGTCGGTTACAACAGTAATGATAAACAGTCTAACCAACAATGAAATAGACAAGACTATTGTTGATAAGGCAGTAAATAAAATCGTCTATGAGTTGAACCCCGATAGTGATGATCCAGAAACCTTCACGATAACGAATATCACCCAAGGTAGCGAACAAACAAGCGTTGAAATCCCAAATGCAATAGGCGGGAAAACACTTCTCAGCATTGCCGATGATGCGTTTGACGAAAGCGTCGAGACTATCATCGTTCCCGAAAATACAACCATTAACCAGCCTGTAGATGTCACGAAAATCGTATACAAAACTAACGACGATGGCGACGTAGTAATCACGGAGGTTGTACCTGGTAAAGATACAGATGGTAGTACAAAGACGGTAGTTCTTCCAAAAACCATCCGTGGCGTAGAACCCACTTATTCTGAAGCTGTAAAAGAAGCAATGAAGACCATCCCGCACGGCCATAACGACGACACAAAATGGTATTCCAGCGATACACATCATTGGAAGGAGTGTGTTGCTTGTGGTGCAAGACTTAATGAAGCAGCACATACCTTTACTTGGGTAACTGACCAAGAAGCTACAACTACACAAACAGGCACGAAACACGAAGAGTGCACCGTCTGTGGCTATACAAAAACAGCTATCGAAATACCACCGAAAGGATCAACAACTAACCCCGTCGAAGAGGATTCGCTAACGGGTTCTAACACTACGAGTGATGAAACATTGACTGACAAATCGGTTGTCTCACCAAAACAGACAATCCCACAAACCAGCGATATAACTGGAGTTGTGCCACTTGTCTTACTGGCAATCGCCTGTGGTGCTGCAGTAGTAGCAATTGTTGCGCTATGTTTGCGTAAGAAAAACTAGCGCCACCAAGTAAGTGTCGCCCTACTCTTCGCCCTCTTCTCCCCGTTCATAAGGAGTAAATTCGGCAAGGAAGCCCTTTTGATCAAGCGCTTCCACAATTTCATCCAGCACTTCTTGTGATTCTGCGCTTATATGGTGAAAGTGATAGCCACTCGTAATGGCCGACAAAGGACTCGAAACGCCGTTTTTGAGATCAGCCACAAACCTTTGAACATCTCTGCGATTTTTGATGTTTAAAGGAGCTTCCAACTTTGCATACGTTCTGTGATTTACCAAAACATCTTCAACGCAACCGCCCAAATCAACAACAAGATTGAGCTCTTCTTCAATTTGATCAAACCCATGGCGTACTTTTACTAATTTGCAAGGCTGGGTATTGGAATCATTCAAAAGGTAACCACGATTGGTTGAAATAATGTCGTATCCCGCAGTACGGAGTAGCGCGATATCCTGCACAATAATCTGCCTGCTAACTCCAAGCTTTTCTCCCAAGGCTGTCCCCGATAAAGGAGTTTTGCTGGTCTGCAGAGTCCTAATTATTTCTTTGCGACGGGGAGAATCCACCATGAGAAAGCCTCTCTAAAACTTTACTTTTCGTCTTTCTGAAACAAAAGCACTACTCCATTTTACGAAAGGCTCGTAAGCAAATAAACAGATTACTTTAAAGCTCAAGCCGCAACTCTCAAGAAAATAGCCTTGCATCGAGAATGGAACGACACTTCAAGAGCTACTACTCTACTTAATTCGCTGAATTCTTAAATGGCTGCTTCATCCATCTCCATCGCTCTCGCTCTTACTTTTTCGTCACTTGTATCGCTTAAGGGCTTCCCCTTCGTTTCCATTCCGAAAAGCGCAATTACTACCGCTACCACCGCAAACGCGGAAGCGAGCATAATGAAAACTACGGTAAAGCCTACGCCCTCACCAAATGAAGCATAGACTAAAGGCACAATAAACGGAGCAACAAAAGCACCGATACGACCAAAGCATGCCGCCCAGCCAGTACCCGAACCACGCACATCGGTCGGATATACCTCAGGTGTGTAAGAATACACGCAACCCCAAGCACCAAGAGCGAAAAAATAAAGCAAGCAACCCGTTGCTAATACTGCCATTTCCGATCCCGCATGACCAAACAGCCATGCGGCAAATGCCGTACCTGCAAAGTAAGCAATAAGAACTTTCTTTCTACCAATTCGCTCAATAAGCCATGCCGCACTAAAGTAGCCGGGAAGCTGAGCCAAACACATAATTACCGTAAAACCAAAGCTTTGCACCAAGGAAAATCCCTGAGCTACCAGCAAGCTTGGCGTCCACAAAACAAAACCGTAATAACCAAAATTAATACCAAACCAGATAACCCACAAAACTAACGTGGCACGAAGATTGTTTTTTGACCACAGCTGAGAAAACGATTTCCACGCAGAGGTTTTGATTGCACTCAACTGCGTCTTTTTATTGTCGGGAACAACAATATCAGCCTCTGCCTCCATTTTGGTAACAATCTCATCAGCCTGTTTATGCTTACCGACCAAATCAAGATATCTTGGAGACTCCGGGACCATAATGCGAAGTACCGCAGCAAACAAAGCTGGAACAGCTCCAACCAAAAAGGCAATACGCCAGCCATAAACTGGAATCAGCAAATAAGCAACAAGCGCCGCTATAATCCAGCCCCAAGCCCAAAAACTTTCCAATAAAACTACGTTTCTACCGCGCTGCTTGATGGGAGAAAACTCACTAACCAGCGTTGATGCTGCTGGTAATTCCCCACCAAGACCTAAGCCAGTAATAAAACGGCAGATAACCAGCATAGTGAAATTAGCCGATACACCGCACAAGAAGCTTCCAACACTATACATAAGCAGGGTAAATAAAATAACCTTACGGCGACCCCATTTATCTGAAGCAATTCCCGAAAATGCTGCACCAATAATCATGCCAAAGGTGCCTGCACTTGCAAGCATACTTTGATCAAGGGGAGATAACGTCCAATCACTTCCTACTGCCGCTAAAACACCCGAAACCATACCTTGGTCCATTGCGTCAAAAAGCCACCCAATACCAACTATCAAGAGGATCTTGTTCATGGTAGGTGTCATAGGAAGACGTTCGAGTCTCTGTGAAATGTTCATTATCTCCTGCTTTGCTAGTTCGTGTTTCATGTTTTTATCTTCAAAGAAGCATGACTAACCATAGCACAGCATATACATCTGACAAGACACTTGTTTTGACAAATTACGAAAATAGAACCATGCAAGTAACCTGTTCCGTATGAAAATGCCCAAAGACAAGAAGATTCTCCAGCTTCTTTTGCTGCTTTTCAAACATAATTAAGGTAATCACAAAAGGGAAAGTTCAAATCTCGAAAACTCCCCCTATTCCATTTTGCAACTTAACGCACTGAATGGAAACGACCCTAAGGAGCCTGCAATGTATGATCTCAAGGCTATCGTCTACGGCGCTGCTGTGGGAGATGCCCTCGGGGTACCCTTTGAGTTTCAAGGTCGCAATACCTTTAGATGCACACACATGTCATCTGGTGGCGTACACGGCATGCCTGCCGGAACGTTCTCGGATGATACATCGCTGCTTATTGCCACCTGCGACAGCATTCGCGCCTGCAATGGCAAAATCGATACCAACGACATGGCAAATCGCTTTCGCAACTGGCTCAACAACGGAGACTACGCCATCGATTGCAAGGTGTTTGATGTCGGCAATGCTACCGCCACTGCACTCAACGAAGGGCGCGGCCTCACTCACGAGCAATCCAACGGCAACGGCTCGCTTATGCGAATAGCGCCACTTGCACTCACAGATGCCACAGATCAACAAATCGCTGAGGTCTCCGCTATCACACATGCCCACCCCATCTCCACCACAGCCTGCATTGTTTTTGTGCACATTCTGCGCAAAGTAATGCACGAAGTAGACCTCCCCACCGCTATACATAACACCATCCCCGACAACGAACAATTCGCTTTTCTTGCCGACATCGAGAATAAGAGCCGCGATGAAATCCAATCCACTGGATTTGTTCTCCACACGCTTGAAGCAGCACTTTGGTGTAACCTCAATACAGAAAGTTACACTGAATGTGTACGGGAAGCGGTAAATCTTGGTAGCGACACTGACACCACTGCATGCGTGGCAGG
>UMCO01003196.1_pt1 | contig 16076 bp, 10 predicted proteins | sample 1964251 | NCBI WGS metagenome assembly UMCO01 (sample SAMEA4835970, study PRJEB28245) | human gut metagenome | biome: gut microbiome; material: fecal sample | place: Denmark | collected 2008
CTGACTGTTACTAATCGATCGAGGGCTTGACCAAATATAACGAATAATGTTTGCAGGTTTGATGGATGGATTCTGTGTGAAGTTTTGAAGGTACAATTTAAAAAAGTATTGTAATTATAACAATTCTGTTATATAGTAAATGACGTACTAGCTACGTCATTTTTATAAGTATAGGGGATTGGTCAAATGGTATGATAGGGGTCTCCAAAACCTTTGGTGGGAGTTCGATTCTCTCATCCCCTGCTCTAAAAACACCGTAAATTCGGTGTTTTTTTTATGCCATGTTGCATTTCATGTTATATGCAAAGGCGGGATCACAATACGAGCGTTTTGCATATTCTTACAGATTGTAAACTGGATTGCAGCGTGATGGCGGCAGATAATCTGTATATCGGGTACGCATAATTTTCATAGAGAGTTGTAAAAAAAAGAAAATTGCGATATAATAATTTTTGACATATGACGGAAATAGGTATGAGGAGAAAAGATGGCACGACCGACAAAAGCAAGAAGAATCTGTATGGAAGCGGCATATGATAATTTTTGCCCGAATGGTGTTCCGGCAAGGGAAAAAGTCATTATGACGATGGATGAGTATGAAACGATTCGTCTTGTAGACCTTGAGAAGTGTACGCACGAACAATGTGCGAAGCAGATGGGGATTGCCCGCACAACAGTGACCGAAATTTATGAGTCAGCCAGATACAAAATGGCAGACAGCATCGTAAATGGAAAGACATTGGAGATTTCAGGTGGGAATTATCGATTGTGTGATGGAACTGCCCTGTTTTGCTGCAATAAAATATGCAGGCGCACCTCAACGTCCGTCGGAAAAGATGATATTCAAAGAAAGGAAACAGATCAGATGAGAATTGCAGTTACCTATGAAAATGGAGAAATATTTCAGCACTTTGGACACACGGAACAGTTTAAATTATATGATATTGAGAATAGCCAGGTGGTAAGATCCCAGATTGTCGACACAAATGGACAGGGACACGGGGCACTTGCCGGATTTTTGACAGAGGCGGGTGCGGATGTGCTGATCTGTGGCGGAATCGGAGGCGGTGCGCAAAGCGCACTTGCAACTGCCGGCATAAAGCTGTATGGTGGAGTGTCCGGTGCGGCAGATGAAGCGGTAGAAGCTTATCTTGCAGGAAAATTAGATTACAATCCCGATGTGAGATGTTCTCATCATGAGCATGAGCATTCCTGCGCGGAACATAAGTGTGGTGAAGACAAGCATGGATGTGCCGGCAATGAAATGTTATCATAAAAACACGGGACGGGAGAAATTATGATAAACAGAGAAGATATGCTGGAACTGACACGCAGAATGACGCCCAGCCGTACTTCCTTTACGCGTGTGGCAGGCGGCTACATGGAGCCGGACGGAGAGATCGATGAGAGCTTTAATGTGAATTTTCTCAATCTGTCCGCGGCGGAAAAGGAGAAAAATCTGGCGATTGCCAAGGCGGTTCCGTTTGCGGCAACCAATGTAAACCTGCGCAGTTACGCGTTCGGCGACGGCGCAGAGCAGAGAAAAATGCGCCAGCTGTTGTACGGAATGCGCGAGTGCGGACTGAAAAATGATGCGCTGCTGTATACGTTCTACGAGCTTGTGGGTGCACGGTACCGTAGCAGAGAGCCGTATGCGGTTCTGATTTTTCACGACCGCTATGATGTGCCGGTGAAGGCATCAGACAAGGAGCGGCAGGGGGAATCGGAGGAGGTATATGAATATCTGATCGGTGTAGTCGCTCCGCTGGTGGGAGAGTACGAGCCGGGGCGGCCGGTCTGCGGGTTTTTATACCCGGCATTTGCCGACAGGAGCACCGATGACGCGCATGTTGCGATCTTTCAGGCGGATCCGGAACACAAAATCCCGGTGTTTGAAGAACTGTTTCTCACACGGTAGCAGAGGAAGATTGTGCCGGAAAAGGTACAAAAATGGCGGGATTTGCGACAGGAGAAGCCGTGTAGGAAGATTGGAAGGAATATAGAAAACATCCCATTTCGGGATGTTTTTTTTGTGCGTTTGGGCAGTTCTATTTTAGCGCATCAAAGCATTCCTCGGAAGTATTGGATACGACAGAACATGCTTTTTCCGGATTTCTGGGAAAATGTAAAGAAAATTTTTCTGGAATTTTGTGAATGGGAAATTTGACTTTTGGGAAGAATCTAGTATGATGAAACAACGAGTGCGAGAGCAGCTCACAGAGTATCATTCTTGAGGAAAGGAGCAAAATGAACAGAAAAATATTGGACGTGACAATGCTGTGCACTTTATGCATTTGTCTTATGGTTGCGGCCAACATTGAGGAGAAGAACACGATACGGGAGAGCAGAGAAGAGATCAGCAGCGCGTATGTAATTTCTGCGGCAGACGGAACTGAGGTTCCGGTTGCGGGTGTGTGCAGTGTTTTATCCGGATATTCATTTACGACAGAATCAGATGAAGCGACAGGAATCACAAAGAACCCCAGAACAATGGTAGCAAGTGCGGCACCGTCCGATGCGGCACAAGAAGTACAGGCAGCATCGGGGGAAGCAGAGGCACCGGAGGCGGCAGAGAGCAAGCCTGCGACGGTAGAGACGACGACCGGTGCAGAGAACCGCTGGAATATCACATTGACGCAGGAGGAGATAGATTTGTTGGCAAAAATCGTCTGGCTGGAATCGCAGGGCGAGCCGACAGAAGGGCAGGAAGCCGTGGTCGAGGTAGTTTTTAACCGGATGGCTTCCGAAAAATATCCAGATACCTTGTATGACGTGCTCAGTCAGGGAAACCCGACGCAGTTCTGTTCCTGGAAGAACAGAGAGCGGGCGAACCCCACGGAGAAGGAATACACTTCGATTCATGAGGTATTGAATGGAAATACACATATATTAAGAAATGATACGTTATATTTTTCTACGGAACCGTTGACGCCGAGATTGGACCAAAAGATCGGCGGACACAGCTTCTGCTATTAGTAAGGAAGTTTGGGTTAAACCGGAAGGAAAATACGAAGGGAATCCGCAGGGACGAAAGAACCTGCGGGTTCCTTTTGCGTTGCGGGACAAAGCGGCAGACCGGACAAAAGAGAGCGAAAAATGGAAAGAGTTCCCTGTAGATTCCATGTGGTTCCTTTGTTACAATACGGTTGTTGCGGAAATGAAATATTTTTGTAACAAATAAGTAACAATATGGAAGCATATGGAATAAATCGGGAGGATTCTACATAATGAAGAAAAGAATGACAATACTGGCGCTTCTGCTGGCGGGAGCCGTCACACTGGGAAGCTATGGAATGGTGCAGGCAGGACAGGAAAAACGGGAGGTGCCGGTGGCGGGCGTGACACAGACGCTGGCACAGGTGCTTAAGGAAGCGGGAGGAGTGCAGGCACAGACGGCGGATGCTGTGGAGGAACTGCAAAGTAACGCGGCTGTGGCGCGGATGATGGAACCGGAGATGGTGGCAGAGGAAGCGTGGGAGACGGCGGAGATTGCGGAAAATGAACTTCCGCAGACCGCATCGGAGTTTGCGGATATTGCAGTGGCGCAGGTGAATCACTATGTCAACGTGCGGCAGGAACCGGATACGGAGAGTGAAATTCTTGGAAAACTTTACGACAAATCCGCAGCCACTGTGCTGGAGACGACGGAGGACGGGTGGTACCGGATTGCGTCCGGAAATGTGAACGGATATGTCAAGGCGGAATATGTGGTCGTGGGGGATGAGGAGCTTGCCAGAAGTGTGGGAACGCGCCTGGCGACCGTCACAACGACGACCCTGTTCGTGCGGACGGAGCCGACAACCGAGGCGAAGGTGCTTACCATGCTGCCGGACGGCGATGACGTTGTGGTAACCGACGAGTCGACGGAAGGCTGGGCGAAAGTGTCCACCGCGGACGGTGACGGTTATGTGGCACTGGATTATGTGACGCTGTCCACAGAGTACATTCATGCAGAGTCAAAAGCGGAGGAAGAGGCGCGGCTTGCCAGAGAGGAAGCAGAACGGCAGGCGGCAGCCCGTGCGGCGGAGGAAGCGCGCAAAGCCAGAGAGGCGGAGGCGGCACGTGCGGCAGCAGAACAGGAAGCAGCCCGCAAAGCGGCAGAAAAACAGGAGGTGAAAAAATCCGGCGCGGGCAGCAGTGCGGGAAGCAGTTCCGGAAGCAGCGCGGGAAGCAGTTCCGGAGGCAGCGCGGGAAGCGGTTCCGGAAGCAGTGCGGGGCAAAGTGCGCAGACGGCTTCCTCCAACGGTCAGGCGGTGGTCGATTACGCGAGACAGTTTCTGGGAAACCCTTATGTATACGGCGGCAACAGCCTGACAAACGGAACCGACTGCTCCGGATTTGTCAAGGGCGTGTATGCGGCATTTGGAATCAATCTGCCGCGCACATCGTCGGAACAGCGGAGTGTGGGATATGCCGTCAGCCTGTCGGAAATCCAGCCGGGCGACATTGTCTGCTATAGCGGCCACGTTGGCATCTATGCGGGCAATAACACACTGATTCATGCGAGCAATGAAAAGACAGGCATTACGCTGACTTCTCCGGTAACCTACCGCAGCGTGCTGGCGGTGCGGAGAATTTTCTAATTCATCCGGGAGGGCTGCTGTCTCTTAAATATTCCGGTTCTTTGAAATATGACTGGCGGAGAGAACTCCGAAGTGGTATATATAAGAAAAGGGAGGAAGAGAAGGATGCGGATTGGTGGAATAGAAGCGGGCGGCACCAAGATGGTGTGCGCGATCGGGGAAGTGCAGACAGACAAAGGACAGCCGGGAGAAAATCAGGTCACAATCACAGAGCGTGTGACGATTCCCACAGAGAAGCCCAAGATTACCCTGCCGCGCATGGCTGCGTTTTTTGAGGGAAAAGGAATCTCGTCACTCGGAATCGGGTGTTTCGGACCGGTGGATCTGCACCGTGCGTCCCCGACCTATGGATATATTACCAGCACGCCGAAGCTGGAATGGCAGAATGTCGATATGGTGGGAACTTTTACACGGGCGCTCGGCGTCCCGGTCGGATTTGATACGGACGTGAATGCGGCGGTGCTTGGCGAAGTTACCTGGGGAGCCGCAAAAGACTGCGACACGGCAATCTATATTACCGTCGGCACCGGCGTTGGCGTGGGCGTCTACTGTAACGGGGCGCTCATGCACGGGCTGGTGCACCCGGAGGCAGGACATCTTCTTCTGCAGCGTCACCCGAAAGACACCTACGCCGGAAAATGCCCGTACCATGCCAACTGTCTGGAAGGGCTTGCAAGCGGTCCGGCGGTGGAGGCGCGCTGGGGCAGACCGGCAAAGGAACTGGCGGACCGGGAGGATGTCTGGGAGATGGAGGCGTTCTATCTCGCGGAGGCGGTTGCAAATTATGTTCTGACGTATTCTCCGCAGAAGATTGTGCTGTGGGGCGGAATTATGCACCAGAGCCAGCTCTTTTCAATGGTGCGCACGAAAGTGCAGGAACTGCTGGGCGGGTATATTTCCAATGAGAAAATCTTAAAGGAGATCGATACCTACCTCGTGCCGCCGGCACTTGGAGAAAATCCGGGTATTATGGGAGCGTTTGCGCTCGGTATGCGGGAGGCAGAGTAGCGGAAGCCTAAGGAAGCGTAGGGGCGCCGGAGAACAGGATCGCGGAATCGGCGGGAGTGAAAACAGAATTTAGAAGAACAGAAAACGGGAGCGCTATGCCGGAGATTTTTCCTGACACAGCGCTCCCGTGTGATTTTGTAAAAAAGACCGGGTCTTAGTTATCGCCCTCGTCATCCGATGACATGGAGTATACCTGACGTTTTCTTGCCATCTCATCATTCTCGAGGTATTCGTCGTAGGTGGATACCTTGTCGACAAAGGTGCCGTCCGGCAGGAACTCGATGATACGGTTCGCTGTGGTCTGGACAACCTGATGGTCACGGGAGGCAAAAAGAATAACGCCCGGGAACTTGATGAGTCCGTTGTTTAATGCGGTGATGGACTCCATATCCAGATGGTCGGTCGGTTCATCTAAGATCAGCACGTTGCTTCCCATAATCATCATGCGGGAAAGCAGGACACGTACTTTTTCTCCACCGGAGAGGACACGCATTTTCTTGGTACCGTCATCTCCGGCGAACAGCATACGTCCGAGGAAACCGCGGACATAGGTTGCATCCTTGATCTCGGAGAACTGTGTCAGCCAGTCAACGATCAGAAGATCGGTATCAAAGATCTCGGTGTTATCCTTCGGGAAGTAGGACTGGCTGGTCGTCACGCCCCACTTGTAGGTGCCGGAATCCGGCTCCATCTCACCGGCAAGAATCTTAAAGAGCGTTGTCTTTGCCAGCTCGTTGCTTCCGACAAACGCGATCTTGTCGTCATGTCCGACGATAAAGGAGACATTGTCGAGCACCTTGACGCCGTCGATGGTCTTGGTAATGCCTTCGACGGTCAGAACTTCATTGCCGATCTCACGGTTCGGACGGAAATCGATATACGGGTATTTACGGCTGGACGGACGGATCTCGTCGAGCTGAATCTTTTCCAGGGCACGCTTTCTGGAAGTCGCCTGCTTGGATTTGGAAGCATTCGCGGAGAAACGGGAGATGAATTCCTGCAGCTCCTTGATCTTCTCCTCTTTTTTCTTGTTGGCTTCCTTCATCTGCTTTACGAGAAGCTGGCTGGACTCATACCAGAAATCATAGTTGCCGGCGTAGAGCTGGATCTTTCCGTAGTCGATATCTGCAATGTTTGTGCAGACTTTGTTTAAGAAGTAGCGGTCGTGGGAAACAACGATGACCGTGTTCTCAAAGTTGATTAAGAATTCTTCTAACCAGCTGATCGCATCGAGATCCAGATGGTTGGTCGGCTCATCCAAAAGAAGAATGTCCGGGTTGCCGAAGAGCGCCTGTGCAAGGAGAACCTTGACCTTTAAGGCACTTGGCATATCCGCCATGAGTGTGTAGTGATCCTCCGTCGGGATGCCAAGACCATTTAACATGGTGGCTGCATCGGACTCGGCATTCCAGCCGTCCATATCTGCGAACTCCGCTTCAAGTTCGCTGGCGCGGATACCGTCCTCGTCCGTGAAATCCTCTTTCATGTAGATCGCGTCTTTTTCTTTCATGATATCGTAGAGACGCTTGTTGCCCATGATAACGGTATCGAGTACCGTGTACTCGTCATATTTAAAATGATCCTGCTGCAAAAAGGAAAGACGCTGACCCGGCGTGATGATAACTTCTCCGCTCGTCGGTTCAAGCTGGCCGGACAGAATCTTGAGGAACGTAGATTTTCCGGCGCCGTTTGCACCGATCAGACCGTAGCAGCAGCCCTCTGTGAATTTGATGTTGACATCTTCAAAGAGAGCTTTTTTTCCGATTCGTAAAGTGATGTTGCTTGTACTGATCATATTTATGTTCTCCTAACTTTTCTTGTAAATCACCTGCTTTTATTGCACCAATTCGTATCATACTAAAAAATACGGAGAAATGCAACCGGAACTTCTTATTAAAAAGGGCTTTCACGCTGTGACAAATTGTTTGGATTTCGTTAAAAATTTGATATAATGTACGGGAAGGCAATCGGAGTTATCTTAAGTATGACAGAGGAAATTGCATCTCAGGAGATTGATTTTATGGAGTATGGGGATACGCAAATAAATACAATAGACATGGAGCGGGGGCAGAGAAAAGATCTGATCGGCAAGATGCCGGTCGGAATAGCGGTAGTCCGCGGCGGGAATGAGCTGTATATTGAGATGGTGAACCGGGAATTTTTGCATGCAGAGGGGTATGACAGGGAGGAACTGACCGGAAATACGCCGTTTGTGGAGTATTTGTACCGGGACGATACCGGTGTGTTCGAGGATGCCATCGAAGTGTGCCGGGAACTAAGAACCACGGAGGAGATTGAACTGCGCATCCGTACGAAGAGCGGCGGCGTCTGCTGGGAACTGATGCGGTGCAGACTGTATTATTACCGGGACGCGGTACCTTACTATATCCTGGCAAGCTGGAACATAGACAAGCGGAAGAATCTGGAGGAAGAACTGCGCCTGATGGAGGAGCAGTACAGCATGTTAGAAGAGGTCACCGATGAATTCCCGCTAGAGTACGACGTTGCACAGCGGCGTTTCAGGGTGCCGCGCAAATATCGCGGGAACGGGCAGCCGGGAACGGCAGGGCGCAGATATATGGATTATGAGGAGATGCTCGCGGATATCTGCGAGGAGGATCGTGCCGCGTATGCCAGGGTGCTGGAGGCAGCCAGCAGGGATGTGCGGACAGGAAGTATTGATTACCGGATGAATGTGGCGGCTGCCGGGGAGGAACCTGTATATGTGTGGTACCGGACGATTTACCGGAGCATTGTCGGGGACAACGGACAGATTATCCGCATCATCGGACGCAGCTACGATGTCAGCTCCGACCGCAGGATTCAGGAGGAACTGTCGGAGGAGGCGAAGCGCGACCCGCTGACAAGGCTTTATAATAAGGTGGCGGCATCCGGAGAGGTAGAACGGATTTTAAAAAGTGAGCCGGAAAAACAGCATGTGCTGTTCCTGATCGATATTGATAATTTTAAGCGGATCAACGATACATTCGGGCATACCGTCGGAGATACGGTAATTACTGATATTGCCGGCGTGCTGCAAAGCCAGTTTCAGGAGACAGATGTCACCGCAAGAGTCGGAGGAGATGAATTTCTGGCGCTGATGCGGGATGTGGCTCCAAAGGAGGCAGAAGCGTGCGCCGCGGCGCTGGGCCGGGAAGCCAGAAAAAAGCTGATCGGCGACGACGCCATCGTTGAGGTGACGCTCAGCATCGGCATGGCAGTATACGGCGAGGATGGAAGAGATTATGAGACCCTGTTTGCGATGGCTGACCGGGCGATGTATGCCACGAAGCGGGAAGGAAAAGACCACTATTCGTTTGCGGGCAAAAAGCAGCAAGAGGGAGCAGAGCGGGAGCGCAGGCGCGACAGGATTGAATATGCTCCGGAAAGCGGGCAGAAGGTGGATAAAGAGTTCCTGAATTTTGCGTTCAGCCTTCTCTCGCATGCGAAAGATATCAACGGATCTTTGAACGTGCTGATCGAACAGATTGGGAAAAAATACGGGCTGGGCTTTGCCATGGTGTTTGAGTACCGGGAAGAACAGCAGGAAATGGTGTTGATGAATTACTGGAACCGGGATGGCAGCCGGGTGGAACAACAGGTATTCCCACAATCGGTTACAGTGTTCCGGGAGGCGGAAATCGGGCGTTTTGTCTCGACGCCAACGGAAGATATATTAACGGAGGTTCCCCAGTTGGGGGCGGAGAAATATCATGGAACTTCCATCAAAAACTGTGGAAATGTAAAGTTTGAATTTTCCGGTAACAGAAGTGGCTGCCTGTGTGTGGGAAGCAGCAGTGCAGAGGGATTTTCCAAAGAGGAAGCAGGGATGCTCAGTGAACTCGCGCGGGTGGTTGCTGTATTTGTCTCCCTTCGCAGCAGGCAGAGCGATGACCAGGCAGAGATACGGCATCTGCAGAATCAGGATATGCTGACGGAACTGTATAATCTGGACACATTCCGCAGGCTGATCCGGAAAAAATTAAAGAGCGGTGGGCTTGCGCAGGATGAGAACATGGTGTACGCGCTGGTAAATCTGGACGTGAACAACTTTGCCTATGTAAATGAAAATTATGGACAGGAGGCCGGCGACAGTATTCTGCAGGAGCTTGCAGCGTTAATCCGCAGCGAGTCCCATGTCGTGGAGGCCTGTAGAATGTATTCGGATTATTTCATTGAGCTGGTCAGAGGAACGGACAAAAAGAACATTCTGGGGCTTGTGGAGAGAGAGGATCAGATGTTTGGCGAACAGTTAAAGATCCGCTATCCGGCGGGAGCCATGCAGCTTTCGGCTGGAATCTGCTTTATCGATGACGGGGAAGAGACGTTTGAGAAGATACTGGAGGGAGCCAATCTGGCACGAAAGCTTGCCAAGGAGCAGAATGTGGGAGCGGTCGTTTACCGGGATGACATGAGGAAAAAACGTGATGAGGGAATCCGGATTACCGGAAGATTTTACGCGGCACTGCAGCGGGGCGAGTTCGAGGTATATTTACAGCCGAAGTTCCTGCTCCGCGAGGAGCGGGTCTACGGCGCCGAGGCGCTTGCACGCTGGCGTCTGGAATCCGGCGAGATTCTGTCTCCCGCACGGTTTATCCCTGCACTGGAAAATATAGGCTATATCGTGGATCTGGATTTTTATATTCTGGAACAGCTGCTTCGGGCAATGCGCCGCTGGAGGGATTCCGGAAGAGAACTGTTTACGATCTCCACCAATTTTTCCAGGAGAAATTTTGAGAACGGCGGCGATGATTTTATCGAGCGCTTGCAGAATACCCTGCAGCGGTACGGGATTGATCCGTGCTACATAGAGATCGAGGTGACGGAGAGTGTGATTGTGGAGAAGTTAGACAGCTTAAAGGCGTGTCTTACCAGACTTGGCAAACTCGGCTACCGCATCGCCATCGATGATTTCGGAACCGGCTACTCGTCGCTGAGCGTGCTGTTGGAAATCCCGGCGAATGTAGTGAAGATCGACAAGAGCTTTACCGACAAAATCCACCAGAACGGACAGAGTGCTTTTGTCTATCAGATGGGGCAGTTCATCCAGTCGGCAAAGGAGGAGGTGATTTTTGAGGGAATCGAGGAGGAGCAGCAGCGGACGTTTTTGATGGAGTGCGGTTTTAACTACGGTCAGGGCTATTATTTTGACCGCCCGCTGCCCCTGGAGGAGTTTGAAAAAAAGTATATCTGACCGGGAACAAACAGAACATGACAAATGTAGATTGCACACGTTTTCGTACAGTCTGAAACCTTTACAATCGACAAATTAAATGCTAAAATTAGTCTTAAGTCGGAATATGACACTCTATTTTAATTTAAGGAGGAATAATAATGTCCAGAGCAAAACAGTCAATGGACGGTAATACAGCGGCAGCTCATGTAGCTTATGCGTTTACAGATGTTGCAGCTATTTACCCAATTACACCTTCCAGCCCGATGGCAGATACCGTAGATCAGTGGTCTGCAGCAGGACAGGAGAATATCTTTGGCAATCAGGTCAAAGTCGTAGAGATGGAGTCTGAGGCAGGTGCAGCAGGTGCCGTACACGGTTCCCTTGCAGCAGGTGCGCTGACCACAACCTTTACAGCATCTCAGGGTTTGTTACTTATGATCCCGAACATGTACAAAATCGCAGGCGAGCAGCTTCCTTGTGTATTCGACGTATCCGCGCGTACCGTAGCTACCCAGTCTTTAAATATTTTTGGTGATCACAGCGATGTTTACGCCTGTCGCCAGACCGGTTTCGCTATGCTGTGCGAGACCAACCCGCAGGAAGTTATGGACTTAAGCCCGGTAGCTCATCTTGCTACAATCGAGGGTAAGGTTCCGTTCATCAACTTCTTCGACGGATTCCGTACTTCCCATGAGATCCAGAAGATCGAGAAGTGGGATTATGCAGATCTCAAAGAGATGTGCAACATGGATGCAGTTGCAGAGTTCCGTGCACATGCACTGAATCCGGAGCATCCGGCTATGCGTGGTTCCCACGAGAACGGAGATGTTTTCTTCCAGCATCGTGAGGCTTGCAACACAGCTTACAATGAACTCCCGGCAATCGTTGAGAAGTACATGAAGAAAGTCAACGAGAAGCTTGGCACAAACTATGATCTGTTCAACTACTACGGAGCACCGGACGCAGAGCGCGTTATCGTAGCTATGGGTTCCATCAACGACGTAGCTGAAGAGGTAATCGACTACTTAACCGCTAAGGGTGAGAAGGTCGGACTTGTAAAGGTTCGTCTGTATCGTCCGTGGGTATCCGAGGCATTTTTAAAGGCTCTTCCTAAGACAGCTAAGAAGGTTGCTGTTCTTGACAGAACAAAGGAGCCGGGCGCACTTGGTGATCCGTTATACCTTGATGTTGCAACCACACTCCGTGAGGCTGGTCTCGACACTGTTGTCCTGACAGGCGGACGTTACGGATTAGGTTCCAAGGATACACCTCCTTCAAGTGTATTCGCTGTATACAAAGAGCTGGAGAAAGATGCTCCGAAGGCTCGTTTCACAATCGGTATCGTAGATGATGTTACGAACTTAAGCTTACCAGAGGTTAAGCCGGCTCCGATCACATCTGCAGAAGGTACTGTAGAGTGTAAGTTCTGGGGTCTCGGCGGTGATGGTACTGTTGGTGCGAACAAGAACTCCACCAAGATCATCGGTGACCACACAGACAAGTACATCCAGGCATACTTCCAGTATGACTCCAAGAAGACCGGTGGTGTTACCATTTCCCACTTAAGATTCGGTGACAAGCCAATCAGAAGCCCGTACTACATCAACCAGGCAGACTTCGTTGCATGTCATAACCCGTCTTATGTAACCAAGGGATTCAAGATGGTTCAGGACGTTAAGCCGGGCGGAGTATTCATGATCAACTGCCAGTGGTCTGATGAAGAGTTAGCTCATCATCTGAATGCAGATGCGAAGAAGTACATCGCAGAGAACAACATTCAGTTATATACAATCAACGCAATCGACAAGGCAATCGAGATCGGTATGGGCAAGCGTACCAACACGATCTTACAGTCTGCATTCTTCAAACTTGCAAACGTTATGCCGATCGATCAGGCAGTAGAGTTCATGAAAGCTGCAGCTAAGAAGTCCTACGGTAAGAAGGGCGACGCAGTTGTAGAGATGAACTACAAGGCAATTGATGCCGGTGTAGACGCAGTACATAAGGTAGAGGTTCCGGCTTCCTGGAAGAATCCGGAGGCAGACGCAGCTCCTGCAGAGCTTAAGGGTCTTCCGAAGACTGTTAAGATGGTAAGAGACTTAATGGAGCCGATCTCCTTAATGGATGGCGATTCCCTTCCGGTATCCGCATTCAAGGAGAACCCGGACGGACAGTTCGAGCTTGGCGCTGCTGCATATGAGAAGCGTGGTACAGCCGTAACCGTTCCGACATGGAATGCTGAGAAGTGTATCCAGTGTAACCAGTGTGCATTTGTATGTTCTCATGCAACCATTCGTCCGTTCATGCTGAGCGAGGATGAGGTGAAGGCAGCTCCTTCCAACATCAAGCTTGCAGATACAAAGCCGAAGGCAAGCGAGTACAAGTACACTATGAGCGTATCTCCGTTAGACTGTATGGGATGCGGTGAGTGTATCACTGTCTGCCCGGTAGGCGCAATCGAGATGGTTCCGCAGGAGTCTCAGGCAGAAGAGCAGCCGGTATTCGATTACCTGGTAGCAAACGTAGGCAAGAAGCCTGGCATGCCGGCAGACAACACTGTAAAGGGATCCCAGTTCAACCAGCCGCTGCTTGAGTTCTCTGGTTCCTGTGCAGGATGTGCTGAAACATCTTACGCTCGTCTGATCACACAGCTGTTCGGTGAGCATATGTACATCAGTAACGCAACCGGATGTTCCTCTATCTGGGGTGGTCCGGCAGCTACATCACCATATACGGTAAACAAAGATTCCAAGAAGGGACCGGCATGGGCAAACTCCTTATTCGAGGATAACGCTGAGCATGGTCTTGGTATGGAAATCGGTCAGAAGGTACTTCGTGAGCAGGCAATCGCTTCTGCAGAGAAGTGCGCAACATCTGACAAGGCAAGCGCTGAGTTAAAGGCAGCATTTGACAAGTTCGTTGAGACAAAGAACGATACAAAGGCAAATACTCCTGCAGCAGCAGCTCTTGTAGCAGAGTTAGAGAAGGCAGCAGCAGCCGGATGCCCGGATGCAAAGGCTGCAGTTGAGAAGAAAGATTACCTCGCTAAGAAGTCCGTATGGATCTTCGGTGGTGACGGTTGGGCATACGATATCGGATTCGGCGGTCTGGATCACGTACTTGCTTCCGGTGAGAACGTAAACGTTATGGTATTCGATACCGAGATGTACTCCAATACAGGTGGTCAGGCTTCCAAGGCTTCCAACATCGGTGAGGTTTGCCAGTTCGCAGCTTCCGGTAAGGAAGTTGGCAAGAAGAGCCTTGCAGAGATCGCTATGAGCTACGGTTATGTATATGTAGCACAGATCGCTCTCGGTGCAAACATGGCTCAGGCTGTCAAGGTTATCGCTGAGGCTGAGGCTTACAACGGACCGTCTCTGATCATCGGTTACGCTCCATGTGAGCTGCACGGTGTAAAGGGTGGTATGAACCACTGCCAGGATGAGATGAAGAAAGCAGTAGCAGCAGGTTACTGGAACCTCTTCTCCTTCAATCCGCAGCTCAAGGCAGAGGGCAAGAATCCGTTCACTCTGACATCCAAGCCGGGCGACGGTTCTTATCAGGATTTCCTGAACAACGAGACACGTTACAGCCGTCTGACCAGAGCATTCCCGGAGAGAGCAGAAAGACTGTTCAAGGCTTCCGAGGAAGCTGCAAAGGCTCGTTACGAGCACTTACAGAGACTGGTAGAGCTGTACAAATAATCAGTCCGATCAGCAGATTGTGTAATGCATAGAAGGATCGCAGTTCATGTTTCCATGGACTGCGATTCTTTTTGTGCGTTATACTTGCACGTTTGTAATTAGATATGTTAAAATAAGCCGAAGTATATTAGACAATAACGTATAGGACAGGAAGAGAAAATGATGCAGTTAAGCAGAGAGAAAAAACATTTTTTGCACTGCAAATACAGAGTGGCACTGGCATGTCTGATCGCAGTCAGTCTTATTGGCGGCTGCGGATATCATAAAAGCTATCATCTGGAGCGGAAATACGGCGACGTTTTGAAATCGTTTTTGCCGGACGGGTATGAGATCACAAGGACCGAGAAGGAAGATAAGGTAAACGGAAAACACTATTATACCAGCAATAATCATCCTACTTTAGATGGATACGTATACGACACCTATGATTATTACAGCATTGATTACGGATATAACAATTCCCACTCCTGGTATATCAGCACGTATCTGGTCGCAAACGGAACATACGAGGATGACGACTGGATGGCATCACAGGTATGGGGGCAGATTACCTATGAGATCGAGCGTCTGATGCGCCGTACGACGACACAGTATAAGTATGTAGATGAGAACGGCGACACCCAGAACTTCGGGGCAGTGACCACACTGAGCGGGACAGAAATCTACTGTGATATGGATGATCTGGAGATTTTGAACAACCCGACCGGGATCAATCTGGCTGAATTTACGTGGGATGATGTGAGAAGTCTCGGCAATCCGGAGATAAAAATTTATGCCCATTCTTCCTCTTCCCATAAGGATGCGCTTAGCGAAGAAGTACTCGGGGCAGTGCAGACGGCGATTGAGGCAGATGCGGGAGATGGAATTACAATCACAATCGAACCGGACAAATAAGGAAGAACACAGCTCCTAGTAAAGGAACTGTGTTCTTTCATTGTGCTTGCATGAAGATTGGAATATAATCAGGTTAGATCTGACAGAGGAAGTGCAGGAAAGATGAACAGAAAAAAGAAGCGGATTCATTTGTCAAAAGAGAATGAGAAAGTTTTTCGGGAGATTCTTACGGAGGTATGCAAAAATTCCAGGTTTCTCTCCTCCAGCCGGTTTATGCAGCATGGTTCCACGAGCGTATTCCGCCACAGCGTGGCGGTGGCGTACGTCAGTTTTTACATTGCGGAAAAGTATAGAATCCGCGTGAACTGTCATGCGCTGATCCGCGGGGCGTTACTGCATGACTATTTTCTGTACGACTGGCATGAGAAGGACGATTCCCATAAGTGGCATGGATTTTATCATGCAGGAAAAGCGCTGCAGAATGCGATGGAAGATTTTGAACTGAGTGAGATTGAGAAGGAGACGATCCGTCGGCATATGTTTCCGCTCAATCCGATTCCGCCGTGCTGCAGGGAGGCATGGATCGTGACACTGGCGGATAAGATCTGCTCCGGCGGGGAGACTGTCGAGGGATTTCGGGAAAAGTTTGAGGAGATTAGGAATCCTTTATAAAATAGAATTGCCGCAATAAAGCATATCGTTCTTTGCTTTGATAAGTAATATTACAGGAATACCAGAGACAAAAAAGTTCCAGAATAAACAGACGGCGGC
>UMCO01012700.1_pt1 | contig 15983 bp, 16 predicted proteins | sample 1964251 | NCBI WGS metagenome assembly UMCO01 (sample SAMEA4835970, study PRJEB28245) | human gut metagenome | biome: gut microbiome; material: fecal sample | place: Denmark | collected 2008
GCATTCGCTCGGGCCTCTCCTTATTCTCTCCTTATCATATCCTTATCCGTATCACAAATAAATTCAAATAAATACAGAATAGTTGTTGACAGGGTGTGCGGGTAGGATATAATTATAAACACAAGGATAAAGGAGTGTTACACATGAAGCATTATACAGAATTCGACAAAACCGCTGATTGTTTTGATATACAAGAAATCAAACGCGGCAAGCATAAAGAGGTTATCAAGCGTTGCAACAATGTCTTCACGTTTGATACAGAGGCTTCAACGTATTATCTTTATTGTGATGAGAAAGGCAACCCTGCAAGGATTGCGACGGCGTTTGACTATAACAAGCCCGTTGACTATTACAAGCGTTGCAAAAAGTACGGTGTCTGCTATATTTGGATGATGCAAGTTCTTGATGAAGTTTATTATGGCAGACAGCTTGACGAACTCAAAGTGTTTTTAGGCATTATACACAAGGTGCTTGGCGAAACCACGCAATGGCGGGTATACGTGCAAAACTTTCCGTATGATTGGCAGTATTGCATCAACGTTATCAATTTTGATGAAGTCTTTGCGCGTGAGCCGCGTAAACCTATGTTTGCTATTAGCCATGAGTTTAGCGTTGAGTTTCGCGATGCATATGTCTTGAATATGATGTCACTTGAAATGGTAGGAAGCAAGTTCAACTTGCCGCATGCCAAAAAAGTTGGTGACCTTGATTATAATGTTGAGCGTTTGCCGTGCACGCCTATGAATAGCAAGGAATTAGGGTACTGCGAATACGACTGTCTTGTATTGGCCGATTATATTGCGATGAAAGCAAAACAGTACGGCACGGTGTGGGATATCCCTCTTACGCAAACAGGTGAAGTACGCCGCGAGCTTAAAGAAGAGATTATAGCACGCAAGCCCGAAAATCCTTGGAGTGCTATGAATGATTGGTATCATCGTATATCTCGTATGTGTGAAACAAGCATTGATGATTACAGAGAGTTAGTGCTTTGTTATCAAGGTGGATATACTCACGCGAATGCGCATTACGCCGGGATTATGATGTTCAATGTTGACAGTTACGACTTCAAGAGTTCTTATCCTGCTGTCATGGTCATGGAAAAGTATCCGTCATCACGGTTCTATGAAGTTGAAGATGACATCTACCATCTTGACATTGACAACTACGCGTATATAATGCATTTGCGTCTTTGGGGTGTTAAGAGCAAGTTACAGAACACCTATTTAAGCGTGAGCAAATGTGTAGACTTTGATTTGCAGAGTGCGGTTGTTGAAAAAGACAACGGGCGCGTGTACAAGGTCGACATGTGTGAAGTATGGATAACAGAACAGGATTGGTTGACCATACAAGAAGCATATAAAATGGAAGATGTTGAAGTTTTGGGGCTGAAACGCGCACGCAAGGCATATCTTCCAAAAGAGCTTATCAATTTGTTGGCGCGTTTGTTTGAGCAAAAGGAAAAGCTTGGTGCTGAAATTAAAGCGCTTAAAGCAAAAGGCATTCTATCTGCACAAGAAACCGAACGGCTTGCGGTGTTGCAGGCTTCCCGTCAATATGTTAAACAATGTATCAATGGTTGTTATGGCATGGCAGTTACGAAATATGTGACAGACCCTGTTGAGTACGACTATAATTATGACGGCGGTGACCATAGCGGATGGGTGCCGTATGAGCCGTATGAAGATATGACTGATGACGAATGGTACAATAAACAACGCTTTGATATGCAAAAGAAGTTAAATGAGGTGAATAGTCACCCGTTGCTTAATTTTGCATGGGGTGTTTGGGTATCTGCATATGCACGGCGCAATTTATGGCGTGCCATTATTGCGCTTGATGAGGGTATCATTTATGATGATACCGATAGCATGAAGATTGCGGAAGATTACGCGGATGCGGCGCGGGAATACGTCAAGGATTACAATGCAGAGGTTGCCGTGAAGATTGCCAACGCGTGCAAGGCTCATAAAATCGACCCTTCTAAATTTGCACACCTTGGTGAATTTGATTATGAAGGTCGCTATGACAAGTTTATAACCTACGGTGCTAAAAAGTACGCCGTTGAAAAAGATGGCGAGCTTGAAATCACGGTATCCGGTGTAAACAAGAAGAAGGCCGTGTGGAACAAAAAGCGGGAAGCAGAAGAGGGCATTGCGAACAAGTTTGATGCCATCGAACGCATTGAAGAGTTTCGTTTAGAGCCTGAATGTGCGGGGGGAAAGCGTAAAGGTACGTCTTGGGGATACCATACAAGCGGGCGCATGATTCGGTATTATCTTGATGACCAACCGAAAATCACTCTAACCGATTACCTTGGCAACACTGAGACCATCAATCAAAAGCACGCGACGGCTCTTCAACCTACCACCTATAACCTTGGTATGACAGACGAATACGACAACCGCATCAAGAGTGCGCAAGCTCTTTGCGCTGAATATTGAGGATGTTAAAAAAATAACTATTATTTACATTATGTTCGATGTGTTGTATAATAAAGGCACAAGGAAAAGGAGTAAGCATTATGACAGATACAGAATACACGCTTCTTGCAAAGCGTATCAATCAACGGCTCGTTCAAGCGTTGCGCCTTGGCACTGTCAATACAGACGGAAAACATTTTCAGCAAGAACTTGCGGCTATTGGAAAGAATCGTCTTCCTGAAAAGCTCTCGTACTTGCATGGAAAGAATGTTGACAAGGTTTTAGCCATTGCGAATAAGTACAAGAATATTACCGCCTTTTATGGACCTATTCAGGGAAGTGTAAAGAGTGAAGTGCGGAAGCGCACGCCGCTTGAAAAGAAGTACATTTCACTTGTACGCAAGGTCAATTCGCGAATGCGTGAGATGGAACGAGAAGGGCTTGGCGACCTTGGCGGGTATCAAGAAGCTATCGGTGTTTTGAAGATGATGTATGAAAGTCTTATCTATCAAGGCATTCTGGGTGATTCGTTTCCCGTTATGCCGGAAGACCTTCCACCGTCTGCAAACCTGAAAGAGATTGTAAACGATTTCGTGCAATTCGTGCATAGTCCGATGACAACAGCACGCGGACGCCGTGAGTATATCGACAGTGTCGATAAAGCATTCACGGACCGGGGCGAATCGGGTGCGGATTTCTTTTCCAGTATGGCGACCCCGCTCACGAAAAAAGACAAGATTGTACTTGGCTATTGGGTTTCTATCTACGGTTCGCTCACGCATCCTTGGCTTGTAAGTGACCAAATTGTTGAGACGGTTCAAGAGTTGAATGCAAGCGGACAAGCACGGGGCGGTTTAGGTACAGTTCGACAGATTCAGAGAATGGCTGAGGCCTGGCACAAAGACCCCGAGGGTCACCGTTCATGGTATGGTTATCTTGCCGCCGCAATTGCAGGTCAATTGAAACATTTCAAACTTTTCCGACGTGAAACCTGAGAAGCAGCAACCGCGGCAACACAAGACAGTCAGTCAATCCGACATCGATGCATTTAATAAAGCATACGATAAAGCGAACATCGACAGAGATAGAGATATATTCAAGAAAGTTTTTCATCTGTAAAGGAGAATTATTATGAGAAGTTGGGACAAATATTGTGAAGACACTGAGAAGACGTTAAAGCATTTTAGAGATTGCATCTGGCAACCCGTGTACATTGTGGGCCAAGTAGGTGCGAATAGTGCCTATTCATCGCAACTGAATCCACTCTTGTCTACTTATTTGGGTCGGTTTGTAATTGTTGAAGTGCGACCCCATGGAGAAATGCCACCTATCAACATCAGCGAGGAGGAATTTGACGACCGCGTCGACAAAGGCTCTCTTGTATTACTTCGTGGGTTGGATAGGGATACAGTCTTTGCATTTACTGAGATGCAGGATATTCACGGGAATATTGGTATCCCTTACGCGTGTGGTATGCGCAAATCTATCAACCGTCTAGGCAATGCGTTTAATTGGCCGAACGTGCGTTATCGAGATATTTTGCCGCTGGAATAAAGGAGAACGACTATGAGACATGATGTGGATTGGGTACAGCGCACACACGATGCGCTGGAACATTTGCATGAAAACATTGCACAACCTATTATATTTAGGGGGTATGATACTAAAGACAAGATGTGGAGAGAGTTTGTGTTGTCACCTAAACAGACGGTGAACGATGTTGCGGTAATGCATGTGTATTTGCAACGTCTGGACCCGCGTTCTGTTATTGCGTGTACTGATTTCTCATGGGGAAACGTAGGTGTTGAATGTCCTGTTGGGATGCAGAAACGAATTGCGAGCAAGAAGAAGATGATGAAGAGGATGAAAAGTCGTTCGACCCCCGCCATGCAGGATTCAAACTCCTGTTGGAGTATTTTATGATGGCACCTGAAGAACAAGTGAAAAGGCATAGCGATTATGCTCAACTGATTGCATCTCTCATTTCCGGCCATATGAAGTAAGTTATTTATTTAACAAGTCCAAATCCATTGACAACGCCTAACAAAGGCGGTACAATATAGACAATGAAACGGAAAACGTTTCAAGCAAATAAAAAGGAGCTATTGTTATGAAAAAGAATTTTTTGAAACCTGCAACCTCTACTATTCCGGGTCCCGTTGACTTCAAACCTATCACGGTGCCTGCCGATGTATCCATCCCGGATGAGGCTTTCAACGCTGAACCGGTGCCGGTGTTTGAATGTGAGCATATAATCAACGACGCGCTCACGTGGTTGCTTCCCTTTATGTTCAGTGATGACATCATCCTTGAGCCTGAATACAAGCACGATTGCGTGATTTCCCTCACCTGCCGGGTTGACGATGAGTCCACCGAAACCATCGACTTTTACAGCGATGACCGGCTGAGCGAATGCAAGAAGAAGCTGCGTAAGATTGTGATGAACGGTTGGCCGGTTGAGTCCTTTGAGCAGGACGGAAGCCTTGCGTTGAATACCGTCTATCTTGAAAAGTTCTTCAAAGCCCTTGGCACTTTGGGCGGTACGCTTGATACTTCAGATGGATACGTAAAGTTTATCCCGTTTGCTGAAACGTCCGCTTACTTTTGGGATTTGGTTGGTGATTGATATGGAAGAGCTTCCCTACATCCCGGATATGGACCCTGTTAAATATGATAGCTGTTGGTCCGGTATAGCACGGGCATTGATTAAAGAACAAGAGCAGAAAGAGTCGAAAGAATCCAATGCATAGAATAAAGCCCCTCTCAAACGAGAGGGGCTTTTCTTAATGTTCCACGTGGAACATTTAGTATCATTCGCCGTGTTGCGTTCCTGCGTCATCACCGACATGGGTGTCGATTTCATCATTGACTTCATCGCTATTACTCTGAATCAGTTGAGACGGGTTCATATAGATTTCAGAACCAACGGCATAGCGACGGTTAGCAAGCCAAGAAGTACCAGAGCCACTAGGGTAAATACGCAAACTATGTGTTCTCACAACCTGCACGTACAAGGTAATAGTGGTCAGAAAAGAAGTGTTTGTTCCTGCTAGTGCGAGTAAAGGCACCCACATTTCACTTACGACAGGGGAGAAATCATCAGGCATTGTAAGATAAAGAGCGGAAGAACTTCCGGCAGTCGCCCAAATATACCCCTCAAATTTCAAATGTTGATGGTCGTTTTTATCGTACCACAATTTGAGATTATCGATGTTGAGGTTCGTAGAGCCCTCCTGTGATGGCGTTACTTCCACCCATTCAACGCCACCACCGCCGCCACCACCGGAAGGCGTCTTCCATTCAACAGACTCGCCATCGCTTGCAATAGTAGGGACCTGCCCGCTTGTACCACCTGCGGGAAGCGTTCGGAGCGAACTGATTTTGTTGTCCGTGTGTTCGTCTGCTTCCGTGACGGCGCTGGTTTTGGTAGTACCCGCAAGCGTGTCAACATAGAGCTTGTTTGCGACATCGTTGTTATTGGTCGGGGTTTCCGCGTGAGTCTCACCAAGAACCGTTAAGCCTTCAAAATGGTTGGTGCCTGTAAATACGTTGTTTCCAGCTGCTACAACGTCACCGGAGCCCGTACCGGGCGTGCCGGGTTGCCCTTGCGGGATACCATAGTCAATCATGTATAGACCGCCGCCAACTTCTTCCAAGGTGACCGTGGGTTCTGCGTCGGGGCTGAGCTTTGTAACAGTACCTACCTCAAAGGTAGGCGTAATCCCATCTTTACCGGGGGCACCGTCTGTACCCGGTGTTCCGTTCTTGAGTTTTGCTGTAGTTGTACCGTTTGCATCTGTGACGGTAATAGTTGCACCCGTTTCGGTCTGGACAACGTTTGCAGTAGGGCTCACACCATCTTTACCAGGTGTACCGGGCGTACCATCATTGCCTTTCGGTCCTTTGATGTCACGAGATGCCGGGGGTGTAGTGGTGCTTGACTTTGCCCACGAGATAATCCCGGCGGTTGTAACGGTCGGAAACCACAAATCATCGGAGCCGCTACCGCCACCGCCACCGCTCTGATTCACCCACTCGTAACCGGAGCCATCTTCTTTCGGCGTTGCAACCTGCCCGTGAGTGCCACCCGGCGGAAGTTCGCGGACGTTCTTTACCGCCGTCAAGAGTACGTTAAATTTTTGACAAATCTGATTTAACCACTCAATAATAGTCGGTCCGCCTTCATACGGAAGGAACGGGAGAGGAAGCATAGGAATCACTCCATTCTTTGAAATTTTCATCGGTGTCTTTGTATAACGGGCCTGTGCCGGGTGTATCGTGAGGCGGGTAAGGAATAGGCGGGATGACGGGGCAAGGGACCTTGCAAGGCTCAACGTTCACATCCATTGTATCACCTTCTTTAAGAGAAGTTACTATAAAAGAGCTGCGCAATTGCAGGGTCCTTTACAATCATCATGTTAATGTTTTCAATCACTTCACGGTAAGCGGCAAGCAGGCGGAATTTTGCTTCTGTTGTGCCCTTGCGGGTAGTGTTTGTAGTACTACCATCTTTGCCGGTTTCCTTGCGGGTTTCAGTATGTTCGCCACTTCCACTCGCTACGGTTTTGCCGGTATCGGTTCGTGTTGCAGTCGCCGCAACGGTTGTAGTACCTGTATCGCTGTGAGACCCTTCACTCGTACTGTTGCGACGGTTGCTGTTACCCTCTGCGGCATAATTGTCGCTCATACCACCGGTATCGCCTGTACCATCACCTGAGCCACCAGAAACCGGGAAAACGTAATGTTTATCGTATCCGTGCTCCCCGTTTGTGTCGCTAGTTGACCCGCTACTTTCGGTACTGGTAGTATCATCTCGCTTGTCTTGGCCAGTACGTTCGTCGGTTGTAGTACGGGAATCACTGTTATTGCCCTGAGTTGTTCCCGTGCTCTCGCGTGTACCTTCCATAACGGTTTCAAGAGTTTCCTCATAGCTCTGCAAAGGATTTGCGCCAATGTCAAGAGCGTCAATAGCGCGGCGTGCATTATAATAGGGCATGATAGCACGCATTGCAAAATCCATCTTTTGGGCCATTTCGTCGGGGGTCTGAAAACCGATTTCACGGGTCCAGTAATATTGAAGAATTGCGCTGTTGATTTCTTCACGCACACTGTCAGAGGGAGCCGGGTATTTACTCAATGCCTTTTCAGTAAAAGGATACCCGGATGCAATCAAGTCACATAGACGCACTGTTGCTACTGCCATCGCTTCCACCCTTTCCGCCGTCCGAAACATTCGGTTCGGTCTTTTCATCTTCTTCATCTAACGGAAGCCCGTTGTCATCAAATACGTCCGCACTGTTTTCGGTAGACCCGCCAAGCCATTTTACCGTTACTTTCGGGTATCCCATTGCGGCAAGTTTATCGAAACCGTCTTGGCGTGCCTTAATTACTGCTTTTGCTTTCATTGTGATTTGTTCGTTATTAGCGTTTACTTCATCGTCGGTGACGCGTTCGGCCTTGACAACATTTACATTGTTTGTACCGAGATAGGTTAAGAGTTCAGACCATTCTTTATCAAGTTCATTTGAAAACGCCGAAATGTTATTGATACATTCGGTGTTTAATGCCTTGATGTCGTTGCCCGTGTTGCTATCTACTGCCACGAAAATATAAGGGGTGCCAACGCTAATTTCTTTTATACGATTTTGCAAAGAAAGCTGCTGTGCCTCTGTGCCCGAAATAATGATAGGACAAGAAAGAGAGCTCACGTTGACATTGCGGGCCATATGCAACTGTGCCATATCCTGCACAATGTGCAACACCATAAGATAGGGGACAATTGGTGTCGCCGTTGCACCCGGAGAACTTTGGCACACCGTGTCGTATATAATAACAGCATTCGTGTCTTTAAGATAGGTAAGGCCCATGCCATTTGCCGGACAACTGGACCATTCAGTCGGGTTGCCATAAATGTCGAACGTTCCACCCGGCAAAACGTTGCCGCAACGGTAAGAACCAAGGATTTCATCAAACCAAACCGTATCGCGGCCTTCATAAAAAATGCAGCGTTCGGCGTACGACGGGTCAAAATATTTGAGGGCATAGGGGTCTTCACATTCATACGTAACACGGTTCAGGAAAATTTCAAGCGCACGATTTACGTAATAAATGCAAGTGTCTTCCATATCGGCTTGCGCTTTGCGGTAATAATTTGCTTTTTTCACTTAATCACCCCTTAATGGTATTTTTTACGCTGTAATCCATCCACGCGGCGGGGTCGTGCCAAATTCGGAGCCCGGCATCCATTTGCCGATTGATGACATTCTTTGCCTCTGTAGGAAGGTCACCGAGGACATTTGCGCCCTGCGTCCAGATAAAATTAAAGCGTGTGCGTGTATTCAATTCGGGTTTTTTAATATCATTGATTGCATAGCCATAAGCAGTGAAATAATTGTCAATGATTTTGGCGTAATACGACTGCACCTGCATACGGTATTCGATAAAGGACATACGCCCGATTGCAAATTGAATATTGCTATCAGACAGGCCAACTACTTCATTTGGAATGCGTGCACGGTCTTTTTGCTTGGCAATCGTGTCGGCGGCGTCAAGAGCCGTGTTGGCAATCTGCGCAATACCAGATACCATACCACCCGGATTAAGCGTTGCCGCACTTTCAGTAATAGAAGCGACTGCACCTATTGTATTGAAAAGCGCGTCACTCACACCACGAACACCTTTCACCGCATAACTATTTTGGTTTGCAAAATAGTCCGCACGCATTTCATTGTAACTGTAACTGCACTGCGGGTAAGTGTTCAATTCCAATGAATAAAGAGGGTTTTCCTTGTCTGAGGGCCCTTTGTAGCTGTAAGGGATGAGACGGCAGGCCGGGGAATTCGACAACTGCGAATAAAGACGGAAAGTAGGCGTGCGGGCTGGAACGCCTTGAATACTGTCGCCCTTAAAATACTCATACCCCATTTCCATCTGAGCGCCTGCGCCGTTATCAATCACCAAATAATTAAACTGCTGAGTGTAAAGTTTATTGTTGTTTGGGGTGTACGAACCGAACGTCGTCGGGCTTGCTTTGCCTTTGATGTTATTTACACGGGGGTAGGCGGAATTGATAGGCTGAACACCGCTTGCGGGTGCCATAAACTTTGGAATCATGCGGAGAATCTGCACACTCTGAATCATCACGCCGTCAACAAGTTTTTGAAGATAAAGGTTGACCGCCTGAATTGCGGTGTCTAATTTATCTTGGTCGGTTGTATCGACCTCAAAAGCGATAAAATTACAAGCTTGATAAATGCCCTGCTGGAAGCGTCCGCCAGCAAAAGACGGGGCGATATTGCCTAGTTTATAGCAAAAACTATCTGAAGCGTCCTTTACTGCGTTGATAATGTACGTACCGGGGTCAGTTTCCGCCGTGGTTTCGGACGGTTTATACGTGTACGCAATAAGCACACACGGCGTAGTATCCCATCCGCTTTCCTCAATGATATCGGTGCCAATGCCTGTATATGTTGTACTTCCAATATCAACAGGGGAGATGACAAATTCTCCGGTTTCGACATTCTCTTCAATGAGGTTCGCGCCAATCGTATCGTCTTTAACCGTCTCACGGCGTACCATTGTTGCAGGGAATTCGCAAGACCAATGCCACGTTTGCCAATAATCTACCTGAAAAGGTACGGTAACACTTCCAGCAGACGCGGGACGCGGGGTGCCGATATAGGCATAAAACCACTTGTTAGAAAACTGAGGGTTGCGCCACATAAGATAATTGCAATTGTAGTAATCATCAAGCGTTGAACCATCTGTGAGCGGAACGGTAATTTCCCACGGGTCCCTATCATTATTAACGGCGCGGCAGTTGTCAAAACTGAACTTTGTTTTAGACAGGAAAAAGTTAGCTTCCTCTTGTTCACTTGCCAGCCAGAGAACATTGTTCATCTGATAATCGACCGGAGCATTTGACAGGAAATGTACGTCGGTCATCGGTTTAATTAAAGGCATATCTTCACTCCAAAAAAATAAAGCGGGGGCGGTTGCCCCCGCCGATGTTTAAGAAGCGGTAACGGTCACATCTTTGGTATCCGTTTTGGACGGGTCCTGTGCGCTCGTAGCCGTGACGGAAATAGTGCTTGCGGTTTCGTCATTTGCGACATAGAGAATGCCGGACGGGCTGATAAAGGTTTTCTTGGAATTGTTGCCCGTAATACTCCAATTCAGCTTGGAAGACCAGCCACCTTTTTCACCGCCGTTGACAACCTTTGCCACAATTTCGGTACTTGCGCATTTCGCGGCTTTCTGCCCTGCAGTAATGGTCACGGAAGTGATAGACTTCATAGAATCCACCAGCTCCACGCAATCTTCCATCAGAGAAGTAGAGAAGGTGCCATCGGTGAAATACCAGAAATTCCAGATGCGGTTTGCGGGGTCGTAAATCTGCGTCATCTCACGGGACTGCAACCAAATCTGGAACCAGTCTTCCGACACGATAAAGCCGATAGCGCCGTCTTTCTCTGCGCCGCCGAGGTCTTCTACTTCAATGGTACGGCCCAAAAATTCGGTCTTATCCATATTGAACGCTGCGGCAAGGACGCCAACATCCTGAGAAGACAGGTATTCAGGGGTTGTGATAAAAAGCACGCGGCTAATATCGGTAAGCTGAGAAACGCCCATCCAGTTATAGTCACGGGAAGCGCCGACGGCAAACTTATGAACGATTTCTTTTTCCTTTGCCACATTATACTTCAATGCAGATTCGTCCAGATAAACTTTACCGGAATCCTGCGGCATAGTGATGTTGCTGTTGATTTTGACCGGGTAAACATAACCGCCAGCGTGAGACAACGCAAACAGCTGAGTACAAGCATCCGTTTCCTTATCAATCATAGAATTGACAAGGGTGCGCTGTATGGTGTTTACGATGTCGTTAAAGCCTGCGTAGCTGTTACTCGCACGCTTCAAGAGCACGTTCGAGATAGATGCCTTTGCACGCTTCTGGAAGTTGATGGAATGGAAGTTCGTGTAAATACGGGGCGGCTCAACGCCGAACACATCGTCATACGTTGAAGCATCGCACGCGGTCCAGTCCACAACGCGCAGTTTATCTGCGAAAATCTCTTCGACCGTATAGCCGTATTCTCGCATTTCCTTGTAAACGTTGGACAGCGGGTTCTTCGCTTCGGATGCCTTCACGGACCCGATAATAACCGCGTTGATAAGGGCGGGGCCAAACTCATTGAACTTCGGGTCATACTTGCGGATAGCGCCGAAAAATTCTGCGGCGTTATCGGCAGTCGGTTCGGGAATCAGCGCCTGAACATTTGCAGACATCGCATTGTATGCGGCCTGCGCACGTGCCAAGCCCTGAACTTCGGGGGTTGCTTTACTTGCCAATATAAATCACCTCTTTAAGAATCATAAATAAGGTCTTCCAACTCTTTCGGGTCGGTCTCTTCGGTTGTCTCTTCTTTGGTCTCAACGGTCTCTGTTACGTCATCGGGAACTTCGGGCGGCTCGCGGCCTGCAATCATAGCGCGGTAAGCTTCTTTCACTTTGTCATAGTCGCTTTTTGCCACATACTCAATGTCAGGTACGGAATCCGCGATGTCTTTAAGATTTTCGCGAACGCTTGCCACAACATCACCGGCGGAAGTCAATGCTTCACCGTCCAGGGTCGCAAGGTATTCGTCCAGCGAATTCAATGCGGCAGAGACACGCTCAACAACCTCTTCACGCGTCATTCAATCACCTCAACTTTCAGAACGTGTATATGTCAACTTGAGAGAATTGCACAACTCCAACAGCTTTGCCATATCGGAGCCGGTTGCGTGAATCTTGATATAATCGCCGCTAGAAGGGGCGCTCTCTTTCTCACGTTCCACACTCTGATAAGAACCGAGGTGCTTTGCCACGCTTGCGTTTGCAGTTGTGAAATTTTTATCAAGCCAACTTAAAGGATTAACACGGGTGCCGTTATAAATCACCTCATAATGTAAGTGTTCTCCGTAACAGTTGCCCGTTTCCCCGGAATAGCCAATCAGGTCCCCTTCGTTGACCGTCTGTCCATTCTTTACGAGGATTGTTTTCAAATGCGCATAGCGCGTTTTAAGGATTTTGCCCTTGTAGGGCTTGTGACGGATTCGCACCATGTTGCCGTAACTCTGCATACCGGTTTTGCTTTTACCGTTCCAGTATTGCACTTGGTCAACCGTACCGGATTCGGACGCATAAACAGGCGTGCCAACCACTGCACGGAAATCCAATGCCCTGTGTGCTGAACCATCATTGTAAGTCCAACCAGCCGTGATGATATGGTTTAACAGAGGCCATTCCAGAACTACTTCACCATCACTTCGACGCATCGTTGCCGCCTTTCAACTTGTCCAGATATGGCTTGAATAGAGCACACATCTGAGGATTTACTGCGCAAATATTTTCAAGAATACTAATAAGCTCCATAATACAAATGTAGACCGTTACGGCGGGAACGGCAGGAACATCAACCCCAATGTTGATATATACAATAGCATACTCAACAAAATAGGCAACTGCCATCGCCATAACTTCCATACTTTTATGGAAGCCACCCTGTCGCATAATGGCAGAATTATAATTGCCATTATACCCGGCCTTGATAAGGCCCGTCACGACATCAAACACAATGAAACCCAAAACGATGATAAGATACATATAACACCTCCTGCTATTTACTTTATAATTAAAATAGCACTTCGTTAATTATTTGTCAATACCATTTGTTAAAAATTTAACGGGAATTTCCCTATATGGCTCAACAGAAACAAAATAGGAATAATATCGGGCTCACCGGATGTATCATAATTCGCGGCATTCGGGGTCCATTCAAGTATTCCAAAAGAGCCCCATTGCAATCCGCCACGGTAGTCAATATCGGAAAAATCGGAAGGCGGATAATGCTCGCTGTCGGTGTCGATTTCCATCATATAACGCGCAATACTGCAAGTAATACCGCGCCAAACTTTAACATATTGTACAGGGTTTGTATCTATATGGACAAACAACGAACCGGATAAGCTTGTTTGCAAATCATATTCTTTGATTTCATCAACACCGGCGGCTTTGTCCAAAAGCAAAATATTCGCTTTGCTTGGATGTGGACTCTTTTCAATGTATGCACTTTCGGGGGCCACAAAAACGGCAAGCTTATCAAAACCGGAAATACTATAGGTAAAATCGGTCATACCAAAATTAAAGCCGCCGTCTGCCAGCCCATGCGTTTGCCAGTCGCCTGCAAAGTTTACGGTTGATTGCAAAACACGCCATCCGCTTGTGTATAAATTCTGAGAGGTGTACCACGATAAATTAAACTCATCGAATACGGGGGCAAGCGATGTAAGTGATGTGATTTGCTTTGTGCTTGGATGAACACGAAACATCATAGGAATACTTGCAGGTGCTTTGTCGGGAATTAACGGGTTACCGTATTTGCTATAATGGATAGGAACATCAACGCTATGAACACTCTTTTGATAGTTCGATTTTGCTGTATACCACGCAAATATAAATTGAAAGGGTGCATCGGTATCACTCACCGCTTTTTTGGTTATTTGGCTCGTAGACCATTGTACGAAATCCAGATATGTGTTACTGTATTCGCCAGGTAGAGCCTCTGTACCGCGCTCACGAATCATCGCATTTGGTTTGTTGTCATTTTCACTGCGTAAACGATGGTAATAAATCAACACTTGCGAATTAGAAGGAAGTGCTGTTCCTTGAATCGACTGTACACCGCCTAACACACCGTCAGGAAAAATAACGCTCTCTTCTATATCATATAACGCAAATGTAAAGCCGTTGCCGAAATAGCTATAAACAAGGCCAAGCTCTGCAACTTTGGAATACCATGTATTGCCGCTTAATCCACATAACATAAAAGGCGTGCCTTTTTCTACTGTCACATTAGATGCAAGCAAATACACGGCATTATCTGCCGATAGAATCATCCGCTTTGTGTTGGTTTCATCGTACAAAACCGTCAATCCGTTTTCATTTTGATAGTATCCCTTAAATGGCATATATATCAAAAAGTTTGAAAAGGGTATCACGGTGTAAGGACCTGCTGTATAATCGTGCACGTACGGAATCTCTACTTCCTGATTATAAATATGCGCCTCTGTTACGCCATAGTCCAACATTGTGCAACGCATTAGAAACTCCCTTTCATAACTGTAAAAAATGCTTGCTTTGCAAGTTGACTCTCAAAAAACACATATCCTTTATCAAGACGCTGAACAAGATTACCACCCGCATAACTTGTCATGAACGCACGACGGGATTGCGTACCGTACTCTTTATCAATTGTCGACATTTCAAAACATTCTACGTTTTTGTTGCCCGTGTTTTCACTGAAAAAAACGTCATTGCTGTATTTATCATACCAAATACCGAAAAGGCGGTCATCAACGCGCCACATATAACGCAACACCGCATAGCGACCTTTCGTTTTAATAAAGTTGTCGTTATCACGCAAAGCTTTATTGTAGAGTGAAAAGTCACCATATTCTGTACCTGCGGTCCATTCTGCAAACCAACTCTTTTCGCGTGCGGCAAGAAGTTCTTTACTTGTTTCACACCATTCGACTGCAACGTGACGCGCAGGATTTTGCCACATCTTTTGCCCCGTCGGCATATATCCCTCATTTAAGAAATAAGGATTATAAACTGAAACGGCGTTACTCATCGCAAACACGCGGGTGTTGTTATCATAACGTATAATGCTATCCACTGCACCTTGAAATACCTGATACTCTTTCGGAAGGTACGCGTTTGCCCCGCTCTTGTGTGAGATAAACTCATCGTTAATGATAGTATTCACATTCGCAAAATCAATACCCGCGCCGCGCACATGGTCCAAATCTATCATGTACCCCGCTTCCATGCCTTTATAAGTGATGATATTGCCCTTGTTTACTTTCCAATTCTTGCGGGTATCGTATGGATAACGTGAAAACATCTTCCGCTTTTCAAGCTGAATCTCTTTGTCACGACGTCGCATATAAACAAATCGGTGCACTTCCCCCGCATCAAGTGCTTTCTCAACTTTCTTCGGGACAGCATTGCACAACTCTTCGACCGGTATCATAAACTGGTCCATTGCGGTAAGACGCGTGTTATATGTTTTTCCAATACCACGCCCGCCACAACCGTACAACATATGTTGTCCTGTTTCAACTAGGTCATTACAATACCAATGCACGCCGTCAGGCTTCTCCAAGTAGAAACCGTCATCGGTCATAAGGTACGTGCCAAATTTACCTGTTAATTCTTTCACAAAGTACCCCCAAAAATAAACAGCCTCGGAGGGTTGACCAACCTCACGGTGGCATGCTTTCGCAAGTGGTTATCCACGCGCTTCACTCCAAGACTGCTTATGGTACGGTATGTAGGATTCGAACCTACGACCACCCGCTTCGTATGCGGGTACTCTATCCATCTGAGCTAATACCGTATATTGCAAGGAGAGCTGAAACACAATCACACAATTGAAGAAGGAAGTGCTTCAATAGCCTTGCTATAGTTATATTATATATCCTACCCGCACACCCTGTCAACAACTATTCTGTA
>UMCO01048344.1_pt1 | contig 15941 bp, 20 predicted proteins | sample 1964251 | NCBI WGS metagenome assembly UMCO01 (sample SAMEA4835970, study PRJEB28245) | human gut metagenome | biome: gut microbiome; material: fecal sample | place: Denmark | collected 2008
TACGAAAGTGCCGTTTTTCGTAATACGGTGCTACAAAAACGATAAAAAAGATAATTGCAATCTGATGCTTCGCAGTCGCAACTGCGAAAAGATAATGGCAACACAAAAGATGACGGTAACACTCACATATATTGACAATTTTTACTAAACCACCAACTCGCAAAAATAACAACAAAAAATACGGCCTTCATGTTTTGGTTACTTCTTAATATTAAAATTAATAAAAAATGGAAAATCATTATTTTGCTCTAACTAGAGCATTTGTATCAGCGTTTGTATGGCTGATTTTGTACCAAAACAATTACTCGTATATATCAACAATTTACTTAATCACTTCGGCAAAATCAATAGCAGGCAGCTGCCTGGATATGAAAAAATAACGGTTACTTCATACTAATAACAAAATACAAATTCTACAGTATACCAATTTGCTGAATCTCGCTGAACTGATACAGGCCAAAAACCTCTAAGTTCCTTCCTTTTTGGATGTGCCGTGATTGACAGCAAAAATAATACCGTTAAACTCACTCGAAGTTAAAAACAGCCTATGGCTGTTTTTTTATTGCCTTATTTTTATGCATATTACTTATGATTAACTAAATGTTTTTAAACAAAGAATGGAGGCTAAAATAATGTGGACAACAATTATTGCTATTGCTGTAATCACAACGCTTTTGATTACGATGTTAATGGCTAGTATCTCAAAAATGAAGACACCAGACGAAAAAAGACAAGATGATGAAGAGCAGTTAAGATATCTGAGAAATTTATACATAAAGAAAGATACAAAACGAGCATGGTAACATTTTGGAGCCAGATGCAGGAAATTTTTATCGCATTTGGAACTATTTTTATGTTTTTCTGTTCAATTTATCTTATTCGTTTTATCGGAAAAAATATCATTTCTTCGTTTCGTAATTTACACAACGATATTATGATGCATATTGCTCCGGAAGACATGCAATGTATATGTCAGGTTCATAAAAAAGATGTAGACATCACACTTCAGAAAAAGAGTGAAGAAGGATTGTCTTATGTAGAAAGCCTTCCGGGCGAAACTGAGGATATGATAATTCTTGTGTTTTCAAAATAGGATTAAAAGAACTGCTTTTTTGGGCAGTTCTTTTTTTGCGTTTTTTTGTATAACACGTTTTGTTCATGACATTATTTTTCATATTAAATATATCAATGAAAACAAGGGAGGAATCATAATGGAAATTTTAACAATTTTAGCTATCGGATTTGGAATTACAGCTGCTGTTTTAGGTGGAACAATATCTATCTGCTGTGTGTTTGCTATGTATGGCAGCAAATATGTTGTTGGAAACTCTGAAATCAAGTGTATTGAAGATGAAGAACAGATGCGCTTTTTATCCAAGCATAAAGGAAGAATGCTCCTTCCTCTATAGGAAGCGAGATGAATTCCTCTATCTTTCAAATACATAAAAATCGCATTGCGACTTTTAAATTCACGCCAACTGGCGTGATTTTTTTGTAAAAAAATCCGCATAAAATTACTCTTTTTCAAAAAAATTCGGCATATTAAATATGTACAGATAAAAAAGGAGGTGACCACATGCAGACAGCCGTAGAAGTGCATATGGCACAGAAATACCACTTCCATCAAAACCCGGATTTACTATCCTCGTTTTTGAAACATATTAAAAATCTAAGCGTCACCGAAAATATTCGGCGACGCTTTTTGTTGTACAAAAAATCAAGCATATTGTGTTTGTAAATTATCAACATATCAAAGAAAGGAGACTTTAAAAATAATGAGCAATTTAAAAAATCCAAAGGAATGCTTTTGTCTGCGTCAGCAGCAGACATTCTTTGTTTTAAATGAACTGACAATGCCAACATGTGAGGATGGGAGTGAACCGCTGATGTTTCATCATGAAATATTCAGCCGATTCAAATTTGTAATCATAAACCAGGATAAAAAAGCCACGACAGCAAATGTACCGGTATCTGAATTTCCCGGAATCTTTGAAGAAGTAAAAAATAAAAATCTTCTCAAAAAGATGAACAGCAATGAAAATAAGATGTTCGGAGTGGTAAATTCCATCGGAAAAATGACGCAGAAACTTGTTGGAAAACTAATCGGACAGCCACAATATCAGACACCGTCAAAACTTGATACAAATTCTCCGGCATTTACACTGGCAATCAGTTCTGGAACATTAAAAGGAAAAACTCCTGTTGCTGCACTCATTGAAAATGCAGAAATAAATAAACCATTTTTAGAGAGACAGGTAAGCTGGCTAAAGCAAAATTTAGCAAAATATCCAAGGAATCAGCAGCAAATTGACGCAATTACGCAGGCTCTTGATTATTACAGCAAAGGACTACTTACAAAATCCTCTGTTGATTCCGCAGCATCATCTGCAGTACAAGCTTCAACAGATGCTAATGTTGTTTATAAAACAGGTTTTCGGCCTCTGATTAGACGAAAGAACAAGAACGGAAAGTGTTTTGTCTATGAAATCAGAATCTTATGGCATGAAGACCTGCCAAAACCGGTTGAAATAGAAATCAGAAATTATTATGCGCCGGTTGTACAGGATGAAAAAGGTCTGCTAAACGTAATGGCAAAAGAACGTGAAGATGATATAAAAAATCATTTTTCGATGACAATAGATGAATGGTTTTGGATGCAGCATATGATTGAATCACAGATTTCTACATTTGAAAATATCCAGGCTGCCAGAATGTATAAAACAGCAAGCGATGCAGAAAGAACAAACAGGGCAAATGCCATGAAAGGCTGAGCGGAGGTGCAACTATGAATATTAGCAAATATCTGGAAATGCGCAATCTGGTGTTAATAGAACCAGAAACAAAAGAATTTGTCCAGGTAACATACCTCTGTGATATGGATTCACACATAACTGAATCTGAACTTTTAAATAAACTCGGAGGATTAAAAAATGTAGGCAATGCAAATGATAAAATCTTTATGTCTCTTGGTTTATATCCAGTATCTGTATATTATGAACGAGATGGCAAGATTATGCGTTCACGAGAAAATTCAATTGATAACTTTGAATTAACAGAGAATAATCTTTACAAACCAAAGCAGGAAGGAATTGCTTTATTATACCGGATGAAAAATCTTATGAAAAAGAATATGCAGGCGGCGTAAGCTGCCTGCGTTTTTTATCAAGAATAAAGGAAGAATACTCCTTCCTCTATAGGAAGAGAGATGAATTCCCTTGTCTTTTAAATACATAAAAATATCGTGTTGCGACATTTTAAATTCACGCTAGTCGGCATGAATTTTTTTGTAAAAAAAATCCGCATAAAATTACTCCTTTTCGAAAAGTTCGGCATATCAAATATGCACAGATAAAAAAGGAGGTGACTACATGCAGACTATAGTAACAATGCATATGGCACAGAAATACCGTGTCAGTGATAAGAATGATAAAGAAGTATTTGATTTTTTAAAACAGAATTTTGGATGCAATCGTAAAGTATATAATCTGTGTGTAGACAGCCTTTACGCACAGCTGGAAAAAGCTGGATATCAGGCGGGAGATGATATCCCTGGCGTTAAATTTCCAAAAATTACAGACCTGAAGAAAGAATTTGAGTATCTGAAAAAAGCAGACGCCCAGGGGCTTTCAAATTCAATCATGGATTTTAAAAGCGCATGGGAGAAGTATATCACAAAATGTGACCACACAACTTATACAAAACGAGCTATCAGAAGAAGTGAATCCGGAACCGAATCTCTGTCATTCAGAGGCCTCAAGGGCATGCCTAAGTTTCACGCAAAGGTAAGGGGATATAATTCATACCGCACTGTAGCTCAGTATCCAAGCGAGTCAAATAACTTGAAAAACGCAACCGTAAGGCTTGCCGGTGATGTTTTGTGTGTACCTAAAATGAAGAAAGGAATGAAACTGATTATCCACCGAAACCTTCCAGAAAACGCTCATATCTGTAATGTCACATTAAATCTTGATACTGATGGCCATTTCTATGCGAGCATTGCTTTCAGCTATGTAATGCAGATGAAAATGGATTTGCGAAACCTTGCCATAACCGGCGGAACGCTTCCAGAAAATCTTACATTTCTTGGATTAGATTATTCTCAAAATGATTTTTATGTAGATAGTGATGGTAAGAAAGCCAATTACCCGCACTATTACAGAAAATCAGAAGAGAAACTCGGTAAGCTTCAGGCGTGTTTGGCAAAGAAGCAAAAGGGCAGCAGTAATCACAAAAAACTGCAGGCTAAGATTCAGAAGCTCCACACTAAGATTAAGAATCAACGTAATGATTTCCTGCAGCAGGAAAGCACCAGACTTGTAAGAAAATATGATGTGATTGCTGTTGAAGACATTGACCTTCGAGCAATGGGTGGAGCATTAAAGCTTGGCAAGAATCTGCATGATAATGGTTTTGGAATGTTCAGAACTATGCTTGCATATAAGCTTGAACAAAAAGGTTCATGCCTTGTTAAAGTTGACCGATGGTTTGCTTCTACTAAAACCTGCAGCCATTGCGGACATGTGCAGAAAGTCGGTCTTGATGAACGTACATATGTTTGTGAAAAATGCGGATTCACTATTGACAGAGACTGGAATGCTGCAATCAACATCAGAGAAGAAGGAAAACGTATCTTCCTAAACTATTTCAAGACACTGATTGAAGAAAAACAGGCTGCGGCCTGATTACCTATATATCGAACCCAACCGGTGGAACACCGGGGCTTGCCTGTGCAACATTGATTCGGTGAGCTTATGCTCACCTTCACCAGACTTCAAACGTAGTTCTTCGTTGGCAGGAAAAAAGATGGTCTTTGACCAGAAGCCACCACTTCGGCGCGAGCAAGTGGCGGGTAGTTCACTGACAAGCGGAAAACCGCAACCAGCCTTGCTGCCATCGCAAGACAGAAAATTTCTGTACGTGTCTGACGAAAAATGAACTCGCGTTCATTCTTAATCTGAAGCCGAGCCGGTACGGCGAGGTATTAATTACCTTTAAACCGACGGACAACTAATTGTTCATGGTCGGACTGCTTGCAGTATTCCTTCCCTGACAGCAAGCCTGGCCACGGTTTTTAACGCCCGTCGATAAAAAAATTTTTAAAATTTTTCGCAAAATGCGGTCCAAAAGAAAATGAATTCAGCATATTAAGTGTGATGCAAAATATAACAGGAAGGAGAAATACTTTGAATAATACCAGCATTTGCTTTCTTGATACGGAATTCAATGCTACTGACTATGCAACACAAAATGATGGAATTCAGGAAATCACAGAAATTGGTGCCGTGATTTTTAAAAACGGAAAACTTGTTGATAGATTTTCTTGTTATTGCAAATTAAAAAAGGGACACAGGTTAACAAAAAGATGTAAAAAAATAACTGGCATAACCCCTGAAATCTTAAAAAACAATGGAATTCCATTTATCCAGGCAATGGAAAAGCTGGATTTATTTTTGAAGAAGCATGAAATTGAAAAGGTTTTTGCATTTGGGTCAGCTGACTCATTTGAAATGCGCACAACAGCAAAGTTAAATAATGCCGACGCAAACATATATGAAACGATAAAAAAAATCAAAAATATATATCCAATTTTTGAACAGCGCCTGTCATTACATTATGCATTTTCATTATTCGACATCTGCAGAATCTGTTACGTTGACCATGGAGCAAACGGCAGAGCACATTCAGCCGTTAACGATGCCGAAGACACCGCCCTTGCATATTACAACATGAAAGCAAAAAAAATAAATAAAGAGCTCTTAAAAGAGATTAATACACATAAGTATAATGTTAAGATTTACCGTGCCAACAGGTCAGTAAAACTAGCCACTATAAAAAGACCAGAAGCCGTAACAGACGATTTTATCAACAGATTGGAAGCAGTTTTTAAAAATGCTGCATCAACTGTAGATACATCTATTATTACAGCGGTGCATGATGATATGATGCGCATTATTGGCAGACCTGACCTTGAAACAGGCGAAGAAAATCTTTAACAATTTTATCAGAAAGGATTTAAAAATGGGTAATAAATTATATAAACCAAAAAGAAAAAAAAGCAAAGAAAAGCTTTCTCTTCTAGACAAAATAGAAATTGGTGGAATTACAATTGCCGCAGCAGCACTGATTGGCTGGTCAGGATGGTCAGTAGTTGATGCTTTAACACCAGCCACGCCTATTCCTACATATGAAGTGTATATGAATGGAATTAACGCTTATCTGCTGACAAGTGCCGGCTCTGATGGTTCCGAAGATGTTGAAGATGAAACAACAGAAAATGCTGCTAATACGGATGATAATACAGAAGTAACACAAGACACTGATAGTACGGCAGATGCAACCGCAACACCAGAACCAACAGCAACACCTGAACCATCATCAACACCAAAGCCGACAGTTACGCCAGAGCCAACAGCAACACCTGAACCTACTCCGACAGATACACCTGTTCCAACAGAAGCACCAAAAACATATACAGCAAACGATGCTTTAAATGTGCGGCAGACACCTGACAAATCGGCAAAAGCAGTAGCGATGTGTAAAAAAGGTGAAACATTAAATGTAACAGAAGATGAGAATGCTCATGCAGGATGGTACAAAATTGACAGAGATGGCGTTCAAGGATATGTTTCAACAGAATTTGTTGATGCTAAACTAAATAAGAAAGGATAAATTGAATGAGAAAATTTAATATTATTGCAGCTATTACAATCCTCTCAGCTTCCATGCTGACCGGATGCGGAAAAGAAATAAAAGAATATAACGATTCATATATTGTGGCATCCGTAAAAAACGGAGACTCTAAATTAGATTATGCCACAGCATCTACGTATCTGAGAATCATGCAGGCGCAGACATATGACTATGTACAGAATCAGCTTAAAGAAGAGAAAACAACTTCCGATGATATCTGGAATTCACCATTGTCAAAGGATGACGACTCAAAATATAACACTTATGGCGAACAGTTTAAAGGAGAAGCTCTCAGCGACCTTGAAACAATGTTAATCAGCGAAGAAAGAAGTGAAGATTACAATGTTAAATTCACCGACAACGATGAAAAGAAATGCGATGAAACTGCAGATACCTTTATTGAAAAAACTGGCGCCGACGCGGTTGGAGCCATGCACGCAAGCAAAGAGTCAGTGGTCAATATGCTGAAACTTATGACATATGAGAGCAGGGTTAAAGAAAAGATACAGGAAAAAGCAGACCTTAATATTGATGAAGATGAGTATAACCAGACAACTTTTAGCTATACGACAGTATACAAAGATTCTTTTGACGATGTAGAAAAAACAGCAAAAAATATTACCGAGACATATGAAAAAGATAATGATTTTGACGCAGCAGTTGCAACTGAAGGGCTTACAGCGGAAAGTGTAACATTCACAACAAAAAAACCAGAATATAAAGAAATTGGCCTCGGAAAAACAATTATCAAAAACTCTTTAAAGCTCAAAGATGGCGAATGCAGCAGCTACGAAGACAAAGATGGAAATATTGTTATCTTATACATGAAGGCTGTAAAAGACGAATCCGAAAGTAACTCTAAAAAGAGCGAACTGGAAAACCAGAAAAAATCTGATTACTACAATGACACTATTAAGAAATTAAAGAAAGACACAAAAATCAAGGTAGATGAAGATGCCTGGGATTCTATAAAAGTAAGCAAAAAAGAAATATACACATCAATGAAAGACGCAGATAACGATGCTGATGACACTTCCAATGAATCAAATGATAGTAGTAACAAGGCAGTTATCGGCGGAGATGATTCAAGTATTGATGTTGATGTGACAGCTTCTGATGGCGGAGCAACAAATGCTGAGATTACATCTGGAGAAGGTGATTCACAGGAAGATAAAGATGGTGAATCAAATAAGGCAACAGATGACAAAAATATTGCAGAACAGGATGATTCTGAAACAAAATGATAAAACCAAGAACTAATATGTTGCTGACAGGAAAAGACATCTTAGAAATGTCGGAAGATACAGTCGTTTACGTTAACGTCAATAGGCTGTATCTACGCTTGGCTATGGCATCGCACGAAACAAATATAGATTATGATGCGATACAAATAATCAAAACAGTATTAAATCGTGTAAACGATGAGGGAAAAATGTTCATAGAAATGGCTGTTAGTGAAATTAAGATGTGTTTTGGAGCAACACTTATAGACATGCCATATAACTCATTTAGAAAAAGGAGGACAACATGAAAGTACGAGAAATGATAGGACTTGATGAAGCTGCAGTTAAAGCAGAGGTTGAAGCTGCACGCTCAAGGGTAAGAAAACTTACAGAGGATATCAATGAGATGCCAAATGGAAAGGCAGAACTTAATTGCCCATACTACCTTCCGGAAGATGCAGATAACCCGGAAAGATGTGAAAATCTGACAGCTTTATTTTGCAAACTTGACGAGTGCCCATTAAAAAGCTGTGGAAAAATCTAAACATTAAGAGTCATCGCCAAGTTTTCAGGCATGGCTCTTTTATTTTTTGTAAGGATTTGGCATATTATGTACTAAAAAGGAGATGAGAAAAATGTACATAAAAATATCAAAAGAAGTGCAAGAGCAATACAGAAATGATGTAGAAAAAATATTAAATAATCCGGATTTTCAAAAGTTAAGATTTTACAGGCAGCACAATTGGACAAACAGATTAATGCATAGTATTAACGTATCTTATTTGTCATGGTGGATAGCCAGAAAATTCGGATGTAATGAAAAGGCTGCTGCGAGAGCAGGTCTGCTTCATGATTTCTGCTTGTATGATTTTTCCGAAACGCCTCCGGACGGTGAATTTCAAGCGTTCTTCCATCCAAAGGTTGCCGCCGAAAATAGTATAGAACATTTTGATATAACAGAAAAGGAGCGTGACGCTATATTGTCACATATGTTCCCGTTGGGACCATTGCCAAATAGTAAAGAAGCATGGATTATTTCTTTTGCCGATAAGATATGCGCTACTGCAGAGCTATGCTCAATCGCGATTGCATTGGCAAGACGCGGAAAAGTTAAATTTGTTCCTAACCCTGCTTAAACTTCACAAAAAATTACCAAAAAAGATTACAAATTTTTATTTATTTTGCATATTAAATGTAGAAATCCGAAAAGGAGGTGAATTACATTATGGGAACAAAATCAAGGACATTATCAATTACTTCCACAATTCTGCTTACTATTTACACAGTATGTTTAGTTCTTGCAGAAGCTGGGATGTTTGCAATCTGCAAGTTTGCCGTACATATGACAAATGCGGGAATTGGACTAGCTTCTGATTCAATCGCTGCAGGCGGATGTGTTATTGATTATGCAACACCAGGAACAGTTGCTGGAGGAATGCTTGCAGGACTCGGTGGAACCGCCTGGATTGTACTTACATCTTTTATGGTCTTTTTGTTTATCATATGCACAGTATATATCGCAATAACGTCTATATCATATGCACTTGTAAAGAAAGGATATTACAAAGCTGATGCATGGATGAAAATTACAATCTTTGGAGTGACATTCCTTGGATTCATCATAGGTGCAAATCTTTCATGTCTGCAGATGTTATGTATGACAATTATTCTTGTCCTTCCAATCATTCTTTCTATTATGGTGCTTTTTAACGAAAAACCATGTGCTACATGCAAAAAAGTGTCAGAAGAAAGAAAGAACGAGACTGAACCAAAATCAGATTTCAAACAGCAGGAGCAGGAAGATATGTCAGAGAAAGTTGCAGAAGAACATAAGCCAGATGACATGACTAATAAAGCTGCAGATGCAGCAGGCGAAGAGTCTACTCAAGCAGATGAGCCATCGGAAGAAAAAGCGGAATAACATAAAAACAAAGACAGCGAATAACACGCTGTCTTTTTGTATACTAAAATATTTAATCACATTTGCAAAACTGCGAAAAAAATAAGAGCCATATTCTATGGCTCTTATGTATAATTTTACTGGAATTTTAGTTGAATGGAATATCTCCATCAACATCAAAGCCACCCATCGGGTCTGCGGCATCAGATTCCGGTGCCGGCATGGAATTTGCCGGTGCTCCAGCCTGTGCAGCATTATCAGAACGACGGCTGTCCGCAAAGTCTACTTCTTCTACGACAACTTCTGTTGTGTAGACTTTCTGGCCATCTTTGTTCGTGTAGCTGCCTGTCTGGATACGTCCGGAAATACAAATCTGTCTACCCTGAGTAATATACTTCTCAATAAACTCAGCGGTCTTGCCAAAAGCAACACAGCTGATGAAGTCTGCGTTCTGCTCGCCATCACGACGGAAACGACGATTCACAGCAAGTGTGAATCTGGCAATTGCCATTGCATTTTCTCCTGCAGAATATCTTACCTCCGGGTCTCTTGTTAAACGTCCCATTAAAATTGTTTTGTTCATATGTCTTATCTCCTTTTCTTTATTTTTTTTTGTTTTTTTTAAGACAATTACAATATGCTTAAAAAAAATCGTTATAAAAAACAACATTAAAAAAATTTTTTTTTGCAAAAAAAAACTCCCGCCATTCAGAAAGAATGGCAGGAGAATAGTAGCTGTTAATTTTTCTGGTTATCAGGAATCTGAACTTTTTCCTCGGTCTTGTCAAATTTACATTTTGAGGTGTTAAATTCAGAATTGTGCTTTTCACATTCTTTCTGATACTGCTCTTTTGAAATATATGAACCGGTCAATGTGATTCCACCATTAACCTTTTCAATACATTCTCCGGTCTTCTGAAGCAGTTCTTCCAAGATACACTGTGTTAAAGGTTTGGAAAAATCCGTATCAAAAGTTGCATAAAATGCACAATCCGGATACTCTGGTACCCAAAATTTCATATACAGCTGAACATAACCGATAAATTCTGTTTTTTCTACTTTCATTTTGCTTTTTCCTTTCTTAATTTAAGATTTTTAATGTCAAATTCAATATGCTTAAAAAAAAGAAAAGAAAAAAATGCCGCAGGAAACAATTCTGCGGCAGTATTACAATATATTTTATTTTTTAATATTTACATTTCGGCAAAAAGAACTTTCTGTTCTTCATTGCCTTCACCATTGACAGTATAATATGCAGCCTGCTCTGCAACATTGAGATAAATGTTAATTTCGCCTTTCAGGCCTTTATCAGCAACAGCTTTTTTAACTGCTTTTTCTACTTCAGAAATCGATACGCTCATGCCATTAATTTCAAGCTTTGTGTCAACAATTTTTGTTCTTACTGTTTTCGCAGCGGTTTTGACCTGTTCTTTTGTTTCTTTTACTACATCTGCAGCGGTGCTTTTTACAGCTTCCTTTACAACTGCAGCTGCTTCCTTTACTTCTGGTTTATTCATATTCTCTTCAAATTTTGCTTCCATTGTTTTTACAACCTCCTCTGTTCTTTCTACAACAGTCTTTGCTGCCTCTTCAGTTTTAGCAACCGCTTCTGTTGCTTTTTCTACCATTTTCTTTTTTGATATTCTTTTGCTTGCCATTTTCTTTAAATTCTCCTTTGTTCTAATTTGCCATTTGTTGACTGGATTCCACATAAGTAGTGCCTTTCTGATGCATATAAACATTGAGAACATTGTTCTCATCTGCGAGCGACGGGTTATCATTGACAGATATAAGTCTGGCTGACGGATGCCATTTTAATATGAAACCGGTTGACTCTGACAGTAAGTCAGCAGCGCTTCCTCGGAAATTTTTATCATTATGAATTAACGGAATAATTTTCTGGAAAGACTCAGTGACCGCCTCCGGCTCATCTGTGTTGATATTCAGGTTACACACAGCAAGGCGCTGCGGGATATTTGGTGTTATATCTATGAGATTAATTGTTAAAATCATACAATACGCCTCCTTTGTTTTTATGCATGTTTTTAAGCACAAATATATTATGCAGGATTTTTAAAAAAAAAGAAAGATTTTGAAAAATGATTTCTGTACAAAGATTTTTCCGCAAAAATCCAGCATATTGTTAAAAATGGCAAATATATCAAAAAGAAAGGAGAAAAAATGGAAGACAGACAAAAAAAAGTACAAAAAGTAATCGCAGAACGAAAGAGAAAAGTAGAAAAACAAAAAAAGAATATCACCGGTATGGTAATGATTTCTATAATCGTTTTTGCAATTATATTCATATTATTGTGCCAAAAGAAAAATGTAGATAACCGCATCATATTTTATAGTGAGAAATATGATACATTACAGCAAGCATTGGATGAAGAAAAAAAACACAAAAAAGAAATAGACAAAGAAGCTGAATATTATAAATCAGATGAATATATTGCTGAAATAGCAAGAGAAAAATTAGGAATTCTTAAAGATAATGAAATCATTTTCTCTGAGGATAAATAATGGTTTTTCTTATTGCCGATGTTAATCATATTAAATTTAACAAAAAAAATAAAGAAAGGAATAAAAAAAATATGAGAGCAAAAGAAAAACCAAATGCAACAGTTATCCATGCGCAAGATGATAAGGTGAGTTTTGTCGTCTTAAAAAATGAATGTATAGATATGGAGATTGATGACGGTGTAGAAAAACTCATTTTGGACATTCCTGAGGTAACAAGTGTTTCCATTAAGAAATCAAAATCATATCCGGGTGTCAAGGAAATTAATATTGGAGAATCAATACGAAATATTTATATTTCAAATAAGACATTTCCAAATGTCAGAAAGATAACATCTGACAGTAGATACTTTAAATCTGGAAAAATGCTTGTGCGTAGAAATCCAAATTCAAAAGCGCTCAAGGATGACATCGTGCTTGAAAATACATTTTGCCTTGGTCCTGATGAAGTTGTTGATTTGTCTGGAATAACGATGATTAAAGAAAAAGCTTTCTCTGGATGCAAATCTGTGAGTGCCATTAATACAGAAGATGTACGGCATATTGATTCAGATGCCTTTACAGGTTCAAGATTTAACTGCGCCCACATAAAACCTGTAAACGGAGTGGCAATTGCAGGGTCAATTATAGTCGATGCAGATAAGCATGCAGACGAATATGTGATTCCTGAATATATCACTGCTACAAAACAATGCATAAATTTCAATACAAATGCATCCATGACAGTCAATAATATGAAAATATTTTTTAGAGATATTTTTACATTGTACGGATGGAATTTTCTTCCAAAAAAGATAATCCTTAACGGCAATGAATATGTGTCACCTGCAGTGATAGTCTCACTGGCAAAGCTTCCTTTTTTAAAAGAACTTGAGATAAGCGAAAACAATACTGAATATATGACAAAAGATAATATTCTGTATACCAAAGATGGAACTAAGTTATTAAAATATGTAGGAAATAGAGAAGACAATGTACGAATCATAGATGGAGTAAAAGAAATTCAAGAGCGTGCGTTTTATGAATGTGACAATATCAAATCAATCACAATGCCTGACACTGTAGAACGCATAGGATATGAGGCTTTTTATGGATGTCATCGCATGGAATCTGTAAATTTAAGCAAAACTCTTAAGGTGATGGAATCGTCGTGTTTTGCAGGATGTTATAAACTTTCAGAAATTGAAGTTCCTGCAACATTGAAAGCGCTTAGTAAAAAATCATTTTCATATTGCACTAATTTAAAAAACGTCAAACTTCATAATGGGCTTGAACAAATACATACATGTGCATTTGAATCAACACAGATTAATGAATTAAGCATCCCTGAAAGTGTAAATTATTTATCAGTAAATAGTTTAATTCCAATCAAGGATATTACAATCAATTCAAACAAAATACCTGAGAATCTTATTTTTGCAATTGCAAGGGGAGTTAGTGCAAACACTTCTTTAAGCAGCATTTGTCCAATACAGATTAATGTGCAAAATGAAATATATATACTTCCAGCTGGCATAAAGCCTTCAGATAAAAAATATTTGAATGATATCGTATCACATGACGGAATAATGGCATTGACAGATTCTTATGAATATGGAGCTTCAGCAATAGTAAAACAAGAAACAGCTTTTCGTGAATATGATATTCACAGAACGCCAAAATCAAAGGCTTATGTTTCAAGAAATGGGAAGAAACTGGCAGAACGAATGGTCAAGCAAAAAGACCAGGAAAGTCTCATCAAGTTGATTCGTTTCGGTATTCTGTCACGAGCTTCATTAAATCATATCTATGATATTATTTCAGATGACATGCCAGAAGCAAAAGCATATATTCTAAATGATACAAACGGAAAGAAGAAAACCGGATTTTCGCTCTGATACAAATTAAGCCTGGCTGAATTGTCAGGCTTTTTGTGAATCCAACATGCTAAACAAAATAACAAAAGAAAGAGAAAAAAAATGAAAAAACTAAATGGTGTAACAATGAACGACAATATTGTTGTTGATATTGATGACATAGTCGCTGCACACTCGTGACTTCAGTCGTGAGTTAAGCGGCCTTTTTAAATATATAAAAATATTGCCTGCAATTCTTTTTTAATCTTCACATTTTCATGTGAAGATTTCAGACTGTAGACAAAACCCTGCAAAAGCAGGGCTTTGTCTACAGTCTGAAAAGAGGCTTACGCCTCTTTTTTTTGTATAAAAATGCAATTTTATTTTAAAATTTCGCATATTGTAAGTAATGCTAATCCAGAAACACACAAAAACAGACAATATACGGAGGCTTAAATTTTGGACAAGGAAGAATGGCTATTAATGGAATACAGAAATGAGCCACAGGCAAGCGAAGAAGTATTACAGTTTATTGCTGATTTTTTATTCCACAAAAATAGCAATGGAAAAGAAGATATAGAGATGGTTAAACATCTATTTAAAACATATTGCTGGTACTTTGCACACATACTACAGCTAGCATTTGGACGAGGACGCGTATATTACGTTCATGACGAACATTATTTTGTTTGGAGAGATGATGATTTTGACGGAATTATGCTATACGACATCAATGGAGTATACCATACACATAAGATACTGATTCCGGAATATGAATTAAGTATCGAAGAAAGAAAAATGTTACATGACGAAGCGATGCCTTATGCAAACAATAACACTACTATGATGGAAAGATTATTAAAACGCATCTCAAATCCACAAATATCAGCAATCTCTAAAAGAAAGGGTTGCTAACGATTGAAACAAAAAAAATTTAAAAAATTTCATAAAAAGCATACCATTTTATTTTCATTTGTCATATTAAACTTGCGGGCAGATGTAAAACAGTACACCTTAAGCGTCTGTAATCGCATATTACAGATGCCAATGTAGCAGTACAAACACATACACGACACAGAATGGACACAAAAAATTTCTTTTTTTTATTTTATTTTGCATATTATATATGGTTGAAAAAATCAGCCATCTGCAAAAGCAGAAAAAGAAATAGCCTCCAGTCACATGTTTGATTGAAGGCTCCGCCGAATACCTTACATGGAATGTCGTGTAAATACAGAGAGGAGAATACATGAAAAAAGGAAATAACCAGATAGGCAGCGAATTCAAAACGAAAAAGCAAAAGTCTGGGAATCATAAATTTTCACGAGCCCTCATCGGTGGAGCATTTATAGTCGCAGGATGTGGTTGTTTCGCTTATCCAAATCTCAAAGAATGGAATACTCAGCGTGAAGTCGAGCAGATTATAGATAGTTTTGACGAGACGTATAGCCAAGGACTTGATGGTTCATCATCAGCAACAGCTAATAGCGCAGAAGACATAAAGCAGACATGCACACCCGGGCCAACCAAAACTGAAGGCAACAAGAAAGATTCTGAAACATTAGAATTAAGGTCATCTGATTCAAATGAAGACAATAAAAAGACAAAAAATGATTCAGATGTAACAGAATCGGAGTCTTCTATAACAGAAGATTCAAAAACAACAAGCTATGCGGGCACACGGCCTTATCAAAATCTATATGATGCGATGTCTAAATACAACAAAGACCTGGCGAAAAATGGCCAGTCAATTGTAGACGCATGGAGTTATGA
>UMCO01114885.1_pt1 | contig 15929 bp, 10 predicted proteins | sample 1964251 | NCBI WGS metagenome assembly UMCO01 (sample SAMEA4835970, study PRJEB28245) | human gut metagenome | biome: gut microbiome; material: fecal sample | place: Denmark | collected 2008
GATCTAGTAGCAACATTTTTCATAAACTGAGCGTAAATATTCAATCTCATCTCTAAATTTTTATAGGAATCTAAAGCCTGAAATTCATTTGGAATGCGTGTTTCATAAAAATGATGTACAATATTATCTACAATACTTTCTACACGTAATACATTCGCTTTATACTCATCTTCACCTAATGCATCTTTTAAATCTTCCATTGGCAAGTTATTCAAATTATTTGTGATAAATATAAAGTGTTTATCAAACTTCTTGTAATTGTTTTTCATCAGCTGTACTGCACTATAGGATTTTGCAGAACCTGTAGGAGTATTCACAAAATACAGTCCGTTACTTCTTTGATCAAATATTTTTTCTAATAGTTCTTTCACAAGTTTTACCCCTTTAATTTATAGAATTCTTCTGTTCCTTTTTTCTCTATTAATTCACATTGTGACTTTATTGTATTTACTGTTTTCTCTACTTCTCTCCTAGATAACTTCATATTTGATTTTAAGTAGCCTTTCATTCTAGAAATTCCTATAATATTATTTCCATTATTCAGCTTAATAAGTTTTTTCATTATTTGATTCATTTCATCCTTCTCTGGTTCTGTCTTATTTGGAGTAGATTTTATTAAAGGTTTTCTAAACAAATAATCAGTTTGTCTTCTTAATAATTCTTTACTTGTTAATGAGGGTTCTCTAAGTATTGTCGGATATCCATGAGCCTTCAAATCCATCATCATCTCATAATAATCAATATCATTAGATACCAGTATGATTTGCTTTGGATTGTACTTACCAAAAATATAGCCAATATACATAGAAATTCTATTATCCACAAAGTTTGTTCCTACATTCTTAGTTTCTACTATTGTAATATCATACTCTTCCAACATACTCTTATATTTTTGTGCTGGTTTTGTAGTGACAGATCCACAGAATAAGTAATAAACATACTCTTTGTCTAGCACGTCTGTAGGAATACCTTGATAGTTTTCAAAATCAACTATGACTACAATCTTAAAGTCCAAAGTTCTCTCTATTATTTCCGAGTGTTTCTTATTCTGTGAAATAGTACTTTTATCATATAATGCATCAATAAGTTTATTTTGTTGTTCAATCATAATGAGTGCCTCCCTCTCTAATACTATTCTATCTTTTTTTGAAAATAAAAATTTTAGTTAGCCTCTGACAACGGCGAATAAAAGGTATTTAATTATAATGTATAAAAATATAAAAAGCAGTACGGTTCATAGGTGTTCTTATGAACTGTACTGCCTTATTATTTAGATATCTCTCAGACCAATATTAAGTATTATGATCTTTTCTTTCTCTTAAGTAACATAGCACCTGCTACTGTCATCATGGAGATCCAGCTTGCAATTGATGTTGCATCACCTGTCTTAGCTGGTTTCTTATCCTGAGTAGGATCTTTAGGTGTGTCTTTTCCTGTTTCAGGATCTTTTGGAGTTTCCTTATCTACTTCATTAAGTCCAATTACTTTTACAGTAAAGTCATGACTTGCAGTCTTTCCTTCTGCATCAGTTACAGTAATAGTAACGATGACATCTGCATCCTTCTTAGGAGTAGTTACTTTACCATCTAATGAGATAATACCTTCAGGACTTACCTTAGTAATAGTAATACTATAGCCTTCTGGTACTTCAGGAAGTACAAACTGTGTCTGTCCCTTAGCAACAACTGACTGTACTTTATTACCTGCAAGTAAATCATCTAGGATATCCTGTGATGATGGTTTAGTTGGAGTAACTTTAACCTTCTTGAAGTTTGCTTTTAGAGTAGTGTTTGTAGTTGCTTCAAATGTATATGGGTTAGAAGTACTTACTTCTCTTCCATTTTCATCTGTCCAGTTCACAAATTCATAACCTTTGTTTGCTTTTGCTGTTACAGTCACATTTGAACCTTCTTCATAAATACCATCTTCTTTATTCATTTTGACAGTACCCATGTTCTGATCACTATCTACTGCAACTGTATACTTCTTATTTTCAACAGTTACTTTTACAACTACTTTTAAGCCATCTGGATTTACAACACCTTCTGGTAATGTAAGAGTACCTTCTAATACATATGTACCACATTCATTAGCCTTATAAGCATCTTTATTCCATGTGACATCTACTTCTTCTGTTTCATTGTTTTCTAATGTAATAGATACTTTGTTTGGTAAATTTAATGCATCTAGTGTTGTACCTTTTACTACAGTGAGATCATCTAGCTTCTGAACATCTTTAATCTTTACATCTGCTTCAGAAGACTTTTCAAACTTCGCAATTAAAGCTGTATTACCCTTAACGTTGAATGTATATTCTGCTTTATCAGATACTAGATCACCATTAGGACGATACCATCCCTTAAATACATAACCTCTATTAGGTGTTGCAGTAATAGTTACAGATTTACCTGCTTTAACTTCCTTACCACCACTTACTTTACCACCTTTTTCTGCTTCTACATAAACAGTATAAGTGTTATTAGTTACATCTTTATTCGCAATGTTGAATTCAGAGATAGCTACCCATCCATCATTTGATTCAGATGCTACAAACTTGAATCCATATACATTCTGTGTATCAAAAGTAAATGTTTTTTCTGACTTGTTAGCATCAAATGTCTGATCTTTCGCAACTTCTACCCATTCACCATTCTTTTCAGTCTGGATATAAAGTGAAGCTTTAGTCACCTGACCACTGTTAGAATCCTGACGTGGTGTAAATGATACCTGGTTGATTTCATAAGCTTTATCAAATGAAATTTCTGTCCAAATACTTCCATCAGCACCCTTACCTGTACCTGGGGCACCAGATGTTGTTGGAACTTTATCTTTTGTAGCTTGTGACCAGTCTGAATGCCAAATTGTAGAAGGCTTATTGTCAAATGCCATACCGATAATACCTTCACTCCGACCACCGTGAGCTGTTGGTGTTTCTGATTCAGCTTTACCAATCCAAGAAGCTTTATTATAAAGATCCACTTCTGGTGCTTTTTCAGTTACTACTACATTATCAATTACTGCAGAAACTGTTTCTGTCTTAGAACCAATTCTTTCTAATGGTAAGGCAAATGTTGAATGAGTGATATTGTCTTTCTTCACCATATCATTGTGAATAAACTTACCTTTTGCATCACATACATATTCACCATTAACATAAAGACTTGTCTTCTGCTGAGCTGTAGTAATAGAAATATTAACTGTCTTACCTACTGGTAATTCATAATCGAAGTAATAGTTATAAAGTTCTCTTGTGAATCCTAACTTACCATCTTCCATAATTCTGATATCATGTGTTCCATAGTCAGCATCTGATTCAAATAGGATATCTCCTGGTTTAGCAGGTTTGTTTAGTTTAATATCAAATGATAGCTTATTACCATTACCAAGTTCTTTAATTGGAGAAGTAACATAACTTACACCATCTTTTAATACTAATGCATTATCCTTGATTTCAGTATTCTTTCCTTCTTTTAGGTCACGTTTGTTTTCAGAACTATCCTTTAAACCGTTATTGAAATCATAGCTTTCATAGTTTTCACCCTTTTTATTTTCTTTGTAATAAGGGTTTGTATTAGGTCCTGTTCCCTTATCCTGAGCCACTTTCGCAAGAGCATCAGCACTACCTTTTTCCTTACCAGTCGCAGCCCATGTCTTTTCTGCATAGAATGGTAATGCATCAAAGAAACGCCAGTATAGATCAGATTCACTTAATCCTGATGCACTCTTATCAATGTTATCACTCCATAATGCGAATGCAGCACCTAACATCTGATCATCACCAGCAGGAACATACTTATAAGAACCACCTCTGACTCTTACTTTATTTGCTTCAAACTGATTGAAGATTCTATTTACGTTTAATAAATCTCCATAGGCATTAGCACGTCCTTTATTTCCATTTGGAACCATGTAACCAAAGTCATCAATTGTATTAATAAGCTTATAGCCCATATCATACATTTCAATACCATCTGCCCAGTCAGCTGACCAAAGGTTCATTTCTACATTATCAATAGCTTCTCTCTTAATCTGAGTCACTGGATTATCTTTGATCCAAGTTAAACCACCCCACATACGTACTGTATTTGTTTCTTTTAGGTGAGGAACTAAATCATTAACGAATCCACGATATGCTGTATAGTTTGATAAGAATTCATCTGCACCAATATGTACAGTTGTTTTTCCATCAAATACTGGATTAGCACCTTTTGTATAATCATCAAAGATTTCTTTGATCTTATCTTTTGTTTCTTTCTTAGAGACATCAAGATGGTCAATTAATGGTCTATTTCCATTTAATGGTGATACTTTATTCTGAACCATTAATTCTGGCCATACTTTAGTAAATGAAGTTGCATGAGCAGGGACATCAATTTCAGGTACTACATTCATACCAAGTGCTCTTTCACCCTGGATGAATTCTCTGAAGTCCTTCTTAGAAATAGAATAGTCTTTTGCAGTAGGTGTTTCACCTTTATCGTTAGATAATCCTGATTCTAGACGGAATGCTTCATAGGCTTTAAATGCTTCATTTTCATTATCACCTTTACCATACTGTTCTAAGAAGATATAGTTATCAGATAAATGAGTCTGTAAGTCATTCATCTTATAGTAACGCATTGTTCTTGCAACATCCTTCATCATATCTAATGAAACTGGTTTACGTGCTACATCAAATAAGAATCCACGTGTCTTGAAACGAGGATAGTCACGCATTTTACCAATCTTATAGCCTTCATTGTCTTCTTTATACATCTGAAGGATTGTCTGCATACCATACATGTTACCTGTTGTATGAACAGAAGCAACATTGATACGGTCTTTTTGGATATCCATTGTATATCCTTCATCACCTAGAAGAGTATCTGGTGCTTTTAATTCAAAGTTGAATGCATTAGCCTGAGAGGCACCTTTTTTCACTGTAAGGTTAATACCTGTGAAATCTTTATAATCACGTACAAATTCATCTACAACAGCTTTTAACTTATCATCTGTATAAGTCACTGTCTTTAATGCGTTAACAGAAATCTTTTCTGTTGAGTTTGAATGCCATTCCTGGATTTCTGGAATAACAGTAGGTTTAGTATTCTTATTTACAGACTGCTCATTTATACCTTTTACAACATAGTCAACATCTGCAGTCTTCTTTTCTTTTCCAGTTTCAGTTTCTGTAACTACATAAGAGACCTTTACATTCTTATCAACTAATGGATGAACAATCTTACCATCAGCACCAATAATCTGTTCAAGGTCTGCACCATTGATTCTTACAGTAAATCCTGCTGGTACAGCTGGCATATCTAATGTATTCACATTTGCTTCAATTGTCTTACTCTGAGATTCAATAGAAGAGACAACAGAGTTTAGAGTTGCCTTCTGTGCTGTTTGTTCATTAGAATAAACTTCCATTTCCGCAATACTTACGTTATTCCAAGACGTAGCTTCAGCAACAAAATTACAAAGCTTTAATTCTTTTGCTTCAATAGATTCATCGAACTTAACAACAACTTCGTTATTATAACCATCACCTTTTTTGGTATTAGTAAAGCTCTTTGCAAGTTTTTCTACACCATCTTTATCTTTGTATTTAATATCAAAGCTTTTTACGTTAGATGGCATTGGTGCAACATCTCTTTCAAAGAAATGAATCTTAAGTTCCTTAACGAAAATCAATCCAGCAAATTTAGTATTTAACCAGATATTAGTAGTCGGAGTTTCATAATCACTTGCCCAGCGGTTTGCTTTTTCTGTACTTCCATCTTTTACTTTATCTGGACTAAGTGTATTAGCTTCACTACTTGATGCAGTGACTGTCGCATTTGCCATATGGTTTTTATTAGGCGTAGCATCTGCTTTTTCTACAATCTTACTATAAACTTCAATTTCATTGATTCCGACATTCTTCCAGTTGATTGTACCTCCATCTGCAGAAAGTACAGTAACTTTTACTTTAGTGGCTTGATGATCTTTATCTAACTGAATAATTTCATTCTGTTTTGCCTTAGTACTCTTTCTATATACTTCTTTATATTGTCCATCTTCTTCTAGTTCAATCTTATAGCCTAGAATATTCTGTGCATCATCAGTTCTTTCAAAATTGATATTAATCTGACGTACTGTCTTTTCTTCTCCTAGATTAATTTCAATCCATTCATTGTCCGCCTTATTCTGTGCAGTTCCCCAGCGAGTCTTCATATCACCATCTACTGCTTTGCTTGGTGATGTAGAATCTACTTCATAACTACTTGCATTAACAGTACATCCTCTAGCAAGATTTAAATTTTCTACAGCATAGACTGGTCTTACATCAACAAATGCAGCATTCGCAATCATGACAGTTGCAACTAATCCAATAACACCTTGTTTCTTGTTCATTATCCCTTTTCCTTTCTTTTCTATATAGGACCAACAAAAAAAGACCAAAGTACCCCTCTTAAAAAGAAGGTTTACTCTGGTCTTGCCTAATTCAATAGTAACAATCCTATACGTTTTTCATACAGTGAAATGATAGCACTTACAATGTACTTATTCAAGTATTTTTTTTATTAATTGTCTTGTTTTATACTTATAGATGATTCTTACATAAGTTTATCTATTATTAGGTTGAGAAAGAAATCATTGTAGAATGTTTAATCTGTGTCCAATGTTTTTAGTCTTTCTAGCCATTTTGTAATAAAACCATCTTTTAAGAATGCAAGTAATGTCCCCTCACCAAATCTATCTGCACGAATAGCACCAAATATCAAGGCAATAATACATTGAGCATCTAAATGATCTACTTCTGCTTTGACCATTGGTTCCCAACTCCATTTGATGCCATTATCTTCTAGGATTTTTACATAACTATGTAATCCCATCTCTTCATGGTTATCTACAAAAGAATAGACATCATCAATAAACTGGTCTACAACTCTTGAATAGTTAACGAAAGGGAACTGAAGCGGATGTTCTGGTATTCCATCATTCTTCTTATCAATAATCCATGTACCAAATTCTGTTCCTGTGAATTCATCTAAATATTTAGTTAGACTTTCATACATATAAATCACCTCTTAATAATCTTCATCTGTTTCATCAAATCCATCATCTACACCTTGTCTATAAGAAGGATCAGTACGGTATCTATCATGATCATAATCACCATCATCTACTGCTGAATTATAGCCATCATTATAGGAACTAGATGATTCACTTGATTCATAACTATTGTATTCCTTCTTAGGTTTTGATGGAGTGTAAGTGCTTGGTCCAGGTTTATTTAGTTCATATACTAATTCACCATCAATAGTGAGCTTATCATAGTACTGTTGATTTTCTATTTCATAATTATGCTTGTCACCAGATAACTTCATTATAAATCTATCATCTTCTTGGAATAACACCATTCTTCCTTCTGATTCAAAAGGTTCACCATCCCAAAATATTTTAGATTCATTCTCATAATAATTCTTATTCCCGTTTACTTCTAGTATCTTATAGAATAAGTCTTTTGCACCACGTTTAGAGTCAATAGCTGATTCATAATAATCATCAACTGTATGACTAGAATAAGTGAAGTCTAGTTGATATACAGGTACACCATATGCTTTATTGTATTCAGTGTATGAACAACGATCTACCTTAATAGTTACATCTGGAAGATCAGTTGTTTGAATATATTCTTGTATTTCTGGTACATATTCTTTTTGATACATTTCTGCGACTTCTGTAGTCTTAAAGCCATACTTTAGATAATTAGGTATTGGACCTTTCATAAAATCTGTAATAAGTATTATAAGCCCTAATATTATTGAAACAATGAAACTGAATAATACAAAATAAAATAGTATGTTATCTTTATTGTGATTTTCTTTCATATGAGTAATATTCCCTTCTAGATGTATCTTCTTTCTATAGTTCTATTGTAGTCTATTTAAAAAAGAAATGTATTGAGTTAGAGTTCTACAGTGCCTTTTATGAGGGGTTAACAAAATATTTTTATTTATTATAAAAGAACGGGTGTTAACCGTTCTAGGAAACATATATAAATTAGTTAGTTGATCAACCCTATCGGAATTGTTGGTCAGGCATATCGGAATACTTGGTCAACCTAATCAGAATTAATCTCAGTTGAAATTCACAAAAGTAAATAAACACATACTATACGCAAACTATTAATATATCTCACTGTATATATAATGACTAAAGGGAACAACCAAATCTGATTGTTCCCTTTTGCATACTCATTTAATTAAGTCAGAGTGGTTCACTCGGCCACTTATATTATTTCACTTCTATATCTACTACCTAGTAGAAAACAAAATACTAATCTAAACTGCTTGCTGCATAGAAACCTACTCTTACAGCTTCACCAATCTTTCCTAATTTATCACAATCTCCAATTGCTCTAGTTTTCATTGGATACTTTTCTTTCAATAAATTTGAAAGAGTTGTATTAGGTCTCATACCAAAAGCTGAGATTACTGTATCTGCTTCAATATGCTTTTCAATGCCGTTTTCTTCAACAGTTAATCCTGTTTCATCAATAGCTGTTACTTTCGTATTTGTCATAAGATTAACATTGTTTTCAGCTAATTTATTGAATAATGAAATCTTGTTGATAAAGAATACGTCTTTACCCATTTCAGGAAGCATTTCTACAACAGTTACATCTTTATGCATTTCTTCAGCAATTTCAATAGCACCATCTAAACCTGATGCTCCTCCACCACAGATTACAATCTTATCACCTTTTATAAGTGATTCATTTCTATGTGCTTCTACAATATTCACAACATTTTTACCATCAATACCAGGAATTGAAGGAGTAAAAGGTGTTGCACCTGTTGAAACAATAATCGCATCACATGTTTTTAGAATATCTTCTTCACCGGTAATTGTAGTATTAAGATGAATATCCACAGGAAGTTTACTTAACTGTACTTTATACCATTCAGTTAATTTCTTAATATTAGATTTGAACTTGGCTGTACAGATATCTCCCATAGTACCACCTAAATGATCTTCTTTTTCAAATAAAGTAACATGATGACCTTCTAAAGCAGCCACTCTAGCAGCTTCCATACCACCAGGACCAGCACCAATAACTACAACATTCTGTGGATCTTCAGTTTTTTCAAGTTTGAATCTAACTTCTTCCATAGCCTGTGGATTAACAGCACATCCTAGTTTTGTATGATGATTCCAAATACGACCAATACAGTATTCATTACATCTTAGACAAGGTCTTACATCTTCACTATGATTCTTCATTAGTTTCTTAGGCATCATTGGATCAGCAATAAGTGCTCTACCAAAAGAAGCAAAATCAGCATTTCCACTTTCAATTAATTCTAATGCACTATCTGGATTATGTGCTCCTGCATTAATTAAAGGAACATTCACGGCTTTTCTTGCATCTTCACATACATATGACATGCATGATTCACCTAAATATGCAGGTGGGAAAATATAATCTAGTGTTTCATAACATCCAGCATCGATATCAAATGCATCAATACCTTCTTTTTCTAGTTCTTTAAGAATCTTCATGCTGTATTCTAAATCTCTACCGCCATTAAAACGATGATCTAAAGAAATTCTAAATAAAATAGGTACATCAGGTCCTACCACTTCACGTATTGCATGATAAATATCTTTTGCGAAACGTGTATTTTTCTCTGGAGTTCCTCCATATTCATCTGTTCTCTTATTCCATACTGGAGATAAGAACTGATCAATTAAATATCCTGCATGAGCATGAATTTCAATTGCATCATAACCTGCATCCATTGCTACACCTGCAGCAAATTTAAAATCATTCATCATTTGAGCAATCTCTTCTTTTGTAAGAGCATGACACATTAAGTTTGGATCAAATGCTGATGGAATTTCAGATGCTGACATTGGTGGATTTCCTAAAGTATCTGGAAATGCATTTCTACCTGTACCTGGTGTTAACTGACAAACAATCTTAGCACCATAACGATGTACCCCATCACATACACTTGTAAGAGATGGCAATACAGTAAAACTATCCATGTATCCTTCCATAGAGCCCTGTGCAATTTTTTCATTAAGTGGCTGACATCCCATGATAATCATACCTACTCCACCTTTAGCTCTTTCAATGAAATAATCAATTTCATTATCTGTTTTACGTCCATTAGCTAGTGCACTATTTGTCCCCATTGGAGACATGACTAATCTGTTCTTTACTTCCATTTTTCCAATTTTAAATGGTGTAAATAATTTTTCATAACTCATATCCTATTCTCCTTTTTTGTTACCTCGGTAACATTTTATAATGTAACCGCTTTATTGTCAATGTTTAATAATTCACAATCTTTTTTTATGTTTTTATGCTATAGTGTAAAAGGTGATAAAAAATGTACAAAGATTTAAAGAATACAATTATTAATACATCCTATAAATTATTTATGGAGAATGGTTATGATCAGACCACAGTCAATGATATCTGTGCTGCTTGTTCTATTACAAAAACAACATTCTACCGTTATATTGATTCAAAAGAGGAATTACTTTCATTCTTCTTTGATGATATTAATGAAAAAATTGATGAGTTAAAATTAAATGCAGAAACACATACTGATTATGTACAACAAATTATTGATGCCTTTGACCTCATCATTGCACACATGCTTCAATTCCAGCAGGAATTATATTGTCAGCTATATATATCTAACCTAAAAGAAAATAAAGGTACATTCAATGAAATAGATGCTTTAAAAGAAGTCGTAATTGACTTAATTATTAAAGCACAAAAGGCAAATCAAATATCAAATAGAAATGATCCTTTAGTTATTTATAACGTCCTTGAACATATATGTTATGGATGTGGTATTCAATGGTGTCTTCATCAAATACAAGATATTAGAGAAGAATTCACTACTTCTTTAAAAGCAGTTTTAATCATATAAAATACATTACAGAAAGCAGAATTATGCTTTCTGTTTTTATTTCTAAGCACAGAAAAAGATGATACTCATCGATATCATCTTTCTATACTTTATATCAAATTGTGCTTACAGTATCATTACATCTTATAGTTCGGTATACTTATCACTCTTACCCTTAGCCTTCTCTACAGGGTACTTTTCTTCATTCTGGCTCATCTTCATATTCACTATATCATCAGCATCTAATCCTACCTTATCTAATAGATTCTGACTATATACAATCACATCAGCTAATTCTTCTTTAACATGCTGTAAATCATAATTGTCATCAGACCATTGAAAACATTCTAATAGTTCTGCTGCTTCTATTACTATAGATTTAGCTAGATTAGCTGGTGAGTGGAATTGGTCCCAGTCTCTATCTTCTGTGAATTTTCTAATTCTACTTACTGTTTCTTCTCTCATATTAGTTATCCTCTACTTTATACGTTCTCTTAAATAACTAGTTCTTTATTCGTACCAACATATCATATAATCAATAAAGTCTAGTTAATCATTTAAGAAACTGCAAGCCACAAAAAACATATAGAAAACATAAATGCATTTTAAATTTTCCTTATCATAAACACTTAATCTGAATCTTTCATACTATCTAAAAGATTCTCATCTTCACAAATTATGTCTTCGTTTTTCGATGGAATTATTCTATGAACCGTTATTAATACTCCTGGATTACTATCTTGTAATTTTTTACACAAGTCCAAAAAATTTTCTTCATTACTTTCTCTATCGATTAAAGTAGCCAATTCATTACCTACATTTTTAAAAGGATATACTCTAAGTGAAAATTTCCTTTTTTCGCTTGCAATAGCTTTTACTATCAAACTATCATACATATAAAGTTTATATCTAGTATTACTTTCTAAATCATCATTTATGTGAATACCAGAACCACTATTAATTAATCCAATCTCCTCTAACATCAAAATATCCGAATAATCAATACCATTCTTTGAAAGATAATCCTGATTAGCAGGAATTACATATTTTTCAGATTCAATCTTAATAGAAGCATTACATATTTTAACAAACCATTCTGCTTCTTCTTTACTCATATTTCTCAATACATCTAACGTTCTTAAAGAATATGAAGAGGGTTTCTCTATTTCTCCAGCTAATATCTTGGCCCATAAAACTTGCATTTCTTTATCACTAATATTTCCGGATGCTTCATAATATCTAATAAACCAATCAAAACTATATTGCTTATCAATTGAGTTATTTCTTTTCTCTTGAACCATGCTATCTGCCATTTCTGCTATTTTTAAGAAATTTTTGGTTTTATAATATTCAGTCAAAGTCATTTTCCCTGATTCAAGTAAATCATTAGCCACTTCAGCAAACTTATTTGCTTTAATCTTTTCAAATTCTTGTGCTTGAGTGTTTCTTCTTAAAAAGACTGCTGTTATTATAGACCCAATTATTAAAGAAACACTGTTTGAAAAGCCAGGGATTTGATTCAAAATTTGTATTATATTAGTAGGCTCCATTATCTTTTCCTCCTTTTCACAAAACTTTGCTTATTCAACTCCTAACGCCTTAAACACTGCATCACTCGCATCTTGATAGAACACCAAATTAAACGTACCTATCAATTCAGAAGGTACTGTTCCTATATCTACAGCAGAAACAGTAGGTAGTAGTATTCGTTTAGCACCAGAATCCAAACATACTTGTAAAGTATTAGCTAGATTCTCTACTTTTGATACTGTACCACTTACACTAATATCTCCTAACACTGCCATAGAACTTAATGTAGGCTTATTCAAAGCTATAGAACATAATGCTATGAGAGTAGATAAAGACAATTTGCTTGTCATACCAATACCCTGTAAATCTTGGTACTGGATAATATAATCCTTATTTGTTGTACTAATAGACTGGCTAATATGATTACTATTGGCCTTCAAATAATTAAATGCATTTTGAGTACTTTCTCTAGCTTCCCTATCTGCACCTATTCCATTACATGTTAACTTACCATTACCTGGTAGAATTTGTGATTCTAATCTAAATAATCCAATCATTCCTGACTTTCCAGGAGATACAGTATAAACCTGTCCTGGACTACATATACCATCTGGAATAAGAGTGCTAGAACTTTGTTCTGGTACTGATACAAACTTCTCTTCGAATGATTCATTGTCCATGTAAGAGAAATTCACATCATAAAATTCCATACCACCAATTTTCTTTAATTGTTCTTTTACACGTCTACGCATTTCTAAAGCTATACGAAGAATTTCTTCTAATTCCTCTTTTGTATAATCTTCATTAGGATATACAAGTTTAACTAAACCAGAAACTGTTTTTCTTACAGCTATAGTATCTCGTTGGTTTAAGTTCTTACCCAGTTTAAAGTATTTATCTAAAGCATCACTTTCTTGTGTTTTTCTTAGTTCACGGATAAATTCAGCAAAGTAATCCGTAATAAAACCATAGTCATCAGTAAAATGATCTGGTCTAAATTTAGGTACTTCCCAACCTGGTAAATAACAATGTATACGATCTAAGAACGCCGTATCTGTACCCATTTCCACTGGAAATGGATCAAAAAGAGAAGATGTTTTTAATAATACATCTACACTCTGGTTAATATTACCTACAAATACCATAGATGCACTGGCTGCTTTCTCTTCTTTACCACGAGCAAAAGATCCTGATGCCATATAGTCTTTCATAATCTGAATGCCATCTTTATCTTTGAATTTAATACCTGCTACTTCATCAAAAGCAACACAATCCCAAAGACCTACTAACCCTATTGTTCTTTTACCCATATTATAGAACAAATTAGCAACAGTAGTTTGACCACCTGATACTAGAATACTGTTTGGAGATATTTCCTTATATACATGTGATTTACCTGTACTTCTAGGACCTAATTCACATAAGTTATAGTTATTCTCTATAAGTGGTACTAAACGTAATAGTAGTAACCACTTTTCTCTCTCATTTAATTGATCAGGTTCCATTCCAATAGAACGTAATATGACATCAATCCATTCGTTCTTAGTGAATGCTTTACGTCCTTCTTTTAGTTCATTGATATCAACATGTGGCATCTGTATTGGATTCAATTTAGCAATCTTGATAGGACTTGAGAACTTATCTTCTTCATCATATTCATACTCTAATTGAACAATACACCAAATACCACCACATAATAACCTATCATACTTTTGCGGATATTCTTCTGATACAGGAATTTCTTTTATTCCTAAGTTAGAGAATTCAGCTTCATATCTATCTTTTCGTATATTAAGATTGATAGTAACTTTATCTATGACTGTAAAGAAGCCTTTTGAACGTAATGTAGATAATGTTTTTTGTGCTTCATCAGGTCTTACAAAGTTATCAGATAGAATCTTCTTAACTTTGTTTATTCCCTGTTCAATGATCTCTTCATCATCAGAACCACAGTACTGTCCTAATAAGAATTCAAGCACATAAACAGGAACGTTTGCACCTTCTTTTATCTTTTTAGTAAGGTCTTTTCTTACTATTCTACCAGCAAAATTATCACGTAACTTCGTTTTTATTTCGTCTCGATTTGTCATAAGAACCTCCTAAATAATACGATATACTTGATGGAATGATCAGGAATTGAATTTGAACTTGATAGCCGTCATTCCATATAAAAGCTAAAAATTCCTTGATCTATAACAAAGCAATAACTTATTGAGTTGCAAAAAGTAACTCAATTTGAAGCATCAATTTATATTCCAATGAGCATCAAAATGACCTTCTGCATTATTTGCATAAAAACACTGTTTAAATAAATCCAAAATATCTTGTTTAGTCTTACCATTTAACTCAGCTTGTAAATCATCAATATAATGTGAATTGACATCAAATAACTTTTTTGCACCAGAAACTTTATCATAGAATTTTGTTTGAGATACAGCATTAAATTTAGTATATGTTTCTATGATTCTCCTTATTGGATTTAACAATAGTTCAGCATTAGCTTGGTCATAACTATACAGAATCTTTAATTCATCCCATAAAGCCTGATAACTAGTTTTAAAATCTTTCTCTTTACTGTCTATTTTGTTTATAACGGTTTTCCCATTAATTGATTGAAAATGGATAGCACAATCTTTGTCATACTTCATTTGATATTTTGCATTAATATAAAAATGCTTATTATGTGTTAACAAAATAAACCTATCATTTCCATTAATATCTTTCTTTATCAATTTATTCAATTCTTCCATAATTAAATACTGCATACCATCAACATTGGAACACATTGGATCATCAAAAACCACAATTTTATCCTTCTCAACAATAACTTCAGGATTAAAAGCATGAATTTTTTCAATAAAATATAAGAATGCTATAATGTTTTTTTCTCCTGTTGACAGTTTTGTAATGTCCCTCACTTGACCACTTAAAGTATCCCTTATGTTATAAATACCATGATTTGATTCATCTGTAGCATGATTTAATTCAAAAGAAACCATAGTTCTTAGTTTTGAATTAATGATATCCACTAACTTAGTCTCACTTAAAGTTTGACTCTGTAGTTCTTTATATGATTTTTTTAATTCTAACAACTCTTTTTGCAATGAACTTCCTTCGTTTATTCTACTATATTGCTTCTCAAATTCACTTACACTCTTATCTTTTTGTTTGCTGAGTTCTTCAAGTTTTCCTATATGTCTATCATATTGAATTTCTTCAAGTTTCTTTTTCACATAATGCAATCTTAATGATTCTTTAGCCGCTTCTTGCTTATTAGGCAAATCTGTACTATTATTTTTTCTTCTTAATTCAAAATAATCCTTCTCTAGTACTTTAAAATTCTCAGGAAGTTTCAAAGTAATCGGTTCAGAGTTTTCAAATAAATGTTTACATTTATAATCAAGATTTCTTTGTAATTCATTCAAAAAATCAATATTGTCTTTCTTAATACCATGCAATTGATTTTTAATTTTTTTCGCTCAGTTTATGAAAAATGTTGCT
>UMCO01004749.1_pt1 | contig 15789 bp, 9 predicted proteins | sample 1964251 | NCBI WGS metagenome assembly UMCO01 (sample SAMEA4835970, study PRJEB28245) | human gut metagenome | biome: gut microbiome; material: fecal sample | place: Denmark | collected 2008
AACGCATGGCGTCGGAACCGAAATCGTTGAACACGCCGTTCACGTCCGGGTAGTTGCGCAGATGCTTCGACATCTTCTGGCCGTCGGAGCCAAGCACGATGCCGTGGCAGATCACGTTCTTGAATGCCGGCTTGTCGAACAGTGCGGTCGCCATGATGTGCAGCACGTAGAACCAGCCACGGGTCTGGCCGATGTATTCCACGATGTAATCGCAAGGGAAATGCTGTTCGAACGTTTCCTTGTTTTCGAACGGGTAATGGTACTGGGCGAAGCTCATGGAACCGGATTCGAACCAGCAGTCCATCACGTCGGTGATGCGGTGCATGTGGCTCTTGCCGGTCGGATCGTCCGGGTTGACGCGGGTCAGCTCGTCGATGTACGGGCGGTGCATGTTGACATTGCCCTCATGGTCGCGCGGATAATCGCCAAAATCAGCCTTCAGCTCGTCCAACGAACCGTACACGTCAACGCGTGGATACTTCGGATCATCGGAAACCCACACCGGAATCGGCGAACCCCAGAAACGGTTGCGGGAGATCGACCAGTCACGGGCGTTGGCCAGCCACTTGCCGAACTGGCCGTCCTTCACATTGCCCGGAATCCAGTTGATTTCCTGGTTCAGTTCGAGCAGACGATCCTTGATCTTGGTGACGGACACGAACCACGAGCTCACCGGCTTGTAGATGAGCGGCGTGGCGCAACGCCAGCAGTGTGGGTAAGAGTGTACGTAACTCTTCTCCTGGAAAAGGATCGCACGCTGCTCTTCCGGAATACGCTCCAGAGGACCGTCACCGGCACGCAGGTTACGCAGAATCGGCTTGTTCGCATCAAACACGTACATGCCCTCATAATCCGGGCACAGCGCGGTGAACTTGCAGCCCGCGTCGAGCACGTCAACGCTCTTGATGCCCTTGGCGTTGAGCGTGTTCATATCGTCTTCGCCGTACGGAGCCTGATGCACGAGACCGGTACCCTCAACGGTATCGACATAGTCGGCGGTGAAGATCTGATAGCCTTCCGGACCCGGAACCTTGCCCTCGACGGCGTTCTCGTCGCCTGCGAAGTACGGGAACACCGGGTAGTAGCGCCAGCCTTCCATCTCGGCACCCTTGAGTTCGCGCACGATCTCATAGTTGTCGCCAAGTTCCTTGGCGTAGGAGCCGAGCAGTGGCTTGCCCAGGTAGAACTTCTTGCCCGCGAACTTGCCTTCGGTCGGACGCACTTCCACATAGTCGATGTCTGCGCCGACCACGATGGCGAAGTTGGTGGGAACGGTCCACGGCGTGGTGGTCCAGAACACCGCATAGGCGTCTTCCTCGTCGCGCAGCTTCACGGCCACGGACACGGTGGTGTCCTGACGATCCTGATACACGTCGGCGTCCATGCGCAGCTCGTGCGCGGAAAGCGGCGTCTGATCCTTCGGACAGTACGGCAGCACACGGTAGCCCTGATACGCAAGGCCCTTGTCGTACAGCTGCTTGAACGCCCACATCACGGATTCCATGTATGGAATGTTCAGCGTCTTGTAGCCATGCTCGAAATCGACCCAACGTGCCTGACGGTGCACGTAGTCCTTCCACTCGTTGGTGTACTTGAGCACGGAGGCACGGCAGGCGTCGTTGAACTTGTCGATACCCATTTCCTTGACCTGATCGACCGAGTCGATGCCCAGTTCCTTCTGGGCTTCAAGCTCGGCCGGCAGACCGTGCGTATCCCAACCGAACACACGATTGACCTTGCGGCCCTTCATGGTCTGGTAACGCGGAATCACATCCTTGGCGTAGCCGGTCAACAGGTGGCCGTAGTGCGGCAGGCCGTTGGCGAACGGCGGACCGTCGAAGAACACGAATTCGTTCTGGCTGTGATCGCCGGAAGGACGGCGTTCAATGGACTTCTGGAAAGTGTCGTCCTTCTCCCAATAATCAAGGACGGATTCTTCCAGCTTCGGGAAACTGGGGTTCGGCGCTACATTGGCGCTCTGCTCACCCGCAGCTGCCTTCGGATACACGTTGTTTTCGCTCACCGTATCTCCTCGTAGGTTCTTGCTATCTATCTCCTACGAGGACGATGGCCGTAACGTCTGCTGGACGCCGCCACCGCGGTACCACCTCGTTTGCCGCACTTTCAAATGTACGTGCGACCGCTTGTATGTTCGGCTATTCGGGCCTTCCCGCCGGGTCTAATAAGTCGCTCACGCGACCGTTCTTCCGGAAGCTCCCCGCTGATAACGGATCATCGCTCGCATTTCGGTTGTCACTATAGCATGCAGCGCGAACTATTTTCGCTTGTTTTGCATGATTATGGACTATTTCACAATAGGTTTCATGACGATTCACAATAGCTCTTATGTAGGATTACATACAACAGAAATGCCGATACTGACAACCCATCAGTATCGGCATTGTAATCGTATTTTCAATATGTATTTTTAGAACATACTATGTTCGATCATTCGGAGATTTCACCGGAAGCAAGCTTGGCTTCGAGCTCTTCGACAATCTCGTCGTGCATCTTCTCGGTGATCTTCACCTTGAAAAGGAACACGAGCAGGCTCAGCACGATGATGCCCAGCGGCACGTAGAATGCGCAGACCTTGAACATGCCGATGTTCGCGGCGGTCATATCCGCGGCGGTTGCGTCACCGATCATGCCTGCGGCTACGGCGATGAAGCCGACGATACCGTTGGAGCATGCGCCTGCGATCTTGTCGAGCATCGGGCGGACGGACAGGGTGACGGCCTCGTTACGCTTGCCGTTCTTGAGCTGACCATATTCGATGGAGTCGGTCAGCGACAGGATGGCGGTCATCTGAATGAAAGTCTGCGGCAGGTAGAAGAAGGCCAGACCGACGATGACCATTGACAGATTGCTGGAGCCGACGGCGAACAGCAGGTAGCCGACGATCATGAGCACCATGCCACCCAAGTACAGGTAGCGGCGCGGAATGCGCTTGTTCAGGATCGGGTACAGCGGAGCCATAACCAACCCGGTGATGACCGGGATGACGCCCACGATGGAGTATGCGGCGGTGTTGTCGAGGATGTACTTGAACAGGTACATGAGCACGCCGGTGGTGGCCACGTTGGCGATGGCGTACAGCAGGTAGCTCAAGGCAACCCACAGCAGCTGATCGTTCTGGGCCAGAGCCTTGAAGGCCTGCAGCGGGCCGCCGTTGTCTTCGGCCTTGGCACGCAGCGTGGTGGTGCTTTCCTTGGTGCCGAACGCCACGGAGCACACGGTGAGGATGCCGAGGATGGCCACGATGATGGCGAAGCAGGTCCAGCCGGACTGGCTTTCGGCGTACTTGCCGGTGAACACCCAGCTGAAGTAGGTGACGATCGGGATGACCACGACGGTGATGCCGTTGTAGCCGATGGAGCCGGTGAAGGAGCCGAGTGCGGTGTAGGTGGAGCGCTCGTGGGAGTCGGAGCTCAATGCCGGGATCATACCCCAGTAGGAAATGTCACGCAGCGAGTAGAACACGTCGAGCACAATGAAGGTGATGATGAACAGCACGATGAACAGGGTAGTATTCACGTTCACCAGACCGAACAGACCAGTGTAGACGAGCACCAGCAGGATGGCGGAAACGGTACCACCGATGAGCTGCCACGGCTTGAAGCGACCCCACTTGGTGGTGGTGTTGTCGATGATGTTGCCCAGCAGCGGGTCGATGAAGATCTCCGCGATACGGATCACCACGACCAGGCCGGTGATGATGCCGATCAGCTTGGTGGCGACGCCTTTATCAACACCAGCGAACAGCGAGCTCGTCACGTAGACGATGAAATAGGTGCTCAGTGCGTTGTAGAACGCGGACTGGCCGACGTTACCGAACGAGTACGCCACGCGAGACAAGAGGTTCCCGCCTTTGGAACCGTTGTTGCCATTTCCCATCTTTGCTTCTCCTTAGAAGTCAGATACAGGTCCTTCCTTGACCTAACTATCAGTATATCCCCTTACCTAAAGTTAGTAAAATTTATCACTGAACATATCGCCTATCGGCGTGTCATATTTTGTGAGCTTCTGTTCGAAAGATAGCCAAAAACGTTATTTTTTCGCCATTTACACAACAAAATAGGCAAACTGTCGCATTATCTTGTGGCAGCTTTTACCAAAAGCGATATTTACGATATGCAAAAGCTTCCACGTCGAAACGAAACCAAGCCAATCTGGAAATAGCCCGATTACTATACAGAAGTAAAGAAATAACCGCTATTTTGCCGGCACAAAACTATCGCGCACCACCAGCGACGTCGACAGGTACGCATGCTGACGAATCGTGCGTTTGCCGGAAATGGCATCACCCAACATCAGCGTCGCCACACGCGCAAGCTCGTTCTGATCGATGGAGAATGTGCTCAACGGCGGCGAGGTCAACTGCGAAATCGTTTGATTGTTAATGCTGATCACGCTGATATCGCGCGGCACCAGCACGCCAACCGCATTGAACGCCTGCAGCACGCCAACCGCAATCACATCGGCAGCTACGATCACGGCATCAGGCAGCACGCCATTATGGTCGCGCACGAATTGCTCCCCCAACGCACGGCCGTTGCTCACGGTGAACAAGCCGTCGGAATACACCAATCCGTCGGATTGAATACCGAAACGCCTTGCCTCACGACGGAAATATGTGGCGCGATTCTCCTCATCGACCTCATAAAAGTTCATCAGGCAGCCCTTGCCTCCGATGAATCCAACGCGCTTCATGCCCTTGGCAGCACAGGCCGCGACCGCATCATGCATGGTCTGCTGCAAATCAGGCTGCACGGAATCGAACAGATTCGGCGCCGGATTCACGTCAATGAACACGCCATACGGCATGGCCCTATGCAGCCGCTCCAAGTCTTCCTCGCTGATCTGGTCGGCGCCGATCGCCATGAACCCGTCGAATTTGGAACTGCGAGCGATCATATCGTCGAGATTGTGGAACACCGTCATTTCCATGCGTTGCTGTTCCGCATTGCGTTCGAGCGCTGAACGCAAATCGGTGAAATAGGAGTCCCGCAACGCCTCGTCGGACTTTTCATTGTCAAGCAATGCAACCTCATGAGGGATGACGATGCGCTTGGTCTGCACGCTATAGCCGAGATCCTCGCTCGCCTGAATGATCTTGCGACGAGTCTCTTCACGCACCGATAGGGTGGGATCACCGTTCAGAAGTCGAGACACCGTAGCCTGAGAAAACCCGGTACGTTGCGCAATCTCTTTAATCGTCGCCATGTCTCGCTCTCCAATTTAGTAAATCGTTTACCCATGAAAGGATAACCTATTATTGACATAACGACAAACCAAGCGAGATTTATGCAACGATTACGCAAGCCAATTATAATCGCTGCTCATGCAGCAGTCTCATGAACGTATGACGGAACCGCCTTCACGGAAGGCGGGCTGGCCGCAGCCGAATACCGTGCATGGCAAAGACAATAAGAAATCCCTTGCTTCAAAATCGCAATTCCAAAGCAAGGGATTTTCCAGAGGATCCGTGCCGTTCAAAGCCACCGGCCATAAGGGCGGTATCAGCCGACAGGGATCGAAGCGCGGCTAGTGTAGAACGCTAGCGTGTGCTCGCATCGCTCCAATTCAGGAGACTATTTAGATTATTCGAGTTCTACGGCACCTGTGTAGAGCTGATAGTACTCGCCCTTCTGCGCGATGAGCTCGTCATGCGAGCCGCGTTCGATGATGCGGCCATGGTCGAGCACCATGATCACGTCGGAGTTGCGCACCGTGGAGAGGCGGTGGGCGATCACGAACACGGTACGCCCCTTCATGAGGTTGTCCATGCCGGCCTGCACCACCTCTTCGGTACGGGTGTCGATGGACGAGGTGGCCTCGTCGAGGATCATGGCCGGCGGATCGGCCACGGCAGCACGTGCGATGGAAATCAACTGGCGCTGGCCCTGGGACAGGCCGGAGCCGTCGCCTTCGAGCACGGTCTGGTAGCCGTTGGGCAGCATGCGGATGAAGCCGTCGGCGTTCGTGAGCTTCGCGGCGGCGATGCATTCCTCATCGGTGGCGTCGAGGCGACCGTAGCGGATGTTGTCCATCACCGTACCGGTGAACAGGTTCACGTCCTGCAGCACCACACCCAGCGAACGACGCAGATCCGGCTTGCGGATGCCCTTGACGGAAATGCCGTCATACAGGATCATGCCGTCCTGAATGTCGTAGAAACGGTTGATCAGATTGGTGACGGTGGTTTTGCCAGCACCGGTTGCGCCCACCAATGCGATCTTCTGTCCGGGCTTGGCGAACCAGGTGATGTCGTGCAGCACCGGTTTGTCGGGGTTATAGCCGAAGTTCACGTCGGTGAAGCGCACATCGCCCTGCAGGAGGGTGAGGCGACCGTCCGGTGAGGTAATGGCGGTTTCACGGGCTTTCATGGCCACTTCGGCGGCACGCGGGCTCAAGGATTGCGCGGCCTTGAGCGAACGGGTGCCGTCATCGCCTTCCTCGCGCTTCCACGCCCAGTGACCGGTTTCATGGTCAACTTCGGTCATGGTGCGTCCATCTTCGCCGAGTTCCACGTTCACCAAGGTCACGGAACCGCCGTCGTCCTCCGGCTGCTCGTCCATAAGCGCGAAGATGCGGGATGCGCCTGCAAGCGCCATCATCACCATGTTGAACTGCATGGACACCTGGCCAAGCGGGTTCACAAAGGAACGAGACAACGTCAACAGCGAGATCAGCGTACCCAGGGTGAGCGGGCCAGCACCGGACAATCCGAAGTTTCCAAGTCCGCTAATCGCAGCAAATCCGCCGAAAATAGCCAGCAGAATGTACAGCAGGTAGCCCATGTTGCCGACGATCGGCATAGTCACATTGCCCCACGTGTTCGCTTCGGCGGAAGCTTCGAAGAGTTCTTCGTTCTTCTTGTCGAAAGTGGTTTGGGTGACGTCCTCATGGTTGAAGACCTTGATGACCTTCTGGCCGTTGACCGCTTCTTCCACGAATGCGTTCACATCGCCGATGGCGATCTGCTGCTTGACGAAGTAACGTCCGGAACGGGAAACGACCTTGCGCACCACCACGAACAGAATTACGGTGAATGCGAGCACAAAAATAGTGACAGGCACCGACAGCCACAGCATCGACACGAGCGCCGCAAGCGCGGACACCGCGGACGAGAACATTTGCGGGAACGATTGGCTGATGGCCTGGCGCAATGTGTCGGTGTCGTTGGTGTAACGGCTCATGATGTCACCGTGTTCGTTGGTATCGAAATAACGGATCGGCAAGGTCTGCTGGTGAGCGAACATGTCGTCGCGGATCTTCTTCAATGTGCCCTGTTCCACGGCGACGATGATCCACTGCCATAGCCAGCTGCAGAAAATGCCGGCTGCATACAGGCATGCCATGAGTGTCAGCGCACGCAACAGCGGCATCCAGTCAGGGTTGGTGGCACCAACCATGGGCAGAATGTAGGTGTCGATCAGCGACTGCAGGAACAGTGACGATCCGGCCTGCGCTGCAGCTCCGACAAGAATGCACACTACTACGAGCGCCACGCGCCACTTGTATTGGAAGATGTAGCCGAAAATACGCTTGGTGGTGCCCGGTGCGGCTTTCTGCATTGGTGGCTTCGGCTGTTTGCTGGCCACGTTGTTGTTTTCCTTGGATTTCAATGCGGAAGTTTGTTCAGTCATCTGTTGCCTCCTTTCACTGCAGTTCCTCAGGTTGAGCCTGATTCTTGGTTTGCGATTCGTAGATGGAACGGTATTCGTCGCAGTTTTCGAGCAGTTGTTCATGCGTGCCGGCTGCCATGATGCGACCGTGGTCCATGACGAGAATCATGTCGGATTCCTGCACAGAGGCCACACGCTGGGCGATGATGATCTTCGTGGTGTCGGGAATCTCATGATGGAATGCGGTACGAATCAGCTGATCGGTTTTGGTGTCGACCGCGGATGTGGAATCGTCGAGGATCAGGATCTTCGGCTTTTTCAGCAACGCACGCGCAATGCACAGACGCTGGCGTTGGCCGCCGGAAACGTTGGTACCGCCCTGTTCGATGTACGTATCGTACTTGTCGGGGAATTCCTGAATGAAGCCGTCAGCCTGTGCAAGCTGGCACGCGTGGCGAATCTCTTCATCAGTGGCGTTTGGATTGCCCCAACGCAGGTTTTCGGCAATAGTTCCGGAGAAGAGCACGTTCTTTTGCAACACCATGGCAACCTGATCACGCAATACTTCCAAATCGTAATCACGCACATCCACGCCGCCGACCTTCAGCGAACCTTCGGTCACGTCATACAAACGTGGCACAAGCTGCACCAGACTGGACTTTGCGGAACCGGTGCCGCCGACGATGCCGACGGTCATGCCGGAACGAATCTTCAAATCAATATCGTCAAGCACCGGCTTTTCGGAAGTGGCGGAATAACGGAAGGTGACATGGTCGAAATCGATATCGCCATTCTTCACTTCCTTGACTGGATTAGCCGGATTCGTAACCGTGCTTTCCTCGTTCAGCACCTGGCAGATACGTTCGGCGGAAGCCTGCGAAATAATGCACATCACGAAAATCATGGAAAGCATCATCATAGCCATGAGGATCTGCATGGCGTAGGTGACCAATGCGGTCAGATCGCCGGTGGTCAAGCCTAGGGCTGCATTGTTGCCGGACGCCACGATCTGCCGGGCGCCCATCCATGCGATGAGCAGCATGGACACGTACACGCACAGCATCATAAGCGGATTGTTGAAGCTCATAATGCGTTCGGCCTTGGTGAAGTCCTTGAAGATGCGCTGCGAAATGCGGTTGAACTTTTCGGTTTCGTGGCTTTCGCGATTGTAGGACTTGACCACGCGGATGCCCTGCAGGTTCTCGTCGACCACGTTGTTGAGCTTGTCGTATGTGTGGAACACACGCTCGAACACCGGGTGCACCAGCACCGCCAGGCCACACAAGCCGATGGCGAGCACCGGAATGCAGGCGAGGAACACCAAAGAGATGGATGGGCTGATGCGGAAGGAGAAGATCCACGCCACAATCACCATGATCGGAGCGCGCACACCCATGCGGATAATCATCGAATACGCGTTCTGCAGGTTGGTCACATCGGTGGTCAGTCGTGTGATGATCGAACCGGTGGAGAAACGGTCGATATTGGTGAAGCTGTAGCCTTGCACCTTCTCAAACTGATCGTGACGCAGATTCTTCGCGAATCCGGCACCTGCGATAGCCGAGAACTTTCCAGCCAAAAAGCCGGATGTCAGCGAAACTACCGAGCAAATCAACAGAATCAAGCCGAATTTCAAAATCGCCGGCATGCTGCCACCGCTGATGCCCTCATCAATCAGCGATGCCATGACAGTCGGAATAAGGATTTCCAGCACGCTTTCCACGGCTACGAATGCCGGGGAGAGCAGACTGACTTTTTTGTATTCGCGCAGGGATTTGCCCAGTGTGCGAATGACATGCTGCTTTGGTTTCGGCGTTGCGGACGCCGTTGCGTTTGCCGTTGTCACTACTTGCCCTTTCCTTTTATTTTTACCTATGACGTGTGTTACTTGCGATTGCGCGCGATCGCCATTTCCTGCGATATCCGCAGTACGTGTGAGACGTACTCATCACGAGCATCGCGATTATTCGAGGCATAGTCATCGCATGTTTTTTGCGGAACCTGCGATTCTTGCGGAACTTGCGATTTGCTTGCGTCCTGTTCCTGTATTTCCAAACTTGGATATCGACTTTCGTCTCCGATCAAACCTGTTTTCACCAGATTCGTCTGCATGACGTCGAGCACGTGCATGAATTGGCGGATCTGATCGTCTTCAAGGCCTTCCAGCAGGATTCGTTCCATGTTCTTCGCATTGTCCCGCAAGACTTCGGCGATATGCCTCGATTTGTCCGTCAACACGATTTTTTTCAGTCGTGCGTCGCGTTTCACCGGTTCGCGCGCGATCAGGCCCTTCTGCTCCATCAGCCCCAGCACCCGGCATGATGTGGATCGGGTCACGCCAAAGCGTTGCTCGATGTCTTGAGGAAAGATTTCCTCGTTGTCATGCCGTGCGAGATACACGATGACGTCAACGTTGCCGTTGCTGATGTCTTCCGCCGCTTCAGGGCGGGTGACGCGCAGATACCGGTTGACCACGTTGTGCAGCGAGCGAATGGCCACGCTGGGGGGCTTTGCCAAGCCGCTTTCCCAGACTTCGAAGAGTCGTGAGCCAGTCGGTTCCTTGTATTGTTCGTTCGTCACTTCCGTCACAGCATACATAGTAAACCGTTGTATATACAACTGTTGCATATGCAACAATTGGCATGTCGTACGTATCCGCTTGCCCTGAAAATCGTCATAAAGCAACAATCCCAGAGCAACCTTCCAACAATGCAAAGGCCGAGGAATCAGGTCCGCACCGGTTCAGAGTAACGGACCAGATTCCCCGACCTTAAGTCTTGAATCCCGCGAAACTACTTGGTGAGTTCAGCGTATTCGGCAAGCATGTATTCGAAGATCTGCTTGCCATCGGCACCCATCAGCACCGACATGCTGTTGATCGGCATGGAGTCGAGGAATAGACGGGTCATGTCATTGTCGGGCACGATCGGCATACGGCCGGCTTCACCTTCGGCACGCAGCTTCTCGAGCACCTGGGAGCCGAGCGGATCCTTACGCCATTCCATGAAGTTGGACCATTCGGTGAGCTGCTGGGTCTTGCCGTCGCCATCGAGCTCCACTACCGCGGAACCGGCAATGTCACGGCTGGACGTGCCGACCTCGATGGCGTATTCGCCGCTCTCCACGTGCCAGTCGTTGAACTTCTCAGACCAGTAGGCGAAGGCGCGATCGTCGAGATCGAAGGAGACTTCGGCGGATTCGCCGGCTTTGAGGAACACCTTCTTGAAGCCTTTGAGCTCGTGCTTCGGGCGGGCCACGTCAGCCTTGCCAGGAGCCACGTACACCTGCACGGTTTCGGCGGCGTCAACGTTCGAGGTGTTCTTGACCACTGCGCTGACGGTTGCGGTGCAGGCACCGGTCTTGACGGCCTTCACGTCGCTCACTTCGAACGTGGCGTAGCTCAAGCCGAAGCCGAACGGGTAGTCGACGGCCTTGTTGTAGGTGTCGTAATAGCGGTAGCCCACAAACACGCCTTCGCCATAATCGACATGCCCCTCTTCACCCGGCCAGTTGATGGTGCTCGGATCGTCGTTGATGTCGAAGGGAATGGTCTGCGCAAGCTTGCCGGACGGGCTCACCTTGCCGAACAGCACGTCGGCGAGCGCCGGACCGCCGGACTGTCCGAGCAGCCAGGATTCGAGGATGCCCTTGGCGTTCTTGGCCCATGGTGCCACGGTGACGACGGAGCCGTTGGAGAGTACGACCACAACGTTCTTGTTTTCGGCTGCGACGGCTTCGAGCAGTGCGATCTGCTTGGCCGGCATGTCGAGGGTCTCACGGTCGAAGCCTTCGGATTCGGCCGCTTCAGGGAGCCCTAGGAACATGAGCACCACGTCGGCGCCCTTGGCAGCTTCGACGGCTTCGGCTTCGAGGGCCGGATCGGCCGGTTCGAGGTCGAGGGTGAATCCTGGGGCGAACTTGGCATCCACGCCGCGTTCGGTGAGGGCGTCCAGGAAGCTGGTCATCTTGGTTGGGGTGATGTGCGAGGAACCACCGCCCTGGTAGCGCGGGGTACGTGCGAATTCGCCGATGACGGTGACCTTGGCATCGCCAGCGACTGGCAGAATGGCGTCATCGTTCTTGAGGAGCACCATGGATTCGACGGCGGCCTGATGTGCGACCTCATCGTGGGCTTCGATGTCGAAACGATAGTTTTCGACGCTCATGGCTGCGCGGGTCTTGTTGACCAAGTCGATCATGCCTTGTGCCATGCGGTCGAGCTGTGCCGGCTGGATGCGGCCGTCGCGTGCGGCGTAGACGATTTGGTCGTCGGTGTAGCTTGGCGGCATTTCGAGGTTGAGGCCCGCATTGAGGGAGGCCACGCGGTCGTGGTCGGCGCCCCAGTCGCTCATGACGATACCTTGGAAGCCCCATTCGTCGCGCAGCACGTCGGTGAGCAGCCAGCGATCCTGGGCGGCATGCACGCCGTTGATGCAGTTGTATGCGCACATGATGGTCCACGGCTGGGCTTCCTTGACGATGTGTTCGAATGCCGGGAAGTAGATTTCGCGCAGCGCACGCTGGGAGATGTTGGCGCTGATGCGCAGCCGGTCGGTCTCCTGGCTGTTGGCGGCGAAATGCTTGAGCGAAGTGCCCACGCCCTTGGACTGCACGCCTGCGACAATGCCAATGGCCTCATGGCCCGCCAGATACGGGTCTTCAGACCAGTATTCGAAGCAGCGGCCGCCAAGCGGGTTGCGCTTGATGTTCACGCCGGGACCGAGGATTACGGCAACCTTCTCCTGAATGCATTCTTCGGCCATGGCTTCGCCGACCTGGTGGATGAGTTCCGGGTTCCACGAGCTGGACAGACCCGCGGCCGGCGGGAAGCAGGTGGCGGGCACGGAGTTGTTCAGATCGACTTCGCCGGTGGTGGCCGAGTTGGACTTGCGCAGACCGTGGGGTCCGTCGGTGATCATATAGCCGGGAATGCCCTTGGCTTCAACGCCTTGCAGATGCCAAGCGTCGCCGCCGGAAGTTAGGGATGCCTTTTCTTCAAGCGTCAGGTCATTGACGGAAGGATAGGTGTTTTCGCTCATACGTTCCTCTTTCGCATCGTTTTCTTGAGTTCGTATCGGTTAACCGGCCTGTGGAATCTCAACCCCGAAATCTTTACTAACCGGTCGGTAGGTACTTTATCAAAATCAACATCACAACACGCCAATCTTCTTTGAAAAATCAGTTAACCGACCGTAAAGTAACTGCAAGTATTTACCACTTGAGAGAAATGGCGATTCATAAGCATTGCAGCGCACATGAACCGCCACTATGAGTGCAAGAAAGGGAATCATCATGGCCAACGAAGAAGTCGACCGAAGAGCGGAGATTCTCAATGCGGCCGTCGAACTGTTTGGAACGCTCGGCTATTACGGCACTTCCCTGCAGAAAATCGCCGATCGCGTAGGACTCACCAAGGCTGGCGTACTGCATTATGTCGGCAGTAAGGAAGGACTGCTCACAGCCGCGCTGGACGAAGTCTACGATTCCGAGACGGAAGACATTCTTACCGACATAGTACGTGAGCCACGCCCATTGATTGCCGACATGTGGCGCAGAATCGTGGCGGTGAACGCACGCAGACCGATTCAGGTGCACATGTTTTCCACGTTGAGCGCCGAAGCGATCGACCCGAACCACCCCGCACACGAGTATTTCGCCAACCACGAACTGCATAATGCCGACACCGCACTCAACATCCGTTGGCAAGTGCCCGAAGGTGTTGATACGCGTCGGCTGCTTAATGCGGGATTCGCCATGATGGACGGCGTGCAGCTGCGTTGGCTGCGCACGCCCGGCCAGGATCTGAACTCCATGTGGGCGGAATGCGAAGACGCCCTGTTCCCCCTGCCCATGTGGGAGGGTTACCGCTAAACCTCTGCCCCGGCACTGCATTAATGTATGGATGCAGACGTAAAAGGAGGCATGTATGCGGATTCTGCTGGCACCGGACTCGTTCAAGGAAGCCGCTTCGGCTGAAGCAATCGCACAGGCGATGACTCGCGGCATTAAGCGTGGCAATCCGCAGGCGGAATGCCGGCTCATGCCTCTTTCCGATGGCGGCGAAGGATTGACACAAGCCTTGGTTCATGCCACCGCCGGCACGTTGCACAATGTTGAGACAGTTGATGCGATCGGCCGCCCGATTACCGCTCAGTTTGGCTTTCTTGGCAATAATCATGCTTCTTGTATTCTCCGCACCGCCGTAGTCGAGTTGGCTTCGGCAAGCGGACTTGAACGGGTCTCCCCCGCCGACCGCAATGCGTTGTCTGCTTCCACGTTCGGCACCGGATTGCTGATTCGTGCTGCGATTGACGCTGGCGCGGATCGTATTGTGCTTGGTTTGGGCGGCAGTGCCACTACGGATGGTGGCACGGGATTGGCTCGCGCGCTTGGATTTCGTTTTCTTGATACGGCAGATCATGATATTCCGCTTGGTGGCGGTTCTCTTGTTGATTTGGAGAGAATTGACGATTCGGAAGTTCCCAATTTTGTAAAAAATGTTCCGATTGTTCTCGCCTGCGATGTCATCAATCCTTTGACCGGACCAGAAGGTGCTGCGCATGTGTTCGCTCCGCAAAAAGGCGCGAACACAGCACAGGTCGAACTCCTCGATCAGGGACTTGCGAATCTCGCACACGCGATCATGCAATACAATGGCCGCGATATTGAGCGCATTCCCGGTACAGGCGCCGCGGGCGGTACCGGCGGCGGGATGCTCGGCCTGTTCAATACAACAGTACGGCCGGGAATCGAACTTATGCTCGATCTTGCGCATGGTCGAGAAGCATGCGCATGGGCCGACGTCATCATCACCGGTGAAGGTTCTATTGACAGTCAAACACCGTACGGCAAAGTGCCGAGTGGCATTGCGAAACTGGCGCAATCGCAAGGAAAACCAACTATTGCCATTGGCGGAACGGTAACCCGCGATCCACACACCATCGAAGCGTTGAACGAGACCGGCATCGTCGCAACGTTCGGTATTGCGCCCGGGCCGGCGGATCTTGCGACGCTGATCGCCAACACGGAACGCAATGTCGAGATTACGTGTGCCGCAATCGCCGGCACACTGCGCGTTGCTTCGGCTACTACAGTAACTGCAGCTACTTCACCTTGCGAATCAGCATGATAAACACCGTGCCCAGTAGCACCGCAACCACAGCGATCGGGAACAAAGCCGTATAACCGCCAGTGGCAAGCACAATCGTGCCGGCAAGCTGCTGTATGGCGTTCATCACCGCGGAACAGTCGGCGTTCATTGACGATGGCAACTGGTTCAACGCATGCGTCTGATCAGGCACCAGTACGAATCCGGAAGCAGCCATAAATAACGCGTATGCCACGGCAATGGTCCATTCATGTGAGCCGCCCACGATCGGCATTTCGTAGGCGGCTCATATCAGACTAGCGTATCGATTATTGGGTTCTGCGACACGGCTTATTTCGTTTCGCTTTTACGCGACGGTGAAGGTGGTGCGCTTCAAGTGTTCGCGACGGCTGGAACGGCCGATAAGCACTTCGAATTCGCCCGGTTCGACGATTCGGTTAGCTTCCGAATCGACGATGGTGCAATCGGAAACCGGAATGTCGAAGGCAACGGTCTTGCTTTTGCCTGGTTCGAGTTCCACGCGCTGGAATGCTTTGAGTTCACGATCAGTCCAGCTGTAGGAGGTCACGATGTCGCCGATGTAGAGCTGCACTACTTCCGTGCCCTTGCGATCGCCCGTATTGGTGAGGGTGATTTCGGCATGCACGGTGTCGGTTTCGGCGAATATGCCGGATTCCGGAACATTGGTGACGGTCGGTTCGCCGTATTCGAACGTGGTGTAGCTCAGGCCTTCGCCGAATGCGAATGCCGGATCCTGTGTGAGGTCGGCGTAGCGGTTGCCGTGCTGGCCGCGAATCTGGTTGTAGTAGACCGGCAGCTGACCTGCATGGCGTGGGAAGGTGATCGGCAGGCGTCCGCTCGGCTCGGTTTCGCCGAGGATGATTTCGGCGATGGCCTGGCCGCCCTTCATGCCCGGGCTTGGAGCCCACAGCAGAGCCGAAGTGCCTTCGGCCGGTGTTTCGTCAACAATCACACCGTTGGTACCGATCACGGATGCCGGCAGCACCTGCGGCTTGGAGCTGACGAGTACCACCACGAACGGCTTGCCGG
>UMCO01029038.1_pt1 | contig 15450 bp, 14 predicted proteins | sample 1964251 | NCBI WGS metagenome assembly UMCO01 (sample SAMEA4835970, study PRJEB28245) | human gut metagenome | biome: gut microbiome; material: fecal sample | place: Denmark | collected 2008
GAACGAGTATGTCAAGAAGATCGTTGTCTATGCCCCGGACAAGTCCAGCGGCAAGCGCAAGCAGAAAGTGAAGATTTTTTTCAACTTTGTGGACGATGTGGATATTCCCGTTATTTCCGAGCCTATTGTCACACAAACAACCTATGAACGCAGAAAAACGGCGTGACCTTCGGGTCACACCGTTCTCTGCGACAAAATAGTTACTTGTCACTATTAAGCCTTGGCTGATGTGGTTTTTTGCGTTAGAATTAAACTATCATGAAAAACTCTGAAACGCAAACTCAGTATACCGCAGTTGCGCGAAATAATCAACTGGTTCTTATACTGAACAGTGAAATTAAATTGCCAGAGGATGCACCCGTCCGAGTGACCAGTGCCCAGCTTGAGGAACTGGATTAATTACCTGGAAGCAGCGGTCAAATGCGTTTTCATAAAGTCAACCAATTACGAAGCACAGAAAACCAAGAAGTTTCGTGACCAAATCGGACGGATCGAGAACATGAAATACGACCGGGATGAGGATTGTTTTATCTGTGCCGAGGGCAGAAAGCTGCGTTGTCACAAGGAATCCACACAGATGCAGGATGGGATTCCGGTCACCCGAGCTTGGTATCGCTGTGAAAGCTGCGAGAATTGTCCACAGAGGGAGCGATGCTGCCGAAAGCAGGACATCAATGCGCCCAAAGAGGTGATTTGGAAGAAGACATTCTGGGAAAAGCGGGAAGATTCCTTGCGGAATATTACAAGCGACCGGGGAATTATGCTGAGAATGAACCGTTCTATCCAGGTAGAAGGGGCATTTGGGCTGCTAAAGAACGATTTTAGCTTCCGTAGATTCATGACAACCGGCAAACGGAATATCCGCATCGAGCTATTCTTCCTGGCGCTGGGCTTTAACCTCAAGAAGCGGTGGATGAAGCAGCAAAAAAGCAGGCTGGAAACCCATTATTCTGAGAAAAAAGCTTCGTAGCCGTAGAATATAAAAAAGTTATCCACAGGAAGACCGGGAAATATGCCTCGGTCAGCTTTGCTGTGCCTTAAAATAGAAATTTGGGCTGTAACTGACCATCTTGGCCTTGAATTGGAATGCTCAAGGCGTAAAAATAGGGCTGCTGCAAAAAAGAATTTTGCAACAGCCCATTCTTTTGGCGGGGACGGGTAATTATTGAGCGCTTACTCTTTTTCCAGTAGTAGAAGCTCTTTTCGGAAAGCCCATGTTGAATGCAGTATTCCTTGTTGGTCAGCCCGCTGGCCTTGCACTCCTGAATCGCCGCCGCCCGTTGGATTTGACGGTATTCATCCCGGATTTTTAGCACGTCACCCATTCAAATCACCCTTTGCTCCAATTTCTCGAATAGCTGTGGGTCAGCTATTCGAGATTTGGGAGTTTTATCTCATATTGGAGGGAGGTTGGGTAGGCGGGTGGTTGTTGAGCGGTTACGAGAAAAAAGTTTGCAGCAGACAAGGTGAATGATACCTGTTCTGCTACAAGCCTTTTCAATTTTGTAGACAATATGGGACAATGAGGAACCATTATTCTATCTCCTCCCATGGTTCTAATCCCATTTGCTCCCAGGTGACACCATATGGTGCGCCGCCAGACGTGTACCCTGCAATGAAGAAAAATGTATCGTCCTGTTCTATGGTCAGGGAATCTGGCTCCTTGTGGGGGCGTTTCCGTCTGTGTTTTGTCCTGACTTTTCTTTCTGCCCGGATACGTTGCAATTTCTTGATCTCCGCATAGGAACGAATATGCTCCGGCAGACCGGAAACAGTTAAACGCTCAACAATGTGCGGACATTTACGCACATAGACACCGTAGATTTCCTCAATGGGTACACGCAAACCGGGAATATGCTTAGATACCTCTAGCGCAATTCTTCTGTAATCTTCATCTATATCCGGCATTTTTCCATTCGCTTGAAAAAAACGCTGGGTTTCCAGATACATATAGTCGGAAATCTTTGCTTTTTGTTTCTGCTTCAGTCCTTTGTATGAACGGGGAGGCTTTTTAGGCTGTTCCATAGGTCAGTCATCCCACGAGTGTTTCTGCCAATAAGCATCCATGCAAAGGTCGTAACGCTTGCGTACAGATGGAATATCCATCTCTTCAATGATGGCAGAAAAAGCCTGCTGGTGAATTTCGGAGAACTCACAATCGTGGTGGAACAGATTGTTCATGACCACCAGCGTAAACGCTGCATCCGGGTACATCCCTGCTAACACATCGTAGCTGTTCCCGTCTGCTCGCATCAGTTGGGACAGCCCAGGGATTTCAAGCAGTACCGGTGCAGCTTGGTCAAGGTAATCCTGTAAAGTATGGATTGAAGCAGTAACAGCCATGGTCAATCTCCCTTTCTACGTACACTGCTGACCATTATACCATGGTACTGGGAGAAAACAAGGCTTGACTTTTCACTTAAAACTGCTACATACAGTTTTAAGTACCGTTCGCCGCCATCCCATACCCCAGAATCACACCACTCCCCAGAGAATACTGCTTCTGTCTACACATATCCCTGGAATTTCCCTCTACGGTATAAACCATTCCATTCTCCACCTTCTCCACGATCCCAACATGGTCCGGCACGCCGTCCTGGGTGGCCCAGTCGAAGAAAATAAGCATTCCCGGCGTGGGTTCTGCAGAGCCGTCCAGCCAGAGGCCGCGCTGCTGGAACCATTGCATTCCGAAGACGCAGCCGGAGAATTTGGGGTAGGTGCCGCTGTCCAGGTAGCCGCATTGGTCGGCGCACCAGCTGACAAAGCAGGCGCACCACTCCACATGATTGGTGAAGCCGTACCAGCTCCAATAGGGTTCGCCGCCCACGTTGCCCAACTGACTCAGTGCCACATCCACAATGGCATCCCCGCCTTCCGGGGTGTAGAACACCTTGCCGATTGGGTAGTACCGCAGCACATGGGGGACATACTGCTTGTCCCCGTAGCTGTTCCAGCCCATCTGCTCCGCCATCTTCATGGAGAATTCTATGGCATTGGCACGAGAATACTCGCCGTATTTTTGCAAGGCCCAGGTAATGTAGCCGCTGCCAAAGTTATAGCCTTGGAGCGCCAACTGAATATGTTCCAGGTCAATGGGACTTTCGGCTCCAGCCGCCTGCAAACAGTCCGCAAGATTCTGGATGCCCACCGCAATGGAATACTCCGGGTCGGTGATACCTCCGGGCGTTCTGGGGTACTGGGTATTGTACCCGCATTCGGAGGCTTGCATAGGGTCATTTCCTCTGCCGCCGGATTCCTGCATCATGACGGCTTGAATCAGCAGAACATAATCCGGGATGCCATACTGCTTGGCATATTTGCGGATGACCGGCTCATAGGATTCCACCTCCGCACTGAGGGGCAGGGTTTCGGTGGATTCGTCCTGGCTTCCGAAGATGGCGGCCCCGCAGCCGATGAGGACAACAATGACGATCACCAATATGGAGGCAGCACCACCGGCAATAATTGCCGCATACAGGGCCTTTGCCGCTTCCGCTGCGGATTTCGCCAGCTTTGCGGCGATTTCTGCGGCTTTCTTTGCTGCAATTGCGGCCCTGCGGCCTGCGGTAGCAGCGGCGTGGGCATTTTTCTGGGCGGCGGCCACGGTGGCCTTTTTCGCTTCCCGGAATGCCTGCGCTGTTGTGGGATCAGTAGCTTTGGTGGCGGCACCTCCGGGCGTTTTGATGGGTACGGCCCCCTGCCTTGTGCGGATGGGAACGCTGGCTTTCTTCTTAATGGGAACCTCAACGGATGATGTGGGAACTTCCGGTGCGGAGCCGCCATTGCGCAGGTTTTGTGCCGGAGGTGACTTCACCACTTTTATATCAGAGGAAGATGCCGGAGTGGTTTCCTGAGGAATGCTTTCCAGGATGCCGGTATTCTGCGCCAGTTCGGAACGGAGCGCATTCTTCTGTTCCTGCTTCTGTTTTACGATATTTTCAGCGGTGGCCTTGCGGGCGGCCTGCTGCTGCGTGGGAGACAATGAGGCTTCCACCGCAGAGGATACTGCCGCTTGCTGCTCCCTCGTCCGAATGGGACGAGAGGCCTGTACTACTCTGCTTTGAGGCTCCGGTGACTCTGTGGCGGTTTGCCGAACTGGACCATGCCGATGAGAAGCCTCTGCAATCTGCCGGCGAACCGCAGGATTCCCGGAATATTCCATAGCAGCAGAGCCAGCCGGAGAAGAATCGTAGGTTGGTCCACTGTCGCCACTTGCAGACATATCACTCCGCTGACGAATTGTCCGAACACTTTCTCTTGCGAGTGTCCTCACATCCCGAACGGCATCCTCTGCCGTTCGGGATATTTTTTCCTCCGCATAGCTGTTCGGGGACTCTGACTGCTCATTTTGCTTTTGTGCTGCCTGCTCCTGCCTTGCTTTTACGAAGCTGCGCTGCATCTGCTGCTGGGCGGTGCTGAGAACGGGCTTTCCCTGATTTTGCCTTGTCTTGATTTCCGGCAATGGTGCGGCCTCCTATCAAGACTGACCGGCGAACCGCCCTTCACCGGGGCGGGTAGTCATAAGCTGGTAGAGCTTTGTATTTTTCGGAAAACGGTTGATGAAAGGAACGAGGGCACTGCCATACTTAATAAGGCCTGAACCGGCTTCCACATTGGTGATGTAGTTCATCTGTTCGTTTGAAATGTTCAGGAGCCTGCCCAGCTTTTCCCGGTCAGATGCCGCCTGATTCAGCATGACAATAAACTCGGAGTTGGAAAGCATGGTGCTGGCCTGAACAGAATCCAGCAAATATTCCACATTCTGGGTAATTGCTGTGGGAAAAGCATTGCGCTTTCGGAACTGCCGCCATGCGGAATTGAAGAAGGCGGCGGAAAACTCATTTTCAAAAACCACATGAAATTCGTCAATGAATACATGGGTTCGTTTTCCTTTCTTCCAGTTCAGGGTCACTCGGTTCAGCATGGTGTCCGTAATGACCAGCAGGCCGGTGGGCTTCAGCTGGGCACCCAGGCCGTGAATGTCAAACACCACCACACGCTTGTCCAGGTCTACATTGCTTTGCTTGCCGAAGATGTCCAAAGAGCCGGTAGTGTACAGTTCCAAGGACAGGGCGATCTGCTTGGCTTCCGGCTCCGGCTGCTCCAGCAGGGTGTCCCGCAGGGTGCAGAGGGTGGGAACCGTTCCTGTATAGGCCGCATTCCGGTAAACCATCGTAATGCACCGGTCAATAATGGATTTGTGCTGGGGACCCACCCCTTTCTTGTCGATCTGCTCAATCAGGGACATGATGAACTCGGACTTGACCACAATGGGGTTGTTCTCCCCATAGCCGTCCACCATGTACATGGCGTTGAGCCGATCCCGCCCGCCTGCGGAAACATGGATCACGGAACCCATATCCCCCATGGCCTCCACCAAAGGGGCGTACTCCCCTTCGGGATCGCAGACAAGAATATCGTCCTCGGTGTTCAGCATCAGGAAGGTCATCAGCTCCTTGGCAGAGAAAGACTTGCCGGAGCCGGGAACACCCAGCAGAAACGCAGACTGGTTCAGCAGATTCTCCTTGTTGCACATGATGAGGTTGTGGGAGATGGCATTTTCCCCAAAGTAGATACCGCCCTTGTCCATGATTTCCTGTACCTTAAAGGGCATGAACATCGCAAGGCTTTCTGTGGTCAGAGTGCGGAAGGCGTTGAGCTTCCGAGTCCCAATGGGTAGCACGGTATTCAGGCCGTCCATCTGCTGATACTTGAGAATGGCCATCTGGCACATCCGCTTCCGGGCGGTGGAGAGAATGGCTTCGGTGTCCGCTTCCAGCTGCTCCTTGGTATCCGCGGTAATGACCATGGTCAGGATGCCGAAGATCATCCGCTGGTCACGGGTGGTCAGATCATCCAAAAACTCCTTGCTTTCCTTCCGCTGCAATTCCATATCATAGGGGACAACAGCGGAGAAATTGTTGTTGCTGTTCTGGCGGCGCTGCCAGTTGGTAATGTTTGTCTCCACACCGAGAAGACGGTTTTCCACCTCCCGCACAGCCTCGTCTGTGGGAATGGGTACCATGTCAATGGAGAGCATCATGTCCCGGTTCAAGTCCGTCAACTCGGATACGAAATCATCCTGAATGTAGCTGGCGTAGTCCTTGAGGTACAGTACCCTGGCGTACCGTTTCCCGATCTGGAGATAGTCGCTGTGCCGTTCCATGGAATCCGGGCAGATGTAGTCCCGGAAGCTGTGACCCTTCCGGACAGAGTCCCGCAGAGAGAAGCTGAACTCATTTTCTTCTCCCCTGCGGTAAAAGCGGTGGAGAATTTGCAGCCGTTCCATGGCATTCATGGGGCCGCAGGTGGAGCCAAGGGCAGCGAAGTGGGCAGAAAGGTCTGCTTCCACACGGGCAAAGAAGCTCCGGGCGGCATCCACATCCTTTTTGCGGACGGAAACTGTCAAAAATTTCTCCTGGACAATGCCGTTGCCATTGGTGGCCTTGTCCAGAAGCATCTGGTTGTATTCCTCCCGGTAGTCGTCCAGGCCATCCCACTGCATGGGCATGAGGATGGACTTTTCAAAGTTGATCTGGCTCATCTTATGGTTGAAGATGGTGATTTTAGTGGTAGCTCCGCAATCCAGACTGTTGATAAGGGCAGAGTAGCCCCGGAACATCTTTTCTTTGTCCGGTTCCGAGGCCACCTGATAATTGATGTCCGTAAAGCGGAAGGTTTTTGCGTACCGTCCGCCGGTGAGAAAAATCCCGTCCTCCCAGATCTTTTGAATGGGGATCACGTCCTGGACACGCCGGGGAATGACATATTTCTCCCGGTCCTGTCGCACCAAAGTACGAATGGATTTCATCATTTCTTATACGCCTCCTTTTCGTGGTTGGAGATGGTGTCCTCCAACAGCTTGTAGTAGAGATTGTCCGGCTCAGAAATAAGCCGCTTTGGTTCCAGCAGCTCTGAACGAATCCAGGCCCAAGCCAGCTGTTCAGCGGTCATGCCGTGGTAGTTTATGAAACCCATGACGGTATTCTCATTGCCCTTTTCACCGTAGACAAAGGTCTTGTCGGGGTTGATGACAGCACTGTAGGTCACACGGGCGGTGTAGTTGGAGTAGCCGGTGTAGAGTTTGCCGTTCTTGTTGGAGGTAGTTCCGTTGATTTCATCCAGGCCGGCCTTGGCAATGTCTACGGTCATATGTCGGCCATCTTCGCTGTAGGTGACGGTGAACTTGCCGGAATCCTTGTTCCAAGAGGCTGCCTTGTCGGTACAGGCGGCATCCGTAAAGAATTCAATGGTCACACCGGCATCCTTGCTGTAAGTCAGGCCCTCGCAGAGGGTGTCATAGAAATTGTAAGTGGACAGGGCCGTTGCCTGGGATGTGATGGTGGGCAGAGTGGAAACGATCTGGTATTCCATGGTGTCCCCGGCGGAACCGGTAGCGGTGTGGGCGAAGCCGTCGGTAATGGAAGTGGAGCCTTCATTCTTGCCGGTGTCGGCCTTGGCCTCCCGGACGGTTTTCTCCAGGGTGGGGATGCCGGTTTCCTGTTTGGGGTACACCACCACATCGTAGTTCCAGGCCGTGCCGCCATCCTGGGAAGCGGAGTTGTCATTGCCGGTGACGGTGGTCATGGGCAGGGAGACGAAGAATGGGTTGGTCGTGGAAGTGACCATTTCGGGGACCTTGGTTTCTACCAGCAGATACAGACCGACGCTCAGATCCTTGGCAGAGGTCTTGCCGACTTCGCTGGTGGGAGCCATAGCCGTGCCGCCGTTACGGATGAAGGTTTCCAGAGCGTTCTTCACCGTGGTAGAATTGGCTTCCAGGCTCTGGGCCAGGGCCTTGTTCAGCGTATCAGAGGTGTAGAAGTAGCGGTCAGCATCCAGGCTGTCCGCCTCAGCGCAGCGGTTGGCACCACTTTCCAGACCGATGGATTTCAGCAGATCTGCGGCATCCGTCTTGTGGAAGCCGTAGAGGACCTGGGTCGTACCCTGGTTCTCAAAGGTCACAATGTCCGCGGCTTTCAGATAGGTGAATTCCACACCGGCAATGGCATAGCCTTTGCTGGTCTGCCCGTTTCCCAGAGCGTTGCCGTTCTGGCCGTCGGTGTCGCCTTTCCGATTGGTGTTCACCAGGGCATTTTCCACATAGCTTTCCTGCCAGCCGGTGGAGGGAAAGGCATCTTCATCCCACACGCCGTCCTTCTTGGCGTTGGTGTAGTCGAACTTCCAGATTGTCAGGCTGCAAGCGGCATCCTGGTCGATGGTCTTAGTGTCCGCTTCATCCGCAAAGACAGTGGGAACGCTGGACAGCAGCAGGACAAGGGTCATAAGGGCGCAAACAATTTTCTTCATGGTTTTCATAGTAAAGTCCTTTCTGAATTAAGATTTTGAATTTGAGGTTAAAAAATCCGGGGTGTTTCCCCGGTTGATTGAGTTTAGATTTCCCGCTTGCGCAGATACAGGATTGCTCCTGCGCAAATCGAGAAGCAGGGTATGATTGCGAGCGGCAACACCGTTAGACCGGTAGAGCCGGTCTTAGGCAGAGCGAAGGCTTCTCCGTTGACCACCTGCAGTTCCAGTGTATCCGCAGGCAGAGTACCCTCAAAAGCGGCTTCTTTCAGCAGGGTATAGCCCTCCGGGGCTTTCGTTTCCGTGATCCGATATTGCAAGGTGATGGACAGATTTTCCCAGGTCAGCAGACCATCCTCACCGGAAGTCTTACTGGCGGCTGCATGGTTTTCTTCCGAAGGCTCACCCAGAGTACAGACACCGTTAGAGCCTGGAATAACCGGATACCAGAGACTCCCGTCCTCGCTGCCTTCCAGCAGGAAGGTGGCTCCCGCCAAAGGTTCGTCCTTGGTGTCCACCTTTCGGATGGTGATTTTCCCGGTGCGCAGTTTGTTGAGGAAAGATACCTCTGCCGTTTTGCCTGCGGTGACAGTAACGGTTTTCGGGGCTTCTCCGGAATAGAGGCTGTCAGCGGGCAGCACTTCCTCCACGGTGTAGTCTCCGGGGGTGAGATTGCCAGTGAGAATTTTTCCGTCCTTGTCCGTGGTGAAAGGGGAACCGGAAACTTCTTTCCCGTCTGCATCCGTGATTTTGAACTTCCAGCCCTCCAACGTACCTTCCGGCTTTACGGTTTTCTGGATGGAAATTCTGCCGCTGTAGTTGTTGATAAACTCCAGGGTGGTTTTCTCATGGGCACGGATCACCAGCTTCTTCACGGAATCATCCATCTTCCAGAAATCGTCCCGGACCTCCTCACTGCCGGTTTCCTTGACCCAATAGGTGCCGGGTTCCAGATAGACACCTACGGTGCCGTCCTGGCCGGTAATGAAGGTACGGAGTTCCTGGGTGCAGGCTTCATCCGCATAGACAGTAATATGCCAGCCGGAAATCTCGTCACCTGTGTTCCGGTTCTGTGACTTCCGTTTCCGATTCCGTGGTTTCCGTTGCCTCTGGGGGTTCGGTGGTTTCTGATGGCGGCTCGGTGGATTCTGAGGGAACTGCCGTTTCCGGTGGAGCCGTCGTTTCTTCCGCTGCCTCCGTTGCGGCCTCGGATGCTTCCACTTCCCCGGTGGGCATTGCTTCATCCGCAAAGGCACAGGGCACCAGCCCTGCCAGCAGCACGGCCACCAGAAACAGGCAGAACCCTCGTTTCATAATTTTTCGCATGGCATTTTCCTTTCACAAAAAAATCCCCCGCCGGTTTTGGCAGGTGTCTACGTTTCTTTCAGCTGGTACAGCTGGTTATACAATATAAGGGGGAGTGTGAGGGGGAGGAGAACGACACCTTGGAGCCATTATCGGTCACGCTCCTTTTGTCGGAGTTGATACCGGTGGTAATACTCCAGAGCTTTGATCACATAGTCCTCCGTCTGCTTGGCGGTAAAGTTTTTTGGGATAAAGGGCTTTAGCCGTTCCGACTGGAAGCTGATTTTCTCTTTCTGGTTGGGCTTCTGCTCGCACATGATGGAGAGGATCACATCGGCGTTGAGCCTTCCGTTCTGGGAAAATTCTTTCATCTTCAGGGCCTGCGCCAAGGATGGGGTGGACTGCTCGGAATTGATGGAATCCAGCAAGTCGTTTTGTTCCGCCTCGGTCAGGTAAGAAAGCTCTACGGCGGGACGGAAAGCGATTTTTCCGGCATCCACCAGGTCAAGCAGAGGCGGAATAAGGTGGGTAAGACGGATGTAGCGAGACACTTGTCTTGCACTTTCGTCCGTAGATTCTGCAATAACATCTCTCGATTTGGTTCCGTCTGACTTGTGGCCCACTGGTCCACAAGTTAAGTCTGTTCGCTGTCCCTGCCTGTTCATAGCTTCCAGCCGCATTTTGTAGGAAAACGCTTTTTCGCTGGGCAGGATGGTGGTGCGCTGTAAATTGCTTTCCACCATAAGGATAATGGCCTCGTCTCTGGAAAGCTCCTTGATTTCCGCTTTCACAGTGGTCAGGCCGGCCAGCTCACAGGCTTTTGTTCTGCGATGGCCGGAGACAATTTCGTACCGCCCATCCGGCTTCTGCCGCAGTGTCACGGGAGTGATGATCCCCCGCTCCTTGATGCTCTCCACCAGCTGATCCATGTCCTCATCTAAGCGGACATGAAAGGGATGGTTTGGAAATTCGTCAATTTCCGAAAGGGGAATTTCATGGATTTTAGGGAGCTTGGATTCTGCCCGCTCCTTATCATCCATGAACAGCTCATCTAGCCCCGTCAGACCGAGATCGATTTGTTTCTTTGCCAAGTTCGGCTACCTCCTTTGTCAAGTTTGCGTAGGCCTGGGCGACCCGGCTTTTGGGGTCGTAGGTAAAAATGCTCTTTCCTTCGCCGGAGGCCTCAGCGGCTCGGACAGAGCGGGGGATTTCCGTGTCGAATACCCGGACGCTGCCGCCCAATGTTGAGCGCAGGGCGGCGATAATGCTTTTGGCGTTGTTTGTTCGCCCATCTACCATGGTCATAAGGATTCCGTCGATTTTCAGTTTCGGATTGATCTGCCGCCGCACTCTGCTGATGGTGCGGATGAGCAGATTCAGACCCTTTGTGGAAAGAAAGTCCGGTGCAGACGGGATGATCACGCTGTCGGCGGCAGCCAGAGCATTGACGGACATCAGCCCCAAAGACGGCATACAGTCAATGAGAATGTAGTCGTAGTTCTCTTTCACCCGGCTGAGAACGGATTTCAGCACCTGTTCCCGGGACATGGCATTGAACAGACTCATTTCCACGCCGGACAGTTCAATGTTCGCAGGAAGCAGATCGACCCCCTCGCCGCTGTGGATGATGTCATCTTCCCAGGGAACGGGTTCATCCCGAATTTCGGCCTGCATGGCAGTAGCTAGCGTGGTGTCCAGAGCTTCGTCAGCGTTCCGTATCCCTAAGCTGATGGTCAAACTGTGCTGGGGGTCATCGTCTACCAGCAGCACCCGGTTTCCGGCTTGAGCAAGGCCGACCCCTAGATTGACGGTGGAAGTGGTTTTTCCAACACCTCCCTTCTGATTGACAATGGCAATGGTTTTGCAGTGATTCATTTTGTACCTCCTATTGCTATTTTGCTTATTTTTCTGCTCCACCAAAACACAGAAAAATCTTTCTGCGCTTTGGTCGGTGCGTTTCATTCGGCCTCGCCCCCTAAACACACAAAGGGAAATCATCTGACGCTCGAGAGCGAATCGAGTCCATGGGCCTTCCACCCCTGCCGGGTCCTCCGCCAGCTCCGTAGAGAAGTATCATTGTCCTGTCTGGACCCTCGTCGCCTTGCCGGTGGCAACCTGGCATTGGAGGCAGCATTTCTCGCTCAGCACCTTTGCTTCAGCCCTCACAGGCTTCCTCGCTTTGTACCCCTTATGGGGCAGGCGGTCACGGCGTACTGTCCTCCCGGCTCCGGTCCAGAAGAATGTATCAGATGAATGATTATGAAGTTTTCAAGGTTCAGGTGAGGGGGAGGAGAGATGTCTCTTTGAAGAACCCCCTCAAGTGGTAGGCATCGAGAAGGGCCAAAAGTAAAGGTAAAAACGAAAAAAAGTGAAAAAATTTTATAGAAGCAAAAAACAGCATTCTTCAGTTGCATAAAAGCAAGGGAAGAATGCTGTTAAAGTGATATGAAATTAAAAAAGTAAGTGGGGGAATGTTCTATACAGAGTTTACTATTTCTATGCGCTGTGATAAGATAGAATCACAATGATAACACATAGAAGGAGGGTCCCCTGTTATGAGGAAGAACGAAGAAAAGATTGCGATATATTCTCGAAAGTCAAAATTCACCGGTAAGGGCGAAAGTATTGGAAACCAAATCGAACTATGCAAAGACTATGTCCGCAATATGTTCGGTGAAAGGTATGTGGAACTTTGTGAAGTTTTTGAAGATGAAGGATTTTCTGGCGGCAACTTAAAAAGACCGGCGTTTCAGAGAATGATGGCAGATGTACGCAAACGGAAATTCAAAGCAATTGTTGTGTACCGCTTGGACAGAATCAGCCGTAATATCAGCGACTTCACCGGATTGATCGATGAACTGACAAAGCTGGATGTGTCCTTTGTATCGATTCGTGAGCAGTTTGACACCAGCACACCGATGGGCAGGGCGATGATGTTTATTATCTCCGTGTTTTCTCAGTTGGAGCGGGAGACCATTGCAGAACGCATTCGGGACAATATGCACGAGTTGGCGAAGACCGGTCGTTGGCTTGGTGGAACTGCGCCGTTGGGGTATCGGTCGAAACCTGTGAGCAAAATCACGATAGACGGCAAAGAGAGAAAATCCTTCTGCTTGGAGCCTGTGCCGGAAGAAATCGACATTCCGAAACTGATTTACGATTTGTATACGCAATCGGATTCTCTGACAGCCGTGGAGGCAGAGCTTCTCCGCAGAAGAATCAAGACAAAGCTGGGAAAGAACTTTTCACGCTTTGCAATCAAGGCAATCCTTCAAAATCCTGTGTACATGGTGGCAGATGAAGACGCTTATGATTTCTTTTTGGGAAGAAAAGCAGAGGTCTGTTTTCCCAAATCAGAGTTTGATGGAAGCTTTGGAATTATGGCCTATAATCGAACAGACCAGGAAAAGGGCAGGGCAATGATCCTGCTCCCAATGGAGGAATGGATCATCGCCCTTGGAAAACACCCGGGAATTGTGCCATCAAAACAATGGATTACCGTACAGCAGTCTTTGGAACGCAATAAATCCAAAGGCTATCGGAAGCCGAGAAATAATGAGGCGCTGCTTACCGGCCTAATTTACTGCTCCTGCGGTGAGAGAATGTATCCGAAGCTGACGGAACGGAGAACCGGAAGCGGGGAACTGATTTACACCTATGTATGCAAGATGAAGGAGCGGAGCAAGCGTACCAGATGTAATAAGCGGAACGCAAACGGCAATATCCTGGATGCGGCGATTATCGAACAGCTGAAAACATTGACAGAAAAAGACAGTGCCTTTATGAAACAGATGGAAAAGAGCAGGCAGTTCTATACTGGAAACAGAGAGCAGTATGACACGCAGCTTACGAAGCTGAGAGAGGAACTTGCGCAGAATGAAAAAATTGTAGCAGGCCTGTTGGACTCTTTGGGGTTGGTCGGAGACTCCATCGCTCGGCCCAGTATGCTGAGGCGTATTGAAGAACTGACAGAAGCCAACCGGGTGATTGATTGCCAGATTCGGGAGTTGGAGGGGCTGGTCACGGCCAATCATCTGAGCGACGGAGAATTCGATTTGCTCAGACAGATTCTGGCAATGTTCCGGGAAAATGTGGATCAAATGTCTGTTGAAGAAAAACGTGCTGCCGTTCGCACGGTTGTTCGCAAGGTGATCTGGGACGGAGAAAACGCCCATGTAATCCTGTTCGGAGCGGAGGATGGGGAAGTGGATTATCCAAACATTGACGAGCGGCTTTCCAAGGCCGGTGAAGATGATGAAAACGATGTGGAAGACCTCGTAGATATTGAATGCGAAGAAAGCGATAAAAATGACGCATTCATAGAAGAAAACGGGACTTTTACTGCGCCTAAAAGTCGTTGGGGAGATGGTAGCAAATGAAATCCTGATGTATTTTCGGGGGCAGAAGAAGAGTGCGCAGGATGTTTCGCTGTCCGATTATATCGAGACAGGTACCGATGGGGCGGCGCTTTCCTTGATGGATGTGGTCAGCGAGGACGGCGATCTGCTGGAACAGGTGTCCTCCCGGGAGAGCGCGGAACAGCTGCATCGGGCGATTCGGTCTTGTTTGACGGAACAGGAGCGGGAGGTGGTCGTATTGAGGTATGGACTGAATGGAAAGCCGCCGAAGCGGCAGCGGGAGGTGGCGATCATTACGGGGATCAGCAGGAGCTATGTATCCAGGATTGAGAAGCGGGCGTTGCAGAAGCTGCGGAGGGAATTGGAGGAATGATATTTGCGGCGGGGCGGCTTCGGTTCTGGTGAGTGGAGTATGCGTTAGAAGAAAGATTTTTAGGGATTTTTTTGGTTGCACCTTCGGGTGCAACTTTTTTTGCCTTCTTGGGTTTGGATGAAAGGGAGGTTACTATGGAACGCAAAAGCGTGGAAAGGGAACTGAAGCAGCGAATCCAGACGGGGAAAATCCGGAGGGAGGATGTGACGCGGCGGCTGGCGGAACTGGCGTTCGGGAAAGCCAACGACTGCGTGCGGCTGGCGCTGGAGGATGAGCCGAGGCTGGACAAGTTGGACCTGAGTTTGCTCAGCGAGGTCAAGCGCAACGACAAGGGGACGGTGGAGATCAAGCTCATTGACCGGTTACAGGCGCTGGAACAGCTGGCGACGGTGGCGGACGGGGAGCAGACGGACATGGACGATTTCCTGAAGGCGTTGCAGGGCGGCGGGGAAGAATGACGGCATTTTCGCCAAAGCAGCGGACGGTGCTGAGCTGGTGGGTGCCGGGAAATCCCAACCGGGACAGGGAGGCCATCGTGTGCGACGGGGCGGTCCGCTCCGGGAAGACACTGGCTATGGGGCTGAGCTTCTTCCTGTGGGCCATGAGCTGCTTTAGCGGCCAGAAGTTCGGCGTCTGCGGCAAGACGATCGCGTCTCTGCGGAGAAATGTGTTGTCCGAGATTTTGCCGAAGCTGGAAGCGCTGGGGGCGAAGTGGAAGGAAAAGCGGACGGATAACCTGCTGACTGTAAAATTCCGGGGACGGGAAAACCAGTTTTACGTCTTCGGCGGGCGGGACGAAAGCTCCGCAAGCCTGATTCAGGGTATCACCTTTGCCGGGGTGCTGCTGGACGAGGTGGCGCTGATGCCCCGCAGCTTTGTGGAGCAGGCATGCGCCCGGTGCTCCGTCGCCGGGAGCCGGTTATGGTTCAACTGCAACCCTGCCGGGCCGGGGCATTGGTTTTACCGGACGTGGATTCTGGAGGCGGAGAAGCGGAACTGTCTGCGGCTCCACTTCACCATGGAGGACAACCCTTCCCTGACGCCTGAGATCCGGCAGCGGTATCAGAAGCTGTACACAGGGGTGTTCTACCGGCGGTTTATTCTCGG